>Ga0193725_1000454_pt1 | contig 12344 bp, 7 predicted proteins | sample H2a2metaG_FD_143058 | JGI IMG/M metagenome (GOLD analysis project Ga0193725, IMG submission 143058) | Soil microbial communities from a riparian zone of the East river system, Colorado, United States - H2a2 | ecosystem: Environmental > Terrestrial > Soil > Riparian zone | place: USA: East River... | reverse complement strand
AGTTGGCGATATTAACTAAGTGGCTTGTTCGTTCGTTGCATCGGTCGCATAACCCCGACATACGAAAACCGCTCCTTTAGGTTGGCGAGACTCCATGGATGGACGCAGGAGAGACTTGAATATTCGATTTCATCGGATCAACCTTACACAGGATGCGCCCAGTATAAGCAGATTTGCTTTTCGACTCAACAGGAATTTTGGCGTCAAGAGGCCACGCGCAAGAAGCGAACAGAGCCTTGCTGTTCGTTTCAATCCGCGCCTCACGCTCCGCGTGAGGCGAACCTAATCGTTGTCGTTCTCGATAACATCATTCAATAGTTTCAATCCGCGCCTCACGCTGCGCGTGAGGCGAACCGCTTGGAAGGGACGCGACCGACCAGAACATCGCGTTTCAATCCGCGCCTCACGCTGCGCGTGAGGCGAACCGCCGGCGAGGCCGTTCCTGCTGTTGCAGGGTGAAGTTTCAATCCGCGCCTCACGCTGCGCGTGAGGCGAACCTCTTTCTTTGAAGAGCGAACGGAAGCCGAGATAAAGTTTCAATCCGCGCCTCACGCTGCGCGTGAGGCGAACCCGCACAGGTGGGCTTCTGCGCGAACGTGCTCACGTTTCAATCCGCGCCTCACGCTGCGCGTGAGGCGAACTCCCGATCAGCGTCGCTTCGCACACAACCTTGCTGGTTTCAATCCGCGCCTCACGCTGCGCGTGAGGCGAACTTGTCGCTCCCGCGCTTCTTGCGAAGGGCCAATGTGTTTCAATCCGCGCCTCACGCTGCGCGTGAGGCGAACAAGTGGGACTACTACGCCGATGAAGCAACAGTGAAGTTTCAATCCGCGCCTCACGCTGCGCGTGAGGCGAACCCAGATACGCAACCTGCTCATAAACATTCCGCCGCGTTTCAATCCGCGCCTCACGCTGCGCGTGAGGCGAACTTCGCTGAACCTGGCGTAAGCGATGCGGTTATACTGTTTCAATCCGCGCCTCACGCTGCGCGTGAGGCGAACGAGATGGCAACACCGCCACCTTCTCTGGGAAAGTGGTTTCAATCCGCGCCTCACGCTGCGCGTGAGGCGAACTAGGATACCTTTACTGCCATCGCCGCCGCGCTCACCGTTTCAATCCGCGCCTCACGCTGCGCGTGAGGCGAACTAGGATACCTTTACTGCCATCGCCGCCGCGCTCACCGTTTCAATCCGCGCCTCACGCTGCGCGTGAGGCGAACGTATCGCTTACCTAAGCCGCTGCGTGATCGTATCTGTTTCAATCCGCGCCTCACGCTGCGCGTGAGGCGAACCTTCTCAAATCTACGTCATTATTGATGAGGCTAAGTTTCAATCCGCGCCTCACGCTGCGCGTGAGGCGAACTTCCGATTTCTTTACCTTTGCGCTCGAGGGCGTTTGTTTCAATCCGCGCCTCACGCTGCGCGTGAGGCGAACCATTCATCGTGGCGCTTGAACGCGGCCTCGACCCAGGTTTCAATCCGCGCCTCACGCTGCGCGTGAGGCGAACATTGATTGACGGTCGCCTGGTCGACGGTAGTAAAGTTTCAATCCGCGCCTCACGCTGCGCGTGAGGCGAACTTCCGTCTGCGTTCCGCGATGAGATGCTGATTACTGTTTCAATCCGCGCCTCACGCTGCGCGTGAGGCGAACCGCCCTTCATCAGAGCAACACCGGCATTGAACTGGTTTCAATCCGCGCCTCACGCTGCGCGTGAGGCGAACACCAGAACGAGCGCGCTCGATTCCATCTTTGATACGTTTCAATCCGCGCCTCACGCTGCGCGTGAGGCGAACTGCGTTTTCTCTGCCAGCCCGAAACTCGCAAGCTGTTTCAATCCGCGCCTCACGCTGCGCGTGAGGCGAACGTGCAGAGATATTTCACCCGCAAGCGAATCAGGAAAGTTTCAATCCGCGCCTCACGCTGCGCGTGAGGCGAACGATGGGGTGACACGCATCCTTGCTTACGACGAAGCAGTTTCAATCCGCGCCTCACGCTGCGCGTGAGGCGAACCAGGAACGTCGGTGAGGAGGCAGCGGCATGATCACGTTTCAATCCGCGCCTCACGCTGCGCGTGAGGCGAACCGGTGCCGCTGCCGCAGTCCCAGAGGAGACGCCAGTGTTTCAATCCGCGCCTCACGCTGCGCGTGAGGCGAACGCCCTTGTTATCGAGAATCTTCCGACGAACCTCGAAGTTTCAATCCGCGCCTCACGCTGCGCGTGAGGCGAACGGCGCCTGGCGGCTCAGGCTCTGGAAGAGCAGCAGTTTCAATCCGCGCCTCACGCTGCGCGTGAGGCGAACTCGCAGCAAAGGCTCCTTCGGTCGTCAACGACACGGTTTCAATCCGCGCCTCACGCTGCGCGTGAGGCGAACCGTTGATGGTCTTCTCGTCACTTGCGCGCTCGATCCGTTTCAATCCGCGCCTCACGCTGCGCGTGAGGCGAACCGGCAAGCGTCGCACCTTCGCCCGTGAGCGCTAGCGTTTCAATCCGCGCCTCACGCTGCGCGTGAGGCGAACCGTTGGGGGCCGTCTCGCTTGGACAGTTGGCGTTGATGTTTCAATCCGCGCCTCACGCTGCGCGTGAGGCGAACGACGGTTGATCTGTCGGGTGCCAACGCGACGGGAAGTTTCAATCCGCGCCTCACGCTGCGCGTGAGGCGAACGCAAGGAAGGCGTCAAGGTCAAGATCGGTGATATCGTTTCAATCCGCGCCTCACGCTGCGCGTGAGGCGAACCTCACACGAGATTTTCCAAGGCCAGATAACCGATGTGTTTCAATCCGCGCCTCACGCTGCGCGTGAGGCGAACCTGTCCTTATGCGTGCTGTCCTTATGTGTGCGGGTTTCAATCCGCGCCTCACGCTGCGCGTGAGGCGAACGTGACAAGCTTCGCGCGATGCTGGCCAACTTCTGCGTTTCAATCCGCGCCTCACGCTGCGCGTGAGGCGAACCGGTCCTCCGGGATTCGCCGTTAAGCGGAAATACTTCGTTTCAATCCGCGCCTCACGCTGCGCGTGAGGCGAACGCATTCGTGCTACGAACTCCGCATTCTTTCGAACGTTTCAATCCGCGCCTCACGCTGCGCGTGAGGCGAACACGGTGGTCGAGCTGCTTGCTCTGATGGCTGAGATGTTTCAATCCGCGCCTCACGCTGCGCGTGAGGCGAACAGCCTGAGCCACCAGAGACCAAGGAGCACCGGATGTTTCAATCCGCGCCTCACGCTGCGCGTGAGGCGAACCGATTGAGCACACAGCGCAGGACAGCAGAGAACCTGTTTCAATCCGCGCCTCACGCTGCGCGTGAGGCGAACGCAACTAAGCAACTCGAAGCGGGGATGACCTCGCTGTTTCAATCCGCGCCTCACGCTGCGCGTGAGGCGAACGAAAGTTTGATTGCGTCTTTGGCCTGCTGCATTGCGTTTCAATCCGCGCCTCACGCTGCGCGTGAGGCGAACCAAGTATTTTGAAATCATTTGACGGTAAACTACGTGTTTCAATCCGCGCCTCACGCTGCGCGTGAGGCGAACGTAGCCGAGGCGGTCGGCTTCGGCTCTGGCAATTGTTTCAATCCGCGCCTCACGCTGCGCGTGAGGCGAACGGGCAAAGCTCGCGCTCGAGGAAGCGGCTCGCGGCGTTTCAATCCGCGCCTCACGCTGCGCGTGAGGCGAACTACCTGATCACGCTCGATCCCTCGGACGGAGTCGATGTTTCAATCCGCGCCTCACGCTGCGCGTGAGGCGAACTGCCGGAGAGAAGATCCCGGTATGGGACGAGAGGCTGAGTTTCAATCCGCGCCTCACGCTGCGCGTGAGGCGAACGTCGCGCGGGACACGTCTCGCACCCGCAAGTATTCGTTTCAATCCGCGCCTCACGCTGCGCGTGAGGCGAACCGATTCGCTGAACGGGGTTGTAAATTGATCGAGTGTGTTTCAATCCGCGCCTCACGCTGCGCGTGAGGCGAACGGCCACTCTGACCACTTCATGCCCGGCACTACATTGTTTCAATCCGCGCCTCACGCTGCGCGTGAGGCGAACCTAGTTGTGAGCTAATCTCTGCTCGCTCGTAAGCGTTTCAATCCGCGCCTCACGCTGCGCGTGAGGCGAACTGATTACTTACTTGATGAAAGCCGCGAGAGCCTTCGTTTCAATCCGCGCCTCACGCTGCGCGTGAGGCGAACCTCACCTCTATCAGTCATTGCCAGAGGTCGATGTGTTTCAATCCGCGCCTCACGCTGCGCGTGAGGCGAACGTTAAGTACTGGAACCCAAGGACCCAGTTCGAGAAGTTTCAATCCGCGCCTCACGCTGCGCGTGAGGCGAACTTCTGTCGCGAGTGAGCGTGATGGCCAGGAGCTATGTTTCAATCCGCGCCTCACGCTGCGCGTGAGGCGAACGTAACCTGTCGCCGTCTATTGACCGGATCAAACCGTTTCAATCCGCGCCTCACGCTGCGCGTGAGGCGAACGCGTTGCCGGCCACTGTGGCCTTTCGGCTCAACGGGTTTCAATCCGCGCCTCACGCTGCGCGTGAGGCGAACGAATTACAATCGTTGATAACAAGACTGGTTTGAGTGTTTCAATCCGCGCCTCACGCTGCGCGTGAGGCGAACGCGGTCGTCAGCCTTGATACGTGCGACTTGGCCACGTTTCAATCCGCGCCTCACGCTGCGCGTGACGCGAACGTTGAGTTTGCTGCTCGGTCGCGCGCTCTGGCTACGTTTCAATCCGCGCCTCACGCTGCGCGTGAGGCGAACACCGTCGCTATGCTACCTGTGGTCCGCACGGGCTTGTTTCAATCCGCGCCTCACGCTGCGCGTGAGGCGAACTAGCGGCGCTTGAGCGCGCCTCTCGCATACTCGAAGTTTCAATCCGCGCCTCACGCTGCGCGTGAGGCGAACATCTGGAATGGCTACCCGACTGTGGGGCTGTACCTGTTTCAATCCGCGCCTCACGCTGCGCGTGAGGCGAACAGGGCGTTCAACGCAATGAGCGTCACCGCAATGCTGTTTCAATCCGCGCCTCACGCTGCGCGTGAGGCGAACGGGCTCGCGACAACGCTCTATAACGGATTCCAGGCGTTTCAATCCGCGCCTCACGCTGCGCGTGAGGCGAACCAAGCAGGTCATCGCGTTGCAGGACGCGCTTGAGTGTTTCAATCCGCGCCTCACGCTGCGCGTGAGGCGAACATGCCCCCTCGAAGCCTTTTTCGTGCCGAAGCGTGTTTCAATCCGCGCCTCACGCTGCGCGTGAGGCGAACTGTCTTTTGGTCGCCAGGCTGGTCACGCCAGAGCTGTTTCAATCCGCGCCTCACGCTGCGCGTGAGGCGAACCGGATTGAGGCAGAGCAACGAGTAATGGTCGAGTTGTTTCAATCCGCGCCTCACGCTGCGCGTGAGGCGAACCTGGGTTTCGACTCGTGGAAGCTCGCCGTGATGAGTTTCAATCCGCGCCTCACGCTGCGCGTGAGGCGAACGCTTGATCGTCCACTCGACAGCCTGTGACGTACCTGTTTCAATCCGCGCCTCACGCTGCGCGTGAGGCGAACCGGTTGATGACGTGTTCGAGAGCGAACGGTATATGTTTCAATCCGCGCCTCACGCTGCGCGTGAGGCGAACTCATAATTCCGGTTCACAAGGATGCCGATCGAAGCGTTTCAATCCGCGCCTCACGCTGCGCGTGAGGCGAACAGGTCTCACCACGAATAAGCAGACCCCTAAATTCGTTTCAATCCGCGCCTCACGCTGCGCGTGAGGCGAACCATAAACCCCCGCCCAATACGAGACCAATACGACTCGTTTCAATCCGCGCCTCACGCTGCGCGTGAGGCGAACACTACCGCTCTTTCGGCGAACGTGTTCATGCCGACGTTTCAATCCGCGCCTCACGCTGCGCGTGAGGCGAACCGCACGAATACCCTTGACCAGAAAGCCTTCTTTCTTGTTTCAATCCGCGCCTCACGCTGCGCGTGAGGCGAACTGCGAAAACTCATACAGAACCGTTTAGGGCTCACAGTTTCAATCCGCGCCTCACGCTGCGCGTGAGGCGAACGGAAATCTCGTCTCCCTCCAATGACGTAATTCAAGTTTCAATCCGCGCCTCACGCTGCGCGTGAGGCGAACCCGCGGTGGTTCGCGAGTGGCACGAGCGGATGGTTGTTTCAATCCGCGCCTCACGCTGCGCGTGAGGCGAACGCCGGCGGTCCGTTGTACTCGGGAACGTCCCAAAGAGTTTCAATCCGCGCCTCACGCTGCGCGTGAGGCGAACGAGGTGAAGTGATGGAAACACCGATTGAAATTCTGGTTTCAATCCGCGCCTCACGCTGCGCGTGAGGCGAACTTCAAAGTCAGTCGGGGTAGTTCCTCCCAGTCACCGTTTCAATCCGCGCCTCACGCTGCGCGTGAGGCGAACTCCAATATGCTTGCGGTGTCCGGCAACGTCAGCCAGTTTCAATCCGCGCCTCACGCTGCGCGTGAGGCGAACAGATGAGATGGAGGCGTTCATCAAGACTTTCAAAGGTTTCAATCCGCGCCTCACGCTGCGCGTGAGGCGAACAAACAGCGGCCGGTTCATCCCGCCAGGCGTCAGATAGTTTCAATCCGCGCCTCACGCTGCGCGTGAGGCGAACAAGTCCAAGTTTATCGATCTGACGAACCTCAATTCGTTTCAATCCGCGCCTCACGCTGCGCGTGAGGCGAACGGCGGCCCAATCAACTTCTTAAGCCGCCTTACCTTACCCACTGTCTTTCGCGAACGCGCCGCTGAGTAACAGATTTCCCACCCAAATCGCTTTGCGAGTCTCAATACGTCCAAGATTTCCTTTCATTTACCTCTCCCGCGAAAACCCCCTGTTTCGCCCGGCACTCCACATTCGCGTGCGATTGGTGAAACAGCTCACGCTTCCAGCAATCTCGATCAAACCATCACGCTTGACCGTCTTAAACAACCTCGTCAAAACACCAGCGGTCCCTCAAAGTCCACCGGACGGCCACTGCCGTGGTGCTCGATCACCTGGTCCTCATCCAGGAAATAGAACCTCAGTGAGTCCTCACCTGGATCAATCTCGTCGAGCAACCTTCCCCGCAACAACACCCAGTGCTTCGGCTCAATTCGGCATTCGAACACCGACTTCTGGACTCGCTGGCCATAGTCCTTGCAAGCCTGCGCCACCCGCCTCAGCCGCCGCACGCCTTCTTTCTCCACCGTCGATACGTCATATGTGATCAGAATAAACACTCGCTCAACTCCTATCACGCGGGCCGACGCACGCTGCAAACACGCGCTCCTTGTCAACGCAACACGCACGGCACGTATTCCTTAAGGTCGCCTCGCAGATGCCGCGCAAGGATTCGCGACTGCGCCAGCATCAACTGCCCAACTCGAAAATCCTGATCAATCACTGGATGCTTAACCGTCTCCTGCTTGCGGCTCTGGTAAGCCGTGATGACTGCCTTCCTCCCGGCTTGAGTGAATTCCACCGCGCCGCCCTCTCGCTTGGTGAAGTCCTTCGGCGTCACTTGCCTACGATTGATGAGAGTGATCGCCAGCCGGTCCGCAAGCAGCGCCCGAAACTCTTCCATCAGATCAAGAGCAAGCGCCGGACGGTTCGGCCGCAACGCGTGAAGATAGCCCACAAACGGATCCAACCCCGTAGCCGTCAACGCCGCAATGCAATCGTGGCGCACCACCGCATACAGAAACGACAACAGGCAGTTGATCAAGTCACGCGGCGGCCTTCGACTGCGAGTCCCGAACGCAAAGTCCTCGCGTTGCTGACGCAGGTGGCACGTGAAGACGCCGAAGTAGAGAGCGGCTGATTGACCCTCCAGCCCTCGAACCTCATCAACGCCTGTCGATTGCTCCAGCCACCGAAGCATCGTAGCGAGTTCAACCGAGCACGACTGAAGCCGCTGCCGGTCGTCATCGCTGTCGCTCTCACGCGCGGAGCGCATCAGGCTTTGCCGCGCGTTCTGAATCTTGCCCGCCACGAACTGGCGCGCCAGCAGGTGCGTCTGTTCCTCGTTGTCCGCCGCGCGATATTGAGCGCGCCTCAACAGCACACTCGTGTTGGGCACGCCTTCCCATCGCCCGATGAAGTATCCGTTCTCGCTGAAGTAGTTCACAGGCACCCCGCTCTCCCAGCACAACTCGAGGGCCTGCGGGCTGAAGCCGCATTGACCGAAGACGCATACCGACTCGAGGTGATGAATCGGCACCGACAGCTTGAGTTCTCGCTCGACCTCTATGCGGAGGTTGAGATGATCGCGCGAAACATATGCGCCGGTAGTAGTCAGATAAAGTGTGTTTTGTTTTACTTCCATTTGAGCACCGGGCGATCTGCACTCACCGTGAATTCGCGAATACCACTGACGAAGTCGGTGGATCGTTCAAACTTAGCCTACAAGGGAAGACAGCCGCCTCGCTTTGTTTGTTTCCTCTCTTGCGCCTCGCTGCGCGAGGCGCGAGAGAGAGGAAACGCCGGAATCCCGAGTTCCGATTGCTGCTGTAGGCTGACTCTTAACCATCCCCCGACTGCGTCGGGGGTATTGGCCGACCGTCACACCGTCTCTGCGTTGGTGGGGTTCTGCCAAGCAGCTTACTCCTGCCAAAGAGCGGTGGCTCCACGCCGATAGCTGGTTGCGACCCGAACGCCGGTCAGCTCAGGCATGCAGACGCTACGAAGCGAGCAGCCGTCGCAACGGGGCTTCAGCACCGCAGGAGGCACTTCGCCCTGAGTGATGAGTTGGCGAACCGCCTGAATAGTCTCTTCGGTTTCGCGGCGCAAGCGTTCATCGAAGACCACTCTGCGGCGGCGCTTGCTGGCCGCGTGATAGATGAAGCCCTCGGGCACGGCCATCGAGAACATCTCCTCAAGGCAGAGAGCCTGAGCGCACAGTTGAATGTCATCGTTTTCAAACTTGCGCCGCCGTCCTTTCTTGTACTCGACGGGAGCGGGAACGCCGGAGCGCATCTCGACTATGTCGGCCTTGCCGGTGATTCCATAGCGACGCGAGAAGAGGGGCAAGCCGCGCAGCAGTTTCACGCCCTCATCCATTTCATAGCCCGGGGCGTCGGCGTGATCGTGAAGCAGCGTTCCAAGGGCCGTGTGCTCATTGTCGCCCCACCATCCCTCTACAAACTTCAACGCACAGCGTCGCGGACAGAACACATACTCGTTGAGCGCTGAAATGATGATTGGCTCGATCTGGGACGAAGGTTCTTTCATAGTCGGCCTCATTCAATGCGCCACAATACTCCACACGGCAGTGTGGGGACTGGAGTTTGGACGTTCAAGGTCAATCCCAACGGGATTGCGGCTAACAGCCCAAGGTTGCAGTACTCGGCTACCTTGGGACGCCGGATCGCGATGGGTCCCAACCCCAACGGGGTTGCGCCTGCCGGACTCGAATGATCAACAACGCAACATGGCGGTGTCGTGTAATGGCTACGGAGGCCGCAACCCCTTCAGGGTTGCCACCAACAACCGACTCCCGCGTCCGTGCGGGCGTCATCACCCAGGGTAGCCGAGTACAGCAACCCTGGGCTGAGAGCTGCAACCCCTTCGGGGTTGCAAACCCCACACGGCTCGTGTAACGCGCGTAGGCTGTACTTGAACGATCCCCACACTGCCGTGTGGGGTATTCGGCAAAACGCCCTCCAGTTCTTTCAGCAAATAGTTCATTACAATCTTTGTGACTGATCACGGAATCATCGTCAGTCGCCTGCGCGTTCATCCCTGCGTCTGTGCTTGCGAGTGACGCTAGAATCGCCGCGCACGATGGTCGTCACTACGCGATGGCCACGCTGTCTGTCGAAGACCAGGTAGGCCCTGAACTCGAAGGGAAACGGACGCTTCGTTCGCACTCGGAGCGTTGCGCCATCAGGCAGCACGTTGACGTTCGTAGCCTGGCAGATGCCGTCCTCAATCACTTTCCGGGCAACAGACTCCTCCAAGGGCGCGATGCGCAACTGAAATTGAGTCACCGCATGCGGCGTGACGAAGAACTCAACACCCACATTATTCGGATTCATTACGTAACGCCCCAGTGCATCTTTGAGCGAGAATGCCGCTCGTCTACCTGCTCGTCACAACGCTCGTTAAAGCAACTTGATATCACAGCGGTTCAAACCCGGTTTGACCGACCTTCAGCATTTTGATGACCCACGCCATGTAACCAAGAAAACTGTCATAGTTTCCAATCCACGCCCACAACTCGCCATCGAGACCGATGGGCTTCACCGGCCACTTCGACGCATCCAATCGGTTCGCCCAGAGCTGAACACCATTCTCCATCACCTCGCGCCACGATGGGAACTGTGCACGGTCGCGGCTTTCGATTCGGTTGATAAGCTCGTCACCCACGAGCACGGTTTTTGTCGTTGCGTCGATGATCCGACAAAGCTTGGCGACTTCGGGGTAGTCCTCAGCTCTCTCGGCTCGATCGATCTCCTCGATTCGCAGCGCCTGCGTTCCACGATCATTTCTCAACTCCAACCTTAGGGCTTCGGTACAGTCAGCAGGCGATGGCTGGCGACCCTGCTCCGAGCAGTTCTTGAACAGTGTTGCCAGAATATCTCGTGCGACTTCCGCTTGTGGATGCGGGGTGAGGCCATCGCTTTCGTCGTGACGAAAATCCCAAACCTCCGTATCTTCATACTCGCCGGAACGGCTGGCGCGACCCGCAATCTGCAGAAGATTCACCAACCCCCAGCTTTCGCGGAAGGCAGAGCGAAAGGAAAAGTCGACACCGGCTTCAACACAGCTTGTCGCCACGAGGCACCAGTCCTTCCACGGAGAAGCCAGACGCTCGCGCACGCGCCGCAATACCTTCGCGCGGTCAACAGGAGTGAGCGCGGTAGAGATGTGCTCGACGTTCAGTCCGAGCTTGCACTCTTCGCGGAGATGGTTGGCGAGTACTGCGGCAGACTGAACGGTGTTTACGATGATGATGCGCGGGCCGGGTTTGCTCAAAACAAAGTCCGCGAGTTGTGGCAATGAAAGCCGGCCGGGGGCTGTGCGGATGTTGATTCGCTTCTCTTCGAAGTCTTTCGTGCGATCGGCTACTTCCGGCTCGACGAGTTCGGGGATTTCGCGACGCTCGCTCAGTGGAACGAACTCATCCAACGTCCAGAACCGTGCGAGCGACCCTGAACCCAAAACCAAGTGACATCCCCAATCATCGCAAAGCTCGCGCAGCCAGCGGAACATCTGCGGCCATAGAGCAGCGGCCATGGCGGCGTGAGCCTCGTCCACGAAGATAGCCGAACCAGCCACTTGATGGAGCTTGCGCAGCGAAGCCGTGCCCTTCGCCGCTAGGGTCTCGAAAAACTGGACGGCGGTTGTGACGACGATGGGGGAATCCCACCGGGCAGCCAAATAGCGAAGTTCGTAGGCCGATGATGCGCCGCAACGACTGCTTGCATCTCTTCCTGATCTTCATTCGGCAGGCGCAGCGCCCGACGATAGACATCAACCGACTGGTCAATGATGTTGGTGAACGGCAGAACGACATAGACGCGTCGCAAACGTCGCGCATCGGCCACACGTAGCAGATGCGCCATCACGGCGGTGGTCTTCCCAGTGCCGACGGGGCTGTCACAGGCCAGGATGCTCTCGCCCGCTTTCACGGGCAGTTCCCGGCAAGCACGATATACCTGTTGACGCAACAAGTGGCGGAGTCGCTCGCGCTCGGTTTGTGGATGTGCCGTACTAGCGAGTTCGGCTACGTATCCGTCTAGCGCCGCCAACCGCGCCGCCGCTTGTAAACGAGGCGGGTCAACCGGTCGCTCGTTCCCGTAGTGCCGCGCAGTGTCGCTGTGGTCTGCATCCACGAGACACGAAAGCAGGAGTCGGCGAACCAAACCAGTGAAGCCCGGTTTGGAAACGCGCTCTACCGGCTGAAATATCCGCGTGTGCTCAGCGAGATAATTCGGAAGCTCGGCGCCAGTCCGCTGGAATGTCTTCAAACCCGTGATCCCCGCATCCTTCTCCAGGTCTCGAAACATTCCAGCCAAGCCATTCGCGTTCTTGGCCCGCTCGTTCGGAAAAGACGGCAATCCAAGATGATGGGCATAGACAGCCACGGCCGCTTCAGCCTGCCTGCAATTGAGCAGATGCGCGGTGCCAGCGTCTACATGATTCAACCTGGTTTTCCGCCGATTGCGACGCAAATCCTCTTGAAAGATCGGATCGAGCTTTCCGAAGTCGTGGTAATAGGCCGCCATCTCCAAAGCGGCAAGAAAGTCGTCCCGCCACTTCGTGGAAAACGCCGTTGCCTCACGCCCGAATTGCAAAGCAAGCCGGACAACTTCGCCGACGTGCGCTCGGTAGGTCTGCTCCGGTGCATCATC
>Ga0193725_1000453_pt1 | contig 12358 bp, 7 predicted proteins | sample H2a2metaG_FD_143058 | JGI IMG/M metagenome (GOLD analysis project Ga0193725, IMG submission 143058) | Soil microbial communities from a riparian zone of the East river system, Colorado, United States - H2a2 | ecosystem: Environmental > Terrestrial > Soil > Riparian zone | place: USA: East River... | reverse complement strand
CGCTTCCGCCTGAAGAAGTTCTGGCGCACCAACCAGGACACCGCCATCAACCAGCGGCCGCTCGTGCACATGGGCCAGAAGGTGAAGGCGGGGCAGGCCGTCGCCGACGGCGCGGGCACCGAGCACGGCGAGCTGGCGCTCGGCGCCAACGTCATCGTGGCCTTCATGCCCTGGTACGGGCACAATTTCGAGGACGCCATCGTCCTCTCGGAGCGCCTGGTGAAGGACGACGTGTACTCGTCGATCCACATCCAGGAGCTGGAGCTGCACGTTCGCGACACCAAGCGCGGCCGTGAAGAGATCACCCGCGAGATCCCCAACGTCGCCGAGGAGTCGCTCGTCGATCTGGACGAGCGCGGCATCGTGCGGATCGGCGCGCACGTGAAGGCCGGCGACATCCTGGTCGGCAAGATCACGCCGAAAGGCGAGACCGAGCTGTCCCCGGAAGAGAAACTGCTCACCGCCATCTTCGGGGAGAAAGCGAAAGACGTCAAAGATTCGTCGTTGAAAGTGCCCCCCGGCATGGAGGGCGTGGTCATCGACGTGAAGATCTTCTCGCGCATCGAGGACCAGGTCGTCGAGAAGGATCGCGGCGAGCGGATCGGCGAAGTGCGCCGGCTCGAAGCGGAGGAGAAGGCCCGGATCTCCGAGGCGATGTTCGCGGAGATCGCGGAGCTGCTGGCGAATCAGGAAGTGGGCCTGATGCTCAAGGCGGGGACGGTGGAGGAGTACCTCCCGGCGGGCACCAAGCTCACGCGGCCGCAGATCGCGGAAGTGCGCTTCGCCGACGTGGATCTCAAGACGCTGCGCGTCGCGAACAAGACGGTGAATGAGCGGATCCGCGCCGTGCTCGACGCGGCCGCGGCGGAGCGCGCCAAGATCGAAGAGAAGTCGGAAGACCAGATCGACAAGATTCTACAGCCGGACGAGCTCCCGCCGGGAGTGATCCAGCTGGTGAAGGTCTATTGCGCCGAGAAGCGCAAGATCTCGGTGGGCGACAAGATGGCGGGCCGCCACGGCAACAAGGGCATCATCGCGCGCATCGTCCCGGAAGAGGATATGCCGTTCCTGCCGGACGGATCGCCGGTGGACATCGTCCTGAACCCGCTGGGCGTGCCGAGCCGGATGAACGTGGGCCAGATCCTGGAGACGCATCTGGGTTGGGCCGCGAAAATCCTCGGCTTCGACGCCAAGACCCCCGTCTTCCAGGGGGCCGACGAGAACGAAATCGGCGTACTGGTGCGCCTGGCGGGTCTGACGTGGGCGGCGGAGTGCCTGCGCCTCACCGTCCGGCCCCCGGTGCTCGACGCCGACCGTGTGCGGCAAGTCGTGGCCGATCTGCGGCGCCCCCATGGGGGGAACGGCACGCGGCCCGATGTGTCCACCGCCGGCATCACCTTGCTCGGTGGCCGGACGGTTTCGGCGGAGACGCGCGAGCTGCACCACCAGCTGGTGGATTTCCTCAAGATCGCCGCGAAGGAGCTGGCGGAGCGTGAGCTGTCGCAGCGCCGCACGGAGCAGGAAGTCCAGGCGGCGCGCCTCGAGAAGGGCGCCGAGGGCGGGACCGAGCTGTCGGCCGTCGAAAAGGCCGGCCTCAAGTCCGGGCTCAAGGACGCCGAGAAGTTCCTGGCCAAGGACAAGCCGGCGGAGGTGCTCGAAGCGACGGGCCGGCCGGCGCTGGCGGCCTTGTTCGGCGCCAAGTCGGAGGCCGACGTGGACGGCGCGGTGGTCGAGCTGCTGGCGGCGGCGGGATTGTCGCCGGCGGGCAAGTGCCGGCTGCGCGACGGGCGCACGGGGGAGCTGTTCGAGTCCGAGGTGACCGTCGGCGCGATCTACATGATGAAGCTGTCGCACTTGGTGGACGACAAGATTCACGCCCGCTCCATCGGGCCGTACTCACTGGTGACACAGCAGCCGCTCGCCGGCAAGGCGCAGTTCGGCGGTCAGCGGTTCGGCGAAATGGAAGTGTGGGCGCTCGAGGCGTACGGTGCGGCGCACACGCTGCAGGAGATTCTGACGGTCAAGTCGGACGACGTGAACGGTCGCAGCCGCGTGTACGAGGCGATCGTGAAGGGGCAGAACCTGCCGAAGCCCGGGATTCCGGAGTCCTTCAACGTGCTGGTGAAGGAGCTGCAGGCCCTGGGACTCAAGGTGACGCTCGGCACTACTGAAGACGTGGAGGAATAAGTGATCGATTTCCGCAGCGGCCACGAGCCCAAGAGCTCGAGCTTCGACTACATCCAGATCCGGATCGCCTCCCCCGAGGAGATCCGCGGTCCGAAGGACGCCAAGGAACGGGAGCGCCTGGAGCTGCAGGGGCAGCGCACTTGGTGGTCGTGGGGCGAGGTCACCAAGCCCGAGACGATCAATTACCGCTCGTTCAAGCCGGAACGCGATGGGCTCTTCTGCGAGCGCATCTTCGGCCCGGTGAAGGATTGGGAGTGCCACTGCGGCAAGTACAAGCGGATCCGCTATCGCGGCGTGATCTGCGACCGCTGCGGCGTGGAAGTGACGCTGTCCAAGGTGCGGCGCGAGCGGATGGGCCACATCGAGCTCGCCGTGCCGGTGGCGCACATCTGGTTCTTCAAGACGCTGCCGTCGCCGATGGGCAACCTGCTCGACATGACGCTGCGCGACCTCGAGCGGGTGATCTACTACACGAACTACGTGGTGATCGAGCCCGGCGAGCAGGAGCTGCAGGAGCGCGAGCTGCTCGATGAAGACCGTTTCCTGGAGATCCGCGCCAAGGCGAAGGCCGAGGGCGACACCGCCTTCAAGGCCGACATCGGCGCCCCGGCGATCCGCTCGCTGCTCGAGCGCATCAACGTGGACAAGCTGGCCGACGAGCTGCGCGAGTCGGTGACCACGGAGACGAGCCAGCACCGCAAGAAGCAGATGCTCAAGCGGCTCAAGATCGTGGACGCGATGCGCAACTCCGGCAACGCCGGCGAAGTGCGCAACGACCCGCGCTGGATGATCCTCGACGTGGTGCCGGTGATTCCGCCCGACCTGCGGCCGCTGGTGCCGCTCGACGGCGGGCGCTTTGCCACGTCGGACCTGAACGACCTGTACCGGCGCGTCATCAACCGGAACAACCGGCTGCAGAAGCTGATCCTGCACCGCGCGCCGGAGGTCATTCTCCGCAACGAAAAGCGCATGCTGCAGGAGGCGGTGGATGCGCTGTTCGACAACGGCCGCCGCTCCAAGGCGATCCGCGGTCGCGGCAAGCGGCCCCTCAAGTCGCTGTCCGACATGCTCAAGGGCAAGCAGGGCCGGTTCCGTCAGAACCTGCTCGGCAAGCGGGTGGACTATTCGGGCCGCTCGGTGATCGTGGTCGGCCCCGAGCTGCGGCTGCACCAGTGCGGCCTGCCCAAGGCGATGGCGGTGGAATTGTTCAAGCCCTTCATCATCCACAAGCTGGTGGAGAAGGGCATCGCCGAGACCGTGAAGCGGGCGAAGAAGATCGTGGAGAAGGAGTCGCCGGAAGTGTACGAGATCCTCGAGGAGATCATCGAGGATCATCCGGTGCTCTTGAACCGCGCGCCGACGCTGCACCGGCTGGGCATCCAGGCGTTCGAGCCGGTGCTGGTCGAGGGCAAGGCGATCCGGATTCACCCCTTGGTCTGCGCCGCGTTCAACGCCGACTTCGACGGCGATCAGATGGCCGTGCACGTGCCGCTCTCGTTCGAGGCGCAGCTCGAGTGCCGCCTGCTGATGATTTCGTCGAACAACGTGCTGAAGCCGTCCGACGGCCGGCCCGTTGCCGAGCCCAGTCAGGACATGGTGCTGGGGTGCTACTTCCTCACCAAGGAGCCGGCGGACTTCGAGGCGCAGCTGGTGAAGGCGCCGCGCATCGGCTCGCTGGCGGAGCTCGAGATGGGGCTCGCCGTCAAGCAGTTGGCGTTCCACTCGCCCGTGCACGCCTGGCACGAAGCGCCGGGGCAGGCGGGGCGGTGGATCGCGACCACGGCGGGGCGGTTCCTGTTCAACAGCATCCTGCCGGAAGGGTTGCTGCGCGAGCAGGGCTACCAGAACAAGGTGATGCGCAAGAAGGATCTCTCCGAGCTGGTGTTCGAGAGCTACCGCCGCGCGGGACTTTCCCCCACGGTGCAGTTCCTCGATCAGCTGAAGGAGTTCGGCTTCCGGTACGCCACGATGGGTGGCGTGTCGATCGGCGTGGCGGACCTCGAGATCCCGGCGGAGAAGGCGCCGCTGCTCGCGGATGCGGAAGCGCGCGTTGAGCGGTTCCAGCGCGCCTACGCGACGGGCCAGATCACCTTCGGCGAGCGCTACAACAAGGTGATCGACGCCTGGACGCACGCCAACAACGACATCGCCGAGGCGATGGTCGCGACGATGAAGAAGTCGAAGGGCGGATTCAACCCGGTGTACATGATGTTCGACTCCGGGAGCCGCGGTTCGCGCGACCAGATCCGGCAGCTCGCCGGCATGCGCGGCCTGATGGCGAAGCCGCAGAAGAAGCTCACGGGCGGCATCGGGGAAATCATCGAGAGCCCGATCAAGTCGAACTTCCGCGAGGGCCTCTCCGTGCTCGAGTACTTCATCTCGACGCACGGCGCGCGCAAGGGTCTGGCCGATACGGCGCTGAAGACGGCGGACGCCGGCTATCTGACGCGGCGTCTTGTGGACGTCGCGCAAGATGTGACCATTACAGAAGAGGATTGCGGCACGATTCTCGGTCTCGAGATGTCGGCCCTGAAGGAGGGCGAGGACATCATCGAGCCGCTGCGCGAGCGCATCGTCGGCTGCGTGGCGCTCGAAGAGGTCATGGATCCGCACGAGTTGGATGAGGACGGGCGCCCCAAGGTGCTGGTCGAAGCGGGCAAGCTCGTCATCGAGGAGACGTCGCAGGCGATCGAGGACGCGGGGATCGAGACGGTGAAGATCCGCTCGGTGCTCACGTGCGAGGCCAAGCGCGGCGTGTGCCGGATGTGCTACGGCCGGAACCTCGCCACGATGGATATGGTGGATCTCGGGGAAGCGGTCGGGATTCTCGCCGCGCAGTCGATCGGCGAGCCGGGGACGCAGCTCACCTTGCGGACCTTCCACATCGGCGGCACGGCGGCGCGGATCGCCGAGCAGACGGTGCGGAAGACCAAGGTCGAGGGCGTCATCGAGCACGGTGACCGGTTGACGTTCGTCAAGACGCCCGATGGGGCGCGCGTGGTCACGAGCTATGAGGGCGAAGTGGTCCTCAAGGCCGCGGCTCACGGGCACGGCCATACGGCAGCCTCGAAGCTGGCCGTCCATTCGCGCTTCCACGTGCCGCTCGGCGCCACGCTGATGGTCGATGACGGCCAGAAGGTGGCGAAGGACGCGGTACTGTTCACGTGGGACCCGTACACCAACCCGATCATGACGGATGTGGCGGGCCTGGTGCGCTTCGTGGACATCGTCGAAGACGAGACAGTGCGCGAAGAGCTGGACGAAATCACGGGGCGGCGCCAGCGCGTGATCATCGAGGACCGGGAGAAGAAGCTCCACCCGCACATCGAGGTGGTCCAGAAGAAGGGCGACAAGGAAAAGCGGCTCCGCGACTTCGTCATCCCCGAAGGTGCGCAGCTCACCGTCGAGGACGGCCAGGAGGTGTACGCCGGACTCGTGCTCGCCAAGGTGGCGCGCGAGGCGTACAAGACGCGGGACATCACGGGCGGTCTGCCGCGCGTGGCCGAGCTGTTCGAGGCCCGGCGGCCGAAGGATCCCGCCACGATTTCCGAGGTGGACGGCGTGGTGCGGTTCGGCGAGATCAAGCGCGGCAAGCGCGAGGTCTGGGTGCACGCCGAGGAAGGGGAACCGCAGCTGTACGAGGTGGCGGCCGGCAAGCACTTGCGCGTCCACGAGGGCGACCGGGTGCGGGCGGGCGACCGTCTCACCGAGGGGCCGGTGAACCCGCACGACATCTTGCGGATCAAGGGCCCGCGCGCGGTGCAGGAGTACCTCTTGAACGAAGTGCAGGAGGTGTACCGGCTCCAGGGCGTGAAGATCAACGACAAGCACATCGGCGTGATCGTGCGCCAGATGCTGCAGAAGGTGAAGGTCGTCGTTCCGGGGGACACCGAGTTCCTCGAGGGCGAGTCGATCGACAAGCTCGTGTTTACGGATGTCAACGAGCGGGCCGTGAAGAAGGGCGGGACGCCCGCCACGCGGGAGCCGTTGCTGTTGGGCATCACCAAGGCGAGTCTCACGACGCAGTCGTTCATCTCGGCGGCGTCGTTCCAGGAGACCACGCGGGTGCTGACCGACGCGGCGATCCGCGGAGCCAAGGACGATCTGCTGGGCTTGAAGGAAAACATCATCATCGGGCATCTGATCCCGGCGGGGACCGGCATTTACCGGTACCACGACATCGAGATCGAGCCGCCGGAAGGGTTCCAGCCGCCGACGCCGCCGCTTGAGGCGCCGGCACCGGGTGCGGCACCAAGCCCGTTCCCGGAGGAAGTGGAAGCGGAGTAGGAGACGGTCGGGGATGTTTTGGATGAGGGGGGCTCTTGACCTAAGTCAAAGGCCCCCCTTAGCTTTCAAGTCTATTTCGCAACTTTTTTCCAGCGTCGTTTGAGGGGTATGCCGACCATCAATCAACTCGTCCGCCACGGCCGCAAGGATGTGGCGAAGAAGGAAAAGGCGCCGGCACTGCGGGGCAATCCGCAGAAGCGCGGTGTCTGCACGCGCGTCTACACCACCACCCCGAAGAAGCCGAACTCGGCGCTCCGGAAGGTGGCGCGCGTGCGCTTGACGAACGGGTTCGAGGTGACGGCCTACATCCCCGGCGAAGGGCACAACCTGCAGGAGCACTCGATCGTGATGATCCGCGGCGGCCGCGTGAAGGACCTCCCGGGCGTGCGCTACCACATCATCCGCGGCACGCTCGACGCGGCCGGGGTGAATGAGCGCAAGCAGTCGCGGTCGAAGTACGGCGCGAAACGTCCCAAGGAGGCCGCGAAGTGAGCCGGCGCAAGAAAACCGTCAAACGGCTCGTCCCGGCGGATCCGCGCTACGACAGCCAGACCGTCTCCAAGTTTTTGAACAACCTGATGGTGTGCGGCAAGAAGTCGTTGTCCGAGCGCATCTTCTATTCGGCAATGGATATGATCGAGCAGCGCACGGGGCAGCCCGGCGTGAACGTGTTCAAGCAGGCGCTGTCGAATGTGAAGCCGTCGCTGGAAGTGAAGTCGCGGCGCGTCGGTGGCGCCACGTATCAGGTGCCGGTCGAAGTGCGGCCGGAACGACGCACCGCGCTGGGCATGCGCTGGATCATTCAGTACAGCCGCGCGCGCAAGGAAAAGACGATGTCGGAGCGCCTGGCCGCCGAGCTGATCCTGGCGTCGAAGGGCGAAGGCGAAACGATAAAGAAGAAGGAAGACACGCACCGGATGGCGGAAGCCAACCGGGCGTTTGCGCACTACCGCTGGTAAACTGACCGCATCCGTGGGGCGGTGCCCCCGGGTGAGAAGCGGAGCGAGACCGGCCCCCGGGCAACCGCGTGGGCGTCTGGTCGCCCCGCCTTTTTGCTGAAGATGGCTGAATAAAGGGACGCAATGCCACGTACGACACCGCTCGATCGCATTCGGAATATCGGCATCATGGCCCACATTGATGCCGGGAAAACGACTACGACCGAGCGCATCCTCTACTATACGGGCCGCAACTACAAGTTGGGCGAGGTGCACGACGGCACGGCCACGATGGACTGGATGGAGCAGGAGCAGGAGCGCGGCATCACCATCACGTCCGCCGCCACGACCGCCTTCTGGCCGCGTCTCGGCGAGCAGTACCGCATCAACATCATCGACACCCCCGGCCACGTGGACTTCACCGTCGAAGTGGAGCGCAGCCTGCGCGTGCTCGACGGCGCCGTCACGGTGCTCGACGCCGTGGGCGGCGTGGAGCCCCAGACCGAGACGGTGTGGCGCCAGGCCGACCGCTACGGCGTGCCGCGCATCATTTTCGTCAACAAGATGGACCGCGTCGGCGCCGACTTCGACATGTGCCTGCGCATGGTGCGCGAGCGGCTCGGTGCCAAGGCCTTCCCCATCCAGATCCCCCTCGGCTCGGGCGAGCTGTTCACCGGCCTGGTCGACCTGGTTCGCCAGATCGAGATCGTCTACGATGACGAGACCCTCGGCAAGAAGTACGTCGAAGGTCCGGTGCCGGCGGCGCTGCAAGAGAAGGTGAAGCAGATGCGCCACGAGCTGCTCGAAGCCTGCGTCGAGCACGACGACGCGATCCTGCACAAGTACCTCGAGGGGCAGCCACTCACCGAAGAAGAGATTCGCCTCGTGATCCGCAAGGCGACCGTCGCGGGTCACATCGTGCCCGTCATCTGCGGCGCGGCGTTCAAGAACAAGGGCGTCCAGGCGCTCCTCGACGCCGTGGTCGATTACCTGCCGGCGCCGACCGACATCCCGCCGATCAAGGGGCATCTGCCGCACCACGACGCGACCCACGCCGAGCGGCCCGCGACGGACGAGGCGCCGTTCGCGGCGCTGGCGTTCAAGATCATGACGGACCCGTACGTCGGGAAACTGACCTTCTTCCGGGTCTATTCGGGCGTGCTGGCCGCCGGCTCTTGGCGTGCATCTGCAGCAGGCGACCGCCGCGAGCGCGTCGGCCGCCTGCTGCAGATGCACGCCAACAAGCGTGAGGAGATCGAGGAAGTGCGCGCCGGCGACATCGCCGCCGCCATCGGCCTCAAGGACACGCGCACCGGCGATACGCTGTGCGACGAGCAGCACCCGATCATCCTCGAAGCGATGCGGTTCCCGAACCCGGTGATTTCGGTGGCCATCGAGCCCAAGACCAAGGCCGACCAGGACAAGCTGGGCATCGCGCTGCAGAAGCTGTCCGAAGAAGATCCCACGTTCCGCGTGCATTCCGATCCGGAAACCGCGCAGACGATCATCAGCGGTATGGGCGAGCTGCACCTCGAGATCATCGTCGAGCGGATGCGGCGCGAGTTCAAGGTCGATGCCAACGTCGGCCGGCCGCAGGTGGCGTACCGCGAGACGGTGCGCAGGCGCGTCGAGTACATCGAGGGCAAGTTCATCCGCCAGACGGGCGGCCGCGGCCAGTACGGCCACGTCGTCATCCATATGGAGCCCGGCCAGCCCGGCAGCGGCTTCGTGTTCGAAGACAACGTCGTCGGCGGCACGATCCCCAAGGAATATATCAGTCCCGTCGAGGCGGGGGTGAAGGAAGCCCTCGAGAACGGCGTGCTGGCCGGCTATCCGATGGTGGACGTGAAGGTGGAGCTGGTGGACGGCTCCTACCACGACGTCGACTCGAGCGAAATGGCGTTCAAGATCGCCGGGTCGATGGCCGTGAAAGAAGCGGCGCGCCAGGCACACCCGATCCTGCTCGAGCCGATCATGGACGTCGAGGTCGTGACGCCCTCGGACTACATGGGCGAGGTGATCGGCGATCTGTCGAGCCGTCGCGGCAAGATCGGGGGCATGACGCAGCGCGCCGACGCGCACATCGTCGCCGCCAGCGTGCCGTTGTCGGAGATGTTCGGGTACTCGACCACGCTGCGCTCGATGAGCCAGGGCCGCGCGATCTACAGCATGCAGTTCAGTCACTACCAGGAAGTGCCGAAGGCCAAGGCAGAGGAAATAGTTTCGAAAGTGAAAGGCTAGCATCATGGCAAAGGCAAAGTTTGAGCGGACGAAGCCGCACGTGAACGTGGGCACGATCGGTCACGTCGACCACGGCAAGACGACCCTGACGTCGGCGCTGACCAAAGTGTCGGCCGACAAGGGCCTCGCCGCCTACATCTCCTACGACCAGGTGGCGAAAGCCTCCGAGTCGCAGGGCCGGCGCGACGCGACCAAGATCCTGACGATCGCGACGAGCCACGTCGAGTATTCGACGACCGAGCGCCACTACGCGCACGTCGACTGCCCGGGCCACGCCGACTACGTGAAGAACATGATCACGGGCGCCGCCCAGATGGACGGGGCGATCCTCGTGGTGTCGGCCGTCGACGGCCCGATGCCGCAGACGCGGGAGCACATCCTCCTGGCGCGGCAGGTGAACGTGCCGGCGATCGTCGTGTTCCTGAACAAGTGCGACCTGGTGGACGACGCCGAGCTGCTCGATCTGGTGGAGCTCGAAGTGCGGGAGCTCTTGTCCAAGTACCAGTTCCCCGGCGACGACATCCCGGTGATCCGCGGGGCGGCCTTGAAGGCGATCGAGGGCGACAAGCAGTGGGTCGCGAAGATCGAGGAGCTGCTCGCGGCGCTCGATAAGAGCATCCCGGTGCCGAAGCGCGAAGTGGACAAGCCGTTCCAGATGCCGGTCGAGGACGTGTTCTCGATCACGGGCCGCGGGACGGTGGCGACGGGCCGCATCGATCGGGGCAAGATCAAGGTCGGGGAGGAAGTCGAGATGGTGGGCTTCGGGACCGACAAGAAGACGGTGGTGACGGGCGTCGAGATGTTCCGCAAGCTGCTGGATGACGGGCAGGCGGGGGACAACGTGGGCCTGTTGCTGCGCGGGGTGGAGAAGCACGAGGTGGAGCGGGGCATGGTGCTGGCGAAGCCCGGCTCGATCAAGCCGCACACGCAGTTCGAGGCCGAGGTGTACGTCCTGACGAAGGAAGAGGGGGGCCGGCACACGCCGTTCTTCAAGGGCTACCGGCCGCAGTTCTACTTCCGGACGACGGACGTGACGGGGAGCGTGGAGCTGCCGGCGGGGGTGGAGATGGTGATGCCGGGGGACAACACGAAGATGGTGATCGAGCTGATCACGCCGATCGCGATGGAGGAGCAGCTGCGGTTCGCGATCCGGGAAGGCGGCCGGACGGTCGGCGCAGGTGTCGTCACGAAGATCCTGAAGTAGCGAGGACTCTATGGCGGGCAAGATTCGCATCCGGCTCAAAGCATTCGACCACGCCCTGATCGATCAGGCGGCGGCCGACATCGTGCGCACGGCGGAAAAGACCGGCGCGCAGGTCTCGGGCCCCATCCCGCTGCCGACCAAACGGCAGATGTGGACGGTGCTCCGGAGCCCGCACATCGACAAGAAGAGCCGCGAGCAGTTCGAGCTGAAGACGCATAAGCGGCTCATCGACATTCTCGACTCGCGGTCGCAGACGGTCGATGCGTTGACCAAGCTCGATCTGCCGGCCGGCGTCGACGTGGAAATCAAGGTCGAGTAGCCATGAACGGACTGATCGGACGAAAACTGGGCATGACTCGGGTGTTCAACGCCGAGGGCACGCACATCCCCGTCACGGTGATCGAGGCGGGGCCGTGCCCCGTCGTGGCCGTGGCCGAAGGGGGCCGCGTGGAGCTCGGCTTCGGCGCCAAGAAACCGAAGCGCACGCCCAAGGCGCTGGCGGGCCACGTGAAAAAGGCGGGCTTCGAGACGTCGCCGCGCGTGATCCGCAGCTTCTTCCCGCTGGGGGAAGACACGCCGCCCAAGGCCGGGGAAACATTGACGGTGGCCATTTTTGCCGAGGGTGACCGCGTCAAGATCACGGGCATCACCAAGGGCCGCGGTTTCCAGGGCGTCGTCCACCGCTATCACTTCCACGGCGGACCGGAGACGCACGGCAACACGCGGCACCGGAAGCCCGGCTCGATCGCGCCCGGTACCGATCCCTCGCGCATCATCAAGGGGAAGCGGATGCCGGGCCACATGGGCGCCCGCAACTTCACCGAGCTGGGGCTCCGCGTCGTGAAGGTGGACGCCGAGCGCAATCTGCTGTTCGTGCGCGGCTCGGTGCCGGGCCCGATGAACGGCCTGCTCACGGTCCGCAAGCAGGGAGGCCCGAGCCGCCATGATTGAGGCTCCGCACTTTTCCGCCGCCGGCGCCAAGAAAAAGGCCGTCGCCCTCCCGGCCGCGCTGTTCGACGGCACGGTGAACGAGGAGTTGCTGCACCGCGCGGTGATCACGTATCTGTCCAACCAGCGGCAGGGGACGCACAGCACCAAGACCCGCGCCGAGGTTTCGGGCGGGAACTCGAAGCCATGGAAGCAGAAGGGGACCGGCCGCGCCCGGCAGGGCTCGACCCGCGCGCCGCACTGGCGGCACGGCGGGATTGCCTTCGGCCCGAAGCCGCGCAGCTACCGCCTGGGGATCCCGAAGAAGATGCGCCAGCTGGCGAAGAAGTCGGCGTTCAACGCGCGGGCGCGCGAGGGCGCGGTGGTCGTGGTGGATGCGTTCGACTACGAGAAGCCGAAGACGAAGCCCTTCGCCGAGCTGCTCGCCAAGCTGCAGCTGACGGACAAGAAGGTGTTGGTGCTGACCGCCGGTGGCGAGCACAGCTACAACGTCTATCTGTCGGGGCGCAACATCCCCGACGTGCAGGTGATGCGGTTCGTCGATGCGACGGCC
>Ga0193725_1000452_pt1 | contig 12364 bp, 10 predicted proteins | sample H2a2metaG_FD_143058 | JGI IMG/M metagenome (GOLD analysis project Ga0193725, IMG submission 143058) | Soil microbial communities from a riparian zone of the East river system, Colorado, United States - H2a2 | ecosystem: Environmental > Terrestrial > Soil > Riparian zone | place: USA: East River... | reverse complement strand
TGGGTTCATCGTCGACGACGAGGATCGTCTTCATCGGAGTCCATCGTAGGGGCTTGGCGGTGCCGGAATGGCGGCTGCCGAGCCGGAAACAGCAGCGCCGGCCTCGGATTGCTGAGGCCGGCGCGTGAAGGTTGGATCGAACGTCAGGCGGGCGGCTTGTTGTCGGTCTCGCGATCTGCGGCGGTCCGCCGATCCTCGCCGCCATCGGTGGCCTGGGCGCCCCCGGTCCGATGCCACTCGTCGTGGACCTCCCTGGCGCGAGCCTCCCACGGGCTGCGACCGCGCGGATCGCCAGGTCCGCCCCAGCTCCCGGGTCCGCCCGGTCCGCCCCAGCCGCCTGGTCCGCCCCAGCCGTGACGTCCGCGGCGTCCGCCGAACGCCGCCCGCAGGAGGGCGAAGATCAGGAAGATGAAGAAGAGGGTTCCGAGGAAGCCGAAGATCCCGAAGCCGAAGCCGTGACCCCAGCCATAGCCGCCGATATAGGGCCCAACCGGGTAACCGCCGGGCGCGACGACGACCTGGCCGGCCTGGGCCAACCCCTGGCTGACCCCGGCGTTGTAGGCACCGACGCCGAGGAAGACGGCGCCGCCGATGATCACCAGCGTCAGCATCAGTCGGGCGATGCTTCGTCCGTTCATGTCGATTGTTTCTCCGTGTGTGGTGGCGATCATCTGACCGCCTGATGACGTCATCCTCGGCCCGAATTGTGGGCGGGGTATGGAGGCGCCACGGATGTCCCGCGGAGATTCGGGGGAGGTCCGGGTGACGGGCCACCGATGTCGATGATCGGCCGATGAGGGGCGGCTGCTAGCCTTGGGTCGTGTCCAGCAGCGCGCCTGCCGATCGGCTCCTCGACGACCTCAACGACGCACAGCTGGAGGCCGTCCGCGTCGTCGACGGCCCGCTCGCGATCATCGCCGGAGCGGGAACCGGCAAGACGCGGGTGATCAGCCGGCGAACTGCCTTCGCCATCGCCAGCGGTGCCGTGCCGGCGGACCAGGTCCTCGTGGTGACGTTCACGGACAAGGCCGCCGGCGAGATGATGCAGCGTCTCCGCGGACTCGGGTTGCCGGGCGTGACGGCCCGGACCGTCCACGCCCACGCGCTCAGCCAGCTGCGCCACTTCTGGCCACTCCGCCACGATGGGGCGCCGCTGCCCGAGATCCTCGACTCGAAGCTGCCGATCCTCATCCGTCTCGCCCGTGGATTGCCCGGTCACTATCGCTTCACCGCGGCGAAAGACCTTGCCGACGAGATCGAGTGGGCAAAGAGTCGCCAGCTCGATCCCCGCGCCTACGGCGACGCAGTCGCAGCCGACCGCGAGCCTCCGATCCCGGTTGACCTCTTCATCCGCGTGTTCGGCGATTACGAGCGAGCCAAGACCCGGGCCGGCCGGATCGACTTCGACGACATGCTCGGCGAGGCAATCCGCCTGCTCGAGGACGATCGCGAAGCGACGGCCACGATCCGCTCCCGGAAGCGCTGGTTCAGCGTCGACGAGTACCAGGACACGAGCCCGCTGCAGGAGCGCTTGCTCGAGCTGTGGCTTGGCGACGGCCGCGACATCTGCGTCGTGGGCGACGAGGATCAGACGATCTACACATTTGCCGGAGCGAGCTCGACCTTCCTCACGACCTTTGCCGACCGCCACGACGGCGCACGGGTCGTCGCGCTGACGGAAAACTATCGCTCGAGCCCGGAGGTCCTGGAGTTCGCGAACCGGCTCATCGCGAGCTCCGGGCGGACGAAGCGATTGACGGCGACAAAGCCCTCCGGCCCGCAACCGACGATCGCGGGTCATCGGACCGCCGAGGCCGAGCTGGCGGCCCTCGTGGCGTGGGTCCGGCGGCTGGTCGCCGGGGGCACGCCGGCACCCGAGATCGCGGTGCTCGTCCGGATGAACGCCCAGCTCGAGCCGATCGAAACGGCTCTCACACGAGCGGGGATCGGTTACCGCGTCCGCGGCGTCGGGTTCTACCGTCGGCCGGACGTTCGCGCGGCGATCGAGCTCGTTCGCCGCGGCCGCCCGGCCGCGGGCACGAGCCTGGGCGACGAGGTCAGGACCGTCTGGGCGCGGGAGCTCGGCCACGACGAGCGGGTCGCGCCAGCGGGTGAGGAGGCCCGCGAGCGCTCGGCGGCCCTCGACACCCTGCTCGGGATCCTCGACGACCTCGTCGCCGCGGACCCTGAAACCGACCGGGCCGCCTTTCTCGGCGAGCTGGAGCGGAGGGCGGCGACGGAACGCGCGGGCGGTGCGGACGGCATCGAGCTCGCGACATACCACCGGGCGAAGGGGCTCGAATGGGACGCGGTCTACCTGCCGATGCTCGAGGAGGGCTCACTGCCGATTCGCCAGGCGCTCGACGACGAAGACGCGATCGACGAGGAGCGCAGGCTCCTCTACGTGGGGATCACCCGGGCCCGCCTTCATCTCGCCTTGTCATGGGCGGACCAGCGCGAGACCCGCGGTCGCGACACGCGGCGCAAGCCGAGCCGGTTCCTCGCAGGATTGGTTCCCCGTCGGTCCCGGGCTGCCGCAGGCCGCGACTCGCGCGATGGACGTGACGGACGCGACGGCCGCGCGGGCCGGGGCGGCCGGGTCGTGATCCTGCCGGACGGGTTCGCTCCAGCGAGCCCACGGGACGGTGATTCGCCGCTCCTCGCCGCGCTCCGAACGTGGCGAACCGGACGTGCCCGCGGCGACGCCGTTCCCGCCTTCGTGGTCGCCCACGACTCGACCCTCGCCTCGATCGCGGAGGCTCAGCCGGAGACGCTGGCCGCGCTGCGCCGGGTCAGGGGCATGGGTCCGGCGAAGCTCGAGAAGTACGGCCCCGAGATCCTGACGGTCATCGCCCGCGCCAGCGAGGATGGGACCCGCGACGGAGCGACCCCAGCCGATACGACCCGGGGTGGAGCGACCCCCGTTGATGCGACCCGCGACGGAGCGACCGACGGCGACGAAACGGCGGGGACCGCCTGAGTCATCGAAACGGCTGATGCGCCGAGGTGACTTCGCGCCTCGCCACGGGACTCGAGCGGTGGATATCGCCGCGATCGCCGTGAGCCTACGGTGAGCTCGTGATCGGTTCGGCAATCGAGTGCCGGGTGGGTGGCCTTTCGGGCCCGGAGCAAGCGGAGCCGGCCATCGACATGCCTCAGCGTCTGGCCGCCGCCGCCTGACGCCGACGGCCCCGCCGGCTCGAGGTCGGATCGGCGACCGGTCTGCGCCGGTGCCAGAACGCACCGCGGTTTTGACCGAGGACCGGCCAGGAATGGCCTGATCGTGCATCTGGGGGATGCGTCGATTCATTCCAGACGGCATACTCGGCCGAGAGATCCCGTTTCGGAAGGCTGACAACAAAAGATCGCCGCTCCGGCAGATTCGAGCCCGTCAGCGGGTAGCCCCCGTGGCCGCTCCCCCGGCCACTGTCCCCCCACCGCCCTTCCGGATGACACGCGGAATCTCCGTGCCTCCTTGATCTGCCGTTCGGCCCCCCCACCGTCGCCATGTCCCCAGGCATGGCCTCTGGCAGAGAGGAGGCACGAGTTTTGCTCGTTCCGACAACCGGCGCCCAGAGGGCGTCTCGCGATCCCAATCGCGCCAGCTATCGTGGCCGCAGCCGTCGAACGCGCCTTGCCCTGAGCGTCATGCTCTCGGCCTCGCTCCTCGCGGCGATCGGCGTCGCATCTGCGGAAGCCACGACGATCAGTCCACTGTCGATCTCCAGCGGGGCGACCGGAACGACAGTCACCACCTCGACAATCTACAAACCGTGGTATTCGGTCGAGGTCTACTACCTCTCCCTCGTGAACTGCACCCGGACGGGCGGCTGGGTGCTCAGCAACGGGACATGCCGAGGCTATGGCAGCGGACGCTACAGCCGCTACGTTGCCCCACTGCGACTGAGCGCCGGCATCTCGGATCGGGCCTCCCGCCCGTATGCCAAGCTCCTCGCCGTCAGGGGCATCTGCAGTCACTTCGCCGACCACGATCCGGGCTACCGCTTGCGGCGGGCCGGGTTCACTTCGTGGTCGTGGGGCGAGAACATCGGCTGCGGCGACGGTTACGCGTCGGCCAAAGCGTCCGTTCTCGCGTCGCACCTGCGGATGCAGGCCGAGAAGTCGACGAACGGTGGTCACTGGCTGAACATGAAGAACGGCCGGTATCACTACATCGGGATCGGAATCTGGCGATACGGAAGCCGGACCCGTCTGGTGACCGACTTCTACGGCTGACACCGCGACCCGCGCAGGATCGAGGTCCGGTCGCGCTCAGCGCGGCCGGACCTTCGTTTTCCCGACCCCGGTCGCTCCTGGAATCGGCGACGACGGGCTCGTCGCGCCGCGAGTCGCGGGGGCCCTCCGATGGCTCGGCCTGTTCTGAACGACAATGCGACTCAGATGACCGATGCCCATTCCTCTGCCCCCACCCACGCCGAAGCCTCCGCGGTCGGGGTCGTTCCGCCGACCGAACCATCGGCCTTCGTCGGTCTCGGTCTTGCGACGCCCCTTCTGGCGACGCTCGGCGAACTAGGTTACGAGGAGCCGACGCCGATCCAGCGTGAGGCGATCCCGCCGCTCCTCGCCGGGCGTGACCTGCTCGCCCAGGCACCGACCGGGACCGGCAAGACGGCCGCCTTTGCCCTGCCGATGCTGCAGGCGCTCGAGGTCGGTCGGGCGCCCGACGGCGGCGCCTCGGCCATCGTCCTCGTTCCGACCCGCGAACTCGCGATGCAGGTCGCCGAGGCCCTCACCCGGTACGGTCGGAACCTGGGCGTCCGTGTCCTGCCCGTCTACGGCGGCCAACCTATCGGCCAGCAGCTGCGCGGCCTGCGGCGCGGCGTCGACGTCATCGTCGCGACTCCCGGCAGGGCCGTCGATCACCTGACCCGCGGCAGCCTCCGGCTCGATGCCGTCCGAATCGTCGTCCTCGACGAGGCGGACGAGATGCTCGACATGGGCTTCGCCGAGGATCTCGAGGCGATCCTCGGTGCCATCCCGGCCGAACGGCAGACGGCCCTTTTCTCGGCAACGATCTCGCCAACCGTCCGCCGGATCGCCGATCGCCACCTCAAGACGCCGATCCGGGTCACGGTCCACGCGGAGAAGAACGCCGGCGACGGCATTGCCCTTGTCCGCCAGGTTGCGTACGTCGTGAAGCGAGCCGACAAGCTCGCCGCGCTGTGCCGTCTCCTCGATGTGGAGGATCCGGCCTCGGCCCTCGTCTTCGCCCGGACGCGTGGCGAGGTCGACGACTTGGCGGCCGCGCTCAGCAGCCGCGGCCACGACGCCGGCGCCCTCCACGGTGGGCTGTCGCAGGAGCAGCGCGACCGGATGATGGGCCGCTTCCGAGATGGCTCGCTCGACGTCCTCGTCGCGACCGACGTCGCCGCTCGGGGCCTCGACATCGACCACGTCTCCCATGTCGTGAACTTCGACGTTCCGTCGGACCCGGACGCATATGTCCACCGGATCGGCCGGACCGGCCGGGCGGGCCGCGAAGGGACGGCGATCACCCTGGTTGAGCCGCGCGAGCACCGACTCCTGCGGAACATCGAGACGTCGACCCGGACCCGGCTCGAGATCGCCCGGTTGCCGACCGTCGCCGACCTGCGCGAGCGGCAGCTCGACGTGCTCCGGGCGAACCTCCGCGAGGCCCTCGTCGGCGACGACTTCGAGCGGTTCCGCGGCGTCGTCGAACCCCTCAGCGAGGAGTTCGACCTCGTCGACATCGCCCTCGCCGCGGTCTCGCTGGCCAATGCGGCCGAAGGTCACGACCGTGACGAGCCGGAGCTCGCCGCCGCCTGGCTGCCGACGGGCCCCGAACCGCGCCGGGAAGGACGCCCGGGCGGCACCGGCCGGCCGGGGATCCGGGCGCCCACCGGGGCCTTCAGCGACCGATCCGGAACCGCCAGGGGAGCCGGGCCGAGCAGGGGCGTCGGCACCAGCGGACCGCGGTCTCCGGCCGTGCGACGGACCGGGCCCGGCCGTCCGCCGGCGGGTGCCGGTCCTTTGGCCGCCGGCAGGTCAGCCCCGCGCGCCACGTCGGCGCCCGGCGGCCGGTCGGCGCCCGGCCGGCGCGACGACGATGCGGATTGGGTTCGACTGATCGTCGGTGGTGGCCGGGAGGCCGGGATGCGGCCGGGTGACCTCGTCGGCGCGATCACGAACGAGGCCGGCGTGGGCGGCGGCGCCGTCGGGGCGATCCAGATCGCCGACGGGTTCTCGCTCGTCGACGTCGCGGCTCCGGTGGCCGATAGCGTCATCGCCGCGTTGCGAGGGGCGACGATCCGTGGCCGTCGCCTCAGCGTCGATCGCGATGCTCAACCGGCACAGGGGAGGCGAACGGAGCGTGGTTGACGTCGACGATCCCGGCGAGCCACGGTCCGACGATTCGGCCGGCGAGTCAGCGGACGACTCGATCGAGGGACTCGCTGCGTTCTGGCTCGAGTCGGAGCGCACCGCCGTCGCCGTCGGCAACGCCAACAACACCGAGGAGCGGGCCCGGCTGGCGAGCGCCGCCTATGACGCGGCGGTAGCCGGCGCCACGCCGGAAGAGCTCCTCCTCGCCTGGCAGGCGGCCCAGGCAACGGCCGGTCGAGCCGAGATGGGCTCGAAGGCGTGGGCGGAGGCTCGGGAAGTCGCCGAACTCTTGCGCGTGGAGTACCTGGCCGCGCGGAGCTGATCGAAGGTGCGGGACGCTGCGCGTCAGTGCCCTGTACCGGGCGAGCCCGGGGTCGGGCGATCGTCGTCTCAGCCCTGGGCGGTGATCTTCTCGAGGTCGATCGTTCGGACCCGGCGGGTTCGGCCGCCTTCGGTCCTGACGAGAGCCGACGGGATCACCCCGCCGGGGAGCGACTCGACGACTGCGGCCTCGCCGTTGTAGAGACCCGATCCGATGATCCGGACCCGGTCGCCGATGGCGAACGCTCCGCCGCCGGCTCCGGCGGTCAGATCGATGGCGACGACACTCGGTCGGACGTAGACGGGCTCGACGGTCGCTGGTGGGGCCTTCTTGTTACGGGGAGTCGGATACGTGACCTTTCGTTTTCGCACGTTGGTCTGTGGTCCCTCTCGTCAGCGGTGGGTGGTCGCGATGGTGACGGTCATCGCTCTCGGCCGCCGGAGCGGGGAGCGTCCTTCGGTGGGCGTGGCTCGTGGCCGGGTCGGGGCGGTCGCGGTTGCGTGCCGGGCGCCATGTCTGCGGGGCGCTCGCGCGGCGGTCGCTCGCGGGCTGCCTTCACGGACGCGGCGAACGCCTGGGCCGTTGCAGCCGGCAGGCTTCGAAGCCATGCGCCCTCGATCTCGCGGACTCGTTCCGTTTCCTGGGCACGCCGTTCGCGCTCTCGCTTTGAGTGCTTCGCCATCCGTTCCTCGCTTCGATCGCGCCCATAGCGGGCACCAATTCCGCCCAGTGTAGCCCTTCCCCCAAACCGCTCTCGTCAACGGCTAGTGGATCGGCGTGTTGAGGGCCACCCGACGCGTGTATGATTTGCGGGCCGGCCTACCGCCGGGGGAATCATTCGAGGGCCGCGATCCACAATTCCGGATCGCGGCCTTCGTTCGTCCGGCGGCATCGGCACGTTTGACCGGTCGACGCCGCCCGCTCACCCTATGTCGATGCGCCGACCCATGGCGATACGGAGACCCATGGCGATGCGCCGACGGCCCGTCATCGTCGCTGTTCTCGCCTTCGGAGTCGCGGCGGCCGTCGTAACGAGCGTCGTTCTTGGCCCGACCCGTTCGGCGATCGCCGAGATCGCGTCGAGTGCCAGCCCATCGACTTTCCTCGGCGGCGAGCTCCCACCGCCGCCGCCCGGTCACGAGGTCTATGGCTTCGTGCCCTACTGGGAGATGGACGCAGGGATCGCCGACCACCTTGCGAGCACGGATCTCTCGACCCTCGGCCTCTTCTCGGTCACCCATGGCCGTGGCGGCCACCTCGCGACCACCGCCGTTGGATATCGCCGGATCGACGGGCCGATCGGGCGCCGAATGATCAGCGAGGCCAGGGCTCGTGGAACGCGGACCGAGCTCGTCTACAGCTCCTTTGGCGAGACCAAGAACAGCTCGTTCTTCGGTTCGCTCAAGGCCCAGGACACGACGATCGCCGAGCTCGTTCGTCTCGCCACGGATCTCGGCGTGGACGGCCTGAATGTCGACGTCGAGCAACTCGCCATCGGCGACATTCCGGCATACGGGCTGTTCGTCGGCCGACTTCGCGAGGCGCTGAGGGTCGCGATCCCCAAAGCCCAGGTGTCCGTCGCGACGACGGCCAACGAAGGCGGGGCGGCGATGGCAGCGGCGGCATCGGTCGCGGGTGCGGATCGGGTCTTCGTCATGGGTTACGACTACCGGACCGCTGGTTCGGCACCGGGAGCGTCGGCGCCGCTCGATCGCCACGACGGCATGAAGGATCTCCCCTGGTCGCTCGACCTCTATCGGGCGGCCGGCGTTCCGGTCGAGCGAACGATTCTCGGCCTGCCGCTCTATGGCATGGCCTGGCCGGTCGTCTCACCCGAGCAGGGTGCCGCGGCGACGGGTCGCGGGGCGGTCTGGATCCCGCGCCGGAATCTCGACCTCCTGACGGGGGCCGCGCCGGCGCCGACCTACGATCCGGTCGAATCGGTCGACTTCCTGGCGGTGCCGGACGGAGCGGGCTGGCGGGCGATCTATCTCGACACGCCGATGAGCCTGACGCCGAAGCTTCGCCTGGCGAACGATCGAGGCCTGGCGGGCGCGGGCTTCTGGGCGATAGGTTACGAGCGAGGCCTGCCGGAGTACACGCGCCTGATCGAACGCTTCCGGGCCGACAAGCTACCGGCGGTCGAGACCGCCGCCGAATCGACTCCGGGCTTCGCGGCTCCGACACTTCCGGCCGCCCCCTCGCCCTGAGCCGACGTCAGCCGTCGGCGCCGATTCCGAACTAGCCGGGCCAGAGGGTCCGTGCCGCCTGACGGTCAGGGGCGAAGTTCGCGGCGAGCATCAGTACCCGGGATGCCGCGCCGGGTCAGCTCGGCGGCGAGGCCGTCCAGATCGTCGGCGCCGATGTAGATCGCCGGGACCTTCATTCGACCCCAGGACACCGGCTCGCGGAAATCGATCCGAACGCCGCCATGTGGGCTGCCGGCAAAGCTCACGTCGCCGTGCCGGATGCTCCGCCGGATCCCGATCGCGGTGATCCAGAGGAACGGCCCCTCGATCCGCCACGAGGCGAGGTTGGCGACTGGCGTCCGGATCCGGAAACGGCCGAAGTGGACCTCGATGTCGTCGTTGAGCTCGGCGAAGGCCGTGTCGGGTCGGACCGTCCAGAGGCGCAGATAGGGTCGCGAACGACGGCCGATGCGGATCGGAAAGCGGATGGCTGGCATCGTCCAAGGGTAGGGGAGCACCTCGCCCTGCGCCATGTGGCTCGATGACGCGAGACGATCAGCGCGTGCTGCTCTCCGGGTCCGTCGGCCGGCTCGGGCTGCCGCCGGGTGTCTTCGCCATCTCCTCGAACTCGTGTTCGCGCTCGACGAGGACCTCCTCCGGCGCGCGGTCGAGGGCGATGAAGTCATTGCGAGCGTCGGCGAGCGCTCGAATGAGCTCGTCCAGCTTCAGCTGGGTGGCCTTCGCCTCGCGGTTGGCGCTGTTCTGGATCACGAAGACCATCCAGAACGTGACCACCGTCGTCGTCGTATTGATGAACAGCTGCCACGTGTCCGAGAACCTGAAGATCGGCCCGGTCAGGGCCCAGACGACGACGAGCACGACCGATCCGATGAGGGCCTGCATCGAGCCGAGCGCTCGGGTCAGCCTGTCGGCGATCACGTTGAAACGGTCGGAAACGGGGGATTGGGAAGCCATGACGAGGCGATCGTCGCCGCGGGGGGCGTCGGTCCGCCTCTCGCGGGGGCTTCCCGGCGTGTCAAAGCCGCGACGGCCCGGCCTCGCAGCGTGCCTCGCGCCTGCACGAAACGCCTCAGCCGGCGGCACCTGCGCGTGCGATGAGCTCGCCTGCGACCGCCGCGAGCACGACCACAACGATCGGCGGCGTCCTGCGGACCAGGAGGGCCAGCCCGGCCGCCGCCACGGCGACATCGATCGGGGCGTCGATCGCGCTCGTCCAGATCGGGTTGTAGAGCGCGGCCGCGAGGATCCCGACGACCGCCGCGTTCGTCCCCGCGAGCGCAGCGCGGAAGCCGGTGGACGTTCGCAGCCAGTCCCAGAACGGGAGTGCGCCGAAGATCAGCAGGAACGACGGCAGGAAGATCGCGACGGTCGCGATCGTTGCCCCGGCGATCCCGTTCGGCGGAACCGCCGAGACGGTCCCGAGATAGGCCGCGAACGTCGACAGGGGCCCCGGGACCGCCTGGGCCGCACCGTAGCCCGCGAGGAACTGGTCACTGCTCACCCAACCCGGCGCCACGACGCTGGCATTGAGCAGCGGCAGGAGCACGTGGCCGCCGCCAAAGACGAGCGCGCCGGCTCGAAAGAAGCTCTCGAACAGGGCGATCGGCTGTCCGTCGGCGGCGCGCGCAACGGGCAGCAGGAGGAGGAGCGCGCCGAACGCGGCGAGGCATAACACGCCAACCCGGCGTGAAACAGGGCTCGCCTCGCCGACCCCCGACGCGACGGCGGCCGGCCAAAGGGTCAGTCGCCCGACGAGCGCGCCAGCGGCGATGATCGCCACCTGGCTCAACGGCGTCGCCCACACCAGGGCGATCGCGACAGCCACGATCGCCATCGCCCGCCGCCACCAGTCGGGCGTGAGCGTCCGCGCCATCGACCAGACCGCCTGGGCGACGACCGCAACCGCCGCCAGCTTGAGGCCGTGAACCCAGCCGGCCGCGGCGATGTCGGATGACACGGTGGCAAGCCCGAAGATCGTGAGCGCCACCGCCGACGGCAGCGTGAAACCGAGCCAGGCGGCGAGGCCGCCGAGGAGACCGGCTCGACGGGTGCCGATCGCGATCCCGAGCTGGCTGCTCGCGGGCCCCGGCAGGAACTGGCAGAGCGCGACGAGATCCGCGAACGACGCCTCGTCGAGCCAGCTGCGCCGCGTGACGTACTCCCGCCGGAAGTAGCCGATGTGGGCGATCGGGCCACCGAACGACGTCAGCCCGAGGCGAAGGGCGGCGACGAGCACTTCGGCGACGCTGCCAGCCGGACCCGCGACCGGTTCGGGCGAGCGAGGCTGGCGCATGCCCCGAGGCTACAGGCTGGCGATCACCACCGCGGCCCCGTCGAGCTCCATACCGCGGCCCGGACGTGCTCAGTCACTCAGTGTGGCGCGGCCCCGATCCGTCGCTGCTTGATCCGGTGGGCGTCGGCGGCAAAGGGGCCCTCGCCCACCGCGAAGGTCTCGACGATCGGGCGCATCGCCTCGGGGAACTCGCCGACCGACGATCGATAGTCGATGTTCAGCTCGAAGAGCCCGTCGCGCAGTCGGTCGGCCCGTCGTTCGCGCCAGGCGTCGTCGACACCCTCCGTGTCGACCAACTCGAGAGCGACGTGCGGGCGCGGCGTCCCGGTCACGTCGTCGACGACCGACAGCAGGAACGAATGGAGCCGAGGCACGAGCTCCGCGTCGCGATAGACGACCGACTCGATGTCCTCCGGGTAGATATTCGAGCCCATGACGCTGATCGTCGCGTCGCGCCGGCCGTGGATCCACAGGAAAGGCAGGGGGATCGGCTTGACCCACGGCAGCTGGCCGCGCGGGCCTGCGGTCTCCGGCGAGTGGCCGAGCGTGTCGATGTCGTAGCCGAAGCTCGCGAGGACCTTCTTCGTCTTCCCGAACTCGACGATGCCACCCTGATCGTGGACGTTGTAGCGGATCCTTGGGGCGAGCAAGTCGAGGCGGCTGACCGTGCAGATCACCTCGCGCTCGGCGTTGACCTCCATGAAATGGATCAGCGGGTTGTACTGGAAGACCATCGGCAGCCGCGGGTCGCGCCCGAAAAGGGCCTCCCGAACGTCGGGCCGGGCGCGGGCGAGCCGGCGGACGGCGATGCTGACGGGCGACTCGCCGGCCATCCCGATCTCGATGTCGGTTGCGCCGTAGCCGGAATAGACGGACTCGAAACGGGTGAGGAGCAGGTCACGCAGCTCCTCGGTCATCCCCTCGCCGCCGACCAGCGCGTGCATCCGATAGTCGGCCCACGGGAAACCGACCCGTTCGCCCTCGTCGAGGAGGTGCTTGAGGAACGGTGGATAGCCGGAGATGAGGAATCGGTAGCCCGGCCCGAGGTAGCGCAGCGTCGAGAGGATCTTGTCGAGGTCCGGCCCGGTCGACTTGACGATCCCGTGGCGCAGCATCCCGAGGCTCATGTTGAAGCCGGCCGCCCAGGCGCCCATCGAGAAGGCATTGATCGTGACA
>Ga0193725_1000450_pt1:10000-12373 | contig 12373 bp, 8 predicted proteins | sample H2a2metaG_FD_143058 | JGI IMG/M metagenome (GOLD analysis project Ga0193725, IMG submission 143058) | Soil microbial communities from a riparian zone of the East river system, Colorado, United States - H2a2 | ecosystem: Environmental > Terrestrial > Soil > Riparian zone | place: USA... | reverse complement strand
AAATACGGGGTACTTTATTACTTAGTCTGGCTTTTATGGAAGCTTTAACTATTTATGGGCTGGTTGTAGCATTAGCCCTTTTATTTGCCAATTCTTTTGTTTAATAAAAAAAAAAAAAATACATCTTGTTTTTTCCATGGACTTTCGTTGCTGCTCTTGCTTTTTTTTCATTCTATTTAGATTTTACTCCTACAATTTTTTCTTCATTCGGATTAACAGACTGATTCGCCTTCTTCCGTCCCTTTATTTAGTCATTTAGTCCAATGACCCCCTTTTTTATTTAGAAAGTGTTGAAAACAACTAAGTATTTTGCAATTGACATAAGAACTAGTATTTCCTTCTAAGAAGTATCATTCTTATAGGGAATTTTTCAATTGACTAACCAATTCAAAATATGGGTCTTCTTAGTATATTTTTCTTATTAGTAAGAAGAAAAATATACTAAGAAGACCCATATTCATATTAAATAATTCTATAATTAGATTATAGAATAAACTATCATATACAAAAACAAATAAAAAAAAACTTGGAATCGTAGAAAGAAATTAAGTCTATCCATAAGAGGAGATGCGCTCATATGAAAAATATAACCGATTCTTTTCTTTGCTTCATTTACTGGCCATCCGCCGGAAGTTTCGGGTTTGATACCGATATTTTAGCAACAAATCTAATAAATCTAAGTGCAGTGCTAGGTGTATTGATTTTTTTTGGAAAGGGAGTGTGTGCGAGTTGTTTATTTCAAAGAATAGATTGGATACAACCAACTGCACTTTTTTTGTTATAACTAGGAAAATGTGCATGATCCGGCGAATGACTTCTTACTAAATAACGAAAAAAATAGTTAAGAACCATAGCATTTCGCGATTCATTGGTAAATCTACTTTGATTCTCTATCAACCAAGAATTTTGGAACATTACCATGGTTAAAGCTAACCAGTTTGAAGTTTCGACGCAGTCTAGTATTCTTTCTACCACTATGTTAATAGGGAAATTATAATTTTTTCGATATAGAACACTCATGTCGATAAAATGACTTGAATTCTCTTTCTGATGGATGAAAAATAGGAAAAAAGGTGTTTTGTTGAACGCCTCCCTTTCTACTTTTCTACAATGCGGAATTGATGACCTACGTATAAATTAATCAGAATTCTTTGGATTTCAAGAAAAAAAAACAACTTTGCTGACAATTCTTTGTTTGGTCAGAAGAGTCCTCCAAATATTTGGGTCTTGTATTGATAATCATTTTCAATCTTTTTCGAAATAGAGAAAAGAGGATAGGCTCATTCCATAATAAATATGGGGAAATTTCCTATAAGGAATTGAGTGTGAGAGCCAAATGAATTGAAAGATTCATGTTTGGTTCGGGAAGAGATCATAGACATTTTGAAATGAATGGAAAGAGAATCTACTTTCATTAAGTGATTTATTAGATAATCGAAAAGAGAGAATCTTGAGAACTATTCGAAATTCAGAAGAACTACGGGAAACAGCCATTGAACAGCTGGAAAAAGCCCGGGCCCGTTTAAGGAAAGTAGAAATGGAAGCAGATCGGTTTCGAGTGAATGGTTATTCCGAGATAGAACGAGAAAAATTGAATTTAATTAATTCAATTTATACAACTTTGGAACAATTCGAAAATTACAAAAATGAAACCATTCATTTTGAACAACAAAGGGCAATTAATCAAGTGCAACAAAGGGTTTTACAACAAGCATTACAAGGAGCTCTGGGAACTTTGAATAGTTGCTTAAACAACGAGTTACATTTACGTACGATCGGTGCTAATATTGGTATGTTTGGGGCGATGAAAGAAAAAAAGAACTGATTAGTTGTTCTACGATAATTGAGAGTCTAGGCAGGCCTTATTTTTGTTTTTCTTCGAAAAAAGAATCAAATTCAGAAATCTTCATATTCATTCATGGTAACCATTCGTGCAGATGAAATTAGTAAAATTATCCGTCAACGTATTGAGCAATATAATACCGAAGTAAAAATTGTAAATACAGGTACCGTACTTCAAGTAGGCGATGGCATTGCTCGTATTTATGGTCTTGATGAAGTAATGGCGGGTGAATTAGTAGAATTTGAAGAAGGTACAGTAGGCATTGCTTTGAATTTGGAATCAAAAAATGTTGGTGTTGTATTAATGGGTGATGGTTTGATGATACAAGAGGGAAGTTCCGTAAAAGCAACAGGAAGAATTGCTCAGATACCAGTAAGTGAGGGTTATTTGGGTCGTGTTGTAAATGCCCTAGCTAAACCTATTGACGGTCGAGGAGAAATTTCAGCTTCGGAATCTCGGTTAATCGAATCTCCCGCTCCCGGTATTATTTCCAGACGTTCCGTGTATGAGCCCCTTCAAACGGGACTTAT
>Ga0193725_1000450_pt1:0-5000 | contig 12373 bp, 8 predicted proteins | sample H2a2metaG_FD_143058 | JGI IMG/M metagenome (GOLD analysis project Ga0193725, IMG submission 143058) | Soil microbial communities from a riparian zone of the East river system, Colorado, United States - H2a2 | ecosystem: Environmental > Terrestrial > Soil > Riparian zone | place: USA: East... | reverse complement strand
CCAAAATTCAAAAAAATAAGAAACTCGAAAAAAAACGGTTGGGTTGCGCCATACATATGAAAGAGTATAGAATAATTATGTATTTGCCAAATCAAATATCATGGTAAAATTGAACAATGACCCATTCGGATTAATTGATAATATTAGTTGATGAATCATTTGTAAAAAGGTTTTATTAACTCCTAAGTTATGTCGAGTAGACCTTGTTCTTGCTAGAATTCTTAATTCATGCGTTGTAGGGGGGGATTTATGTCACCACAAACAGAAACTAAAGCAAAGGTTGGGTTCCAAGCTGGTGTTAAAGATTATAAATTGACTTATTATACTCCTGAATATCAAACCAAAGATACTGATATCTTGGCAGCATTCCGAGTAACTCCTCAACCTGGAGTTCCGCCTGAAGAAGCAGGTGCAGCGGTAGCTGCAGAATCTTCCACTGGTACATGGACAACTGTGTGGACCGATGGACTTACCAGCCTTGATCGTTATAAAGGACGCTGCTACGAGATAGAGCCTGTTCCTGGAGAAGATAATCAATTTATTGCTTATGTAGCTTATCCCTTAGACCTTTTTGAAGAAGGTTCTGTTACTAACATGTTTACCTCCATTGTAGGTAATGTATTTGGGTTCAAGGCCTTGCGCGCTCTACGTCTGGAAGATTTGCGAATCCCTAAGGCTTATGTTAAAACTTTCGAAGGTCCTCCTCACGGAATCCAAGTTGAGAGAGATAAATTGAACAAGTATGGACGTCCCCTATTGGGATGTACTATTAAACCAAAATTGGGTTTATCCGCTAAGAATTATGGTAGAGCAGTTTATGAATGTCTCCGCGGGGGACTTGATTTTACCAAAGATGATGAAAATGTGAACTCCCAACCATTTATGCGTTGGAGAGACCGTTTCTTATTTTGTGCCGAAGCAATTTATAAATCACAGGCCGAAACAGGTGAAATCAAAGGACATTATTTGAATGCTACTGCGGGTACATGTGAAGAAATGCTAAAAAGAGCTGTATTTGCTAGAGAATTGGGCGTTCCTATCGTAATGCATGACTACTTAACAGGTGGATTCACTGCAAATACTACCCTGTCTCACTATTGCCGCGATAATGGTCTACTTCTTCATATCCACCGTGCAATGCATGCAGTTATCGATAGACAAAAAAATCATGGTATGCACTTTCGTGTATTAGCTAAAGCCTTACGTTTGTCTGGTGGAGATCATATTCACGCTGGTACTGTAGTAGGTAAACTTGAAGGAGAAAGGGAGATTACTTTAGGTTTTGTTGATTTACTACGTGATGATTATATTGAAAAAGATAGAAGTCGCGGTATTTATTTCACTCAGGATTGGGTTTCTTTACCAGGTGTTATCCCTGTTGCTTCAGGGGGTATTCACGTTTGGCATATGCCTGCTCTGACCGAGATATTTGGAGATGATTCGGTACTCCAATTCGGTGGAGGAACTTTAGGACACCCTTGGGGAAATGCACCTGGTGCCGTAGCGAATCGAGTAGCTCTGGAAGCATGTGTACAAGCTCGGAATGAGGGACGTGATCTTGCTCGTGAGGGTAATGCAATTATCCGTGAAGCTTGCAAATGGAGTCCTGAATTAGCTGCTGCTTGTGAAGTCTGGAAGGAAATCAAATTTGAATTCCCAGCAATGGATACTTTGTAATCCAGTAATAATCATTCGTTCTATTCATTTCCATTAAACTCGGCCCAATCTTTTACTAAAAGGATTGAGCCGAATACACAATACAAAAATACTTGTTGTATCTAGAATGAATCCTATAGATCTTTCGGATTGATCTATTTTTTTTTTCTAATTCATTATTCTTTTTTGATTTGGAATATAATGAATTAAAATAGAAATATTTTGTATTCAAAAATTAGAAGAAAAATATTTTTTTTTTTATTTGTTTTCTCGATTGTATTATTTTTTTTCAACACTAATATTGACAACAGTGTATCAAACAAATATAATCCGATCGTGAATCAATGGATGGATTGACTCATGTCACATAGGTTTTTTACTTCATCAAAGGGTGGATTCATTGTATTTTGTTTGATACAAACAAGAAGTTTTTTTATTCAAAGTGAAATAGAAATATGAAAAAAAATGTATAAAATAATACTAATTGAAAACTATAGTAATAGACAAATAACTATAGTACTCTACTAAACAAGTCGTCTATCATTTTTGATTCTCCTTTTTTCTTTTTTTCATTGTAATTTAATGTAATATGTAACATTTGATTCTATTATTTATAAAATTCCATCTTTTTTTTTTTTATTGCGATTGGATATACAGATCCTTGTTTGTAATTTTATGAGGGTTGCTAACTCAATGGTAGAGTACTCGGCTTTTAAGTGCGACTCCAATTTTTACACATTTCTATGAACTAATTGGTTCATCCATACCATCGGTAGGGTTTGTAAGACCACGACTGATCCAGAAGGGAATGAATGGAAAAAGCAGCATGTCGTATCAACGGTGAATTCTAAAAATTTTTCATTCATATTGGATCCGACCAATCTTTTTCTTTGAATTGTTGGCTCGGAACAAATGAATTCCGTTGGGTTGAATTAATAAAGGGATAGAGCTTAGCTGCTCCAATTATAGGGAAACAAAAAGCAACGAGCTTTCATTTTTTATTTGAATGATTACCACATCTAATTATACGTTAAAAAACGATTAGTGCTTGCTGTGGAAAAAGTTTTTCCCACGAATGGATGAAGGATTTTTGTTATGAGTCCTAATTATTAGCTATTCCTCATTATGTTATGGGGTAGCAAGAAATGTGTAGAAGAAAGAGTATATTGATAAAGATATTTTTTTCCAAAATCAAAAGAGCGATTGGTCCAAAAAATAAAGGATTTCTAACTAGCTTGTTGTCCTAGAAAAATTAGAAGGAAGAAGCGAGGGGAGATAGTCCATTAATGGGTTTGAACTCGTTTTCTAGGTATGTATTCATATTTGTTTTTTATTTCAATTCGAATAGAGATATAGAATACCTTGTTTTTACTGTATCGCACTATGTATCATTTGATAATCCAATGAATCTCTGATCCTTTGACCAAATAAAATTTCTAAAATGAAGGAAGATAAAGTCTATTTAGAACGAGCTAGATCTCGCCAACAGCACTTCCTATACCCACTTATTTTTAGGGAGTATATTTATGGACTTGCTTATAGTCATAATTTGAATAGATCCATTTTTGTGGAAAATGTAGGTTATGACAATAAATATAGTTTACTAATTGTAAAACGGTTAATTACTCGAATGTATCAACAGAATCATTTAATCATTTCGGCTAATGATTCTAAAAAAAATCCATTTTGGGGGTATAATAATAATTTTTATTCTCAAATAATATCAGAGGGTTTTGCCATCGTCGTGGAAATTCCCTTTTTCCTACAATTAAGCTCTTCCTTAGAGGAGGCAGAAATCATCAAATATTATAAAAATTTGAGATCAATTCATTCCATTTTTCCCTTTTTGGAGGATAAATTTACATATTTAAATTATGTGTCAGATATACGAATACCCTATCCTATCCATCTGGAAATCTTAGTTCAAATCCTTCGATACTGGGTGAAAGATGCCCCTTTTTTTCATTTATTACGGCTGTTTCTTTGTAATTGGAATCGTTTTCTTACTACCAAAAAATCAATTTCTACTTTTTCAAAAAGGAATCCAAGATTCTTCTTGTTCCTCTATAATTTTTATGTATGTGAATATGAATCTATCTTCGTTTTTCTACGTAATAAATCCTCTCATTTACGATTAAAATCTTTTAGCGTTTTTTTTGAGCGAATTTTTTTTTATGCAAAAAGAGAGCATCTTGTCAAAGTTTTTGCTAAAGATTTTTCGTATACTTTAACATTCTTCAAGGATCCTAACATTCATTATGTTCGATATCAAGGAAAATGCATTCTGGCTTCAAAGAATGCGCCTTTTTTGATGAATAAATGGAAACACTATTTTATCCATTTATGGCAATGTTTTTTTGATGTTTGGTCTCAACCAAGAATGATCAATATAAACCCATTATCCGAACATTCCTTTCAGCTTTTAGGCTATTTTTCAAATGTGCGACTAAATCGTTCAGTGGTACGGAGTCAAATGCTGCAAAATACATTTCTAATCGAAATTGTTATCAAAAAACTTGATATAATAGTTCCAATTATTCCTCTAATTAGAGCATTGGCTAAAGCGAAATTTTGTAATCTATTAGGGCAGCCCATTAGTAAGCCGGTCTGGGCCGATTCATCCGATTTTGATATTATTGACCGATTTTTGCGAATATGCAGAAATCTTTCTCATTATTATAATGGATCCTCAAAAAAAAAAAGTTTGTATCGAATAAAGTATATACTTCGGCTTTCTTGTATTAAAACTTTGGCTTGTAAACACAAAAGTACTGTACGCGCTTTTTTGAAAAGATCTGGTTCAGAAGAATTCTTGCAAGAATTCTTTACAGAGGAAGAAGAGATTCTGTCTTTTATTTTTCCAAGAGATTCCTCTACTTTGCAGAGGTTCCATAGAAATCGGATTTGGTATTTGGATATTCTTTTCAGTAACGATCTGGTCCATGATGAATGATTGGTTATGTTATGATACTTCAATATATATCTTTCTATATATATATAGAAAGGATTATGAAATGTTCATGTAGTTTAGAGTTGAGTTTCAAGATTCCTCTTCTGGAGAAGTAACTCAGGTTTAGATGTATACATAGGGAAAGCCGTGTGCAATGAAAAATGCATGCACGGCTTGGGGAGGGATTTTTTATTGTTTTATTTGATTAAACAATGAATTTTCTACTCCATCCGACTAGTTCCGGGTTCGAGTCCCGGGCAACCCATTCAGAAAATAGTAAAAAGAAGATATATATATAGAAAATAGTAAAAAGATAGATAAGATTTCTATATATATATAGAAATCTTATCTATCTTTTGATTTTGTAATTTTTTAAATTACAAAATCAAAAATT
>Ga0193725_1000446_pt1 | contig 12454 bp, 11 predicted proteins | sample H2a2metaG_FD_143058 | JGI IMG/M metagenome (GOLD analysis project Ga0193725, IMG submission 143058) | Soil microbial communities from a riparian zone of the East river system, Colorado, United States - H2a2 | ecosystem: Environmental > Terrestrial > Soil > Riparian zone | place: USA: East River... | reverse complement strand
GCGGCCACCGCGTCGCGCAGCGCGATGGAATAATGGGTGAAGGCGCCGGGATTGAACACCACGCCGTCGAATCCCTCCCGCTCGGCGGCCTGGAGCCAGTCGATGTGCTGTCCCTCGAGGTTGGACTGGCGGCACTCCACCCGCACGCCCCGGAGCCGGGCGTGCTCGCGGATGCGTCGATCGATCGCCGCCAGCGTCGACGAGCCGTAGACGTGCGGCTCGCGACGGCCGAGGAGATTGAGATTCGGGCCGTGCAGGACGAGGAATCTCATCCGCGCGACGATACCATCAGCGGGTCAATCCGGCCCGCCCGAGGGCCCAGTCGGCCAGCACGAAGGAGACGAGCCCGCCGAACACCGTCCACGCCAGGGCCGGACCGCCTTCGCGGTTGACCTCGGGGATCAGGTCGGAGGCGGCCACGTAGATCGTCACGCCGGCGGAGAGGGCGAGCGCGTAGCCGACGTGCGCCTCGGCCAGAAAGCTCGTGAGCCACGCGCCGAGGAGCGTCAGCGCTCCGAGCACCGCCGCGGCTTGCAGCGCCGCGCGCCGCGAATGTCCGGTGGCCAGCATGATCGACGCGACCGCGAAGCCCTCGGGCAGCTTGTGCAGGAGGACGGCGAGGAACAGCAGGAGCCCCAGCGTGGGGCCGATCATGAAGCCCGCGGTGATGGCCACGCCGTCGAACAGGGTGTGCACGCCGAGTCCGAGCACGGCCAGGTACGCGGACGACGGCCGCAGGAACGCGTCGGTGTGGATCTCCTCACCGAAGTGGAAGTGCGGGGCCACCGTGTGCTCGAACAGGTGGACGCCGAAATACCCGAGCAGCACGAAGATGAACGCGTGGGGCACGTGCGTGCTCTCCGGCAGCATGCGGATGAAGGCGGCGGCGAGCATGAAGCCGGCGCCGCCCGCCACGAAATAGCGGAGCGGAATGCGCGCCGCGCGGTACGTCTGCGCCATCACGAGCGCACCGGCGACGTCCGCCGCCGCCGCGATGGCCGCGAAGGTGAGCTGTGTTACCATGTCGCGGTGGAGCATAGCATGGCGGTCGGAACGCAATCGCCGCCCCACGGGCCGCTCCCGCAGGCCCTCGGTGAACTTCTCGTCTCGGAAGGTGTCATCACCGCCGACGTCGTCGCCGCCGCCACCGCGCGCGGCCAGAGCACCGGCGAAAGTCTCGCCGACGCGCTGGTCGGCCTGGGCGCGGTCACCGTGGCCGATGTGCTCAAGGCGCTGGCCCGCCAGCAGGGACTACCCTATCTCTCGCGCGACGAGCTGCCGTCGCCGCTCCCCGTCCTCAAGAACCTTTCGCCGAAGTACCTCAAGCAGTACGCGGTCTGCCCGGTCAGCGTCGACGCCGGCGTGCTCACCCTCGCCACCGCCGACCCCCTGAATCCGGTGATCGTCGACGATCTCCGCCAGAGCACCGGGCTCGAGGTGCGATTGGTCGTGTGCGTGCCCGAGGCCATCACGGAAGCCATCGAACGCACCTATGAGGCGGGCAACACCACCGCCCTGCAGCGCATCGTCGAGGGCATGGACGACGACGTCCGCGGCGACGGCGACGAGGACGTCAACCACCTGCGCGACATGGCCTTCGAGGCGCCGGTCGTTCGCCTCGTCAACCTCCTCGTCGAAAACGCCATCGCCAACGAGTCCTCCGACATCCACATCGAGCCGTTCGAGGACACGCTGCGCATCCGGTACCGGATCGACGGCATCCTCTACGACCAGGAGGCGCCCCCGCGGCGCCTGCAGGCGGCCGTCACCTCGCGGATCAAGATCATGGCGGAGATGAACATCGCCGAGCGGCGGCTGCCCCAGGACGGACGCATCCGGGTCACCCTGCACGGCCGGCGCGTCGACATCCGGGTGTCGACGATTCCCACCGTGCACGGCGAGTCGATCGTGATGCGCCTGCTCGACCGGTCGAGCGTGTTCCTGCCGCTGGAGCGCCTCGGGTTCATGCCGCAGATGATGGGGCGGTTCGAGAAGCTCATCCAGCGCCCGCACGGGATCATCCTCGTCACCGGACCGACGGGCTCCGGCAAGACCACCACGCTCTACGCCGCGCTCGACAAGATCAACTCGCCCGACCGCAAGATCATCACGGTCGAAGATCCCGTCGAGTACCAGCTCAAGGGCGTGAACCAGATCCCGGTCAAGCCGAAGATCGGGCTCACCTTCGCCAGCGGCCTTCGCCACATCGTCCGGCAGGATCCCGACGTCATCCTGGTGGGCGAGATCCGCGACCTCGAGACGGCCGAGATCTCGATCCAGGCCTCGCTTACCGGTCACCTCGTGTTCTCCACGCTCCACACCAACGACGCGCCGAGCGCGGTGACCCGATTGCAAGACATGGGCGTGGAGCCGTACCTGCTCTCGTCGGTCCTCGAGGCCATCCTCGCCCAGCGGCTCGTGCGCCGGATCTGCCAGGTGTGCCGCGTCGGCGACACGGCCTCGCCGGCCGACATCGAGGCCCTCGGCATCAACGCCGATCCCCACGCCACGCTCTTCCGCGGCAAGGGGTGCGACGACTGTCGAGGCACCGGCTACCGCGGGCGGACCGCCATCTACGAGCTGTTCGCGATCACCGAGGAGGTGCGCAGCCTCATCCTCCGGCGCGCCTCCAGTCGCGAGATCCGCCGGCTCGCGGTGGAGGGTGGCATGATCACGCTGCGGCAGGACGGCTGGGCCCGCGCCGTCGACGGCGTGACGACCATCGAAGAAGTCCTCCGCGTCACCCAGGAAGACGCTTGAGGCCGATGAAAAGCGGCCTCAGCCCGGTGACCCGGTAGTAGATGCCGGTCTTCCTGTATCGCGCCGCGGATCGCGGCGGTCACACGATCGACGGGGTCATGGAAGCGCCGGACGCGCGCGCGGTCATCGAGCGCCTCCACAAGGAATCGTACTTTCCGGTCCGGGTCTCTCCCCACGCCGAGCGCAAGGCGTGGCCGACCCTGGGTGGCCGTCGGGTCCGTCAGCGCGACTTGCTGGCCATGACCCAGCAGCTCGCCACGCTGTTCGAAGCCGGGCTGCCGCTCGACCGGGCGCTGGCCATCCTGGAGGAGCTGGCGCCGTCGGCCAAGCTCGGAGAGATCATCGCCGACCTCCTGCGCAGCGTGCGGGGCGGCGCCTCGCTGAGCGACGCGCTGGCCAAGCATCACCCGCGGCCGTTCTCGCGGCTCTACATCAACATGGTGCGAGCCGGCGAGAAGGGCGGCGTGCTCGAAGTGGCCCTCCGCCGGCTCGCCGAGTTCCTCGAAAGCCGCGCGGCCTTCACCGAGGCGATCGTGTCCGCCCTCGCCTACCCGCTCGTGATCACCACCGTCGGCGCGGGCGCCGTGATCTTCCTGTTGACGTTCGTCATTCCCCGATTCGCCACGATCTTCGCCGATCTGCACCAGGCCATTCCGCTGCCCACGCAGATCCTCATGTCCGTGAGCGCGGCCATGCAGTCGTACTGGTGGGCCGGCGTGCTGGTGATCCTCGGCGCCGTGCTCGGCTGGCGGCTGTGGACGGGAACCCCGGAGGGACGGCTCCAGTGGGACCGTTTGCTCCTGCAGACGCCCCGCGTCGGGTCCCTCACGATGAAGGTCGAGACCGCGCGCTTCCTGCGCACGCTCGGCACCATGCTCAAGAGCGGGGTGCCCGTGCTGGGAGCCCTTGCCGTGGTGGGCGACATGATGTCGAATCAAATCGTCGCTCGATCGGTCCAACGTCTGTCCGAGTCGGTCAAGCGCGGCGGAACCGTGGCCTCGGCGATGCGTGAGCACGGTCAGTTCCCCTCGCTCGCCGTCCACATGGTGAGGGTCGGCGAAGAGACGGGCCGCCTGGAGGACATGCTGATCAAGGCCGCGGAAACCCTGGAGGGCGACGTGCGAACCGATCTCAAGCGGATGATCGGGCTGCTCGAGCCCGCGGTCATCCTGGCCATGGGCGTGCTGGTGGCGTTCATCGTGGTCGCCATGCTGCTGGCCATCTTCTCGGTCAACGACATCCGGGTATGAGCACCATGACGAGCACGCTGCGCGTTCCGCTCCGCTGGGCCCGCGCACGTGGCCGGCGCGGCCTCCGCGCGTGCCGCGATCAGCGCGGGTTCACCCTGATCGAACTGCTGGTGGTCATCATCGTGCTCGGTCTGCTCGTCGGACTCGTGGGACCGCGGCTGTTCAGCCGGGTCGGGCAATCCAAGCAGGCGGCCGCGCGGGCGCAGATCGAGTTGCTGGGCGCCGGGCTCGACCAGTACCGGCTGGACGTCGGCAGCTATCCCGACGGCAACGTCGGGCTGGACGCGCTCCAGCGCAACCCGAACATCTCCAACTGGAATGGGCCCTATCTCAAGAAGTCCGTGCCCAAGGACCCGTGGGGCAACCCCTACCGCTATCGCTGCTGCCCCGGGCAGTTCGGCGAGTACGATCTCTGGTCGGAAGGCGCCGACGGCGCGCCCGGAGGCGAGGGCGAGAACGCCGACGTCACGTCATGGGAAAGCGCCGCGAAGTAAGCGTCGCGGGCTTCACCCTCCTCGAGCTGATCGTCGCCCTGTTCGTGATCGCGCTGTCCGTGGGCATCGTCGCTCCCATCGTGGGACGAAGCGCGGACACCTTGCGCGGACGCGCCGACGTGGCCCGCTTCTCGGCCATGCTCCGTCACGCCCGCGATCAAGCGATCACGACCCGGAAGGTCCACGCCTTCGTCGTCGACCCCGGCGGTCACCGCGCGACGATCGTCGCCGCCCCGAACGAGGTCCGGCAGACGCGTACGCTCTCGGCCAATCTTCGCATCGACGCGAATCCCCCGGAAGCGCTCCGGGTCAGCTTCGAGCCCAACGGCGTCTCGAGCGGGGGGGACTTCCGGTTGACCACGGGACAGATGCGCTACCGGGTGAGCATCGATCAGCTCACCGGACGCGTGCGCATCGAGCGTCAAGAGTGACACCGCACGCCGCGTCCAAGACACGCGCGGGCCGCGCGGCGTCCGCGGCCGACCGCGTGGCGCCCGCGGCGGGCTTCACGCTGATCGAGGTGCTGGTGGCCCTGGCGATCCTGAGTTTCGCCGTCGTGGCGTGCATCCAGGGCTTCGCGCAGGGTCTGCGCCTGCTCAAGCTCGCTGGCGATCACCAGCACGCGATGTTGCTGGCCGACGAGAAGATGCGGGATGTCGTCGACCCGAAGGAGGGCCGCGAGAACGGCACGGATGGGCTCCTGTCGTGGGAGCGGACGATCCGACAGCTCGAGACCCCCGACCTCAAGCCCGCCGACGGCACCGAGCGGGGGCGCGTCTTCGAGATCGACGTCCGCGTAGCCTGGGAGAAGCGCCAGGTGGAGATCCGTACGCTGCGTATGGTCCCGCCGCCCACGCAGACGACCGTGAGTACGATGCCGGGAACGATCACGCAGCCGGGCGTGACCCCGACGCCAAGCGGCGGATCCGGGTCCTCCCCGCTGGGCGGCCTATTCGGAAAGCAGAAATGAGCCGACGGACCCGCGCCGCGGGCTTCACGCTGCTCGAGCTGCTGATCGCGCTGTCGATCGTCGGCGTGCTCCTCGCCATCGCCTTCGGCGGTCTGCGCATGGGCGTCGTGGCCTGGACCCGCGGCGAAGATCGAGCCGAAGCTCAGCAGCACGACCGCGGACTCAGCCAGATCCTGCTCCGCACGATCGGGTCGGCGTATCCCTTCAAAGGGGCTCCCGGCGAAGCACCGGAGACGCGCCTGCTCTTCCAGGGGGACGAGCATCGCCTGGAGTTCGTGAGCCAGACCCCGGTCTTCCCTTCTCCCGCCCGCGCCGCGTTCACCGCCGTGGTCATCAGCCTCGAAGACGACGCCCAGGGCCGGGCCCTCGTGGTACGCCAGCAGGTCCTGCCCAACCGCTCGCCGTTCACCAAGGCCGCCGTCGTCCTCCGCGATCCGACCATCCAGGGCCTGGATCTGAAATATCTCAACGCCGAAGGCAGCTGGTCCGACAGCTGGGACGCCGACAACGAGAAGACGCTCCCGTCGGCGGTCCGCGTCAAGTTCTCGACCATGAGAAACGACAAGCTCCAGGCCTCACCGCCGATCACGATCTCGCTTCGTGTCCTGGGAACCCGTTGATCGAGCATCCCGTGAGGCAGGCGGAGCGAGGATTCGCCCTGGTGGCGGTGCTGCTCGTCCTCGGCCTGCTCGGCATCATCGGCGCGGAATTCGCCTATTCGATGCGGCTCGAGGCCGAGGCCATGCGGGCGTGGCGAGACGGCATGCGAGCGGCTCACCTCGCGGAGGCCGGCGTCGAGCAGGCGCTCCGCGAGCTGACCGGTGATTTCCAGTACGTCAGCCTCCCGTTCGACGGTGTGCTGACGCTCTACAAGCAGGGACCGCCCCCGGCGGTGGTGCCGAGGTTCCTGCGGACCAGGGTCCGTCTCGGCAACGGTGAGTTCACCTATCGCATCACCGACGAGCAATCGCGGATCAACGTCAACAGCGCGACGCAGGCTCAGCTGGATAAACTCTTGCAGTGCCTGGGCGTCGACAAGGTCAACCGCGACCAGATCGTCGACTCCATCCTCGACTGGATCGACACGAACGACGACCATCGGATCAACGGGGCCGAGAGCGACGACTACTATCTGAAGCTGCCCATCCCGTACCGGGCCCGCAACGGCCAAATGGAGTCCGTCAACGAGCTGCTCCAGATCAAAGGAGTCACGCCGGCCCTCTTCGAAGGCTCTGAGGGCCAGCCCGGTCTACGCGACGTCCTGACCGTGCGCGGGAGTCGGCAGGTGAATGTCAACACCGCGGGGCCCGTCGTATTCTGCGCGATGGGGATCCTCGACGCACAGATCTCAAGCATCATGCAGGGGCGCCTGGAGACCCCCCTCCTCCCCGCCGATGTGTCGCGTTTCAGCATCCCCGGCGGCTTCGGCGTGGCCAGCGAGACGTTTCGGATCGAGGCCGACGGCCTCCTCGAGGGCCAGCCCCGGGCCAGCGTGACCGCGATCGTTCAGCAGAAGCGCCCCAATGGCCTCGTCGTGGTGGAATGGTCAGGCGTCCGTTGAGGGGGTGTCGTCCATCCGTGGACATTTTCAAGCAAAAGCTTTGCGCCCCCCACCGTTCCGGCTTACTCTACCCCTCATGATGTTGAGGCGCCCACGTCTGGCCCTGGTGCTCCTGGGAGATCGTCTCGTCGCCGGCGCGGTCCGTGGCCAGCGCCTCGAGACCTTCGGGGTCGACTCCGAGCAGCCCGCGACCACCTTGCGCGCGGAGCTCGACCAGCGACATCTGGGCGTTCGCAACGTCGCCCTCGGGCTGCCGCGGACCGCGGTCACCGTCAAACCGATCGACATTCCGGACGTCGGCGGAGAACTGCGGGACATGGTGCAGTTCGAGCTCGAGCGCCACCTGCCGTTCGCGAGCGACGACGCGTCGTTCGATTTCATCCCGCTCCCGGCGTCGCCGACCCCTGTCGCCGACGGCTCGCGGCGGGTGCTCATCGCCGCGGCCGACCGCAAGGTGGTCGAGGGCGCGCTGCGCTTGGCCGAGGATGCTCGCCTGCGCCCGACCAGTCTCACGGTGGCCGCTCACGACCTTCCGGCGCTGGTGGCCGGACGTCAGCGCGGGCACGTCGCCTGGCTCCATCGCCTCGGTAGCCTCACGGTGCTGATCTTCCTGAGCGATGGCCAGCTGGTGCTGAGCCGCAGCGTGACGACCACCGACGACAGCACGCTCGCCGCGGAGATCCAGCGCAGCCTCGCGGTCACGCGCTGGACGGCCGTCGACGCGATCTGGCGCTCGGGTGACGGCGAGGAAATGGAGACTCCGCCGGAATCACCACTCGCAAGGCTGGGGGCACCGGTCATGGAGCCTCCGTACAGCGCGCGCGCGCGCGCCCTGCTCGCCCAGATCAACGACCCCGAACCCGGCGCGGCCCAGCTCACGGCGGCGGTCGCGCTGGCCGCCGAGCGTCGTGTGCGCCCGCTGAACCTGCTCCCGACCCGTCTCCGGCCGCGCCGTCTCACACGTCAGCAGATCGGGGCGCTCGGCGCCCTGGCCGCCGCAGTCATCCTCGGAATCACCGCGCTGCTGGTTCCGGGCTACCGCGAGAGCCGTCGCCTGACCCGGGTCAACGGAAGCATCGTGGCCCTCGACGGACAGGTGCGCGCGGTGGAGCAGACGCTCCAGGAGCTGGAGCGCAAGCGTCGGCTGCTGGCAACCATCAAGTCGGTCGAATCGAGCACCATCCGACCGTTGCCGGTCCTGCGTGAGCTGACCGACCTGCTCCCGAGCGACGCGTGGCTGACGACGCTCTCGCTGGACTCGAAGGGCGCGGAGTTGACCGGTCAGGCGGCGGCGGCCAGCTCGCTGATCCCGGTGCTCGAAAACTCTCCCCGTTTCGAGCGTGTGGAGTTCGCGTCCCCGGTCACGCGAGGGCGCGAAAAGGAGCAGTTCCGCATCCGCACCGCGTGGGAAGAGTCGGGCTCGGCGCCGGTCGCCAAGCCTGCAGGCCCGCGCGGCGGGTCGCGTGAATCCCGGCCCCTGTCCGACTGGGAGCGGATGCGCGGTGATCGGTAGCGTCTCCTCGCGCGAACGCCTGCTGATCGTCGTGGGGACCCTCGCCGGGCTCCTCGTGCTCGGGTGGGTCTTCGTCGTCCAGCCCATCCGCGACCGATACCGGACGGCCGCCGAGCTGGTCCCGGTCCGCGAGCAGATCCTCGCGCGGCGTCTCGAACTGGTGGCCCGCAAGGGATCGATCGCCCGTGACCTGGAGACCACGAACGCCCAGCTCCAGGCGCTCTCCGACCGGTTCCTCCCGGCGTCGACGCCCGCGGTGGCGGCCTCCGAGCTGCAGAAGCTCACCAAGGAGATCGCGCTGAAAGCCTCCACGGAGGTTCGCAGCGAACGCATCCTGCCGACGGTCGAGCGCGGCGAGCTGATGGAGATCGCCATCGAGATCGCGGTGTCGACGGAAGTACGCCAGCTCGTCGACATTCTCTCCCGGCTGGAGCAGGCGCCGAAACTCCTCGCCATCCAGGACTTGAAGATCCGGGTCGTGAACGTCGCGCAGCCCAAAGAGCTGCTGGCGACGATCACGGTGTCCGGTTTCATCCTGCCGGCCAAAGCGAAATCCTGACCGATGTCGCGACGGTTGCCGCTGCTCACCGTGTTGTTCGTGGTCATCGCGCTCGCGTTCGCGGGACTGATCGCCCGCGAGCTCACGTCCGCCCCCCCGCCCGGGCCGGCCTCACGCCCGCAACCGGCGGCGAGCGGCACGGCGGCGACGCCGGCCGCCTCACCGGGATCCTCCGCCGCCCAGAACTATTCGGCCGTGGCCAGTCGCAACCTGTTCAGTCCCACGAGAAGCGAGGCCCCGCCGGCACCGGTGACGCCGGCAGCCCCGCCCGCGCCGATACTGCCCAAGCCGAATCTCTTCGGGGTGATCCTCATCGAGGGCACGCCGGTCGCGTACCTCGAGGATCCCGTGAGCAAGCGCGTCGCTCGCTACCGTGTCGGCGACAGCGTGGCCGGAGGCACGGTGAAGTCGATCGAGTCCGACACGGTCATGCTGCTGCGCCCGGAAGGGCAAGTCACGGTCCGTTTGCATGATCCCACGCGTCCGAAAGCCGGGCTCCCGCCGACACAGGGTGTGCCGGGCATGCCGGGTATGCCAGGCGTTCCGGGCATGCCCGGCACGCCTGGGGCACCGGGCATGCCGACAGGCCAACCGCCCGCCCCTGGAATTCCGCAGCAGGGAGTGACGCCTGAAGGGCGCCCGACGATCACGCAACCGCGGCGTCCCGGGGCCGTGTTTGGCCGCTACCCCTCACAACCGACCGATGCCACGAAGCCACAGTGATGTAGTCGCGGCTGCTGTTCTGATATCCATGCTCGCCGGTTGCGCGGCGCCGCCGACGCTCACGCCACCGGCACCGCCGGCCGTCTCCGTCACGGTCGAGCCGAGCACGCCGACGACGCCGGCCCTCGCGCCGACCCCGACCATGTCGGTCGGTCCGCGGACCATCGAGACTCCCACGCGTCCCCCGGCGCCGAAGCGCGAGCCGGCGCCCGCGCAGCCGACCGTGCCCCCCGTCCCGGCCGCCCAGCGCGGACGGTTCGTCGTGCTGAACTTCGACAACGCGGACATCGAGACGGTCGTGCACGCGGCCAGCGAGATCGTCGGGTTCAACTACGTGCTCGCTCCCGACGTGCGCGGCAAGGTCACGGTCCAGACCTCCGGGCGCATCCCGCAGGAAGACGTGTTCGGCGTCTTGCTGGCGATCCTCGAGGTGCACGGGTTCACCGCGGTGCGCTCCGGGAACCTGTACAAGATCCTCAAGATCGAGGGCGCGCGCGAGCGCGCGGTCCCCCTCATCGTGGGCGACACCGCCGACACCGCCCGCAGCGCCGACGAGATCATCACCCAGATCGTGCCCGTCCGCTACGCCTCGGTCACCGATCTCAACTCGCTGCTGCGACCGCTCATCTCCGCCCGCGGCGGCCTCATCGCCCATCGCGAGACCAACGTCCTCGTCATCACCGACACCGCGTCGAACATCCAGCGATTGCTCGAGATCATCGGCCTCGTCGACGTCGAGGTCGCGCTCGACGAGCTGTCGATCATCCCCCTGCGCTTCGCCGATGCGGCGGACCTCGCGAACATCCTCAACCAGCTCTTCACCAGCGGCCGGGTCCGCCGGGCCACCAGCGCTCCCGGGTTTCCGCTGGCGCCGACGGGCTTGCCCACGCCGGCACCGACTCCCGGGGTACCCACGGCCCCGACCGGAGTGACGGGGTTGCCGACAACTCCCGGCGTGCCGGGGGTGCCCAGTGGCCCGGGCACCACGTCCACCGCGGACCGCGGGCCCCTGATCATCGCCGAGCGCCGATCGAACTCGCTGATCATCTACGCGCGGCGCCAGGAGCTGGACACGATCCGCAAGCTCATCGCCCAGCTCGACGTGAACATCTACGGCGGCCGGCGAGTGTTCGTCTATTACGCGGAAAACGCCAAGGCCAAGGAGCTGGCCGCCACGCTGAACGCGATTTACGGCGCGCCCGGCTCGGGGGGAGGGTCGCCCGCCCCGGCGGCGTCGCAGCCCGCCGGCGCCCGGCCGCCAGCGCCGAGCGGCGGTGGGGGTCTGCTGGGCGCGCTGACCGGAGCGCCCACCGGTGGTGGCGGGGGCCCGGGCGGCGGCTCCGGCGTGTTGTCCGAAGTCGGCATCATCGAGGGACAGGTGCGGTTCATCTCCGACGACACCACGAACGCGGTGATCGTAACCACCTTTCCGAGGGCGTGGAGCGAGATCGAGGCCACGATCCGACAGCTCGACAAGATGCCGCGTCAGGTGCTGATCGAGGTGCTGGTGGCCGAGATCAGTCTCACCGACGACATGCAGTTCGGCATCGACTGGGCCATTCGCTCCGGGAAATATCTCATCGCCAGCCCGAGCGTCAACCCGAACACTTCCTTGCCGATCAACTTGCCGATCTCTTCATCACTGCTCCTCCCGATCGCGGGCGGGCTCACGGCCTTCACGGCCGGCACGGGGCAGTTTCTGGCGATGCTCAACACGCTGGCCTCCGAAAACCGCATCAACGTGCTCTCCAGCCCGCACGTGCTCACCTCCGAGAACAAGAAGGCGGTCATCAACGTCTCCGATTCGATCCCCATCGTGACGTCCCAGCAGACCCCACTCGGAGGGACGGTCACGCAGACCGGCACCTCGACGACGCCGACCTCGACGGCGGCCGTGATCGGCACGCAGACCGTGGAGTATCGCGACGCGGGCGTGATTCTGACCGTCACCCCGCGTATTGGCGAGCAGGGCACGGTGGCGCTCGACATCAAGCAAGAGGTGAACAGCATCGGACAGGCGGAGCCGCCCACCCTCTCCAAGCGCATCATCAAGCGCGAGGCGGAGACCTCGGTGGTGCTCATCAACAACCAGACGCTCGTGTTGGGCGGGCTGATCCAGGAGCGGCGGACGGTGGCGGATCGTGGGATCCCGTTCCTCAAGAACATCCCGCTCCTCGGGTTCATGTTCGGCTTCAAGGGACTGACGATCGAAAAGACGGAGCTGCTGATCCTCATCACGCCGCGGGTCATCGGCACCGCGATCGACGCCGCGCGGATCACCGAGGAGATGCGGAGGGCCACGCCCGAGCTGGACGACGCGTTCCAGCACGCGCCGCGCCCGCCGTCCTCCACCTCGCCGCCGGCGTCGCGCGCTCCGGCGACGCGGATGCCATCGGCGCCGGCGCCGCTGCCGCCGCTGCCGCCGCCGCCGCCTACTCCACCAGTCCCCACCGCGCCCCCCATCTCGACCGCTCCGGCGCCGCCTGCGCCCGCGGCGGCGCCTGCTGCCGCCACACCCGCGCCCGCGGCACCGGCTCCGGCCGCACCTCCCGCTGCCCCCGCGCCGACTCCAGCGCCCCCCGCCCCGGCTCCCGCCACGCCGCCGGCCCCCGCGGCGCCCGCTC
>Ga0193725_1000445_pt1 | contig 12481 bp, 9 predicted proteins | sample H2a2metaG_FD_143058 | JGI IMG/M metagenome (GOLD analysis project Ga0193725, IMG submission 143058) | Soil microbial communities from a riparian zone of the East river system, Colorado, United States - H2a2 | ecosystem: Environmental > Terrestrial > Soil > Riparian zone | place: USA: East River... | reverse complement strand
TTGCGATTTCTCTGCGTTTGGCTCTGCGTCTCGGCGGCTCCGCGGTTAGCAGGTTTAAGGCTATCTAACCGCAGTGACGCTGAGACACAGCCAACGCAGAGAAGTCAATGAAACCAAGGCACCGCGGGTCAGCTTGAACTCTGAACTCAAACTGCCCCACTACCCGCAAGAAGCGATTCGGGAACCCGGAGCCACGAATGAGCTTTTTGAATTTGAACGAGCGAGGTCAGGCCCTACTTTTTCTTGCCTGGAATCTCAAAAATCGAGAAGCTTCCGTTGGTTGATCTGTAGATCAGATCGAGCTTTGACTGTGCAACAACCTCCTGAGTGTCGCCCATTGCCAGAACAAATCGAGCCCCCATTTTCTTCAAGACCGGGTGATCCGGACAAACGCGCACTTCGAATGCATCATCCTGTGAACTGGAAAACGAGACCCACGCTGCATCGGGCCTGTAAGTCAATTGAACCAGCGCATATCTGTTGTAGATGTTTTCATAGGCGCCGTCGCTTCCATCGAGCCTGCGCCAGAGCGACAACTGTGGAGGCCACTGAATGCCTGTAAGCGACCTGCCGCCAAGCGTGGTGATCAGTACGCCCGGGTGAACACCGCCATAGCATATCCAGAGAGGGTGATCAGTTGATTGGTTGTTCAATCTAACGATTTGCTCGGCAAGCTCGGACTTGTATATGTGGTTCAGGTTAGTTGCGAGTGGGTTGAATAAAGCAGTCGTCGCCACCAGAATCGCCCCCAAAACACCGCAAAACAGCGCGCTCTTGCCGGCCAGCAGGCAGTAAGACAAAAGGCCTGCAAGAGCTGCTACAGATAAAACGAAACGGAGCGGAGGAAATCCATCGGCTAGCTTGCGTAGAACAAGACCGTGGTAGACAAATAGCAGGATGACTGCCACGCAGATAATCCAGGGCAGGAACTTCTGCCACCTGCCGCCCGCTTCCTTGTTCAGGTCTTTGACGAGCGCAAGGGCATAGATGCACAGAAAAATCGACGCCAGCCCGATCGCAATGTCGGCGCGATAGGGCGGAACGTAACTCATCAGAGTGAGCTTTGCGATTCTCTCTGGAAATCCGATCAGCAAGAATGCAAGCATCGCGACTAGAAACACGACAAGCAGCCAACCAATAGCGTCCAATCTCGCGATTAGCCGTTTTGAGAGGCAAAGGGCGAAGAACACGGCCGGAAAGAGATAGTAGAAGGATGATGCTTCGGTTTCATTGCCCATCTTTGGCCGAACAGTGTAGATCGTTATCAGGTTGTACATGCCTTCAAAGAGCATGGCGAAGGAGTAATCGCCGCCCAGCGACACGCGTCTCCCTGGATAGACTGTGTTCGACATGATTTTCAGATCTGGTAGGCAGGTGACCAAATAAGAAAGAATGAGCCCGCCGGCCAACAGCGAAGCCCCTATCAAGAAAAGAAGCTTGTACCTGAGCATCGATCTCAATGAGCGATGAAGCTCATCTCGGATGAAAAGACCCACAAAAACGAATAAGAAGAAGAATCCTACCGGAACCTGCCAGGGCGGATATAAGAACATTGCGAACCCCGGAATCCCAAGGCCAAGCAGAATGGCAGAGATGGTTTGAGTGGAAAGTCTTGACGAAGCGAGCAGGTGATAAGCGGCGAGACAAGCGAGCGCGGCGAAGAATACAAGCTGAGCGGGCCAAAGCGACCAGCACACAACGTAGGCGGAAGCGCAAAACCAGAAGGCGCCAAAGGCGGCCAGCCCGCGGTGGCTCTTCAAGATAATCTCCAGCAACAGGTAAAGGACGGTAAAGCAGGAGAAAACGCGGAACCACCAATACCACGCCAAACCTCGTTGGGCTCCGAGAACGAAATAACCCCATGTCGCGGGCCTGGCTAGCGTGGCGATGTGCCAGACGGGCACATTCGAGTTTACGAGCATGTTCTGGCCGCCAGCTATATTGAAGTTGACTACCGGGAAGCGGGGATTGTGCGACAACTGGCTCAAGGAAAGCGGAGTAGAGATTAGCAATTCGTCCCACCTGATCCATCGAGCGTGCGCCATCAGCAGGCTCCCGAGGCCACTGCCGGACAGACTCTGAGGAGGGTTGAATAAATAACCGGTGTAAGGCTTTTCCGAAGCCCACCAACCGGCGGTCACACCGGTCGCCGAACCATGGATTCCAGATGCGACGAGAATAACAAAGAAGCCCCACAGGCTTAGGAGAGCTTTCGTGCTTGTGTTAAATCCGCTGACGCGGCTTCGCAGCCTCTCCACTCGTGGAAACCGCTTCAAGTTTTTAGCGCTCGGTTTCGTCCCATTTCTCCCAGGAGTCATTCCTATTGGCTCGTGTAATCGCCGCCGGGGAAGTTGTAATTCGCTATCGCTTCAGGGCCGTTGAAACATATCCCATCGTGAATCTTTTCTCTCGATCCAGGGGCTCTAGGATCAACAGCGCAGGCCCCAACACGTAGGCGAGGAAGAGATGAATGGGCGACAGCGCAATCATCATCAAAGACATCTGCTTTTTGTAGCCAACAACGACGCGAGGAATCGCGTTGGCAAGCCTATCGTACAAATAGTAGAAATAGCCGCCTCGCTCCTGCATTTGTAATACTTCGAACCCTGCTTCCTTCAAAGACAGTTCCAGACCGAACTTGGTAAAGTAAAAGAAATTATACGGCTCTCCGTGAATTCCGTATCCCTGAGGAACGCTTACAAATACCTTGCCGCCAGATTTGAGAATTCGATAGAACTCTTTCAGGACGGCTAACGGATACGGAACGTGCTCTAAGACCTCTGTGCATAAAATGAAATCGTAGGTGTTCTCGGGCACGGGAATCTTATCGACAGGACAAATGTAAGTGTGCCTGCTCGCTATGTTGTCTCTTCGGCCATCGTCGATATTGCTATAGAAGCGCTCACAGTCGGCAAAATCACAGGACTCATAAACGCAATGCTGAAAGAATTGTTCGTAGGGCTTCAAGCCAGCCCCGGCATCCAGTAGTTTCGCGCTCGGGGGCACAGATTCTGCGAAACGCCTAACTGCATTTCGCAAGGTTATATTATCAATGTCGGTGAGCTTTAGAATTCTGTATGCTAATTTTTCAATCGGGTTTAGTTTCTTGGAGTTTGACATGTGCGGACCCGCCGTGCATTGCTCAGCTGCTAGTGTTGATCCGGCCACCCCTCCGTCTGAGCCCTCGTTTGACAAAAGACTGCTCGGAGAGAACACACAATGAGCATGATCCTATCTCTTCCGGGCGAGCGCTATCAATTGGTGCCATCTTGTCCCTGTGAAAAGATCATCAATTCTCATTGCGTGGTACAGCAACTTTGCGGCGAGTGCCTTAGCTGAACTACTGCTCTCTCGCATCAGCTTGCCAGGATCCAGACGCCTTACGATACTGTAGTAGAGATACGAAACTGGAAAGCCCCAGGTGAAGTATTCCAATGGATAAAGACTGTGCTGCTTCAACTCAGATCGGAAGTCGTAGTAATCGAACCTTCTGTAGTGGCCAGCGAACTCGTCGGCCATTGACCAGTAGCGCATCGAGTGAGGCACGGTTATCAATGCGTGACCGCCGTGTCGCAAGTGTGCGACGATGCTGGCGAGCGTTGGCACGTAATCCGCAAGGTGTTCAAGAACCTCCGAACAGATGACAATATCGAAAGTCCCGGTCTCAAGTGAGAAACCGTCTGTGATGTCTTCGACCACTATGCGGTTTCTGATCGAATCGGGCGCGCGTGCAACTGCCTGCGCGGACCCTTCTATTCCAGTCAACTCGAGGGCCGGAAACCGCTTAGCTAACACCTCAAGCAAGGCACCGTTTCCGCATCCGACATCGAGTACACTCGCTCTCTCGACGAGGTGCGGTTTGAGCGCCTTAATTATGAGCCGACGGTTAGTATGAGTCAGCGGCCCCAGTTGCTGAAGCTCCGTCCACGCTTGGCTCCAGAGTTGGTCGTAGTTTGCCTTCTCGTTCATAACTTGGAGGCTTCACGATCGTCAAACTCGTCAATTTCCTGCATGGCAGTTGCGGTCCAATTATACCTCTTGACTATTTCGTAGGCAGACTCAGCGTGGGCGCGAGCTTCGTCAGCATTTTCGAACGCCCATTTCAGTGTATCGGCGAGGTCTCTCGCGTTTTCTTTTGAAGAAAACGCCGCCGAGTCCGCGTCAAGCACGTCCTTGATCGCAGGAATGTCTGCGGCGATTATGGGTAGCTTGCTAGCCATTGCCTCAATCAATGAAACGGGGAGACCTTCCCAGATCGAAGGCATCACGAGAAAATCGTAGTTGTGATAAAGCTTCGGCATCTGGCTGTGAGCGACCGGCGGACAAAACTGAACCATGTCCGCAACAGCTAGTTGCCTGGTCAGCTCTTTCAATCGTTCTTTCAAAGGTCCGTTTCCCAGGATGTCGAGTCTTATGCTCGGATAATCGGGCTTCAGGAGCGACAGCGCTTCGATGACGTAACGGTGGCCTTTTGTCTCAGCCAATCGCCCTACGCTCAACAAGCGAATTTGGCCGTTGTTATCTCGTCTTATCAGAGCCGGACTAAACTCTTCGAGGTCGACACCGTTAGGAACATAGCAAACCTTGTTCGCAATCGCCGGGGACTGTTTCATTTCGTCGGCGAACCACTTTGCCGCGCAAATGATCCGATCATATTTGAGCTTACCCGACCTCAGCAGGCGGTCCATCACGAATCCAACTGATCCGAAAACGGGCCCGTAATACTTTATCCATCCCGTCAGAGTACGCGATAACATGTGAGTCACCGCTATGCGCTTCGCGGTTGGCAGACGCGCTAGCGACAAAAGGAACGTGGGCGGAAACGGAGCGCAGTCTTCTCTGATCAGATCGAATTGTTGCCCTCTCAGGAAGGATGGAATGTAAAGCATCAGAAAAAAATTTGCAGCCGCAAGCGAGAAGTAATGCGGGTACGGGTACCTCTTGAGTAAGACATTGGGCAGGGTCTTCTTCGAGATTATCTTGACTCCGTTAACTTCCGTCACGTCCGGATCGCCGACATCAGTCTTGCCGCATAGAATAGTCACCTTGTGACCCAATTGTGAAAGCCTGAACGCGACTTCTCGCGTTCGAGTTTCGGCGCCGCCTTCCTTTAAGGGAGAGGAGTGGCTGATGAATAAGATTTTCATCTACCTCTTGACCAGACGTCGTAAGAGCTGGAAGTTCTCGTTGTGATACTTCGATATGGTATCCAGAATCAGCCCAATACTCAGGCTCAACGCCGCCAGGATGATGGTTCCCGTGGCAAGCACCGCCGACGGGAGGTGATACACTTGCCCTGTTTCCAGGTAATCAGTCACCGCACGCAGACCGGCGATGATGCTTATCGCGAACAACATACAGCTTAAGGAAGCAAAGAAAATCAGCGGTTTATAGTCCTTGAATATTATGAAGATGGCTTTCAGAACAAGAAATCCATCGGAATAGGTGTTCAACTTGGAATAACTGCCTTCAGGTCTGCGGCCATATTGAATAGCAACTTCCTTAATGACGAAATCTTTGGTAGCGGCCTGGAGTGTCATCTCAGTTTCGACCTCGAACCCTTCTGACTTTAGGGGCACGCTTTTTACGAATTCCTTCGAGAGGACACGGTAGCCCGACATAACATCCGTTACCTCGATGGCAAAGAGTTTGGAGATTAGGGACGCGACAAAACGATTGCCGAACCTGTGAAACCGTCGGTATGAATGATCCTCGGTCGAAGAGCTCCTCGCGCCCACGATCATATCAACGCCCCCTCTTCGAAATTCCGCGATCAATACCTTGGCGGCAGACGCAGGATAGGTGTCATCGCCGTCAACGGTGACGTACACTTCAGCATCAACCTGGTCAAACATCTGCTTTACAACGTTGCCTTTCCCCCGACGAGGGGCCGTAATGACTGTCGCCCCATTCGTTTGAGCCACGGCTGCCGTATTGTCGGTGGAGTTGTTGTCAAAGACAAGGATCTGGGCACCAGCCAGGGCCTTGCCGAAATCCGTCACAACCTTGCCGACGGTCTTCTCCTCGTTGAAGCATGGAATCAAGACTGCGACATCGTCATACCGGTTCGCATACCCTTCAAGAACTGGTTTAATGCTGCTCATTACAGAAAACTCTGATCTCGATCGGACGCTGAGACCTGCGTTGACCGATTGACGGCCGTTCAGGGCTATGTTGACTCTCGATCTCGTGCAGATGCTCCTCCCATATCGCTTAAGATCAACTTGAGGTAAGGCGAAGTCTAGATCGGCCGATTCGCATTGTCAATTTCGCGAAGCTAGACTGCAAACTATTGGGCGGGTGGCACACTCGGACTCCTGAAAACCGCTTAGTCCCTGGTCCCGAACTTCGATCTAATTCCTTCGCGGATTCGGAGACTTTAGATCGGATGCTTAACTGTTAGCTCAAATCTGTCACTGGCGAAAGGCCTGAGTTCAGCCGGCGCTCGACCGCTGATTAACAGTTCCGCCATCAGCTCAGCGTAACCGGCGCCAGGAGTATCCCATTTCTAAAATGGCCAGTCGCCAGTAACAGGCCGTCTACGCCGCTTGCACCGAGAATGGGCAGCGTCGGGTATGAAGATGGCTCCTGCGGCCGATTCTGTGACCGCAGGCTCAAGGCTACGGATCGCATAAGCTGACAGCCGTTCGAGCGGTAAACCTGCTTGAGCTTGCCGCTCGGTCCATCTCTTAGATTCCTCAGGCTCCTCGCCTTCGCGCGACGAAGAGCATGCTTCGTCTGTACTCGACATCGATCCCAGAGACTTCGGTTAAATGGTCAGCGTAGTCGCGATACATCGAGCGGCCTCGCAAGCAGAGATCGAAAAACGGCCCGGCGCCGATTGCTTCAGATTGTGCCGCCAGCATCCCGGCCGCCCGAGAAGCTTCGCAGCCCACGCGGCCGCGCTCGATTACGGCCTTCAGACCGGCTTTCGCGAGTTTGAGGGCAATCGAGCAGCCGATCACGCCGCCACCGACGATTGTCACGTCCTTGTTCATTCGCGAGAAACAGGTGGAACGCTAGCGCGCGAGCGACCGAGAGCTGATCTCCGACACATGTCGGGCCAGCCTCGCCTGGAGAAACTTCTTGACGTGAAATTTCTTCCAGACTATAGTGGCGGCCGTCACTCAAGACGAAACTCGTATATGAGCGGCGCATCGCCGCATTCTTGAAAGCCACTGTCCCGAAGTGTCCCGCGCGCGCCACTTGAACTTATAAAGAGCGGAGGGCAAATGAGAATCGGTAGATTCGGGTTGGTCACTCTCGTTCTCATGACCAGCGCCAGCACGATCGGCGACGTAAGGGTGACAAGTAGTGAAGCCGAGCTTCGAACCGCCACCATAGGCCAAGAACCCCCTCCCCCGCCGCCCCCGCGTTTCATTCCATTTCGTTCGTTAGAAAAGCGACTAGAGATTCGGGAAGAGGAGATATTGATCGTCGGCGAAATGGAAGTCGAGTGCGCGCCAGTCTATTCCCAGACTGCCACCTTTGTAGTCTCATCTCTAGACACACCCTTTGTTACGCTGATAGACGATTCCTGTTTGTGTCCTACGTCAGGAAGTAAGTTCAGATCCTTGATACGCCTTGCTCCAAGACGTGGGGATAAAGGCAAGTATCGGGTGGTCATCTGTGGAAACGCATGTCTAGGCAATGGGAATGAGTGCTTTGCCTTCGACATAAAAGTCAAAGCGCCATTATAGGCAGCAACAGCGCTGAAGGGTAAATAGCGCGTTCGGCGCGTCAGGTGGTTTCAGGTCTCTAACGTTTGAGGTGAGTTCTATGGCTACTATGTGGATCCGTGGTCTTCGCTTTATGCCAGTCCTTTCGTTGGCGACTCTTAGTATTGTCTTGGGTTTCTCAGGAGGGCCGACAACGATACCATTGTCTCCGGCCTTATCGCTACTAGAAGAATCCGACAGAGAAATTAGACCCTTCGATACACCTGATGAAGCCCAGGAATTCTATCGACTCAAGCGCGCGCCGATCGGGCAACAGGCAATCCCCGTCGAACGGTATCTAACAGCTGATGATCAAACGAAACTGATGGCGCAATACTCAAGCGCCACGAACAGCTTTGCACCAAATTTAGGAACCTGGACACAACTCGGCCCCGGAAATATCGGCGGCCGGACGCGCGCATTGGTGGTTGACCGGCTGACGCCCAGTGTGATGTATGCAGGCGGTGTGGCTGGCGGCATGTGGAAAACCACCGATGGGGGTGGTTCTTGGGCGCCGAAAGGAGACCTACTGCCTAATCTGGCGGTTTGTTCTATGGCGATGGACCCGAATAACTCTAGCGTACTATATGCGGGAACCGGTGAGGGCTTTGGCAATGGCGATGCGGTTAGGGGGGCGGGGATTTATAAGTCGACCAATGCTGGAGAAACCTGGACACAACTCAACTCCACTGATAGATCGAAGTTTTACTACGTCAACGACATAGTCGTCAGTTCCACCAACAGCCAGCGAGTTTACGCGGGGACCAGAACCGGAGTATGGCGAAGCACTAATGGAGGAGGGAACTGGACAAAGGTACTCAGCCCCGGCCTGACTTCCGGGTGTCTGGATCTCGCCATTCGGACAGATCAGACGAATGATTACGTTTTCGCGTCATTTGGGCGCGGCGGAGGCGCAAACCAGGGCACCATATATCGCAACACGAATGCGGGCGGTGGCGGAACATGGACAGTGGTATATACCGAGAGTGGGATGGGGCGAACTTCTCTTGCGATTGCTCCTTCAAGCCAGAACGTAATCTATGCTTTGGCGGCCGATGGTAATAGCCAGGCGATGCTTGCAGTCTTGCGATCTACAGACGGCGGAGCCACTTGGACTTCGCGGGTTAGGAACACAGATCCTACAAAACTTAATACCGTGCTCCTCACAAACCCCGTCTTTGCGTTCTACGAAGAATGCGGATTCGGGACGTCTGTGTTTTATAACCAGGGTTGGTATGACAATGTCATCGCCGTTGACCCGGCGACCTCGAGCATCGTTTGGGCAGGGGGAATTGACCTGTTCCGCTCAGATGATGGAGGAGCCAATTGGGGCATTGCTTCCCACTGGTGGGCCAGCACTAACGCCACCCAATACGCCCACTCGGATCAGCACGCAATTGTTTTTCATCCACAGTACAACGGAACGACCAACAAGACGATGTTCGTAGCCGGCGACGGCGGAATTTTCCGCACAAATGACGCTCGAGCTGCAACGGGGTTTGGAATGTCTGCGGTATGCAATCAGACAAGCAGCGTCATATGGGCCTCCCTCAATAACAACTATGGCGTTACCCAGTTCTATCACGGCCTTCCCTATCCAGATGGGCTGACGTACTTCGGCGGGACTCAAGACAACGGCACCGTGCGAGGGTCGGACAATGCGGGAACGAATGGATGGGGCACTTTGCTTGGAGGAGACGGCGGGTATGTAGCCATAGACCCTGCGAACACTAACATTCTTTACGCCGAGAATGTCCGCCTGTCGCTTAAGAAGTCCTACGACGGTGGCGCCAGCGGCTCCTGGCCTCCCGCGATCAACGGAATCACCGAACCAAGCAACAGTTTTAATTTCATCGCTCCCTTCATAATGGACCCGAGTAATTCTCAGCGATTGTGGATCGGCGGCAACAGACTGTGGAGGACCGCTGACGCGGCGGCAAATTGGTCCCAGGCGAGCGCTCCATTACCTGTCGGAGAAGCGGTAAGCGCATTAACAGTTGCTCCGACAAACGCCAACCGGGTGTTGGCAGGGACCCAGCTTGGGCAAATCTATCGCACCGACATCGGCCTCACTTCCAATGCGAGCACGACTTGGAGCTCAATTACACTCAGGAACTATGGTGACTGGATATCGTGGGTAACCATAGATCCCGGCAATGCTAATATTGCTTATGCCACCGTCTCTTCTTTCAACTACCTGAGCAGCGACCACCATGTCTACAAGAGCACCAATGGTGGAGTCTCCTGGATTAGTATAGATGGTTCCGGTAGCACGGGGATTCCGGATATTCCTGTCCACTGCATCGTGGTCGACCCAAACGACTCATCCAGGCTCTACGTCGGTACTGATCTCGGAGTGTTTGTTTCCCTCGATGACGGCGCTAGCTGGAACAGAGAGAATACTGGTTTTGCCAATGCAGTAACTGAAGCGCTGGCCTTTGACAATACTGGAGGCGTTCCGACTCTACTTGCCTTTACCCACGGACGTGGTGCTTGGCGAGTAGTCACCAACATGGGGGGCGGCGGTACGGCGACGGCAGCATATGTAAGAACTGACACAACGACGCAAGGGAATTGGCACGGCGCTTATGGAAGCGACGGATACAATGTAATCAATGATTCGGTGAGCTATCCGAACTATGCGCAGGTTGTTCCGAGCGGCCAATCCTCCTTTACCTGGGCGCCATCAACAACCGACGCACGCGCTCTGCAGAAGGCTATTGTGAATGATCGCATCGCCGCTACATGGTATGCGGACACGTCATTCAGCATTGATGTGAATCTGACGGATGGAGGACTGCATCAACTGGCACTTTATTGTTTGGATTGGGACTTGAATGGCCGGGCGGAAACAATTGCGATTCTTGATGCAGCCACCAACGCAGTGTTGGACACTCGGAATGTATCAGGTTTTTCCGGTGGCCAATATCTGGTGTGGGACATCAGAGGGCATGTGAAGATCAGGGTCACCAAGACCGCCGGTTATAACCCTGTCGTCAGCGGTCTGTTTTTCGGCGGCGGCGGTGTGCCGGCCCAGGCGACATTCGTCCAGACGGATGTGACAACAAAGGGCAACTGGCACGGCGCCTATGGAAACGACGGATACAACATAATCGATGATTCGGTGAGCTATCCAAACTATGCACAGGTGTCCGCAAGCGGCCAGTCTAATTTTGTATGGGTATCGTCTACAACTGATGTGCGGGCGCTTCAGAAGGCGGCTTCAACCAGCGAGCGAATCGCTGCATGCTGGTATGCAGATACTAGCTTTACTATTGATTTGAATCTGACTGACGGCCAGACCCACAGGATCGCCTTATACTGTTTGGACTGGGATTTGAATGGAAGGTCGGAGACCGTCGACATAATTGACGCCTCAAACGCTGCTGTGCTCAATAGTCAAAGCGCGTCGGCTTTCGCAAACGGAAAGTATCTGGTTTGGAATATCAGAGGCCACGTCCAGATCAGACTAACAAAGACGGCAGGCTATAACACCGTCTTGAGCGGCATCTTTTTCAATTAGACGAGGCCAGCAGCCACTTATCCGAACGACGCGCGAATAAGCAGTCCAAACCCAAATAGGAATACTACTCGGCGACATCGAATTCTTACGCTCGGTTCAGGGCTTAACAAACTGGCGACCAGTATAGTCAAGTTCTTGTAAGACTATCTGGCTCGGATGCTGTCTCAAAAACTCGTCCACCGCTTTGCGCGCGCCCGCCCAATGACCGTAGTCGTCAATCTGTATGATTCCTCCTGAAGTGACTCGGTCATATAAGTGTTCAAGGCATACCTTCACGCTCTCGTACCAGTCGCCGTCGATGTGGAGCACGCCGATCTTTTCTACGCCAGACGCAGGCAGCGCAAAAATGCCTAGCCGCTCAAAAAGCGCAACGACTTCATCAAGGTCACCTCGACACGCACCGGTATACCGCTTCGCCATTTCGAAATCGGGATCATCCAGAGTCGGGGGCGGAAGACCTTCAAAAGTATCGAATACCCACAGTGTGCGTTGCGCATCGAGCTGTTTTAGCGTCAAACCCAGCAAAGCCGCGCTGCCGCCTCGCCCAGCTCCGCATTCCACAATGTCGCCAAGAATGTTTTCTGTAACGACATGACGCACGGCTCGATATAGCCCGCGAAGGCGAGCATTACTGGATACCGTGTAAGGTCGGATCGATCTATAGAGACGAGCGAATTCACCCTGCGAGAAACTGTCCCGGCTGCGCAGTATCAGGTCTTGCAGCTGCGACAGAAGCCACGAGTAGTTGCGTACTCGCGCTAATGCTTCTCTACCATTCATTGAATATATCCTGCCCTCGAATATATCCTGCCCTCGAGCCCGTTCCAGCAGTCCACCCTTTATTCGCCCATCTTCGCTAGCCGGTGCGCTATCCGGGTCGCGAGCAGCGACCCAGCGCACTTGAAAACCGGCTGCCCGATAAGCATTGTACAGCGATTCAGCCACAAGCTCGATGCGTCCGATCTGTGGCGGCATGTAGTGTGTCACTAATCCGATTCTCATGGCGATTCGGCACGACTGACGGAATCAGTCTTTACCCGCGGCTGAGGCTCTAATAGAGACTCAAATCTTCCGGCGCTGAAAGGCTTCAATTCGCTTGACGTATGATTCGTTGTGATGACTCCCGCGACAAGCGCTGCGGTTACCGGCGCCAGGAGTATCCCATTTCTAAAATGGCCAGTCGCCAGTAACAGGCCGTCTACGCCGCTTGCACCGAGAATGGGCAGGTGATCGAGGGTAT
>Ga0193725_1000444_pt1 | contig 12488 bp, 16 predicted proteins | sample H2a2metaG_FD_143058 | JGI IMG/M metagenome (GOLD analysis project Ga0193725, IMG submission 143058) | Soil microbial communities from a riparian zone of the East river system, Colorado, United States - H2a2 | ecosystem: Environmental > Terrestrial > Soil > Riparian zone | place: USA: East River... | reverse complement strand
GTCCAATTCCATTTCTTCCGGAGCCGAGTCATCGTCTTCCGCCTGCGCCGCCGAAGAAGAAGCATCGCCGATCACCGGCTCGTCAGTTTCATTTCCGGAAATGCCGGCAGTCGCCAGCTTCTCCAATACCTCATCGATATCCTCGATCGATACGGCATCTTCCAGGAGTTCCTCATGAGCCCCTGAAAAATTCGGCTTAACCGAATCCATTGGCTCAACTCCATCAGAATCTTTCTGAAGCCTACTCAATTGAAGACCGTCCTTTCATGTCATGCGAGACTTGCTTTCGATGTAGAGAGCCATCTCGCCGCCGCAACTCTCTACTGAACTCTCACGTCTTCCGGGCACCGCAGTAGTAATACGAGTCCCGGGGAATACTAGTTTCCAGCCGCCACCAACTGCTGTTTCCTAACCTGCTTCCGTTTGGGAACCACCGCAGTACTGACGCACGGCTGCAAGCGCGAGACAACATCCTTTATGGTGATGTTAGCCAGCACCCGCTCAACCGCTGTGTCTACGTCGTCCAGCACCTCGTTTAGCACTGTTCCGATATTGACCCCTACCGGGCAATCACGATTCGGCGGATGGCGGTGCAAGGAGAAGACACCACGGCTCTCCACTGCCTGGTATATATCCAGCAATGTAATCTGCTCCGGCACGCGCGCCAGTTTGGAGCCACCCATGGCCCCTGACTGCGAAACCACGAGCTTAGACTCCGCCAACTCACACAGCATTCGCCGAATGACAACAGCGTTCGTGTTGACACTTTCGGCTACTTGCTCTGATTTGAGGGGTTCATCGTCAGCCCACGCCATCAGCGTGAGGACATGAACTGCTACTGCAAACCGGCTGCTGGTTGACATAAGTAAATAAACTTGGTTAATCGTCTGTAACCAATATAGTTACAGTTGCCCGATTTGTCAAGACCCTTCTGCGCTGCCTCGACGCCTCTCGCCGGCTCTTCACAACAATAACGATTCAGCATGCACAAACTTGCTGGTTTTCGTTTCCAATACCATTTTTGCTGGCATTTTCGCTCGAGGTCTACGAGGAGTCTCATACTTGAAAAGGCGTTGAAAGCTTGTTGAACCAAATTCGCACAAATAATCAGAGCCGGAAGTGAACCGTTCTAATGCACCAGCCTTCGTTGGAATCGACAGTTTCCAAGTAATACCAACGTCTGAGGGGTTTCCTTCAAATGGCATGAGCATTGCTCCTTGGGGAGTGTTCCGATCGACTGAAACTGCAGGTTAATTACAAAAAGGAGAGAAGATTATGCTGTGGACAATTCTAGTGATTTTGCTCGTGCTTTGGTTACTGGGATTCATTGGACACGTTGGCGGTGGGTTGATTCACCTACTCTTAGTAATCGCGCTGATCGTGTTCATCATCAACATTGTTTCGGGCCGGCGAACTGTTTAGCAGCAGTCTTCGCTCCCAAAGATAGTTGGCCTTGTTGTTAGATGTTCGACTGAAACGCATCAAGGTCACGTGTGTTCAACGGGATGGAAATGCGCCACTTTTGTGTGGCGCGTTTCTTACAGGGCCCTGGCGGTAAGACGTCAGAGCATGTCCACAGAGTCAACGCTTCTTCAGCAATGGGGGAGCGTTGTCTTATGGAGGACAGATCAAAGTAAGTCGCAGGTCGCAGAGAAAGTAGCGTCTTCTACGTCTCAATCAGAATTGAATGTTCAACTGCGCGGCCCAATAAGGGCCGCGACCTATTTGTGGCCATGTATTTTCTGCTACCCCTTGATAGACTTCACTGTTAGAATCACCCAAAACTAGCGAAGGAACAACATATGCCGGAACAACGTGGCAAACAGGCGACTGCCGACGTCAAGTCGGAGTGGACGCGTGCTTACCAAATTTATCTCAAAGCCCCTGGCGATCGTTACGACAAGAAGAAGGACCGCACCGCCCGCATTGATTCAGTAGCGAATGAGCTGAAACTTACACGCAAGCAGGCAAAGCGCCGCGTGAGAAACTACGAGGCCTGGCAGCGAAATATCAAGAAAGGCTTAGTTGAACCTTAAACCTTCCATCGAATTCCACAGCGCTGTCCCGTAACATGGAAGCTGGCATGGAAAATCGACGAACCACAATTACTCTGGCCCTCATCGTTTTCATCTGCTTTTTCCTACCCTGGGTACAAGTCAGCTGCGGTTCAAGCACCAGTCGACTAACCGGAGTGGATCTCGCACGCGATGGTCACAATTCACTCTGGCTAATTCCGTTACTAATGCTGGTCATTCTTCTCGTGGCCGTTGCGCGCGGCTGGAAGGAACGCCGGCAGATCTCGGCTTTGGTACCGTTCATAGGTGGAGTCGTGACTGCTTTCCTCATGAATCGGGAACGAATGCGGGCCGACGATTCATCGGGCCTGGTCGCGGTCAGACTCACTGGCTGGTTTTGGCTCGGTCTGGTATCAGCGATAGGAGTCGTAGGAGTGGCCGCATTTCGTTTTCTGAAGGGTCCGGAAAAAACCTCTTAACAACCGAGCGCGGGATTTTCTGCAACGCAAACTGTTAGTTTGCGCGCGCGTTGAATGCCGTTCAGCATCGCAAACTGACAGTTTGCCCCACAAATTAGGACACGACCCTGAGTTGCTGCTCCTTTCCAAAGTTTCTCGCCTCTGGTTACAATCCTCGCATCCCCAAAATGAGTTTCCGTGACGATCAGCCAATGGAGGCAGTATGAATTTCATTTGTCGTAGTGGACATCTGTGGACCGGTGCGTTTCTACTTGTCAGCCTGGGTCTCGCGCTCACAACTTCGTGCACCAATGAGCCAAGCTCACCGGCCGTTTCCAGCGCCAAGGGTACGCCGGAAGAAGCCAGGAAGTTTATCGACGACGCCGAGAAACGCTTGTTCGATCTGAACATCAAGTTCAGCCGCGCGGATTGGATCAAAAGCACTTTCATCACTGGGGATACCGAAGCCCTTTCCGCCAGCGCGAACGAAGAGCTGATAGCTGCGACAACCGAACTCGCCGAGCAATCGCGCCGATTCGACGGTTTACAACTGCCACCCGACATCGCGCGCAAGCTGAAACTCCTGAAGTTGTCGTTGACGTTGCCGGCACCCCAAGACGAGAAAGAACGTAAAGAAGTCACAAAGCTGGCTGCGTCGCTGGAGGGCGCTTACGGCAAGGGCAAGTATTGTCCTGACGGCGATAAGGGAAAGTGTCTCAGCCTCGGCGACATGGAAGAGATCATGGGAACCAGCCGCGACCCGGAAGAGTTAAAGAAGATCTGGCTCGGCTGGCACCAGGTTTCGCCGCCCTATCGGAAAGACTACGCGCGCTTTGTCGAACTCAGTAACAAAGGTGCGAGCGAAATGGGTTTCAAAGACACCGGTGCGATGTGGCGCGCAAAGTATGACATGGAGCCGGACGCTTTCGCTGCCGAAATGGAACGGCTGTGGCAGCAGGTCAAACCACTTTACGATTCGCTTTACACTTACACACGTCGCAAACTTTCTGAGAAATACGGCAAGGAGACAGTCCCGCTGAACGGGCCCATCCCGGCGCACCTGCTGGGCAACATGTGGGCGCAACAATGGGGCAATATCTATCCGCTACTCAAACCGGAGGGCGGTGGCGATCGTGGTTATGATCTGACACAAATCCTCAAGTCGCGCAATACGGACCCTAAACAATTAGTGCACTACGGCGAATCCTTTTTTACGTCGCTTGGTTTTGATGCGCTGCCGTCAACATTCTGGGAGCGATCTCTGTTCACAAAACCGGTGGATCGCGAAGTCGTCTGCCATGCCAGCGCCTGGGATGTCGATTACGAAAAAGATGTGCGACTGAAAATGTGTATCCAAATCAACGAGGAGGATTTCACTACAGTCCACCACGAACTGGGACACAACTACTATCAGATGGCTTACGCGGGCCAGCCTTTCCTATATCGCGACAGCGCCAACGACGGTTTCCACGAAGCCATCGGCGACACGATGGCCTTATCAGTCACGCCACCGTACCTTAAGCAAATCGGTCTGATCGATAAGGTGCCGGACCAGAGTGCGGACATTGGATTTCTACTGCAGCGGGCGCTCGATAAAGTGGCATTTTTGCCTTTTGGTTACCTTGTAGATCAATGGCGCTGGAAAGTTTTCTCCGGAGAGATCAAGCCGGAGGACTACAACAAAGGCTGGTGGGATCTGCGCGCGAAGTATCAGGGACTGGCGCCGCCGGCGCCGCGCAGCGAGCAAGACTTTGATGCCGGCGCCAAGTATCACGTGCCGGCCAACACGCCTTACGCGCGTTACTTCCTGGCGGCAATTCTACAGTTTCAATTTCATCGCGCTTTATGTCGCGAAGCTGGATTCAGCGGGCCGCTATATCAATGTTCCATCTACGGCAACAAGCAGGCCGGCGAGAAGCTGAAACAAATGCTGGCGCTGGGACTAAGCAAGCCGTGGCCGGAAGCCTTGAAGACAATGACCGGCGAAGACAAGATGGATGCAACCGCTATTATCGATTACTTCGCGCCACTCAAGACCTGGCTCGACGAACAGAACAAGAAACCGTAGAAGACTGCAACCTTGCGGGTCGTTCTAATTCGGAAATGTACCGTTCAACCAGCCTGCGAAGCTGGCGGACAGAGGTAGCCCCAGGCGATGGCGAAGCCGAGCCTGGGGAACTGAACCAATACAGTCCGAGCCCACGAAGTGGGCGACATATAAACGTGCAAAGCCGCTCGAACTCATACCATTTGTCGCCTGCTTGCAGGGTTGGTGAAATTGGCGACCGTTACCTCAACGAACCTCGACCAGAATTACCTCAACTGAAGGTGTAGAACCGATCATGCGTAAACCATTAATCGTTCTTGGGCTTTTATTTCTGTTGGCTTCCGCCATCGCAGCCCAGGACAAAAACAAACCCTGGCTTCGCGGCTCATGGGAAGGCACCGGCTACCAAACCGATAGCGAAGGTGAAAAAACCTGGCCTATGACGCTGACGATCAAGAGATTCAAGAGCGGCAGGCTTACGTTTTCAATAGAGTATCCATCGTTAGGCTGTGGCGGACGCTGGAGGCTCTTGAGCTTTAGCGGAAACAAAGCGAAGTTTAGGGAGGAGTTGAATCACGGACAGGACGACTGCGCCAACAAAGGCGTGGTAATCATCGAACGCGGCGGCGGACAGCTCATTTTCTTGTACAGGAACCAGGGCAGCCATGAGATTACCGCCTCGGCCGTGCTCAATAGAAGGAAGTTAGCCGGCAAACAATAAACACAGAGGGTTGGACTCACCCTTGTTTCCGCTTAATAACGTCAGCAGCGAGAAAACTTATTACAACTTCCGGTGGCCAATGGCGATGTTCGGTGCCTTCCCTGACTGTCGCGAAATTGACACGCGCTGCCTCAGTCAAGGTAAGCGAACGCCTTCGCAACTGATCAGCAGAGTCCGGTTGCTCTTGAGGAAGAGTAGGTTGATCCAGGGTCGGAGCCACTGAATTGAGCCAGTCATCGAAGGAATCCCTTAGGTTCGCGGCCTTTTCTTCCCTGGCTGAGTCGTAGGCGCGGGCGTCAGAGGGAACCAGGGAAAGATTTTCAGATTTTTGTAGAGTCTGTTTCATTATTCACGCTGATAACTTAAAGAACGTCTAATCGAGCGTGAATTCCAGTTAAGCGCCTCAGAGTGCGCCCCATTTCAGGCACCCGCTGAAATACTTTCCCTGGTTTCCTTTAGGTGTGCGGCTCGAAGCTTGTCGAATTCTTCCTGCAAGGCCTGCAGCTCTTCGTCAGACAGCTTTTCCAAATTGACCAAACCGGTGCGGGCGCCTTTGACTCCCTTGATTAGTTCATCGAGTTTTAGATGGGTCGCCACAGCATCGCGGTTCTGCGTATTTTGAATTAGAAACACGGCCAGGTACGTGAACACGGTGGTAGCCGTATTAACGACCAGCTGCCAGGTATCGGAATAATGGAAAAACGGACCGGCAACGAGCCACACCAGGATTAGCAGAACATTCGCAATGAACATCCACGACGAACCCAAGGCGTTCGCAGCCGCAATCGAAAACTTGCGAAATACTTGATTCATGCTTAAAGCTCCCTCTTGACAATAAAGTCAATTCACAACAAAGCCGCGCGACTCGACGTTTTCGTCCAGAGCCACGCGGTGCGGCACTTCCCCACTGGTTGTACAAGAAACAAATCAGCGGGCGATCCGTCTTTGGTTCGCCTTGATCCTCAGACAAGTACAACCTGCTGCGACTTAATTTATTCTTTCGATCCAGGCCGCCTTCCTACTTCGAAGGCGCGCTGATATTGACATCGACTTTCTTGTTGCCGCCGATGAACCGGCCGCCAAAGATCACCAGCGCCGCCACCACTATGATCACAAAAATCACCAGTACCGCTACGACCCCAGCACTACCGCTTCCGCTATCGTCTCCCATGGATTTTTCTCCTCTGAAAGTTTCTAAAAAGTTTCTAATTAGCCGGCGGTGGTTTCACCGCCCAGAAGTGTCAGCACTTCTCCTCTTGACGTAACTCGAATCATGCTCGGGTCACTCTGCAAATGCCGCGCCCGAAATGTTCCGTTGAAAATTCGGAGGCCTTCGCCGGTAGCCCAACTTGAATTAAATGAAGGGACAAAACGGTGGCATCGCGATTGCCGATGGCCTGATTGATCGATTCACAGTGATTGAAAGGTGGTCTGTTCCTAAACAACGCCTCGTGGAAGATGTACAGGAATCCTACACAGGTGACAGACCGTAGAGTTCAAACTTGAAGGAGAGTGCAGTGCCAAACAAAAAAGGAAACGGCAAGCGAGAATTGATTGATACCGGTACGGACAAGCGCTATGTGCGCCGCGACGCGGAGGGTCAGTTCAAAGAATCCGACGACCAGAGTCGCTCGCTGGCTCGGGACATAAAACAGCATGCTAAAACTACCGTGAAGTCAGGCCAGGGAGACCGGGGCGACCAAAAGCGAAAGTAAGTTTCGAGTTTCTACTTCCGAGTTATCGTTTTACACGAGTAGTCCGGCGTGTGTGAGATATGAAAGCAAACAATATCACGGCCTTTGATTAGAAACTCGGAACTCTGATTAGAAACTCGGAACTCGAAACCGTTCCTCAATGACAAAGCTGGAACAACTTGAGCGGACTGGAATACACCGTGTTGGTACAAAGGAACGCGGGTTCAGGTACCAACGAGCCGATCTCGAAAAAGTGAGTGGCGCGGATCTGAAGCGCATCCGTGAACTAAAAATACCGCCAGCCTGGAGCGACGTTTGGATTAACTCCACAGCCGGCGCCGCGGTGCAGGCGATCGGCCGAGACGCTGCAGGTCGTTTGCAGTATCTCTATAACGCCAACCACACCCGCCGGCAAGGCGCCAAAAAATTCAAGCGAGTTATTAAGTTTGCAGAGGCGCTGCCGAAAATGCGAGCCACGATAAGTTCGCAAATAAGGCAACCTGGTTTAGGAAAAGAGCCTGTGATGGCGTCCATTTTGAGAATTCTGTCCACTTGCTTCCTGCGACCCGGCAGCCAGGTTTATGCCAGTGAGAATGGGAGCTTTGGTCTGGCGACGTTGCGACAAAGGCACGTGAAAGTGAGAGGCGACGTAGTTGAATTTGATTTCCCCGGCAAGTCCGGCGTGCGTCAGGTGCAACAGCTTAAGGACCGTCACGTCGCGAAAGTTGTCCGCAACCTTCTGCGGCGACCATCGCGCGAAGTCTTCAAATATCAAAATGGCAATGGCGAGTTTGTAAATGTAACTCGCCAACACATCAACGATTACATTCGCGAAGCTATGGGTGAAAGTTTCAGCGCCAAAGACTTTCGCACCTGGGCCGGCACCTTGGTTTGTGCGTGCGCCCTGGCGAAACGAGGTTGCGAAGCCGGGGAGCGGGGCGCGCTCAGAAAACGGAAGGTTGTGGAAGCTGTCAAGGAGACTGCCGATTTGCTGGGGAACACTGCCGCCGTGTGCCGCAGCTCATATATTTGCCCCGAGATCATTCAGAGTTTCGAGAGCGGGAAGACCATCAGCAAATACTTCAATACGCTGAATGAATTGACTGCTTACCGCGGCAGAAAATTGCACGCTGCGGAAAAGTCTCTTCTCAATTTCATGAAACGAGGGGCAGCCGGATAAGCGAATTCAACTTTGAAGTGCAATCGTCTGATAGTGGACGTCAGCTGATAGTGGACCTCAGCCCGGAGGGCTGGCAGATAGTAGCCGGTGGTTGAGGCGAAGCGAAAACCACCGGAACAGATCCCAAAAGAGTTGCACCCCGGAGGGGTGCGAGAATCTCAAAGAAATTCTCTCTCTCTCTCTCTCTCTCTCTCTCTCCCCGGTCGGGGTGCAATCTCCCACCGGCTACTTTCTCGCAACCCTCCGGGTTGCATCGTTGCGCTTCGAAGTTCAATTCGCGTAAGCGACTTTGTGCGACCCTCCACATGGATCGTGGCACCGCTCTTGCTCCATTCGACGGTGAACGCAATAACTGTCCGGTTAGCGTGCGAACGAGCCAATTCATCGTTTCGACGGAACCAACAGACCAGAAGTCAACGACTCAACAAGGAGATATATAGCTATGAATGCTTTTACACTACTGAAGGCCGATCATAAGAAAGTTGCCGGTATTCTCGAGAAAATTGATTCAACCACAGAGCGCGGCGTGAAAACGCGCGAGGAACTTTTCACCCAACTCAAGACCGAACTCGATGCGCACGCGCGCGTAGAGGAAACAATCTTTTATCCGGAGTTGGAGAAGGCCGACGAAACTCACGACATTACCCTGGAAGCATTTGAGGAGCATCGTCTCGTAAAACAGCTTCTCGGTGAACTGGAAAAAATGGACAAAGGCGACGAACAGTGGACGGCGCGGTTCACGGTCCTCAAAGAAAATATCGAACATCACGTTGAGGAAGAGGAAGGCGAGATGTTTCCCAAGGCCCGCAAAGTCTTAAGCGCTGAACAGGTTGAGATATTGGGCACGCAGATGGAAAAAGCCAAGAAAGCGGAAATAAAGGCTGCGGCGGCTGGTTAACCTGAGGGCTAACGGGTCACTTCGCAACCGATAGCAGGGAGAAAAATATGGAAGGACCCTTTCGCGGGCTACTCGCCGGCGCGGCAGCATGGAAATTTGGCGGCGGCTGCTTTTCTACCATCCTGATTTTCATTATTGTGTTTTGGCTGCTTGGCTATGTGCATTGCTGATTCGGCAACGCAATCTTTGAGTGCTACAGGAGCGCAGCTGCTTCGGCATCCACTAGCCATTCAAGCGTTCCATTGATTGGCGTAATTGCCTGAACCGGCAACTGCTCTGATCCAGGTTGGGGGCGCAACACTTCTTTGAGGCGTTGCGCCTTTTTTTTTCCTGTAACCAAAACCATAATCCGTCTCGACTGATTGAAGACGGGCACAGTAAGCGTTATTCGATCCTGACCCGATTGCTCGTTCCTGGTTGGCACAACCCAACGCGACATCTCTTTCAACGCCGCTGACTCTGGAAAAAGCGAGGCTGTGTGTCCGTCTTCACCCATTCCAAGCAAAGCCAAATCAAAACGCGGCCAGGTTAGTCCGGTGAAGAAGGTTCGCAACTGGTTTTCGTAAGCCAGCGCATTCTCGTTCGCATTGCCCTCGCCAATAATGCGGTTAACATTCTTTGTGGGAATCGGCACCTTAGAGATTAGCGCTTCATACGCCATGGCATAGTTGCTGTCGGGATGTGACGGAGGAACGCAGCGCTCGTCGCCAAAAAAGAGATAAACCTGAGGCCACTCGACTCGATTCTTGAACTGCTCCGTTGCCAGCAATTCATAAACGCGGCGCGGCGTGTTCCCTCCCGCGAGGGCGACACTAAACCTTTCCGTCATGCCTCGTAGCTCGACGGCGTACTCCACAAACCGTTCAGCCGCTGCCAGCGCCAGCTGTTCTGGCGTCTCGAAAACAAAAATGTTGGCTTGGGGCGCCATGGACGATCAGATTCCCTAATTTGAATTCTCTGTGCTTCCTCCGTGTTCTCAGTGCCTCTGTGGTGAGTGGTTGGTGGCGTTTATTCACCACAGAGACACAGAGAACCTGAAGGAAGCACAGAGAAAATAATCAGGTTACTATTGCTTTTCCAGCAGCTCTTCCCATTCAGTATGGACAAAACCCTGCTCGGGTTTGTCCACACGTTCATAGGTATGCGAGCCAAAGAAGTCGCGCTGCGCTTGAGTCAAGTTGAGTGGTAGGTTTGCCGTGCGATACATGTCGAAATATCCGAGGCTCGACGACATCGCCAGGACAGGCAATCCCTGCTGCGTCGCGGTGCTGACTACGCTGCGCCATCCGGATTGTGCCTGATCTATTTTTGCGCTGAACTCCTGATCGAGCAGAAGGTTGCCGAGGCCTGGCGTGCGCAGGTAAGCCGCCTTGATCCTGCCTAAAAACTTCGCGCGGATAATGCAGCCCCCCTGCCAAATGCGCGCCACCTCACTCAAATTAATATTCCACTTAAACTCATCCGAGCCAGCCTTAATAAGATTCATTCCCTGCGCATACGAGCAAATCTTGGAAGCGTAGAGTGCGTCGTGAATGTAGTTCTTCAGCTTCTCGCAAAATTCTTCAAACTTTCCCGTCGTGCGCGCTGCGATTCGTTTGCTCGCCTCAACCCGCGCATCTTTCTGAGAGGACAACACTCTCGCCACGATGGCAGCGTCGATGGTCGGAATCGGCACGCTCAAATCCAAAGCCAGCTGGCTTGTCCACTTGCCGGTTCCCTTCTGCCCGGCTTTGTCGAGGACCAGATCAACCAGGGGCTTTCCACTTTCCGGATCCTTAACTCGCAAAATCTTCGCTGTAATTTCGATCAGGTACGACTCCAGGTCGCCGCGATTCCATTCCTCAAAAATGTCCGCCATTGAATCTGTGCTGAGCCCAAATCCATCGCGCAGCAGACCGTAGACCTCGGCAATCAACTGCATGTCGCCATACTCAATGCCGTTGTGAACCATCTTCACAAAATGGCCCGAGCCGCCGGGCCCGATGTATGTAACACACGGCCCATCCGGAACTTTCGCGGCAATTGCTTCCCAAATCGGACGAATCTGCTCATAAGCCTGAGCATCGCCACCTGGCATTAGACTCGGCCCCCACAGCGCGCCCTTTTCGCCGCCGGAAGTTCCCGAGCCGATCATGAACATGCCCGCAGTCTGAAGTTCCTTTTCTCGCCGTTCAGTGTCTTTGAAGTGCGAGTTGCCGCCGTCGACGATGATGTCACCGGCTTCGAGGAATGGTTTTATTAGGTTGATAGTCCAATCCACCGGATCGCCAGCCTTAACCAGCAGAATTATTTTGCGCGGGCGTTCGAGTAAGCGTACAAACTCCTCCGGAGAATGGGCGCCCAGAATTTGCTTGTCTGCCTCACGCGCGATAAATGCGTCAAGCACCGGCAGCTCGCGCTCGTAGACCGCGATGGAAAAACCGTTACGCTCGATGTTGAGCGCAAGGTTCTGACCCATTACGCCCAGGCCAATCAATCCAATCTTTGCTGTGTTCATAGTTATCCTGAGAAGAGCTGTTTGGCCGCGGATTCACGCGGATATACGCGAATCAGAAAAGACTCAATCGGTAATTTCGGTTGGCATTTCGGGTTCCTTATCTAATCCGCGTTTATCCGCGTAAACCCGCGGCTGATTTATTTCAGATCCGATAGCATTCCCTGTAGCCGGCGCAATCCCACCAATAGGTCCGTGCCCAGATCAACTCGAATAGCCCTTCGACCATGTTTCAATAACGACTGAAAATCGCCAAGCGCCTGCGCGTCCTTTAAAACACTAAACGTGTATGGCGCCTCGGGAACCGGGAAATCAACTTTGTCCGGCGCCGTGATCTGAATGAAAACTCCCTCGTCTGACCCACCCTTGTGTAGTTGGCCAGTTGAATGCAGAAACCTCGGCCCGAAACCATTTGTCGTTGCCGAGTGAGTCGCCTTCCGAACAGTAGTGCGAATTTCCTGAATCGCTGACTCAACTTCCGGAGTCTCTTCAATGTATGCCAGCAGCGCGACGTAATCTCCCGGCTTTATCTTCGCGCAATGTTCTCCTAGCGCTTCCGGAACCGAAAGCGCAGGCGAAGACTCGCTCGCCTCAGCGCCGCCGTAGACCGTGATTTGACCGTCGCTTGCCAAGGCGGGCTGCTCCTCGAATTTTCCATCCTGTTTGTATTTTTCAAGCAGCGCTTTTGTCGCGTCCTTCGACTCCTGGACGTTTGGTTGGTCAAACGGATTTATGCCCAAACGCCAGCCGGCAAATGCAGTCGCCATTTCCCACAGGAAAAACTCGGCGCCAAGATCGTAAACATCCGCCAGGTTTCGATAAACAACCGGATGCCCCTCGGCCTCGAGGGCTTTTAGTCGCGAGTTTGTTTCGTCGTCTGCGGGCCCAACACTAATCGAAACGAAGAGTCGATCGTTACCATAATCGGAAACAACTCCGGGCGGTTCGCCAACCACCGGAACAATGCCCTTCCCTTCTTTA
>Ga0193725_1000443_pt1 | contig 12516 bp, 8 predicted proteins | sample H2a2metaG_FD_143058 | JGI IMG/M metagenome (GOLD analysis project Ga0193725, IMG submission 143058) | Soil microbial communities from a riparian zone of the East river system, Colorado, United States - H2a2 | ecosystem: Environmental > Terrestrial > Soil > Riparian zone | place: USA: East River... | reverse complement strand
GCGCCCGCGCGATCGGTCCGCGAGGCGGTGACGATCGTGCGCGCGCTGCTCGAGAAGGGATCGGCCGACGTTCGGGGCGACCGCTTCACCGCGGCGGACGTGAGGATGGGAAGCGTGGCCCCCGCGCCCGTGCCGCTCTACGTGGCCGCGGTCCGCGACGGCATGCTCCGCGTGGCCGGAGAGCTCGGTGACGGCGTCTCGCTGGGCGCGGCCTCGTCGCCGCGCTACGTCGCCCACGCCATCCAGATCGCGCGGTCGGCGGCGGCGACGGTCGGCCGCGATCCGGCGACACTCGAGGTGACGTGCAACATCATCACCGCGATGGCTCACTCGCGTGCCGACGCTCTCCGCAGAGTCAAGCCGCAGGTCGCGACCATCCTGGCCAACGGCAACGACTACCTGTTCACGTTCCAGCCGCATCCGCTGGAGCGTGCCCGCGTCCGCGAGGCGCTCGCGTCGGGTCCGGAGGCCGTCGACCGCACGATCCCCGACGAGACCGCCGACGCGCTCGCTGTCGCCGCGACCCCGGGCGACCTTCGCGAGCGCCTGTCGGCTTACGAGGGCGCCGGTGTCGGCCTCGCGCTGCTCCGCCTGGCCGGAACTCCCGACGACCAGCTCGCGATCATTCGCGCCCTCGGCGGCTGACGTCTACGACAGCAGATCGAAGCCCAGGAGGGCGCCGAGCTCGCGGAGGGCGACGTCGGGGTCGTCGACCTTGATCGTCGACATGCCGAGGGTGCGCGCGGTCTTGAGATTGCGGCCGATGTCGTCGAGGAACGCCGCGCGCGACGGGGCGACGCCGAGCTCGCGACAGACCAGCTCGTAGATGCGCGGGTCGGGCTTGCGCAGGCCCACACGCGCCGATTCCACGAACACGTCGAAGTGCTCGCGCAGGCGATGGCCTTCGCGCGTGCCCTCGCGCACCCAGTTGTTGGTGAGCGCGGCGGCGCGCAGCCCGCGGGCGCGGATACGGCGGATGGCCTCGAGCATCCGCGGGCGCGGCACGCTGGCCTCGGCGATGTAGGCCATCAGCCGCGCGCCGCTCAGCTCCACGCCGCAAGCGCGGCAGTCGTCCTCGAACGGCGAGAAGAACGCTTCCTGCGTCAGCTCACCGCGCTCCAGCCTCGACCACGCGCCCGTCTCGCCGGTGTCGACCACGACGCGATTGATCGCGCCCGCCGGCAGTCCGTGATCGCGCTCGTAGCGCGCGATCGCGTGCAGCGGCGAGTCCATCACCACGCCGCCCAGGTCGAAGACGACGGCCTCGATCACGACGTCAGGCGGTTCAGGCTTTGACGAAGCGATGGACGCCGTCGTCGCCGGCCACGCAGACGGCGCGGCCGTCGGCCTCGACGAAGTGCAGGTGAGCGAGGGCCTCGCCCATCGCGAACCCGAGCTGGTGCGTGTCGAGCTGGCGGCGGAAGAGGACGGGCACCATCTCGGCCGCCGAGTGCGGCTCGCGCAGCGCATCGAGCGTCTCCGACAGTCGCGCCGCGTGATGATCGCGCAGCATCACGATGCGCTCGTGCAGCCCGCGGAAGGGCAGGCCGTGCGACGGCAGCACAAGCGTGCCCGTGGCCATCGGGCGGAAGCGCGCGAGCGAGTCGAGATAGAGCTTCAGCGGATTTTCCCAGGGCTGCTCGGCCCACACGCTCACGTTGGTGGTGATCTTGGGCAGCACCTGGTCGCCGGAGATCAGCACGTCGTCCTCGGCGCTCCAGAGGCAGGCGTGCTCGGGCGCGTGGCCGAGCACGATGCGGACTTGCCAGCGTCGCTCGCCGATCGCCAGCACGTCGCCCTCGCGCACGCAGTGGAACTCGATCGGCACCGACGGCACGAGTCCGGGGTAGTGGTTGCCGCGGCCCGCGAGCCGCGACAGCGCGTCCGGATTCGCGCCGTTGCGACGGTAGTGCTCGAGGCGGGGCGCGAAGTCTTCGGGGCTGGTGCGCTGGCTGGCCAGCCGCGCCGCGAAATATTCGCCCTGGGTGCACCAGAGCTGAACGCCCCAGCGCTCGGTGAGCCACGCCGCGTTGCCCATGTGATCGGGATGAAAGTGCGTGACCAGCACGCGCGTCACCGGGCGTCCGTCGAGATGCTCGGCGAAGATGCGGTCCCACAACGCGCGCGTGTCCGGCAACCCGACGCCGGTGTCGACGATCGTCCAGCCCGGCCCGTCTTCGAGCAGCCACAGGTTGATGTGGTTGAGCTGGAACGGCAGCGGCATCCTGAGCCACTGGATGCCGGGCGCGACCTGAATGGTCGTGCCGGGCGCGGGCGGTTCGGGCCAGGGATGATCGAGAGAGGTCATGCAGGTCAGTGTACCCGACGGCGGTTCATCCACAGGAGCACGATCGCTTGCGACGGCGCGAGCGACGCGATGGCCAGCGCGAACCCGATCAACGTGCCGAGCGGGACGATCGAGACCGCGAGCACGAAGACGAAGATCGCGAAGCCCCACATGCCTGGCAGGAACCCGTGCAGGAAGCGGATCGCGCTCGGCGCGCCCTGCTGGGCGTGCGTGAAGACGAGCAGGATGCCGAGCGCCGTCGGGAAGGCCGTGAAGGCACCGCTCACGCGGGGACCGAGCCAGTCGGCCAGGCCGGTGAGCGTGAGCACGGCGACCATTGAGGCGAGCGTGCGGAGCGGAAGATCCCACGCCGACCGATCGGCGACGACGTGGGCGCCGCGGGCCGGAGGCAGCAGCGCGCGCACCAGGAAGAACCCGCCGACGGCGGCGACGAGCGCGATCGGCAGCGGCCACCGCACGCTGTTGAGCGCGAGCGTGGTGACCGTGAAGCTCGTCCAGCTCGCGGCCAGGCTGATCCACCACGGCGCCGCCAGGGAGGCCCACGCGTAGACGAGCCCGGAGATCGACACCGCGACCAGCGCCATCAGCGTGGCCCGCGCGGCTTCGCGCACGAACGCGGGCCCCTGCTCGATCGCGAAGAAGAACAGCGTGGGCCCGGCCAGGATCGGAAAGCTCGCGAGGAACCCGCCGACGCGCGGCCCCCATCGCCGAGCGCCGAGCGTGACGATGAGCACGAGCGTGGGCACGGCCAGGATCGGAAAGCTCGCGAGGAACCCGCCGACGCGCGGCCCCCATCGCCGAGCGCCGAGCGTGACCGAGAGGACGAGGGCCGGCACCAGGAAGACCTTCAGGAGCAGGAGCATCGGGCTACTCGCTGAGCCCGCGGGCGGGGAGCGGCTGGTTTATGCGGCCCGCTCCGAGGCGACGGCGAAGAGTCGCCACTCGCCGGGAACACCCTTGAGCGCGTGAGTGCCGCGATCCTCGAAGCGCAGTCCCGATCCGGCGACGAGATCTTTCACGGTGCTGGAGACCAGGACGTCGTCGGCTCCGGCGGCGGCCGTGACCCGCGCGCCGATGTGGACGGCCAGTCCGCCGATCTTCGGCCCGATGACCTCGCACTCGCCGGTGTGGACGCCGACACGGACGGCGAGGCCGAGCTGGCGGATCGCGTCGCGAATCGCGCACGCGCAACGGATGGCGCGCGCGGGACCGTCGAACATCGCGAAGAGCCCGTCGCCGGCCGTATCGATCTCGCGTCCGCGGAAGCGTCCGAGCTCCGCCCGGACCGCGCGGTAGTAGCTGTCGAGGAGGTCGCGCCACCGCCGATCGCCGAGCCGTACCGCCTCTTCGGTGGAGCCCACGATGTCCACGAACAGCACGGTCGCCAGCACCCGGTCCGCCTCACCGGTCTCGCGCACCCCGGTGAGGAACTCCTGGATCTCGTCGAGCAAGGGGTCGGCATCCTCGGCGAAGAAAAGGTGATCGCTGCCGGCCAGCTCGACGTAGCGCGCTCCGGGGATGTGCTGGGCCAGATACCGGCCGTGCTCGGGACCGCTGAAGGGATCGCCCGCGCGGTGCAGGATGAGCGTGGGCACCGCGATCATCGGCAGGACCGCGCGCGCGTCCGTGTCGAACGCGCGGCGCAGCAGCGTCACCGCGGTGCCGGGGCTCGCGGCCAGGCGCTGATAGCGCGCCCACCACCGGCGCATCGGCTCGTTGTTCGCCTGGCTGGCGACGAGCGCCTCGAAGGCGACACCCTTGCCCCAGCCCTCCTCGATGCCCTTGAGCAGGCCCTCGGCCGCGTCGGCCGGAATGCCGAACGGGTAGTCGGCGCTCCAGGCCAGCCGGGCGTAGGAGTTCAGGAGGATGAGGGCCGCCGTGCGCTCGGGATAGGTCGCGGCGAAGAGCAGGTTGAGCGCGCCGGCCTCGGAGGTCCCGAGCAGCGCGGCGCGTTCGGAGCCGGCGGCATCCATCACGGCTCGCACGTCGTCCATCCGCTGCTCGAGCGTCGGCAGCTCGTCGAGCGCGACCGGATCCGACAGACCGGTGCCGCGCTTGTCGAGCAGGATCAACCGGCTGAACGAAGCCAGGCGGCGGAGGAAGCGCGCGATGCTCGGCTCCTCCCAGAGGTGCTCGATGTGAGAGATCCAGCCGTGCACGAAGACCAGATCGAGGGAGCCGCCGCCGATGACCTGGTAGGCGATGTGGAAGTTGCCGCTCCTGGCGTACTTCGTCTCGGGAACCGTGCTCATCTTCGTGGGGAAGATAGCCGATTGCCCCGGGCGTCGCAACGAACGCGCCGGCCGCTGCGCGGGCCAGCCGCGCCCTGCTAAGATGAGCGCGCCATGAGAGGAATCGTCGCGTGCGGAACGTACTTGCCGTACTGGCGTCTGGAGCGCAAGGCGATCGGCGAAGCGCTCGGCGTGTCGGCAGGCAGCGGGACCCGAGCCGTCGCGTCGTACGACGAGGACACCACGTCGATGGCGGTAGAGGGGGCTCGCGCTGCGTTGCGTGGCCTTCGTCGCGCGCCCGAGGTCGTGTACTTCGCAACGTCGGATCCCGCGTATCTCGACAAGACCAACGCCAACGCCATCCACGCCGCCCTCGATCTGCCCGCGAGCGCGATGGCTGTCGACATGGCTGGCTCCGTCCGTTCCGCCGCCGGCGCGCTGCGCGTTGCGCTCGACGCGCGGGTACCGTCACTCGCGGTCATGTCGGACATCCGCACGGGGCTTCCCGGCGGCGGCGACGAGCGCGAGGGCGGCGACGGCGCCGCGGCGTTCGTCTGCGGCGACGAGGGCGTGATCGCCGAGCCGATTGGATCGGCGGCGGCGACGGCCGAGTTTCTCGATCGCTGGCGCTTACCCGGAGAGGCCGCCTCGCATCAGTGGGAGGAGCGCTTCGGCGAAGCCGCGTACGTCCCGCTCGGCGAATCCGCGCTGGTCGAAGCGCTCAAGCAAGCCGGGGTGACCGCGCAAAGCCTGGCCCGTCTGATCGTCGCCGGACCTCACGGCCGCGCCGCCCGACGCGTGGCTACCGGCGCGGGCGTGACGAAGGACGCGCTCGGCGACGATCTCACCGCGGTCATCGGCAACACCGGCGCCGCTCACGCCGGGTTGTTGTTCGCCGACGCGCTCGATCGCGCGAAGCCCGACGAGCTGATCGCGGTCGTCTCGCTCGCCGACGGCGCCGACGTCACCGTGTGGAAGACGACGGGCGCTGTTGCTCAACGGACCGCGTCAGCGACGGTCGCCGATCAGATCGCATCCGCCAAGGGCCGCGTCGCCTACAACACGTGGCTCACGTGGCGTGGCTTCCTGCGTCGCGAGCCGCCGCGCCGTCCGGATCCCCAGCCGCCCGAAGCGCCGCCGTCGTTTCGTTCGGAAGCGTGGAAGTTCGCGTTCACGGGCAGCCGCTGCCAGGCCTGCGGCACGCGCCACCTGCCGCCCCAGCGCGTCTGCGTGAAGTGCCAGGCCATCGACCGCATGACCCCCGAGCGCCTGGCCGACGTCCCCGCGACCATCGCCACGTTCACGATCGACCGTCTCGCGTTCTCACCGTCGCCACCGATGGTCGCCGCAGTGATCGACTTCGAGGGCGGCGGCCGCTACCAGTGCGAGCTGACCGACGTCGACCCCAAGACCGTGGCCATCGGCAACCTCGTCGAGATGACCTTCCGCCGCCTCCTCACCGCCGGCACCGTCCACAACTACTTCTGGAAGGCCCGCCCGCTCCGAAAATAGGCAAACAGATCCAACCGCTTGCGTGGCACAGCTATCTTGGAAAGGCTTGTCCACGCGGGCGCCTTAGCCTAGCCTGTTCGTCGAGCGCCATGCCGAGGGAGATCAGGGAGAGGCGAATGGGTCGTGCAAGGCCGTCGAAGGGAAAGGCGGAAGCCAAGCCGCCGAGAGCCCGCAAGTCACTGAAGGATGACGACGCCAGGGTCCGCGACCTCGAGAAGCGCCTGGCGGAGGCGCTCGAGCGAGAGGCGGGATCGCTCAGTCAGCTCCAGGCGCGCAATCACGAGTTGGGTGAGGCGCAGGAACAGCAGGGGGCCACCGCGGAGATCCTGCGGGTGATCTCGGGCTCGCCGACGGATGTACAGCCGGTTTTCGAGGCGATCGTGCGGAACGCGGTTGACCTCTGCGGAGCCTCGCAAGGCGGCGCATATCGGTTCGATGGCGAGCTCATCCATTCGGTCGCCCACGCTGGGTATACGGCGGAACAGCTGACCCACTGGCGCGGCACCTATCCGCGAAAGGTCACAGACGCGGAGCCAATCGGCCGCGCGATTCTCACGAAGTCAGTGGATCTCATCCGGGACGTCGAGTCCGGAGTTGGGCGTGGGCTGAACCCCGAGGCGCTCGCCAATATGCGGGCGCGCGGCAGTCGGAGCGTGCTTACGGTACCGCTGTTGCGCGACGGCGAGGTCATCGGCGCCATCAGTCTCGCCCATCGCGACATGAATGGATTCTCCGACGTCCAAGTACAGCTGCTGACGACCTTCGCCGATCAGGCCGTGATCGCGATCGAGAACGTTCGGCTGTTCACCGAGCTTCAGCAAAAGAACGAGGCGTTGACGCAAGCGCACGCCCAAGTCAGCGAGTCCCTCGAACAGCAGACAGCCACGGCCGAGATTCTTAGCGTGATCTCCGGATCGCCCACCGATATTCGGCCGGTCTTTGATGCGGTACTGGACCGCGCGCTCACTCTGTGCGAGGCGAGCAACGGCTCACTCTACCAGCTCGAAGATGGGGCGCTCCGCCATGTGGGCGTGCTGGGCATTGGAGCTATTACTGCGGTCGGCGGAGTCCTTTCACTGGAGTCCGCACCGGGGTGGGCTGTTCTCGAGAAGCGAACGGTACACATCGAAGACGTCCTTCAGGAGCTCGATCGGATGGCTCCAGAGGTTGAGGCCGGCGTACGGCGTAGTGGCGTCCGGACCGTCGCGGCCGTGCCACTGCTGCGCGAGCAGACGGCCATCGGAGCAATCTTCATTAGGCGACTCGAGGTGCGCCCATTCTCAGAGAAGCAGATTCGATTGCTCCAGACCTTTGCCGACCAGGCGGTCATCGCCATCGAGAACGTGCGGCTGTTCACGGAGCTGGAGGCCCGCAATCGTGACCTCACGAAGGCCCACGCACAGGTCAGCGAGACGCTGGAGCAGCAGACGGCGACGAGCGAGATCCTGCGGGTGATCAGTAGCTCGCCGACCGATCTCCAGCCAGTCTTTGAGGCTATCGCCAGCAGAGTGGTTCGGCTTTGCGACGCTTTCTTCTCCACTGTGTGGCGCTATGATGGCTCGTTCATCCATCACGCCGCAGACAACTATCCAACGGAAGAGATGCGCGCCATCTTGACCAAGGGTTACCCCGCTCCGCCTCGGCGAGAGAGCGCAGTGGCCCAGGCCATCAGCGAGTGCCGAATCATCCACATCGAGGATCTTCTCGATGTCTCCGCGCCAGTTGCCTCGCGTGACGTGGCGATCGCGCTCGGCTATCGCACTGTTCTCTGCGTACCGATGCTCCGTGACGGTGTGTCGATCGGTGCCCTCGCCGTCGCCCGACGCGAACAGCAGCCGTTCTCCGACCGGCAGATCGAACTGGTCAAGACCTTCGCCGAGCAGGCGGTCATCGCCATCGAAAACGTTCGTTTGTTCACCGAGCTGCAGGCGAGCAACCGCGAGCTGACGACGGCCCTGGACACCCAGACCGCCACGAGCGACATCCTGCGCGTCATCAGTCGATCGCAGACGGATGTGCAGCCGGTGTTCGATGCGATCGTGCAGAGCGCCGTTCGATTGTTGCGGGCGCACTCAGGCATGCTGACCCGGGTCGCGGGCGATTGGCTCGAACTCGCCGCCTTCACGAGCATCGATGGAGCCTACGACGACGCGATAAGGGCGTATTGGCCACGACCGCTGCATTCCAAGGGTGGGCACACCCAAGCCATTCGCGAGCGCGCGCCGATCAACATCGCTGATGCAGAAGTCGATCCCCGAGTACCCGAAGCCGGACGCGCCGTCGCTCGTCTCAGCGGCCTCCGAAGCGTAGCGTCCGTACCGCTGCTCCGGAACGACGAGGCAATCGGGACCGTAGTGGTGAACCGTCAAGAGCCCGGCGGATTCACCGCTGACGAGATCGCGCTCCTCCAGACCTTCGCCGATCAGGCGGTGATCGCGATCGAGAACGCCCGCCTACTGAGCGAGCTGCAGGCGCGGACGCAGGAGCTTACCCGCTCGGTCGAGCAGCTCACGGCCCTCGGCGACGTCGGGCGCGCGGTCAGCTCCTCGCTCGACCTCGACACCGTCCTCGCCACGATCGTCGGCCGGGCGGTGCAGCTCTCGGGCACGGACGGGGGCACGATCTTCGAGTACGACGAGGGCGCTGAGGAGTTCACGGCCCGCGCGACGCTCAACGCGGACGAGAGCCAATCCGCGATGCTGCGCGCGACGCGCCTGCGCCGGGGCGAAGGCGCCGTGGGTCAGATGGCGGTGACGCGCGAGCCGCTTCAGATCCCCGACATCGCGGCCGAGGGCGCCTACGAGAGCCGGATTCGTGGCGCCATGCTCGCGGCGGGGACGCGGTCGGTGCTCGCGATCCCGCTGCTCCACGAGGAGCGCATCGTCGGCGGCCTCGTCGTCACTCGTCGCACGCCGGGCGCGTTTACTGCCGGGGTCGTCGAGATCCTGAGAACGTTCGCCACCCAGTCCGCCCTCGCCATCCAGAACGCGCGGCTGTTCCGCGAGGTCGAGATCAAGAGCCGGGAGCTCGAAGTGGCCAGCCAGCACAAGTCCGAGTTCCTCGCCAGCATGTCGCACGAGCTGCGCACCCCGCTCAACGCGATCATCGGGTTCTCGGACGTGCTGCTGGAGGGGATGTTCGGGGAGACCAACGAGAAGCAGACGGAGTACCTTCGCGACATCCTCGCCTCGGGCCAGCACCTCCTGTCGCTGATCAACGACATCCTCGACCTCTCGAAGATCGAAGCGGGGCGGATGGAGCTCGAGGTCGCGGCGTTCGATCTCCCGACGGCGATCGACGACGCGCTGCTGCTGATGCGCGAGCGGGCGGGCCGGCGCGGTATCACGCTGGAACGCCAGGTCGACGCGCGCGTGGGCGAGATCCACGGGGACCAGCGCAAGGTGAAACAGGTCTTGCTGAATCTGCTCTCGAACGCGGTGAAGTTCACGCCGGAAGGCGGGCGGATCGACGTGCGCGCGGGTCTCACGAACAGCACAGCGGAGATCTCGGTGACGGACACGGGGATCGGGATCGCTGCGGAGGACCACGAGGCGGTGTTCGAGGAATTCCGTCAGGTCGGCACGGCGGATCGGAAGGCGGAAGGAACGGGCCTCGGCTTGGCGCTGTGCCGGAAGTTCGTCGAGCTCCACGGCGGCCGAATCTGGGTGAAGAGCCAGGTCGGCGTGGGCTCGACGTTCACGTTTGCGATCCCGGCGCGCCGCGAGCCGGCGACCGGGGAGGTGCCGCTCCTACACTAATCTCATGACCCCGCCGTCTCGTCTTGCGTTCTTGTTGACAGGTTCCGTCGTTCGGAGGGGGCGGCAGCCGGCTTCCCGATCACCGCCCCTATTCCGCCTGCTAACCTCTTGAGATCCGAGTAATGTTGCCGATTTTAGTTAGCTATGCCTCCGGACTTTTTCTGACCGCTGTCTCAAAACGTACATCCTTTCAGTACGTTCGCGTGAGGGTTCGGTAATTCTGGAAGGCCCGCCCGCTTCGGTAGATTCCAGTGACTTGGTAGTTTGGTCGGGGACGCTCCGACTATCGCGGTTTCTGGTCTTCGCGGGGACCGCCTTTCGTGACGGCTACGAAACGAGCGGAACGTAGTCGTACTCGCCGATGCCCTGAAGGACGAGGAAGGTCGCCGAGCCGTCCCCACCGTTGACGACGAGGTGCGGGCGGCGCGGGCGGACGGAGTAGGTGTCACCGGGACCGAGCCGGACCTCTTCCTTGGGTTCGCGCAGGAAGAGCCTGAGGTGTCCCTCGAGGACATAGAACGTATCCTGGATGTTGGTGTGGCAATGCCAGGGTACCGTTTGCGTGGGCGAGATCTGGAGTTCGGTGATATGGAAGCCGGGCCGTTCGGCATGACGGGCCCGGCGCTCGACCTCATAGAGATGGCTCGCGTCCTTGATCCCTTCCACGGTTTCCTCCGCGTTGGACGATTTATGTCAGACCGTATTGACCTCAACGATGCCGTGAGCTTAGCCGGCAGGGCTCACCGCGCACAAGGGGTAGGACGGTCGCGACAGGGCGGCTATAATGGCGCCCATGACGTCGACCGATCGCTCGACGCGAGGCCGGGGCCGGGACTGCATCTGTACGCGGTGCCGTGTCCAGGGGAGGACATCGAGCGGGTAATCCGGCCGCGTGACCGTGGTCATTTCCAGCGCCTACGAGCGACCCGTTCGTAGGCGCTGTTGTTTTGAGGAGGGCGACATGTTCAGCACGATCCTGGAGGACATTCGCGCGGTGAGGCGCAACGATCCGTCGGCGCACAGCTGGGCGGAAGTGGTGCTGTGCCACGCGCCGCTGCACGCGATCATGTTTCACCGGGTCGCTCACTTCTTGTTCGCGCGTTGCGGGCTTCGCCTGTTGGGCAAGCTCGTGGCCACGTTCAGCCGCGCGGTGACCGGTGTGGAGATCCACCCCGGCGCGCGCATCGGCAAGGGGTTATTCATCGACCACGGGACCGGCGTGGTGATCGGCGAGACCGTGGTGATCGGTGAACACTGCTTTCTGTTCCACAACGTCACGCTCGGAGGCACCGGCCGGTATCAGGGCCAGCGGCACCCGGTCGTCGGCCATCACGTGTTCATCGGGACTGGCGCGACCGTGCTCGGGCCGGTGACGATCGGCGATTACGCGAAAATCGGCGCCAACGCCTTCGTGATCAACCACGACGTGCCCGAGGACTGTACCGTGGTCGGGACTCCGGCCCGCATCGTCAAGCTGCACGGCGAGCGCGTGGACGAGCCGCTGCCGCGGATGATCCCGCCCGCCGACGCCGTCGCCGTCGAGTTGGAGATCTGAGAGAGTCGGTGTCCGTCGTCTGACGCGTCAGTCGATGAGCTGACGGTTCTTCTCCGCGTCGACGTCTCCGCGTTCGTTTTTGCGCGCCCCACGTTCACGGCATGGTCGATGCTCAACGCACGATTCCCTCGAGTGACGGCACGTCAATCTACTTGCCGCGAACGTGTTCCTACAATGCGCGCCTCTGATGAAAGACGTCCATCAGCGCGGCTCGCATCAACGTGGAGATTCCCCATGACGACCCTCGCGATGCGTACCAGTGCATGCACGATCGCCTTCGCCGCCGTTCTGCTGCTGGCGTGTTCGGGGCAGGTGATGGCGGCTCCAGGCGACACCTCGCCCGACGGGTTGTGGACGGAGATCGATCCGTCGACGATCGTGGGCCCGCCGTTTCGTCTGCCCCAGAAGTTCAAGGCCTACCGGCTGGACCTGGAGGCGATGCGACGGATGCTCGCCACGGCCCCCCTGGAAGATCTTCGAGGCGGCGCGGCGACGACCCGGCCGGTGATCACGCTGCCGCTGCCTGACGGCACGTTCGCTCCGACGTCCGTGGTGGAATCGCCGACGCTCGGGCCCGTGCTCGCCTCGCAGTTTCCCACCCTCAAGACCTACGCCGTGCGCGGGACCGCCGACCCTGGGATTTCTGGCCGCCTGACCTCGATCCCGACGGAGATCCAGGTCCTGCTGCTGACGGCCAAGGGGCCGGTCCGGATCACCCCGTTGAAGACGGCGGCGGCCATGTTCTACCTGAGCTACTTCAACGAAGACCGCACCGATGGCGCCGAGGACTGGATCCATCCGGCCGACGAGCAGATCGATCCGAACCCGCCCGGCCCGGCGCTGAAGGCCCACGTCCACAAGGCGCTTCACGTCGGCACCCGGGCCGCGACGGGCAGCGAGCTGCGCCGGTACCGGCTCGCCGTCGCGACGACCGGCGAGTATTACCAGGCGCGGGTCGGACCCGGCGGCGCCCTCGACGTTCTCGCCACGATCGTGGCCGAGGTGAACAACGCGAACGCGGTGTTCGAGGCCGAGGTGGCGGTCCGGCTCCGTCTCGATTTCGCGATCCTCAACTCGGACCCCGACACCGATCCGTACACCGCCGGCGCCACCGCCTGCGGACTCCGCGACGAGAACCCGGCTGCCATCAAC
>Ga0193725_1000442_pt1 | contig 12527 bp, 14 predicted proteins | sample H2a2metaG_FD_143058 | JGI IMG/M metagenome (GOLD analysis project Ga0193725, IMG submission 143058) | Soil microbial communities from a riparian zone of the East river system, Colorado, United States - H2a2 | ecosystem: Environmental > Terrestrial > Soil > Riparian zone | place: USA: East River... | reverse complement strand
TCCACTGCGTCACCGGCACCCTCTCCTATCTATGTGGTAGTACCCGCATCCTCACACCATTCACGGACGACGCGCGTCAGCACCCTGGTCGCTACGTCAATCTCTTCGATCGGCACGAACTCTTCGGCGGCGTGTGCCAACGCAATGTCGCCAGGGCCGAAGCAGATCGTCGGAATCCCCGCTTCATTGAGAGGCGCCGCGTCTGTCCACGCCGACAAGCCTTCGATTTTCACGGGTACTCCTTCGCGCTCGAGCGCGCCGCGCAGTCTCTTCACGATCGGCGAGTCTATCGGAACATCGCTCGGAAGCTGTGCCGTATTCAATGTAACCCGGGCTGCGAACTGGGGATGCTCCGAGCGCACCTCGGCGAACGCGTCCCTTATCTCTCCCAGCGCCTTCTCGGTTGATTCGCCGGGAAGCGTGCGGCGCTCAATCGCCAGATTGCACAATTCAGGATAGGTGGACATTCCGACTCCCCCCTGAATTTTTGAGGCATGGAGCGACCCGCGACCGAGCAATTGATGGCGCGGACCCGATTCACGCGTTCGCTCCAGTTTCTCGAGTTGGGCGAGAAGAAGACCTGCGTGGGTGATGGCGTCGACTCCGATGTCGTAGCGGCTGCCGTGCGCGGCCCTTCCGGTCACGACGACATCCATCCAGACGAAGCCGCGATGGGCGGGGCAGATTGCCAGTCGAGTGGGCTCAGTGATAATTGCAGCGTCCGCGCGGATCCCGTCGGCGAGCAATGCGCGCATGCCGAGGCTCTCGTATTCCTCGTCGACGACGGCGGTGACGAGAATCTGTCGAGTGGAATCCGCCTGCGCGCCTTTCGCTGCAGCAGCGCACATCGCGGCCACGCCGCCCTTCATGTCAGCCGAGCCGCGGCCGTAGATGCGATCGCCGCGAAGCTGGGCGGAGAAAGGATTGTGGATCATTCCCTCGACGCCGACGACATCGAGGTGACCATTGAGCATTAGGGCGGGCGCATCGCGTGGCCCAATGCGAGCGACGACGTTGGGCCGGCCGGGCACGGTTTCCATCAACTGGACAGAGAACCCCCAATCGTCGAGCACCGACGCGAGGGTACGAGCGCAATCACCCTCGCCCGGTGAATCCGGAGCGAGGGTTGGATTTCTCGAATCGATTTGTATGAGCGCGCGGGCGAGCGCGACTGCATCGCCGCGCGGGATGGGCATTGCCTACCTTTTCTTCGCTGTCTTGCCTGATGCTTTGGGCTTGGACTTGGTCGCGGACTTGACCGCGTGCTTCTTGGCGGCCGGCTTCATCGTTGTTTTCTTGGCAACCGGTTTCTTGGCTGCAGCGTGCTTCGCGACGGGCTTGTGGGTACTGGTCACATGCCGGACCGGCGCGCTATGCGTTGAGTGTGCCGCGTGAGACACGTGAGATACGTGTGTACTCGGCGCCGTGTGGGTCGAGTGCGACGATTCCACTTTGGCAGGCGCCTTCGCAGCGACGTGCGGTGGCGGAGTGAACGGCTTCCGCTTCGCGTGCGAAGCTTCGACTTCGCGCATCAGCTTGTCGGCTTCCTCCTGAGTCATCTGGCCACGCCGAACCATGTACTGCAGGAGATCGCGCGCGCTCTCGAGCACGAGACCAGTGAGTCCGGCGGCGGCGCCGACCACGTCCTTCATGGCGGCGGCCATCTTGCTGCCGGCTTCGAGGCTGATCTCGTGCGCCTTCGCCGCCATCTCGGCGACGGTATCTTTTACATCAGCTCCGCGATGTCCGGGGCTGCGCCGTGGCGGGATGGTCGGAGCGCCTGGTGCACCCGGAACGCCGGGGGTACCTGGGGCACCGCTGGCGGCGGGGATGCCGGGTGTGCCGACGGCTGGGGCAGGTGCTGTTGGAGTAGCAACTGCGAATGTCTTGTCTCTATCGGGCATTTATGGGCTCCGGTCAGCGCAATGGGGTGGTGCTGACGGGGTATGAAAAATCACAGAAGTGGGGCTTTGAACCGCACTGGCGAGAACGGCGCTAAGTATATGATTTTTCGTCACTAAAACAAGGTGGGGTAACGTATGTTCGATGGATGCCCTAAACCCATATTTTCGCACGGCTTTACGCACAGTAACGTGACAGTCACGCATCATTAACATAACACAACCGGCCATATGAAGCTAAAAGTGGTGGATTTGAGCCGAGTGTTGGCGGGACCTGTTTGTTCGATGATGTTGGGAGATATGGGGGCTGACGTCATCAAAGTCGAGCGGCCGGGTCAGGGCGACGAGACCCGGGGGTGGGGGCCACCGTTCGATCTGGAGGGCCAAAGCGCCTACTTCCTGGCCATCAACAGGAACAAGAAGAGCATCGCTCTGGACATTGGATCGCCCGCGGATCGGGACGTGATCCTGGATCTCATCAGCGGTGCCGACGTGGTTCTCGACAATTTCCTGTTCGGGTCGCTCGAGCGGCTTGGACTCGATCCCGGGGAGCTTCTGGAGCGGAATTCAGATCTCATCTGGTGCACGATCTCGGGATTCGGACCTGAGGCCAGGAGGCCCGGCTACGACTTCGTGGTGCAAGCGGAGTGCGGCTGGATGGCGATCACGGGAGAGCCCGATGGAGCTCCGATGAAGGTCGGGGTCGCTCTCGCCGACGTCATTGCCGGCAAGGATGCCGCGATCGCCATACTCGGGGTCGTTGCAGAGCGAGCGAGCGGCAAGGTGCCGGTGGAAAGGCGCCGGATCAACATCTCGCTCGCCGACAGCGCTCGTGCGGCGCTCGTCAATGTCGCGCAGAACGTCCTGGTTTCGGGCAGCGACGCTGAGCGGTGGGGAAACGCGCACCCGAATCTCGTTCCCTACCAACTATTCGATGCGGCTGACCGGTCGTTTGTGATAGCCGTTGGAAGCGATGGACAGTGGAACGCGTGCGCGAACGCGCTCGGTCTTCATGATCTCGCCGAAGATCATGCGCTGCGGACAAACGCGGGAAGAGTGAAGGATCGGGAGCGTGTCGTGTCTAGCGTTGCTGACCGGGTGAAAGCAATGAAGGCGGAGCATTGGCTCGGTCGACTTGGATCTGCTGGTGTGCCGTGCGGACTCGTGCGCACGGTTGCGGAAGTTCTCAAAGATGCTGATGCGGATCCCCGAACCGGCGTTCGGCCGAGCGTGCCGGGAAGCATCAGATATCCACCGCCGAAGCTCGATGAGCACGGAGAGTCGATTCGAACTATGGGGTGGCGCGCCTTTCCGCGATAACTGATATTATCAGCCGCTTGTTTCCTGGCCCTGCCTCCGCTCGTTCGTTAACTCCTGAGGAGAAGTTATGAAGCGTAATTGGTCGCTATCTGCCGGTGCTCTTGCCCTCGTCGTTCTCGCTGCGTGCAGCGATGACAGAACAACGGGTCCGGCCGGTCAGGAGGCCTTTTCGCGTTACGTTGCGGTCGGCACCAGTTTGAGCATGGGCGTGCAGTCGGACGGTGTGGTGTACTTCAGCCAGCAGCACGACTGGACCGCCGTCCTGTCGCACATGGCGTTTGCCCAGTATACGCAGCCGCTTGTTGCCGCTCCGGGTTGCTTCTCCCCGTTGATCGCTCCGTTGCAATTCAGCCGCCGTCTGAGCGGAATCAGCGCGGCCGCGAACCAGACCACGAGCATACCGGACACCACCTGCGCCTTGTTCGGGACGATCACGCTTCCTGCCAACGACGTCGCGATCGACGGTGCGAATACCTACGATGCGCTCTATGTAACGCCAGAGACTGCATCGGTGGAAGGTGTGAAACGTCGGCGTCAGTATAGGCTCGTCCTGCCGGCGAAGACGACGCAGATCACTGCGATGATGCGGCAGAAACCAACGCTGGTGTCGGTGGAGCTCGGTGCCAACGAAGCTCTTGGTGCGGCGTCGGGTCTTCTCTTTCCGAAAGCGGGATACAGGGGAGCGGCTTCGGCCGGAACCTTCGTTCCGAATGCAGTGTGGCAGCCGGTCTATGATGCTCTCATTGATAGCGTGAAAAAGACGGGCGCCAAAGTGTTGCTGGTTGGAGTGCCGAAGACGAACGGGTTCGTGTCATTGCGCACCGGTGACGAGCTGTACGCGGATCGCGCCGCCTTCCAGAATTTCGGCGTCATCATCGCCGCGGATTGTCAGGGCAGCGCAAACTCCATATTCGTCCCGCTCAAGGTTCTGAACACGATCGGTGCTGCTCAGGCGACGGGAACGCCGCAGACGTTGAGCTGCGCGGACTCGCCTGGAGCTCAGGACAACATCCTTACACCCGCCGATGTTCAACTGATTGATGGCGTGATTGCCGGAATGAACAGTCACATTCAATCAGTTGCCCAGCAAAACGGGTGGGCTTATCTGGATCTGAGCACCCTGTGGGCACAGTGGGTGACTCGTCGCTCGCCTTTCAGCGTCGCCCAGCTCCTTGGTTGCGTAAGGCCCTACGGTCAGTACGTGAGTCTCGATGGAGTGCATCCAAACGCGCAGGGTTATCAGGAGATGGCGAATGCCGCCGCCGACGCCCTCAACACGCAGTACGGTTTTGCGATTCCGACGGATCCCCAAGCAGTGATTACAGGGTTGCCAGCGACTTGCCCATGATCTCGGACAGACTCTGATCCAGAGGGCGAGGCCAATAACCTCGCCCTCTTTGCATCATGCGGTACATCGGAAACAAGACTCGGCTCCTTCCGTTCATTCTCCGGACTCTTGGCAAGAGCGAGATTCCGGTGGGGTCGGTTCACGACGCGTTCGCGGGGACCGCGAGTGTGAGTCGCGCGCTCAAGGTCCAGGGGTGGCGCGTTCACTCCAGCGATCTCCTCATGTCGTCGTACGTGTTCCAGCGCGCCTATGTCGTCGCCGACAGCGCGGATCCTTTGCTGGACGACATGGCCCGCGAGCTCGCGTCGGTGATTCCGCACGAAGGCTTCATCAGCCGCAATTTTTCTCCGGCCGGCGGCAACGAAAGCAAAGGCCGGATGTACTTCACGCCCGCTAACGCGGGCAGGATCGATGCTGCCCGCGAAGAATTGGAGAGCTGGCGAAAGGCCGGCAAGGTTGGTGAGGACAGCTACTATTTGTTGCTGGCGGCGATCATAGAAGGCGCCGACAGGGTCGCGAACACCGCCGGTGTTTATGCGTCGTATATGAAACGGTGGCAGCCGAACGCCCGCCGCTCCTTTGCGATAACCCCCGAGCGCCCCGTCAAAGGCGCGCAGCCTGCCCGGGCGCATCTCATGGATGCGACCGAAGCAGCGAAATCGATCGGCGCGGTGGATCTGCTCTACATCGATCCTCCCTACAACTCCCGCCAATACGTCGCGTACTATCACATCCCCGAGATCCTGGCGCGGGGGTGGGCGGAATCGAACCCCGCGATCCGCGGCAAGGTGGGACTCCTGGCCGGAGAGGAGGGGCGCAGTCAGTGGTCTCATGGGCGACGCGTTCAGAAGCTGTTTTCGGGGCTGCTTGCCGCCACTTCTGCCTCCCACGCCCTTGTCAGCTTCAATTCAGAGGGCCACCTGGCACCCGAGGCGCTCCTTTCGCTGCTAACCAAGGCCTCGAGCGATGGCAAAGTGGCGCATTTCAACCAACGCTATCGGAGGTACCGGGCGGACAGCGACCGGGAGGGCAGGCACTATCACCGGGATATCGCCCTCGAACACCTATATATGGTAAGGCTCCGTTGAATTATTTGGTTGCTTCCACGAGCGGCTGATCGTCAATGCGTCGTATCGGTGATAAGGTGTTATCCGCGCGCCAGTTGGGTCTATATAGGGGCTGGCAAAGGGATTACATTAGGCAGGTGAAGATGACAGCCACACCGCTGCAAAATCAGGGGGCCCAAACATTGGGCGCGGAGAGCTCGACACCGGATGCTCAGGTGCCGGGAATCGATGCCGATCAGGAGATCATTGCCAAGGTTCTGGCTGGTTCCAAGGATTCGTTTGGGGTTCTGATAACCCGGTATAGCGATCCCTTGTACCGACATGCACTTGGGATGACCGGAAGTCCGGATGTGGCGGAAGACATACTCCAAGCGTCTTTTATTAAAGCCTATCAGCATCTAGGCGAAGTTCGCGGCCGATTTGACGCTTGGGTGTTCCGAATCGTCGCTAATTCGTGCAAGGATTGGCTCAAGAACATTCGGCGAACGCATGTGAGTTATGACGAGGACGATCAGCCCTCGACGTACTCGACGCCGGAAGAAGAGATGGATCGCAACGAGCTGCGTACGGACCTGCAGTTTGCTCTGGCCAGATTAGCTCCCTCGCTGCGTGAAGCGTTCGTGATGAAGCACGTGGAAGGGAGATCGTACGAAGAGATGGCGCTGTTACTGGAAACGACCGTTGGCGCTTTAAAGATGCGAGTGCATCGAGCGCGAGAGGCCCTCCAACAACTGCTCGAGGAGAAGTACGCATGATGCGCGATGAAGCCGGTTTCGAGAGTAACGAAAAAATCACGGGCAGAGAGCCCGTTCAACGAAAGGACAAGCCCGCCGAGCAGATGTACGACCGGGAGGTTCCGATTACCGGAGTACCTGGTCACACATTACTGCACGACTGGCTGGACGGTGAGGTAGACGAAATGCGCGCAAGCGAAGTCGAAGGCAAATCGAAGATCGAGCTGTGGACCCGGATCAATGCGGAGAGCGAGATGCTTCGCCGTCGCGTGACCCCTGTGCATGTCCAGCAGCGGATCATGGCTTCCCTCCCCGATACACCCGGGACCGCCAGCAGCTGGTGGAAGCAGCAGGTCACGATGACGCCAGTTTCGGCAATCGCGATCGGCGTTGCACTCCTCGCGGTGGGCGCCCTGATCATACAGGCGCTTCGCTAGACCAACGGTGACGACAAAGAAATCGCCCGACTCCTTGCGAGTCGGGCGATTTTTTTGCCCTTTTCACGGCGGTGAATCTTGCTCCCGGCGTAGACCTTGCAGCGTTGCGAACTCTGTACTCTATACCCTGTACTGTCTCTGTACCGTATACCTGTACTGTATAGTAGAATAGTAGAGACCATCCCTGATCGGAGGCATCGAAGATGAAGAAGACCATCGCTGTAATCGCTTTAATCGCCGCCCCAGCCCTGGCTTCTGCTCAGGCTGGACTCTCGAAGATCCAGTTCCTGGCATTGCAGCAAGAGCTGCGGGACCAGGGATGCGGCGTCACGAACGTCGATGGCCACTACGGCCCACAGACGCGTCGGGCGATCGCTACCTGCGCCAAGAAGTTCAATTCTGCAAACAACGCCGCGGCATTGCTTACGGCGATGAACATCGGCTTCGGCCCGACCGACAATCCGCCAGCAGGCAAGAGCGCCGACGCCAGCACGGGTGGCGGAGTCGCCTCCGAAGCGAAGGCTGAAGGCGAGAGCAAGAAGACCGAAGCGAAGGAAATGAAGGCGGCCCATCACGCGAAGAAAAAGGTAGCTGCGAAGTAGCGAGCGGCCGGGGGCTCCCGCCTTCGGCTCAGACTACATCTCGAGGGACAGCTGCACACTGGGGACGAGCGCCAAATCAGGCGACTCGTCCCCTTCTTCGTCGTAGCGGCTCGACCAGCCGCGCACCCCGTATCTGGCGCACAGCTTTTCGAAGAATCGCGCCAGGCCCTCGCGGTATTTTTCGCCGGCGTAAGAGCTGCTCCCGTAAGTATTCCGGTATCTCTCCGCCAGGTGCGGAAACTCCTGCTCGATGAATGGCAGGTAGCGCTTTTTCGCCGCCGACTGGAGCCGGACCGCGCACGCACCGACATAGGTCGCCCCTGCCTCCGACACGCGCTTCACCAGGGCTTCAAGGTCGGATGGATTGTCCGTGATTCCGGGCAGGACGGGCATGCAGTTGATGCCGGCATCGATCCCTGCCTCGCGCAGGCGCGCCAACGCGCGCACCCTCGACTCCGGGGTGGGCGCCCTCGGCTCGATTCGGCGCGCGAGTTCGCGGTCGAGCGTGATGAGTGAAATATGGATGGCGAGGTCCGAGAGCCGATTGATACGCGAGAGCACGTCGATGTCCCGCGTAATCAGAGGACTCTTCGTGATGATTACGACACTCAATCCCGGATGCTCGGCCAACACCTCCAGAATTCCGCGCGTGACGCGGAATCTTCGCTCGGCAGGCTGATACGGATCCGTCGCGGTTCCGATGACAATCGTCTCGCCCTCCAGAAGCTTGAGGTGGCGGTCGCTTCCAAACCGGAGAGTGCGGCTGAGGACCTCGGGCGCATTCCTCTTTACGAAGATGTTGCGCTCGAAGGCGAGCCAGGGAGGTAGCCGGTTGTACGCGTCGCCGAGCGCTTCGGTCATCTTCTCGTCGCTGGCTGCGCGCTCCATGACGTAGCGGTGGGTGTAGCGGGCGTAGCAGTAGGCGCAACCGAACGCGCAGCCGATGTAGGGATTGATGGACCAGAATCCCATGCCTGTCGTCTCAGGGCCGTTGAGGACGCTCTTGGCGGGGGAGGAGTAGTAGCGGATATCCTTTTGCTCGCCTATGACTGGTAGTTGGCGGGCAGTGCGCTCATAGGCTTCGCCGAAAAGCGTCGGGGGCTGGGGCTTCACATCCCGAAGATACACCGAAACTTGCCGGGCTGGTAGTGAGCGCTCTCGGCTGAGCTAAGGCTTACAACTGATTAGGCGAGAGGTCCCAGTAGGTCGCTGATAACTGCAACTGAATAGGCGAGAGGTCTCAGTAGGTAAGTTGCCAGTTTGTTAGTTCACTACGCCCTGACCTACCTCGGCGCGAGTCGTGGCGACAGCAGTCGCTACGAACGCCACGGAGGCACGTCCCGACGTAGTGAACTAAATCGCTCGCAACTTACCTACTGGGACCTCTCGCCTAATCAGTTGCAGATATGGGAATCAGTATTGAAATCCGATTCCCAATCCATTCTCTGTCGGCCCGACGAAGAAGCGCGAATAGGCCGGATTGCGCCAAATGCGCACCGCGTGAATGGCTGAAACTCCGCCGAAAATGAGGGAGAGCTGCGTCTTCGAGAGGGAGGACGTTCGCGCCATGAAGGCAATATCGCTCACGTCCCCGTTGCGGCCGATGGTGATGTAGAAGAGGGTCGTGCCAATTCCACCGGCCAGGATTCCGCGCTCGATTGCGCCACCGCGCGAGTGAGGGATATCGAGGATCGCCTCGTTTATGAGCGCCTGCGTCGTCAGTCCAGCCGCTGAAAAGAGAAACTGCTTGTGCGGATATCTCTGGCTGTCGATTCCCGAGTATACGGTGGGTCGGCCCTTGTCGAAGCCGATATAAGGGTGAAAGCCGAGCGCGATCGATGTGAGGATGTGCGCGCTTTCGTGGGCGAGGAGGCTCACGCCAGCGCCAAGGACGAACTTCTTCCAGTAGCCGTCTGATGAGTCGGCCTGTTCCCGGGATGAGTAGCTTTGGGCGCTAGCCGGTGATGCGATGAGAGTGATCAGGAGAGTGCTGATCATGCCGACGATCATTGCGCGAGATGATCGCGAACTTATCTTCTTCGCTTGATAATCTGCGTGGAGGATGTAATCGATGACTGAGCGCCTATCCGACATTTCGATCCAGCGAGAGCTCGGAAATCTTCCAGGCTGGAGCCGGCGCGGAGAAGTAATCACGAAGACTTTTCAGTTCCGCGATTTTCTGACGGGGATCGATTTCGTGGCGGCTGTAGCAAAGGCGGCGGATGCGGCGGATCATCATCCCGACATCGACATCCGCTACACGAAGGTCACCTGCTCCTTGAGCACTCACTCCGCCGGTGGCATTACGCAGAAGGACCTCGACATGGCCCGGAAAATAGATCGCGCCCACGAAAGTATCGGCTGAAGATAGATCGCGCGCAGCAAAGTATGGGCTGAGGGATTCGCGCTTGAAATGCATCTGCAAACGATTAGGCGAGAGGTCTCAGTAGGTAAGTTGCCAGTGATTTAGTTCACTACGTCGGGACGCTACTATTGGCGTGCTGGCCACAAGCAGTCCCCTTCACGCCAGCGAGATATGTCAGGGGGTAGTGACTAATCAACTCGCAACTTACCTACTCAGACCTCTCGCCTATTCAGTTGCCATTGTCGTTCAGTTTCTGCGGTTCCCCATGATTCGAAGTATCGCCAAGAACATGTTGAGCAGATCCAGATAAATCTGCACCGCGGCGCCCACGTATTCATCCGGGCCATAGAAGTTGCGAAGGCGCCAGGTGTCGAAAAGCAGCAGTCCGCTGAACAGAAGCACGGCGACTGAAGCCAGCCAAAGATCGACTGCGGCATTCCCGAAGAAGAGGTTCAGAAACATCGTGCCGATCAGTACCCACAGCCCGACGATGAGGAAGCCTCCCCACGCGCTGAAATCGCGGCGGCTCACGAAGGCGTAGAGGGTGAGGATTCCGAACGCCCCGATCGTCAACACCGCGGCCTGACCGATCAGGCCCGGCTTCTGGCTTCCATAGTAGAAAATGGCGGGCGAGATCCAGACGCCCATCGCGAAGTTGAACAGCAGAACGAACCCGATATTCATCGGGAACGCGGCTTTCATTCGGCCGGCAATAACGAGCGGTGCGAGGGCGGCGAGGAAAGCGATGATGGGATGCTGCGCCACGGCCTGCAGGACTGCGGGCTGCGACAAGGCGAACGAAACGCCCACGATCGTAACCAGAACACTGACCAGCACCAGCGCGTAGGTCCGGCGAACGAGGGTAGCTCTTTCCTCGCCGGTACGGACCAGCGCCCCCGTTTGATATGACACACCCATTTGGCTAGCTCCTAAAGGGATCGAAACGTGCGGGAATATACTACCCCGCACTTTCCGCTGTGATTCGGTCCATTAGAGGCGGCAGGTGTTTGATGTCGTCGAGAAAATGGGTGGGCTTGTAGGGCTCGAGCTGTGAGCGCGTGAACGGTCCCCAGAGGGCGGCGATGGTAATTACGCCGGCGGCATTGCCCGACTTGATATCGTGGGGCGAGTCGCCGACGAAGACGGTTTCGGTCGCCGCGTATTCGAGCTTTTCCAGTGCCGCGCGGACAGGATAAGGATCGGGCTTGTGTATGTGCACCGAGTCATATCCGATCGCGACTTCGATGTAGTCGTCAGCGCCGATGAACTTGAGGCCGCGCTCCATCATCATATTTCCCTTGCTGGTGACGACACCCATGGGATGGCCGCGCTGGTAGAGAAGGGCGAGTGTGTCGATCACTCCTTCGTAGTGGGCCATCAGCTGGTCGTGATTCTCGTTCTGGAAGGTCCGGTAGCGGTTGACGAGGCGCTCGCGATCCTCGTCAGACTCGACGTACGGCGTGAGCTGCTTCGGCAGCGGGGTGCCCAGACCCTCGATCCACTCGGCATCGGTCGGCTGTCGTGGCCGGCCTTGAAACGTGTGCTTCATCGATGCGAGCAGGAGCGCGATCGAGTCGATCAGCGTACCGTCCAAATCGAAAAGAACGGCGAAAGGGCGCACTTCGGTCATGCTGCCAAACTAATCGTTCGTGCCGCGTCGTTGTAATGGGGGATTCCGGGCGCGATATTACGAGGACCATGCCCCCCGCTGCCGGTGCCTCCCTGCGCACGAGCTTCAGCAAACTATTCGATGAGATCGGAACCGTAGATCAAGTCGGAATCGAGGAGCGCGTCGCCAAGTTCACGACGCGGAGCATAAAGAAGGGCTCCAAGCTGTGGGGACTGAAGACGGCCGTGTCGATGGTGGACCTGACCACGCTCGAAGGGAAAGACACGCCGGGCAAAATCGCTTCACTCTGTCAAAAGGCTCGCCGCCCCAGCGCGGACCCAGACGTTCCACCAGTCGCGGCGGTTTGCATCTACCCATTCCTGGTCAAGCACGCGGCCCGGTGGCTCGCGGATACAGCCATAAAAGTCGCATCAGTCGCGACCGCATTCCCATCGGGACAGAGCCCGCTCGCGCTTCGACTCGAGGAAGTGCGGACAGCGGTCTCCGACGGCGCCGACGAGATCGACATGGTGATCAATCGCGGTCTCTTCCTTTCCGGCGAGTTCAACGCCGTGCAGGACGAGATCAGCGCCGTAGTGGAAGCGTGTGGCGATGCGCAGCTCAAGGTGATCCTGGAAGTGAGCGAGCTCGACACCTACGACAATGTCCGCGCGGCCTCCTTTCTCGCGATGCAGGTGATCCGCGCAGGCGACTTCATCAAGACCAGTACTGGCAAGGCATCGGGCAGCGCGACGCTCGCCAACACTCAGGTGATGATCGAGGCGATCCGCGATTTCTATCTGGCGACGGGCATTGCAATCGGAATGAAGCCGGCGGGCGGGATCAAGACCGCGAAGCAGGCGCTCCACTACCTTGTCGCCGTCAAGGAGACGCTCGGCGACGCGTGGCTGAATTCGTCGCGGTATCGGTTCGGCGCGAGCTCGCTGCTCAACGACCTGCTACGCCAGATCGAGAAGGAAAAGACGGGCGCCTACCAGGCGCCTTATTACTTCACAGAAGCCGCCGAGAGCTACTGACATGACGACTCCTAGAGCGATTGCGCGCCCAGCGGCCACGACGAGCTCGGTTCCGCAGCTGATATTCGGCGATCTGTGGGAGTACGATCCGGCACCGGAGACGGCGG
>Ga0193725_1000441_pt1 | contig 12531 bp, 8 predicted proteins | sample H2a2metaG_FD_143058 | JGI IMG/M metagenome (GOLD analysis project Ga0193725, IMG submission 143058) | Soil microbial communities from a riparian zone of the East river system, Colorado, United States - H2a2 | ecosystem: Environmental > Terrestrial > Soil > Riparian zone | place: USA: East River... | reverse complement strand
CAGTGTCTACCTGATTCCTGGTTTGCGCCTTTTTGAGCTTTTTTGTGGCTGATTATCGATAATTCCGAATTTGAAATCTGAGATCTCAAGAGAATGTCGACCGCAGTCAAACAATTTCACGAAGAAGAAGCCATCGGCAAAACGTACGATCTCCAGGTGGCGCAGCGGTTGTTGCGTTATCTAAGACCCTACGTAAGACCTCTCGTACCGGCGCTGATTCTTACCTTACTGCTGAACCTGCTGGGCATTCTGCAGCCAAAATTCACACAGTACGCGATCGACTGGTACATCATCCCGCGCAAAACGAACGGCATCACAGTGTTTGCTCTGGTCTATGTCGCCGTCCAGTTCCTTCGCTTTGTCTTTTCTTATTTTCAAGTCGTGCTCTTGAACAGCGTCGGCCAGTACGTAATGTTCGATTTGCGCCGCGAAATTTATGACAAGCTCCAGCATCAGGAAGTCGCTTATTACGATCGCAATCCGGTCGGCCGCATTGTGACGCGACTGACCGCCGACGTTGATGCGCTGAACGAGCTGTTCACTTCCGGCGTCACTGATGTCCTCGGCGATCTGGTCATGATCGTAGCCATTATCGCGGTGATGAGTTATTCGGACTGGCGGCTGACGCTGGTTACGCTTTTGACGGTGCCGCTGCTCTTCGCGGCAACCACCTGGTTTCGCAAGGGCGCGCGACGCGGTTATGACCTGGTCCGCACGCGGATTGCGCGCATCTACGCATTTCTGCAGGAGCATATCTCCGGCGCCCAGACGGTGCAGATATTCAACGCGGAAGCGAAATCCCTGGCCCGCTTTGCCGATATCAATAACGACCATCGCAAGGCAAACATCGACACAATCTTTTATTACGCAGTTTTCTTTCCGCTGGTCGATGTCATTGGCGCGGTGGGCATCGCGCTGATTATCTGGTACGGCGGTTATCGAGTGATGCAGCACGCCCTAAGTCTCGGCGCGCTGGTCGCTTTCATTCAGTACTCGGGTTTTTTGTTCCAGCCGATTCGCGACCTTTCCGACAAGTACAATGTGCTGCAGGGTGCCGTGGTCGCTTCACATCGCATCTTCAAAGCGCTGGATCTGCCGATTGCCATCACGACTCCGGCCGAGCCTCTCAAGAAGGGACGCGCGGAAGGCCGCATTGAATTCGAAAACGTCTGGTTCGCTTATAAAGACGACGAGTGGGTCTTGAAGGATGTCTCGTTCACCGTTTCGCCTGGACAATCCGTAGCGCTGGTCGGTCACACCGGGTCCGGCAAGACCACAATCACAAACCTGCTGATGCGTTTCTACGACGTTCAGAAAGGTCGCATCCTGCTGGACGGCGTTGATGTGCGCGATTGGGACCTGCAGTCGCTGCGAGAGAACTTCGCCGTGGTCTTGCAGGACATCTTTCTTTTCACCGGCACGGTTGAGAGCAACATCCGCCTGGGCCGCGAAGATATCACCGACGAGCGCATCCGCTGGGCAGCCACTGAAGTGCGCGCCGATAAGTTCATTCAACGTTTGCCGCGTGATTACAAATCAGAAGTGAGGGAGCGCGGGGCCGGGTTATCAGTCGGTCAGAAACAGTTGATTTCGTTTGCGCGCGCTCTGGCCTTCGATCCCGCTCTGCTGATCCTGGATGAAGCAACCAGTTCGATCGACACTGAAACAGAGCAGTTAATTCAGCAGGCGATCGATCGCGTAATGCGTAACCGCACGTCGCTCGTAGTTGCCCATCGCCTGTCGACGATTCAACGCGCCGATAAGATCATCGTCCTGCATCATGGGGAAATTCGCGAGCAGGGAACGCACCAGGATCTGCTCGCCTTGCAGGGCTTGTACTGGAAGCTCTACAAGCTGCAGTATTCTGATCCCTCGCACATGGCGCAGACCAGGGAAACGGAAGAGGAAGAGGTCACCTACAAGCCGCGCGGGCCCAGTTTTAGTTTCAGTGAGGGAATGGGTTAACCGCACTCTTGACGACCGCTTGACGACCCATTGACGGCCAACAGCAAACAGATCATAGAGGTTCGGCACACCACGACCGATCTGCCTGTCCACGACTTAAAGAGCGCTGAATGGAATAGGGCGCAGCAGGTACAGATTGATCATTACTGGTCGGGTGTTCTCGCGCCTGCCTCTCGCCATGCTGAAGCCAGAATTCTCTGGTCGAACAAGGCCCTTCACCTGCGCTTCGTTGGCCATCAGGCGGAGCCTCTGGTAGTCAGCGCGGTGCCCCAAACGGGGAAGAAAACTATGGGGCTTTGGGATCGCGATGTGTGCGAGATTTTCCTCGCACCTGACGCAGCCGCGGTCGAGCGATATTTTGAATTTGAGGCGGCGCCAAATGGCGAATGGCTGGACGTAGCAATTCATTGGACGCCCGGGAAGCGCGAATCGGATTGGGAGTTTGACTCGCACATGACTACGGCGTCGCAGGTCGAGCGAGATCGAATAACTATTGGGATGCGCATTCCCTGGAACCACTGGATTCACGAGCCGCAACGCGGTGAACGCTGGCGCGTCAATCTGTTTCGTTGTATCGGATCTGATCCAACGCGCGGCTATCTCGCATGGCAACCCACGCTCACGCCCAAAGCAAACTTCCACGTGCCTCGGGTTTTTGGCTGGCTGGTTTTTGGGTGACGAGCCACAGATTTACACGGATAGACACCGACAACGCAATGAACAGACTTAGCCACGAAAAGGCGCAAAAAGCACAGAACGGATTTCTTGATTTCTAGTTGCTCCTTCTGTGCATTTTCGCGGCTGAATTGTTCAGTGTTATCCGTGCCTATCTGCGTTCATCTGTGGCTGCCTAGTCTTTCGGCTGGTTGCTGCGCCGCTCATAACTTCCCTTCAAGACCCTGCGCGATGAAACTCGAATAGCGCTCGCGATCCTCGTCATCCATCTGAGAGATTTCCGCCCCGATCAGGTAATTGCAACCCAGCTCTGCTTCCTCGAGGCGTTCATAGTGCCTGGGAATAACCAGCATCGTAATCGGACCGCCCGGCAATTCGAGTTTGAGCCTGAGCTCGCGCTCGCCGGCAGCGAGGTGATGGCCGTCAAGATGAACTTGCGGCACGTTCAGGCCCAGGCCGCCGACCCCGATGTCTCGAGTATGCCCTCGTAGTACGCGTTCGCGATGTTGGGTACCATTGCCGTTTCCACTCCGCCAAACGCCATCGCCGTTTGCACTCCGGCAAACTGAGACCGAGAACAACAGACGAATGTTAAGGCGTGGTGACAGCCGTCGATCCCTAAAATACACACGCATCCGGGAAACTACTGAACGGATTAGCTCTGGCATGGTTCAACCTCATTCGAGCAGGATAAGATCGGAAACTGAATCGATTGAGGGGGGGCGGCAAGAAGGAGACGCGACTCGCGTCGCTCGTATTCTAGCGGCTCCGGGCGGCGAGGGCAATAGCAATTTTAGCCGGCTAGTGCCTTATTTGGTCTATTGCAAAACGGTATCGGACCCGGCGGGTGTCGTTACTTCGCGCTGAACGGCTTTCCACCGTTATCGACGCTCTTGATGGTGCCCGTTTGGTCCATCCAGTAGGAGAGCTTTCCGGTGTGCCCGTAGCGCGTCGGTTCGGCGCCTGCAAGATAAGTTTTGCCGTCCTTGCCCACCGTGACGCGGAAGTTGTAGCCGAGCACTTTCGGATCACCGGCGTCCTTGGCAATCTGGCCGGTATTAATGAGCGCCGCTAAATCCCCATAGGCGCCGCCGTGCTGCTGGCTGTAAACAATTTGAACGGCAATCACGCGTCGCAAGAGATCTTCCATGTCGCTTTGATTTTGGGTGATCAACGCGTCGAGGAAAAATCTACGCCCCTTTTTTTTAACCTCCGCCTGGTCAGCTTCAGTGCCGATGATCCAGGCTCCGCCTGAATTGATTAGGCTGACGGGTTGAGAAGTGTTCTGGGGCGTGCTCTCGTTGACCGGAACTTTGACGAAGACTGTGGCGGTGTTGCCGGTGATCTGCTCGCTGGTGATTTCCACCTGTTCTGGAATCTGCGAGGCCCTGTCTTCAAAACCGGCGCGCAGGTCCTCCATCTCTTCCGCGCTCAGACCTTCCACCGCCGGCTTGTAGATGGTCAGGGAAAACGCGTCCTTAAAACGATGCTCGCGCATCGCTTTGTAGAATTCGCGCACGACATCAGAAGGCGCACGCTGGGACTGGGCGACTGCCGTGGACGCACATCCAAACAACGCTATTGCCAGCAGAAGGGTCGAGAAGAATCCGGGGCTACCGCCAAACCTAAAATGAAACATGGGATGTCTTTCCTTATTGAGGCGCGCTCAGTGGTCGATTGCCAGCGCGCCTCGAACTTCATAATACTCAGATTCAAAATCAGGAGAAAAACGTTTGACTTAACTGGTTCCTGCGTTCTTCGAGCGAAGAATAACTTCGCGTCCGACCAGCAGGAGCAGGATCATCAGGATGAGGAACGGAATCATCGACATGAAATCCGTGCTGGGATGGGTCAGCGTCCCGAGGAAGCCACCACTACTTGGCCCAAAGATCTTATCAAAGAACCTGCTGTTCCCCGCCTCACCAAAGAACGGATTCTTCGCCGTCGACCAATTCTCGACAGCCTTGTTGAAGTTCGCCAATCCCTGTCTGGGCACGCCCTGCAGGATCGCGATGACGATTGCCGCCAGCGCGCCGCCGGCAATGTAGCCGGAAGCCATCAGCACTCCGGGACTCTTGTCCGTTTCGGCTACGAGTTGATCTTCAGTCAGGTTCTTGTGCATCAGTTTCTTGCGCAGGTACTTATCGACCAACCAGCGAATCATGCCGCCGATGAAAATCGGACTGGAGGACGAGAGCGGCAGATAAACACCGACCGCAAAAGCGAGCGAAGGAATCCCACTCATCTCCAGGACGATTGCGATCATGACTCCCAGCAGCACCAGTCCCCACGGCAACTGACGATTCAAAATGCCCTTGATGATGTACGACATCAGAGTCGCTTTGGGCGCGTCGTATTTGGTCACCTGCGATCCGTCAGGCCGGGTTTTATGAATACCGTTGATTCCCGGATCGGAGAGATAGACGGCCATGCCGGCATCGTTGACCAGGTAGCGTCCGGCGGGTCCGCCTTCGGTATCGGTCTTGTGCCAGGGTCGATAAGCACCTGGATCGGTATTGGCCTGAGGACCCTTGAGTTTCTCCGGCTGGCCAGCCTGGGAAGGATCAACCTTGAGCGTCGCCGGAAAGTTCTCTTCGACTTTGTAAACGACCTTACCGCTCCCATCGACCAGATACTCTCCTGGATCCAGTCCGGGAACGATCGGCGCAGCCACATCATTCTTTAAGACTCGATAATCGCCCGTCGTCGTCGGCTTGATCTGATCAGTGAAGGCGGGCAGGGAACCTGCCTTGCTCGCGTCTACCGTCACACTTTTCGTCGCCGCCTCAAAACTGAGCCGTGGCACGTAGACCGTGGCCGAATCGTTGAGCACCAGCAGAATTGGTCCCAGGATGAGCGCCGATGCAAAGGCGCCTATCAAGATCGCGATCTGCTGGTATTTCGGAGTCGAACCTACCAGGAAACCAGTCTTCAAATCCTGCGAAGTAGTTCCACCATTTGAAGACGCGATGCAGACAATCCCGCCGATAGACAGTGCGGTGACGTAATAGTTAGGACCGGTCCAGCCTCTCAGCAGAAAGATCAAACAGGTGAGGAGCAACGTTGCGACGGTCATACCAGAGATCGGGTTTGACGATGAACCGATCTCTCCGGTCAAACGCGACGAAACGGTGACGAAGAGGAACCCAAACGCGATGATCAGAATCGCCCCGACAATGTTCCACTGCAGGTTCAATTGCGGAAACGCCATGATCATCGCAATCAAAGCGAGTATTCCGCCGATCACAAGCTTCATGGAAAGGTCCTGATCTGTTCGCGGCGCGTTGGCAGCGGCGGTCTGACCTCCTCTTAAATCAGCAAGACCTCCCTTCAGTCCATGCCAGATGGTCGGAAGGGATCTGAACAGGCTGATGATTCCACCCGCCGCGACAGCGCCGGCGCCGATGTAAAGCACGTACGCGCCGCGAATCTGTGACGGACCCATCTCGCTGATCGGAACGGTGCCCGGAGCCAGGGGTGTAGTCATACCAGAGCCAAAGAACTTGATCGCCGGGATTAGAACCAGATACGCGAGCACGCCACCTGCGCACATGATCGAAGCGATGCGCGGCCCGATGATGTAACCGACACCGAGCAATGCCGGAGAGATTTCTGACGCGATAGAGCCGGCCTTGAAAGGCGCCCCAAAAACCTTTTCCGGCGTGTCTTTCCAGCCTTTGAAGCCCGCCATCAGGACTTGATAAAGAAACCCAACGCCCAAACCGGCGAAGATAGTCGTGGCTCCAGTACTCTCTCCTTCATCGGCCGCACCGGCGTGCTCAGGCGATCCTTTTGCGGCCGCCGCGCGCGATTCTGCTGAGGCGCCGGCCTTCAAAACCTCGGCGCAGGCAGTACCTTCCGGATATTTGAGATAGCCGTGCTGGGCGACAATTAACGCGCGCCGCAGCGGAATCATCATCAGGATCCCCAGCAATCCGCCGAGCATGGCTACGAGCATCACCCGCGTGATCTCGAGGTCTAATCCGAGGATCATGATCGCGGGCATGGTTACGCCCACTCCAAACGCGATTGACTCGCCGGCAGAACCGGCCGTTTGCACGATGTTGTTCTCGAGGATCGTGGCGTCTTCCCCGAACAGAACGATCCACACGGCCAACCCGGTTGCCGCAGCGATTAGCAGCAGCGTGATTGACAACCAGACTTTGTTTAAACCGGCGCCATAAGCGAGGTAGCCGCCGAAGCCACCAAGGAGAACCAGAGCAACGGCCAGAATGCGCCTCACCATTCCCGGAATCTTGGACAGCACCCGGAAAACCGTGATGGAAATGACCGCTACCGGAATGGAAGCGCTTACGGTCAACCCGACCTTCAAAACCAGGTAGAGCGAAGAAGCACCAAAGACCATTCCCAGGACAGTGCCGATGATCAGGGGAATAGCCGTCAACTCACGCATTCGCACATTGGCGGGAATATATGGTCGAAAGTTCTCCAGATATGGATTGTCTGGTTTGAATCCGACCGGAACTTCCTGAGCGCTATCGCTGGGCATCAGTTGTTGACCTCCGACTAGTTTGGCAAAACGGGGAGAATGCGGGAATGACGAACCGTACTTTACACGTGGCCGCCTTACCAGGGCAAGCATTCGATATAGGCAGAACGCAGTAAAGCTGACGGCAGGAGGTGGGTCCTGCCTGGTGCTTCCTGCTTTCCTGCTTTCCTGCCTACTGCCTACTGCCTACTGCCTTCGGCCTTCGGCCTTCCGCTCGTTTCTCGCTCGTCTCTCGTTGACTTGTTGCGGGATTTGGCATAAAACCCGATTCAGCTTTCCAGCCAAACCAGAAAAGGAGTCTCTTTAATGAATCGAATTCTATTACTAACCCTCTGTGCGATCGCGGGAGTTGCTTTGCTTGCTTGCCAGCCAATGGCGCCGCAGCCGGCTGGCAACGAAAACAAATCTGCCGCCAGCCCCGAGGCGCCGAAGAAGACGGGCGCCCCTGACGCTGAAGCCATTTCCAATCGGCTGGTGAACCAAGTGGCCGGCGTCAAAGAGGGTGATGTGGTTTTCATCGCCGGTGGCGTCCGCGATCTGGAACTGCTCGAAGATCTATCCACGGATTCGCGAAAGGTCGGCGCGTTTCCACTTTTGACAATTAATAGCGACCGCATGGCGAAGAAGTACTACGAGGAGGTTCCGGAAAAGTACGACACGCAAGCTCCTGATTTCGAGTTGAAGCTGGCGACCCTGCCGACCGTGGCGATCTTTATAGACGCCAGCGAAGTCGAAGGTAATCTCGCCGATGTTTCGCCAACTCGCCTGGCAAATACGGCCAAGACGGGCCAACCGGTGGGCGACCTTTTTCAGAAGCGCAACGTCAGGCAGGTCGCAGTCGGCAATGATTTGTATCCGACTGAGTGGCGCGCCAAACACTTCGGTATCTCCCAGGATCAGTTGGCAAAGACTTTCTGGGAGGCCGTCAATACTGATTACTCGGGCCTGCAAGCCACGGGCGAGAAACTAAAGGCCACGTTGTCCGTTGGAAAGGAATTGCACATCACCAGTCCCGAAGGAACTGATCTGAAGGTGAAGATTGAAGCGCGGCCGTTCTTTGTGAGCGACGGCATCATCTCTCCTGAGGATGTTCAGAAGGGTGGTCCGGCGGTTCAGGTCTATCTTCCCGCAGGTGAGCTTTACACCACGCCGGTAACCGGCACGGCCGACGGAAAAGTGATCATCGCTCAGCAGTTCTATCGCGGCAAAGAAGTGACAAACCTTACGCTGGTCTTTGCCGGTGGCAAGATGACTTCGATGACCGGGTCGGGGCCGGGCTTTGACGCTATGAAGAAGGACTATGACGCGGTAACTGATCCCGGCAAAGACTTGTTAAGCTATGTCGACTTTGGGATCAATCCAAATCTGAAGATTTGGCCGGCCAGCAAGATCGGCAATTGGGTCCAGGCAGGAATGGTCAGCCTTGGGACGGGCAATAACACCTGGGCTGGCGGCGACAACAAAGCTTCCTTCGACGCAGGTGGCCACATGGGTGGATGCACCGTTACTCTGGACGGAAAGACAATCATTGAAAAGGGAGAGTGGAAGGGCTAGTAAGCAGAAGGCAGAAGAACTACGCATCCTGGTGCTTCACTGCCAAAGGTTAAGTGATCACAAAGTAAGAAAGCAGCGGCTCGAATATCGATTCGCTGCTTTTCTGTTCCTGCCTACTGCTTTCTGCCTACTGCCTACTGCCTTCTACTGCTTTCCGCCTCCGGCTTTGCTGCTCGGCGCGTCCGGCTTGGGCGCATTGTAGACCTCGCGCGCCTTCACCACATACGCCTTGTCGTCGTATTGTCCGTCGCCATCGACGTCAACCTTGACAACGATCTTGTGTGACTTGCCGTCACGAACATCATCAGGCTTGAATCCCAGGCTGTACTGGCTGCGCAGCAGCGCATTAATCGAACCGAGCACGGCCGGCAACTCGCCTTCAAATGTAACCGGATAGAAAGCGCCACCGCTCTCCTTGGCGAAGGTCTTCATCGTATTGTCGGCCTGCAGAAAAGTCATCCGGTCTATTGGAATGCCGCCGATATTTGAACCCCGGCCAGGATCCATCATGTCACCATATTTCTTTACGAACATTTGACCGGTGCCGACGATATAAAGCGGGATCCCGGCGTTCTGCACAATCTTTCGGGTCTGGTCCATGTTGATCTTACTGAAAGTATCAAGGCCTGAAGCAACTACCAATACCGCCTTTCGCCGGCCACCCGGCACGGCTACCATTCCGGAATAATCTGTCTTCTCCGATTTTGAATCTTCGAGGACGACGGAGTCGGCTCTGCCGCCAATCAATGTCAACTTCAGCGCATCGTAGAGATTGCTGTCGCTGAAGGCGGGAGAATTACGCAACAACAAACTGATTACTTGTTGAATTCGGTTCGGATCATTGGTGAAGTCGGTCAGCGGTGTGGGCCGCAGGTCGTAAGCAATGACTGAGACGTAGTCCTCACGCGTAATGAATCGGGAAAGAAACATCGCCGTCGGCCGAATGACTTCGAATTGACCCGGTTCCATTCCGCTACTTCCGTAGTAACCGAGGCGTTCCGCCGTCTTGCTGTATTCCACCACCAGCGTAACGGTGATCGGAGCTTCCGGTGTCGCAAAGTTGGCAATGTCTTTCTTGACGCCGTCTACAAAGATCGCGAAGTTGTCCTTCTTCAGATTGAGCGATGGCTGTCCGGTTGCTTTGTTATAAACAACCGCGTCAACGTTGACGATATTGGTCGTAACGCTGAGTTTCTCAACGTCCTGCTGTTTGCCCACGATGTCCGGGGGCAACGGCTCCTGTTTTTCCTCGGTTTTCTCGCCCCCTTCGGGCGGGCGCTTGTTCTTCTTTTGGTCGGAAGATGGCGGTTGGCGGCGGGCCTGCGCAAAAACGGAAACGCCGGCAACCGCGCTAAGCGAAAACGCGATACCGACGATTAAGACCAGGAGCCGGCGGCAAAGACATTTGCTTTTCATAATGACGGTCCTTTACTGACAGTTCAGAGTTCAAGCTTTAGCTTGTTACGGTGCGGGCAACCTGAAGGTTGAACTCTTAACCTTCTTTCTCACTTGAGGCAGGCCGAAATCAACTGGAATGAACTATATTGCGCACACAAGGCGCGGTCAAGCTGTTGGGATAACGGCCTGACCTTGTGATGCGAGGTTGTTCGGGGAAGTTTCCTAAAGTGGCACATTGTCCGACAAACTTCAGTTTGTCGTCTCAAGTCGAGAGGTGGGAAGAGCACGACAAACTGAAGTTTGTCGGACAATCCACTTAACGTGGATTAGCGGCTTCCGCCTCGATGACCACTTCGAAAAGGCCTGAATTGTCGCTCAGATTGCCTTCGTTTACCCCCAGAAACAGCACGCCGTCACGCTGGGCCACAAAGTCGCGCCCGCGTCCGACAAAAATGAAATCGTCGTTGTCGTCCCCGATGACCGCAATTAGACCGCCGGTCGGCTGATTACGCATTAGCTTGTCGCGGTCAGGAATATTGGGCAGTCCATCAGGAGTGGCGGCGCGGTTGCTGCCCAGGTTCACCCTTCCCGAAGCCGTAATGCGCAGCCGCTGTCCACGTCGCACTACCAGCCCCGTGTTGGTCCAACCATTGCTTGCATTGTCCGCGCGTACCTTCGTGTTGATTTGGAAGAAGGTTGGCGCGGCCGGATTACTTGGCGCCGGCTGGTTGTTACCTGGCTGAGTGTTCGTTGACGGATTGTTTGCCGGCGGATTGCTCGCGGGCGGCTGATAGGTCGGCTGGGAATTGCCCGTCGTGGTGTCGTCGCTCGGACCGGCGGAATTGCCCGCGTTACTCGCCGCGTCAAACTCAATTGAGTCGACGTCTTCCATGTAGACAGTAATGCGACTTTTTCGTCCCTTGGCGCCACTGCCGACCATAATCGTGAACTGTTCGTTTTTGAAGCTGACGATTTGACCCCGAATAACGCTGCCGTCTTTAAGGCGAATGGTGTCGGCCAACACCGGCAGGCTCGCGCCTCCAACCAGCGCGAGCATTAGCAGGGAACAAGAGAAAAACTTTTTCATGACGACCTCCAACCGGAAAGCGAGAACGTTGATTGACTGACTTGCAGGCACGCGGACGTGCGTTCAGGAGAGCCAGGGCGCTGTTGCAATGGATGCCCAATCGAGCAGCAAGGTTGCGAAGACCAGAGACGGTAATGCCGGAGGGGCAAGGACAATAAAGTGCTGGTAAGACGGAACCGCATCTAAGTCTTCGGTTGCCGGCGTAGAAACGGCCATCGACAACTCTTAACCGGAGAGAGTACGGCAGCCAGGAAAATCGCAGAGAAGAATATGGCGTAAAGTGCGAACTTCAACCACGCGGTGCCGCCGTGATCCACGAGGATCATCAGCCCGGCACCAATCAAAGCCAGCGCCACCGCTACGCCGATCCTCAACCGTGAACGTCGCGAGATTTCCATTCTCTTTTAATCAAACCAAACGAGCCGAAGTTTACCACAATCACACGCCCTCTGTGGGGCAAAGTGCGACGAGCCCGGCACTCGGTTCGGCGTCAACTTGTCAGGCCTGAACCATCGACCTCACTAGCGCGAAGCGCCTGCCGCTACCGCCAATGAAGAGTAACGATCATACGGGAAACTATTGCTTTCTCGGCGCAGATCGTTTAGAAGTACCGCCGCTCGCAGATATTCGAATTCCAATTGAGTCCCGCTTGCTACCCCGACGAGTCGGGGTTCCGTCCGGCAACTCATGAACAAGCACCTCTTAGTCAGGTTGGCGACCGTCCTGGTACTCTTCGTCGCCGCACATCCGGCCAGTTCGCAAACCTCTCGGACAAACGTCAAACGGCCTACCACCGGATTGGCTTCACAAAAAAGCTCTCCCAAAGCGGGTAACCGCACGAACAAGAAGCCCGCCGGCCCTGACCTCGCGAAAGAACCGACTCTCTACGTCGTCGGCTACGCGCATCTGGATACCGAATGGCGTTGGGAGTATCCGCAAGTGATTCAGGAGTACCTCACCAAGACCATGCGCAACAACTTTGCGCTGTTCGAGAAGTATCCCAACTACATCTTCAATTTCACCGGCGCGAATCGTTATCGTCTGATGAAAGAGTATTACCCTTCGGACTTTCAGCGCCTGAAACAATACGTAGCCACGGGCCGCTGGTTTCCGGCCGGGTCATCGGTGGAAGAAGGCGACGTCAACTCTCCGAACGCCGAGTCGATCATTAGACAAATTCTTTATGGCAATAATTGGTTTCGAAAAGAGTTCGGCATGGCGAGCGATGAATACATGTTGCCCGATTGCTTTGGATTTCCGGCATCACTGCCGAGCATCCTGGCGCATTCCGGTATCAAAGGCTTTTCGACGCAGAAACTTTCATCAGCCTGGCAGCCGGCGC
>Ga0193725_1000440_pt1 | contig 12541 bp, 11 predicted proteins | sample H2a2metaG_FD_143058 | JGI IMG/M metagenome (GOLD analysis project Ga0193725, IMG submission 143058) | Soil microbial communities from a riparian zone of the East river system, Colorado, United States - H2a2 | ecosystem: Environmental > Terrestrial > Soil > Riparian zone | place: USA: East River... | reverse complement strand
CCGCTCTCGCTTCCTACTAATATGGCTCTGGGATGGGTTCTCCTTAATGCGCGCCAATACGATCAGAGCGTCGAGCAATTACGCAAGACCCTGGAAATGGATCCGAACTTTATTCTGGCACATCACCGTCTCGGGCTCGTTTACGAACAACAAGGGAAGTATGACGAAGCCATCGCAGAGTTCAGGCAGGTCCTCAATCTGTCAGCCGGCAAACCGCCGGGAATCGCGGCGCTGGCACGTGCGTACGCATTGTCCGGGAAACGAGCGGAAGCGCAAAAAGCTCTTGCTGAGTTGCAGGAAATGTCGAAGCAGCGTTACGTTTCGCCCGCTTCGATCGCGATAATATACGCCGCCCTCGGCGATAAAGATCAGGCCTTCGTCTGGCTTGAGAAGGCAGCTAAGGCACGCGATGTTATGTTGGCGCGCCTCAAAGTGGACCCAAGATTCGACAGCCTGCGCTCGGACCCGCGCTTCGCTGACCTTATGCGGCGCGTCGAGCTGCCCCAATAGAGCTAACTATCAGTTTTCGCGGTTTTGTCAGGCACTTTCCATAAGGAGCATCCGCATGCGAAGAAAGATTCTCTGGATTCTAATACTTGCTGGAGTGGGATTCGGCGTTGCGATTCAAAGCACTCCTGATCGACGCGTTCATTCTCAGGGGCGTGCCGCCATCACTCCGGAAGTGTCCGCGCGGCGAAACTCGCTCGAGAAAGAACTTCAGTCAATCGCGATAGTCGAGCGCAAGCTCATGGTGCCGATGCGTGACGGCAAGCGCATGGCGACCGACATCTATCGCCCAAAGGACACGTCGAAGAAGTACCCCGCGATCTTTGTGCGCACGCCGTACAACTTCAATTTCTGGGACGTGCGCAACGGCTTGCCGCGCGATATGACAAACGAGCTCGAGGCCGTCAAGCGCGGGTACGTCTTTGTCGAGATGAACGAGCGCGGCCACTTTTTCTCTGAGGGAAACTACGACATCCTGGGCCCGCCGCTCAGTGACGGCGATGACGCGTTCACGTGGATGGCCAAACAGTCGTGGTCGAACGGCAAGGTCGGTACCATTGGATGCTCGTCGACAGCGGAGTGGCAATTGGGTGTGGCGGCGCAGGGCAATCCGGCATATGCGGCGATGATTCCGCAGGGATTCGGCGCCGGTGTGGGACGCGTGGGCGCTTATTACGAGCAGGGGAACTGGTATCGCGGCGGCGCGGTCCAGATGCTGTTCATCGCCTGGCTCTACGGCGAACAAAACCAGGTGCGGCCGATGTTTCCGCCCAACGCGTCGCAGGAGGATTTGATTCGTGCTTCGAAGGCGTTCGATCTGGCTCAGCAGGTGCCGCCGGTCGATTGGTCGAAAGCGCTGCAGCATCTTCCCGTCATGGACATCATGAAGGCTGTGGATGGACCAAAGGGTATCTTCGCCGACGAGATGCCTGTAGATACAGGGGGTTCGATGATTAGGAGGGCACCGAATGATCCCGCCTGGTACCGAGGCGGATTGTGGCACGACAACATGAAGGTCAACGTGCCGGGTTTCTGGTTCATGTCGTGGTACGACGTCTCTGTCGGACCCAATCTGGCCGCATACAACCACGTGCGCAAGACTGCCCGGCCTGAGATTGCTAACCAGCAGTACGCGGTGATCGCGCCCACGCTCCACTGCTCGTACAAGCGCGCGACGGAGAACACAACTGTCGGCGAGCGCAGCATGGGTGACGCGCGGCTGAACTATGACGAGCTGACCTACGCCTGGTTCGATTATTTTCTTAAGGGTGAGCAGAACGGCATTCTCGAGAAGATGCCAAAGGTGCGCTACTTCACCATGGGCATCAACAAGTGGCAAACATCGGATACGTGGCCACCGGCGGGAGCGCAGCCGGTGCGCTTCTTCTTATCGAGCGGCGGCAAGGCCAACACGCTCGACGGCGACGGCACGCTTAGCGAAGCAGCGCCAGCGACAGACAGCCCTGACAAGTTCGACTACGATCCGATGAATCCGGTGCCGTCGTACGGCGGCAATGTCTGCTGCACCGGGAACGCAGTGCAGGGTGGCTCCTTCGACCAACGCAAGATGGAAACGCGACCCGACATTCTGGTTTACACCACCGAGCCTCTGAAGGAGGGGATGGAAGTAAGCGGTGCTATTGAGGTGACGCTGTATGTCTCATCGGACGTCAAGGATACGGACTTCACGGTAAAGCTGATAGACGTGTATCCGGACGGGCGGGCCTACAACCTTGACGAGACGATCCAGAGGCTGAGGTACCGGAGCGGATACGATAAGCCCGTTGCCTGGCTGGAGGCCGGAAAGGTGTATAAGGTAACGCTCCAGCCGATGACGACGAGCAACTACTTCGAGGCTGGGCATCGAATTCGGCTCGAGGTGTCGAGCAGCAACTTCCCGCGTTTTGATCGGAACCTGAACACGGGCGGGAAGAACTACGACGAATCAACAGGCGTCGTCGCGCACAACGCTGTGCACCATTCGAAGCAGTATCCGTCAGAGATCAAGATCACCGTGGTGAGAAAAGACCAAAGTTCTTCACGCTGAAGGCGTGAAATGTAACGGCCCAGGGCGAAGCGCGCAGCGCTAGCCTGCGAGGCAGGCGAAAGCATAAAGCCTGGGGCGCCAGCCCCATGAATGACGTGAAAAACGGGTCGAAGCCCGCGGAAGCGGGCGACAGACCAAACGTTGTCGTGTTGAAGGGCTCACTTACCACGCAGAATGAACAGAGAACGCTGTCGCCCGTTTCACGAGCTCAAACGAATTCTACGATGTCTTGTCCCTGGGGCTAACCCAGGCTTTATGCTGGCGTCCGCTTCGCGGACTGTCGCTTGGCGGCCGATGATATTCATCGTCGCTTAAGCGACGAGATTGAATTCCGGAGATGACCCTTACTCGTCAAGAACGGCTTCGAATTTGAGACCTCCGTACCCCTTTGGAAGTTCCTGGCACCGCATTTCTTGCAGTTATTCTGACCATTCTTCCCTCGCAAGACGACAAATGTGAGTTTGCGTTGTTGGCGATGTCAAAAATTGGGCTCGCTTCGGATAGAACAGAGCGCTCTAGGAATAATAACTGCAACCATTCATCATTACTGCATTGTAGTTTTGGCCGTTCCTAAACCTAATGAATCGCGATGAAGAGGCCGAACTTGTGCGGCGAGCCAAATCGGAGCCTGAGGCCTTTGGCATCCTCTATGAACAATACTATGGACAGATTTTCGGCTACGTCTGTCGGCGCGTGTTGATCTGGGAAGTCGCGCAGGACATAACCTCAGAAGTCTTCATCAAAGCCTACCAAAGCATCTGGAGATTCCGTTGGACGAATATTTCCATCGCCGCCTGGTTTTACCGGATCGCCACCAATGAAGTGAATCTGTATTTCCGTCAAAGAAAATACGTACCCGACTCTCTGGACGACCTGATCCAGCGAACCGGATTCGACGCGCCGGATCTGACTTCTCTGGAGGAAGAAAAGGCAAGACTCGAGACCCAACTCCAGCAGTACCAGGACTTCATTGCCATCCAGACGAAGATCAAGGACTTACCAGTCAAATACCAGGAAGTCATCACGCTGCGTTACTTCGAGCAAAAGAGTATCGGAGAGATTTCCGAGATCCTGAACAAGAACGAAGGGACCATCAAGAGCCTTCTTTCGCGAGGGATCGGCCGATTGAAAAATCTTTTGTGAAGTGCAACCAAAATTCAACTGGATCATTAAAGACTCTGGAACGGGACCGAAAAGCAGATGGAAGAGGACGAACTGCAAAAGACATTGGAATCACTCAAGCGACCTGAATTCTCAAGTGAGACGCACAAGCAGCAACTCAAGCTGACGCTGCTCAATGCCAGAAGAACCGCCTGGTGGGGAACGCTGTTGATTATTCTCCCGGCAACTTTTCTGCTGGCCGTGTTTCTGAAATACGGACTGGGAATTGGGTTTGTGTTTGACCCGTTGGATCGATTTATTTTCGCTCCGGTGCGACAGTCCAGGTATAAGCTGATCGAACCGCTCCTGCTTTTTGTCCTTCCGCTTTTCGCGCTGATCGTCAACGTCATCGCTGTCACACACTTCAGCGTGCATCGAGAGGCAAAGGAAGTTGAAATCAAGATCTCGATCAAGAGGCGCTGGTGGAACTGGATCGTCATCGGGGTCAGCGCTCTGATTGTCAGCATTATCTTCCTGTATGTCGTGAGGGGCGATAAGTAGGGCGTCTGTTTACACGCAATTAGGTTTTCGGGGGCTATGGTATGAAAAGATTTTCACTATGCCTGGCGGTGATCCTGGTTTCGTCTATTCAAGTGGTGCAGGCGCAAACCGACCAACAGATTGACGCCTATCTTACTACCCAGATGAACAGGTATCACATTCCGGGTTTGTCTCTGGCCGTGGTCCGCGGCGATCGAGTTGTTTTGCAGAAGGGCTACGGCCTGGCAAATGTGGAGCTGGCGGTCCCCGCCAAATCTGAGAGCGTCTACATGATTGGTTCTGTTACGAAGCATTTTACTGCCGCTGGAATCATGATGCTGGCGGATGAAGGAAAGATTTCATTAGACGAAAAGATTACTGAATACCTTGCCGATGTTCCGGATGTTCCAGCCAAGGTCACTGTCAGACACCTGTTGAGTCATACGTCTGGTATTGTCGATTACACGGAGATTCCAGGGAGTATCGCGTTTGCCCGTCTTGATCGAACTCCTAAAGAAGTAGTCAAACCTGCTCTGGATCTTCCGCTAAAGTTTGTGCCCGGCGCAAAGTATGAATACAGCAATACGAATTACATTCTGTTGGGAATGATTATCGAAAGAGTCAGCAAGAAGGCATATGGGCGTTTTCTCGCGGAACGAATCTTTCAGCCTTTGCAGATGACCCAAACGCGCGTCAATGCCATGAGAGAGGTGATTAAGAATCGCGTGGCCGGATACAACTGGTGGCGTGATGCGCTTTACAACGGCGACTATGGCAGCCCCAGCAACAAGTGGTCATCCGGGGGAATCGTTTCAACTGTGCTGGACCTTGCCAAATGGGACCTCGCCTTACGCGAAGGAAAGCTCCTTAAACCCGAAACGGCGCGGATGATGCTCAGTCCGACCAGACTTGCTGACGGCCAACAAGTGAAATATGGATTGGGTAACGAACTCTTCGAAGATCGCGGGCATCGCGTGGGTGGGCACAACGGCGAAATCTTCGGTTTCAATTCGTCCTTCTCACGTTACGTGGATGACAACCTTACGGTAATTCTGTTGTGTAATCTGGGCGACGTTCCGAGCGAAGAATTCGCCCGTCAGATAGCCGGGTTGTATTTGGGCTTGCCGATCGTTACCTACTCTCAGAGCGGTATCGAGGATAAGGAGCCCGAGATTTCGACGATGGTGAAGCGTGTAATTCTCAACGCCGCAAAAGGGGAAGTTGAAGACGCCCTTTTCACTATGGAGGCTCAAAATTCACTCGTGCCGCTGATCAAACGCGCCGGACCGGAATTGCTGAGCCAACTGGGAGCGTTGCAATCTTTTGTTCTGCTGGAACGACGCGAAGAGGGCGACACGCGTACCTACCTCTATCGCACCAGGTTTGAAAAGCAATCTCTGATATGGACTTTTCAGTTGAGTAAGGACGGCAAGATTTCGGCGATGGAGCCAAAACCTGAATGAGGCAAGGATAAGCTGGTCCACGAAATCAGACGAACTTGGGATGCTCTAAATGTTCCCGACTTGATTATGGTTTTTCTTTTGATTGTTCCTTTCTTCCCAGGTACCTACCAGATAAGGCGCACAGGATCACTCAAAACTATCTTCTGCTGGCAGTTTTTTGTAAGTCAGTTGGTTGCAGCGTTCAGCAACTCAATCTCGTCACTCAAACCGAGATACTCCCAACGCAACAATGCGATGGGCGCATTTCCGTTCTTCCATAGATAGTCATGGAAAGCCCGCAGGTTGAATCTGTCTCGTTGATGGAGGCGAGCGTCCGCGAGGAACTTGATGATTTGCAGCTTGCCAATCTGATAGGTAATCGCCTGACCCGGCGACGAAGCGAAAAAGACGGCCTCTTGCCGGGCCGTGCCCCGATCTACGGGAACAATCTTCTCCAGATAATCTGCGGCTTGATCGATCGTGAAAAGTCCCAGCGCCAGCTTCACATCCACTTCCACGCGCAGGGCCCGCAGCCGCATGAAGTTATACATAATCTCTCGCAGCTTTGGACTATCGTCGAAGAACCCGAACTGCAGCATCAACTCTTCCGCATAGAACCCGATGCCCTCACTCGCCCCTGAGTCGTAGTAGCGCCGGCGAATGGTGTTCTCGTGCGCCCACGAGAGCGACATTTGAAAGTAATGACCCGGTACGCCTTCGTGTACGATCAAGGGTCGCGGATCTTTGGCTATCGACAGCGAAAAGTAGTCCAGATCAGGCGACGGGCGTCTGATGTAGCTCACTCCATCCTCATCCAACCTGGTGTCGGAAGTGAGATCGTCCGTCACACCCATGAAGGACAGAGGCTCGACGTAGGCCGGCAATGGCAGGTTGCGATAGTGCTTCATCCAGCCCGGTACCGTGAGAATACTCTTCGCTTCGAGAAACTCTCGCGCCTTCTCCTCTTCAATAACTTCCCGCTCCATCTGCGCCGCTTGATCGGGAAACAATCCCAACTCGGGCAGACCAAGATTGCGCGTCTGCTCGAACGTTTCAAACGCGACGGATCGCTCCCATTCGTGCGCGCCCATCACCAGTAACTGTTCCGGCGTGAATGGCATCAAGGCGACCTGCTTGAGGAAATAGACGTAGGATTCGCGACCAACTGCCGTATCCTCGGACATCCCGGCAAGCTCAGCATTGAGCCAGTCGTGAAACTCTTCCAGCGCGACAATTGCATCGCCCGTAACCTCGTGAAGCTCAGCCGCATTGATACCCGGAAGCAAAGGAGCAAGTTCATGAGCCACCTTCGTGAGCCGCACACGGGCTTCACTCAGCTTCTCGATCGCCGCGAGCGCAAATGGTTTGATTGCCTTGCCGGAGAGATTTTCCCGTGCATCGGTCACCGTCTGCCGGAAACTCCGCAGGGCGCTCAGGACTGTGCGGCTCCGTCCCTCGTCAAACGGCAGCGGCTTGAGCAGCGACAGAAAGAGTAAACCCAGAGTCTGATCGACGTAGAATCCGGGATTGCGCTCGTGAATGCGGATAACATTCAACTCAAAATGAACCCGGGCCAGAGCTGAGCCGATCAAGCGATAGTCGACCTGCTGATCGATGGGCCAGGACTTCGGTTCGATCTCCTCCCAGCGCTTTGTGAAATCGGCAAGTTCCTGACGGCGCCGGTCGATTGCTTGCCGCGACCAGTCGGGCACCCAATCGCGCGGTCTTTCTATGCGCGGAATGTCATCGCTGGACACCGGTTGATTGTTGGCGCGCCAGATCCAGAAGTCTCCCGCTAATTCCTGTAGTTGGACAGAGGCGACTGCGCCCTCCAAGGTTGAAGTTGCTTTTGTTGTCATCTCAATCTGAGTGTCCTGTCTTTGGATTCTTGTAACGATAGTCTACTCGATTCTTCCCGAAGCTCTACACCTCAGCGTGCGCAGTAGGCGTATAGCATAAAGCCTGGGGCGTGAGCCCGAGGGAAAGGTCATGGAAATGCTCCCAGCCCGCGTAGGCGGGCGACGGCGGGGTGACGCAGCAAACCCCTATCATTTCTTCAGCGTTACCAGCTGCGATCAGGACTGGCCGAAACCGGGTGGGTTGCAACTTCACTTCCTACTACCTCGCTTTTTATCCACCTAAACAATCGCCCACAAATTTTGCCCACAAACGAAAAGCCTGATGGTCAAGCGTAGTTCCAGGTTTCTCCCAAGCTGCGTTGAAATGTTTTGGCTTCCCTGGTCATTACAGTTGTAGCAGAAGACTGCACTTGCTTTGCCGGAGTTAGAATCGGGCGAAGTAATGGTGCTTCGAATCCAACATTGGCGCGCCAGTATGGCTTGAATTCCGACACTGATCCATTGAAAACCACCGCTGCCAATTGTTTGAGTTTCAATTCTAAAAGGAGCTTAACAAATGCCAGAACCGGAAAAGTACCAAGTCAACGAACAGGCGCCTCTCGGTTTGAACCTACGCAGCGCGCCCGATCCTACGCTCGATAACGTGATCGCTGTACTCCCCTTCGGTCACGAGGTTACAAAGCTCGAGGAATCCACCGTTACGAACTGGTGGAAGGTCCGGACTACGTTGAATGGGGCGACCGCCGAGGGCTTCGTCAACAAGAAATTCCTTGCCAAAGTGGTCGAGCCACAGACTCATGAAGGAGTAGGGCCGGTCCATCTGCCCACCGACCACATGTCAGTCACGCGGCAGAACCTCCTGCGCGCATTTCCACTGACAGAAGTGCCCCCTGTAAAACGTCATCAAAGTGATCCACCCGAAGTAAGAGTTGCCGCGATTGGGCAACTGATCAACTGGTTCAAAGTCGAAAGCAGCCCCCGTTACTTGCCCGGGGGCGGGGCGACTTTCTGTAACATTTATGCCTACGACTACTGCTTTATGACCGAAGCCTATATCCCGCGCGTTTGGTGGAACCAACAGGCAATAATCAAACTTGAGCACGGACAAACCGTCGCTGTGAAATACGGGGTAACGGTTTATGAAATTTTGGCTAATGGCCTGAACGAGTGGTTTAAGGATTGGGGCAACCACTTTGGTTGGCGGCGTACGCTCGATCTGACCGAACAACAGGATGCGGCCAACCAGGGCAAGGTCTGCATCACTGTCGGCAGGGCCAAGCCCTTAGAGCATCACGGACACGGACACATCGTCGCGGTCGTGCCCGAGACGGCGACCGTCAAAGCTCTTCGCCAGAATGGTAAGGTTATTAAGACAGTGCAAAGCCAGGCGGGAAACCACAATCATGCCTACAACGTAAGCAGTTGGTGGAGCGACGGAACGTATGCGGATTTTGGCCACTGGATTCACGATTAGAACGTGATCCGGTTTGGTTCACAGGAAATAGCGGACTGCAGCCGCGGAGCGGCGGAACTAAACACCGAACATGTGTTTCGCCCTCTGGGGCTCGTCCTGTGTAATCGCACGGATCCCATGGCTCACGCCATGGGCTACAGATCTTTTGCCGCTCCGCGGCTAGTTGAAGCCGATCTCCGCCCAATTTATCGACACGACAGACTCTATAAACATTTGGCCGCTCTGCGGCTCGGGATCGATTCCAAGTTAGTTCTTCCGTGACATCCCACCAGTTGCGCCAGGCGGCATGTTCTCTTCCAGAAAACGCGTGAGCAGTTCGAACAGGTGTCTGGTCGTTCCCGGGCCCTGACTGATGTCGTGTCTTCGGTTCGGATACTCCATCATGGTGAACTGTTTCTTCGCGGCTATTAGCACATTGGCAAGGACTTCGGTGCCCTTGTAATGAACATTATCATCACCCGATCCGTGCACGATAAGGAGCTTGCCCGCAAGACCTGCCGCGTGTGTTACGGGTGAGCCACGGCGATAGTCTTCTTCGTTGTCCTGGGGCAATCCCATGTAACGTTCCTGATAGATCGTGTCATAGAAATGTTGGTCGGTAACGGGGGCCACCGACATTCCTACCTGGTAAATATCCGGGTAGCGGAACATCTGGTTCAGCGTCATCGATCCGCCGCCGCTCCAACCCCAGATTGCAATGCGTCTGGAATCTACAAATGGCCAACTTTGTACTACTCGCGCCGCGGCCGCCTGTTCCTCGGCGGCCAGGACACCGATCTTTCGATAGACGACTTTGCGCCAGGCACGGCCCCTGGGCGCGGGTGTGCCGCGATTGTCAAAGCTCATCACCAGATACCCATGCTGCGCCAGCATCTGATGCCAGAGATAGCGAGTTGAGGCCCAACGGTCGACCACGGTCTGCCCCGCGGGCTCGCCGTAGACGTAAATCAAAACGGGATAGCGCCGCGCCGCGTCAAAGTTCGGCGGCTTGATCATCCAGCCATCGAGGGTTATGCCCTGACCGATATCCACCTTGATAAACTCGGGCGGCCTGGTATCCAGCTCTTTGACCCGCGCAATCACAGCCGCGTTGGGAGCAAGCTGGCGGACTGATTTATGATCTGGCAAGCGAACCAACTCAACTGTTGGCGGTGAGCTGATGTTGGAATAGGTGTGGAATGCCCAGGCCGAGTTCGGCGCGATTGCATAGGAGTGCGTGCCTGGCTGACCGGCTGGACTAAGACGTTCGGGCTTGCCGTTCCCACTCAGTTCAGTTCGGTAAAGAAACCGCTGGGTCGCGTTGTCGGGTGAGGCGATGAAATAGAGCCAGCCACCTTTCTCGTCGACGCCTTCGATGCTAGTGACATCAAACGAGCCATTGGTGATGAGTTGCGGCGCCCCGCCTGCGCGCGATGCCGCATAGACATGGCGCCATCCGTCGCGTTCGCTTGACCAAAGAAACCGCTTGCCGCCACCCAGCCATTGAACCTCGTCAACATCGATATCGACCCAGGCATCATCCTTTTCCGTCAGGATGGTTCGAACCTGCGCGGTCGTCCGATCTCCAATCATGACGTTCAGCAGATTCTGCCGCCGATTGAGCTGCAGCAACAAAACCTCATCGGAGTTCCCTGCCCAATTCATGCGCGCGATGTAGTTGTTGCGGGGATCGCCAGGAACTGCTAACCAATGTGTCGCGCCGCCAGACGCGCTGACCACGCCGACGCGCGCCGCGGAATTCGTTTGTCCGGCGACCGGATATTGAATCGTCGTGATCTTCGGATAGAGCGAATCGGTGTTATTGATGAGGTAGTAGTCGGGGACGCCGTCGGTATCCAGTTGCCAGTAAGCGATACTGCGGCCGTCGGGGCTCCACCTCCAGCCATCCCGCAGATCCAGTTCTTCCTCATAGACCCAGTCAAAGGTGCCATTGATGATTCGCCTGGAACCATCGCGCGTGAGTTGCGTGATTCGATTATCAGCCAAATCTTCAACATAAAGATTGTTCTCACGCACATAGCCCACCCGTGCCCCATCCGGCGAGAACTTGGCAAACATCAAAGTGGAAGTTGCGGCATCTTTGCCAAGCTTCGTCAGCTTCTTCGTGGTGATGTCAAAGACCCAATAGTCTCCGCGCGTGTTTTGCCGCCAAACCTGCTCTGAGTTGGTGAAGACCATGAGCTTAAGGCCATCTTTAGACCACGCGTAGTCGTCAATCACCAGCGGCGCTGACGCCCCCTTTGGCGTGAGCGAGGTAGCCGCGATCAAAACACTGCGCGCGCCCGTCGCTGCGTCGTAGCGAACGATGTCGCGCGCCTCTTTGTTGGCGGGCGAGGGTTCCAGCGTGGTATAGGCGCCGCCATCGTCAAGCCAACGTGCGGGTCCAAAAGTCTCTGAACGAAAATCGTTCGAGCTGAATATCCGATCAAGTGTCAGGATCCGTTTGTCCGCTGGCTGACCGTACACGCCCAACGCGAACAAGACCACGCACACCAACACGGCCCCTAATGATCTGATTCTGCATTTCACCTTTGTTAGTCCACCTTTCGCACCGTCAATTTAGTCTTACGAGGGCGAATCATCAACTTCGGAGGATTTCATTTTCCATTTTCCATTTCAAATTTTTCATTTGTCATTGTTAACGAGGACGAAGCGATCTCTGTCGAGGCGAACAGGGTGGGCAACAAGTGATCAATGAAAACTGTCAAATGACAAATGGAAAATGATGGGATCCGCTTGTATCCGCGTGAATCCGCGGCTACTGGATCTGGAATCATCTACCGAAAAAACCGGGGTCCATTAAGTACCAGTTAAGCAACCCGGCGACCAACCCAATTACGAGCACGATGAGTACAATGACTTTTTCCTTCGCACTGGTGGGCTTTCCTCCCATCGACAGAAATAAGAGGAGATAGACTCCTCCAATTCCTACGAGCGGGCCAAAGGCCGCTAGTTTCATTGAGTAACTACCCTCTTGCAGCAATTGACGCCAGTTGACGTAGATGAGTCCAACCGAAACAACGATGAGTACCAGGGCAAAGATGCGCGCTTTAAGATGCTGCATATCAAGATCTCCCACGGAGGATCTCAAGATCAAAAAGATTGAAGTACTTCTTTGGAGTGCGGCGACTCCTCGTCGCTTTGGTATTCGCCTCCACTACGCAAAACGATGGTCGCGACAAGTCGCAACCTAACAAAGGGGTAACAAGTTACCGCACTCCATACCGAACCCGAAGCGGCAGAGACCCGTCATCTTCCATTTGTGGGGACTTTTGTTTCGGGTAACTTCGTGTGACTTAGTGGATCGTTTGCCTGGCCTGAGAGATAAAGAACGATCCACGAAATCACACGAACGGACTCAAACAAGAAACCGAGAATTGAAAACGATGAAATCCGCTAATCTGCGGCTAATTCTTGCCTCCCCCTGGAACAGAAGACAAGCTCCCGACCTCTGACCTTCTGACTTGCACAATCCATCATGAAAGGCTGTAATCTGCGGCAATGAGTTTTGAAACTGACCGGCGCGGGTTTCTTCGCGGCGCGTTGGCGACCAGCGCGCTCTTGATGGCGA
>Ga0193725_1000439_pt1 | contig 12560 bp, 10 predicted proteins | sample H2a2metaG_FD_143058 | JGI IMG/M metagenome (GOLD analysis project Ga0193725, IMG submission 143058) | Soil microbial communities from a riparian zone of the East river system, Colorado, United States - H2a2 | ecosystem: Environmental > Terrestrial > Soil > Riparian zone | place: USA: East River... | reverse complement strand
AGCCCTCCGCCGCATAGAACTGCTCGAGCGGCACGACCTCCGTCACGATCGGATCATCCCACACCTTCTCCGCCTCCAGCTCCTTGATCACGCGCTCCGCCTCGGCTCTCTGCTCGGCCGAGTGATAGAAGATCGCCGATCGGTACTGAGTGCCTTCATCGGCGCCCTGGCGGTTCAGGGTCGTCGGGTCGTGAATCGTGAAGAAGACGTCGAGTAGATCCGGGTATGAGATCACCCCAGGGTCGAACGTCACCTGGGTGACCTCGGCGTGGCCGGTGGCACCGGTGCAGACGGCCTGGTACGAGGGATTGGGAACGCTCCCGCCTGCATATCCCGACACGACTTTCGTCACGCCGCGCAGTTGCTGGAAGACGGCTTCGAGACACCAGAAGCAGCCGCCGGCGAGTGTGGCTAGTTGGGTGTTCATGGCATTAGCTAAACAATCAAAGGTTCCGTTAGTGGGTCGCGAGGTAGCGGAGCACCACCTGATTGTAGTACGCCGGGTTGCTTCGGTGCATGGCGTGCCCGGCGCTCGGAATCGTGGCGGTTGAGTCGTTTTGCAGACAGCGCGCCAGCTCGGCGGTGATGGCGTGGAACACCGGTGCGCTGCGGTCGCCGCTAACCAGCAGCACGCCTGTATGAAGCGCGCCGAGGTTGGCGCAGGCCAGCGGCGGCATGTACTGCTCGCGGTTCGCCAGCATCTCGCGGCGCAACTCGAACGCGTGCGCGAGCAGGTTCGTACCGGGCCGCGCGAGCAGGCCCTCACCGTTGAGGAACGTCCGTAGCCCCCCGATGGAGTCGCCTTTCGCGAACGCGGCGCGGGCCGGATCGAGCACGTTGGTGAAGTACGCGCGGCGGAGGGCGTCGCCTTCCGGAGTGCGGTTCAGCAGGGGCATGATGGGCGGCTCGCCCAGCACGACCGAACGCACCAACTCGGGATGCTCGAGGGCGAGAACCAGCGCCGTGTACGCTCCATACGACGATCCCACGATGTGGGCGGGAGCGAGGTCGAGCTGCAGCAGCAGCGCGGCGAGGTCGTCGGCGTGCAGCATCGGCGAGTATGTCTGGTCGTCGTTCTGCGGAGCATTCGGTGGATGGTACCGCCGGCTGTAGACCAGCACGCGGTGCGTTTGGGAGAACGTCGCGACCTGGGCGTCCCAGTCTCCAAAGTCGGTGACGCTGCCGTGCACGAATACGACCGCTGTGCCTGTGTCGCCGACGAGGCGATAGGCGAGCGTGGTGCCGTTGACCAGGGCGGAGTTAAGGACGAGCGGGGCAGCCGCCCTGGCGGGCGCGACGCCTGGGGTGGGTGCGGGAGCGGACGGTCGTGGTGCCGAGGCGCCGCCGCAGGCTCCGACAAGGCAGAGGAGGGGGAGTCGCCGCATGCCTGTAGTCTAGCGGCTCACCCCCAATCCTTCGAGTCCGGCGCCACACGTCGCATCGTCTTGAGGAAAGGCCCACACTGCAGGCCTTCAACCTCCTCCGCGATCACGTTCACGGTCCCGTCGTCCTTGGCGAGGGTGCCGTGCACCCAGAGGAACGGCTCGCCCCGCACCGCCGCGCGATAGCGGTCGTAGACGTCGGGCCGGACGATCACATTCGACATCCCGGCCTCGTCCTCGAGCAGGACGAAGACGAACCCCTTGGCCGTCTCGGGGCGCTGGCGCGCCACAACGAGCCCAGCGACCTCGATCGGCGCGCCGTGCTCCCGCGTCTTGAGTTTGTCGCTTGCCACGATCCCCGGCGGCAACGCCTCGCGCACCAGGCTCAAGGGGTGTGCGCCGGCAGAGAAGCCGAGAATGGAGTACTCGGCGAGCAGACGCTCGTGGGCCGCGAGCCCGCCAAAACGCAGGTGCTCGTGAGGCTGATCGAGGGGCAGCTCGAGCTGGCGCCGGCCGCGTCCGTCGCCGCTCTGTTCGGCTTTAGGGGGCAGCCACAGGCCCACCTGCCAGAGCAGCTCCCGGCGGGTAAGCCCGAAGCCGTCGCACCCGCCCACCCAGACGAGGGACTCGATGGCTGTGCGTTTCACTGCGGGCGGGGCGCGTCGTACGAAATCTCCCACGCTGCGGTACGGACCGCGCTGCTCGCGCTCGAGGACGGTGGCGGTCGCGGTTTCCTCGCTCCAGTGCCGCACGAAGCCGAGGCCTACCCGTAGGGCGCCGCCGTCGACCGTACACCACACGTCGCTGGCGTTCACGTCAGGAGGGTGGATCTCGACGTGGTTGCGCTGCGCGTCCCGGCTCAGGACGTCGAGTGAGTAGAAGCCCATCGGTTGGTTGTTGAAGAGTCCCACGTAGTACTCGACCGGGTGATAGTGCCGCAGCCACGCCGACTGATAGGCGAGCAGACCGAATGCGGCCGCGTGCGACTTGGGGAACCCGAACTCGCTGAACGCGATCACCTGCGTGAACACTTTTTCGGCGGTGGCCTCGGGCACGCCGCGGGCGAGCGCACCGACGCGGAACTCCTCCCAGAACCCTCCCATCAGCTCACGCGAGCGGCGCCGGCTCATCGCGCGCCGCAGCGCTTCCGCCTGGCCTGACGAGAAACCGGCGAGCGCTTGGCAGACTTGCAGCACTTGGTCCTGATAGAGAATGACGCCCAGGGTCTCGCCGAGACATTCACGCAAGAGTGGATGGTCGACCGGGGGCTCGTAGGGGCGGCCCGCTTCGCGCGCGTGACGCTGGGCTTCGCGGCGCCGCACGTACGGATTCACCGCGCCGCCGACGATCGGCCCCGGGCGCACGATCGCCACCTCGACGGCGAGATCGCCCAGATCGCGCGGCCGAGTCCGGCGCAGCATCTGGATCTGCGCCCGGCTCTCGATCTGGAACAGGCCGACGGTGTCGCCCGCGCAGATGCGGTCGTACACGGCGGCGTCGTCGAAATCGATGCGCGAGAGATCGGGGGGCCGGCCCTCTTTGCGCGCGATCAGCTCGACGCACTCCTCCACGAGCGACAGCATCCCGAGGGCGAGGAAGTCGATCTTGATAAAGCGCGCGTCGTCGCACGAGTCTTTGTCCCAATGACAGACGACCCGGTCTTCCATGGCGGCGCGCTCGAGCGGCACGATCTCCACGAGCGGCCGCGAGGAGATCACCATCCCGCCGACGTGCTGCGAGACGTGCCGCGGTAACCCACGGACCTCTTCGGCGAGCTCGCACAGCTCCTTCCAGAGCGGTGCGTCTTTACGTCCCGCGAACCCCGGGAGTTGCTCCAGCTCTTCGGCCAGTCCGCCCGAGCGCCGGTCCGCCAATTTCGCCACCAACTCGATCTCTCCGAGCGGCAGGTCGAGCGCTTTGCCGATCTCGCGCACTGCCGAACGCAGCCGGTAGGTGGGGAAGGCGCACACGAGGCCGACGTGCTCGTCGCCGTAGCGCTTGTAGACGCGGCGGATCAACTCTTCGCGGATCTCGCGGGGGAAATCCAGGTCGATGTCGGGGACCGAGGCGAGCGTGTCGTTCAAAAAGCGGCCGAGGAAGAGGCGATTCGCGATCGGGTCGATGTGCGACAGGCCGAGCAGGTAGCAGACGATGGACGACACCGACGAGCCGCGCCCCCGGCCGGGGAGGAGGTTCCCCGACGCCCGGCGGGAGCCGCGGCGCACGTCGGCCGCCACCTCGCGCGCCAGCTCGAACAGGTCGTGATAGACGAGAAAGAACCCGCTGAGCCGATGGTGCTCGATGAGGGCGAGCTCGTCCGTGAGCCGTCGCTCGGCGGCGGCGCGATGGATGGAGTCTTCGGGGTAGCGATGGCTCATCCGGGCGCGGCACAACTCGGCGAGCGCCTGTGGGGCGGGCGCCCGGTCGGCACCACGGAAGTCGGGGAAGGTGTAGCCCAGGTCGCGCGTCAAATCGAAGGCCCGACAGCGCTCGGCGATGACCAAAGTATTGGCGACAGCATCCGGACAGTCTTTGAACAGCGAGATGACTTCTTCCAGTGGCCGCAAGTAAAATTCGCTGTTGGGATTTCGGGCGCGATGCGCGCCATCGAGCGTTGTGCGGTGGCGGATCGCGACCAGCACATCGTGCAGCCGGTGCCGTTCGCGGCGGTGATAATGGACGCCACCGGTCGCCACGACGCCAAGGTGCACGTCAGCCGCGATGTCGATCAGCGCCCGGGTCAGGGTCAAATCGCCCCGCACGCGATTGCGCTGTAGCTCGACGAAGAACCGGTCCTTCCCGAACACGTCCTTGCAGCGCTCGGCGAGCCTACGCGCTGCCGCCAGTCCTTCGGCTTCGCGCGCCCGCGACAGCAGGCCCTCCCGCCGGCATCCCGAGAGCACGATCAGCCCTTCTTGGCGCGCCGCGAGCGACTCGAACTCGAGCCGCGGGTCGCGGCGGTCGGCGCGCCCGAGGTGCGCCTCGGTGAGAAGCCGGCACAGGTTCGCGTACCCCTGCGGCGTCTCGGCGAGCAGCGTCAGGTGCGCGCCGTCTGTAAGCGTCACTTCGGCACCGGTGACCGCCTGCAGGCCGAGCGGCTTCGCAGCCTGCGCGAACGTCATCGATCCGTACAAGCCGTTGTGATCGGTAAGTGCGAGCGCGGCGTAGCCGAGCTCGTGGGCGGTCACGACGAGATCCTCGGGGAGCGAGGCACCGTCGAGAAACGAAAACGCGGAGTGGCAGTGCAGCTCGGCGTACATAGACGTGGGGCGTAGGGCGTGGGGCGTGTTAGGGTTTCTGCGCGAACCACTGCTTCGATTTCATGTCTTCGAACAACACCAACCTCCCGCCGCCTTCCAATACGACTTCCACGTACTTCCGCACAATGGGCAATCGCCACCACTCGTCGTCGATCCGCCAAGACTCCAGAACGACCTCGACTGGAGCATCACCGACCCTCCGTGGAATACCTTCCCCATCCAACTGAACCGTCACGGACTGCGGCACGTTGAGTGCTCGAAGCCTGTCAGTGCGCATCCCACGCCCCACGTCCCACTCACGGTTCATAATCGATCAGCGCGTAGCGGCGCTCGGGAAGGCGCGACCATGGCTGGACCTCGATGACGTGATAGAGACAGGTGCGCTTGACCCGTTGCAGGATCTCGCGAGCGGCGCTCTCGAGCGCGCGCCGCTGGCCGGCACGGGCGGCGGCGACGGCGTCGCGGGCGAAGAGCTGGAGCTCGGTGGTCCCCGGAGCGAACGCCGTGAGCTCGAGGACGAGACGGGTGACCGCGCCCGCTGGCGGTGCCTGCTCGAGCCGCGTCCGGAGCGGTGCGGCGACGCGCGCGCCATCGGCGGTCGGGTCCTTGAGAAGGATGTCGGCGAGCCAGGAACGGTATGTAGGGGCGCAGCATGCTGCGCCCCTACTCCCCCCCTCATCCCCACCCCCCTCCAATTCGGCGCGCAGCCGCACCGCCTGCACCCGCCATCCGATGCGTCTCGGATCTTTGAGCGTGCGCGCGATCAACTGATCGAGCGCCCGCTCGATGAGGTCGCGCTCGCCCACCGGCGTGAAAAAGGTGAGCGCCGCGACGATCGGCTCGGGGGCGACTCCTCCGACGACCGGCTCGACGGTGTGCCCGGCGGCGAGCCGCCACAGCTTTCGTCCCACCGCGCCGAACTGCGCCGTCACCGCTTCCTCTGGGAGCGCGGCGAGCGCGCCGAGGGTGCGGATGCCGAGTTGCCGCAAGCGGCGATGTGTGTCGGGATCGAGCGGGAGGACGGCGATGGGTTGAGCGGCGAGAAACTTCTTTTCTCCCTGAGGAGACACGATGATCGCTTCGCCGGGTTTCGCCCGCGAGGCCGCGACCCACGCCGCGAATTTTCCTCGGCCCCAGCCAATGCGAACGCACCACGCACCACGTACCACGCACTCGATTGCTTTGACTACCTTCTCAGGCGGACCAAAAATTCCTTCCAATCCGTCAGTACCCAAGTAAGCCAGGCCCAGCTCTCCGGACTCAATGACCGGGCTGATTTCATTCAACGCCGCGAGCAAGCGGGCGAAGCGCTCGTCGTAATGCACCGGGTCGGGTTCGCACAGCCAGAGGGTGGGGCAGGGCCCGATCGCCTGGCTTACCGTCATCCCGGCCCTCACCCCGGCGTGGCGCGCGAGGGGGGAGACCTGCCACAGCTTGCGGCTCAGGTCAGGGGCGAGGAGGGCGGTGGGGTGGGTGGCGAGCCCCTCACGACGCGCCTCTTCACAGCGCAGCGGGAAGAGGGGAATCCAGACGCAGGCGGCGAGCGAGCTCGTAGGACGTTGCGGCATTGACAAGAGTCCAAATGGGACCCGAATATATCCCGAAGATCGAGCACCCCGCAAGGCTCCGTGCGAAACGGTTAAGTGATTGGTATGTTTGAGCTTCGAGAATGAACCAGCCTGATCTCTTTGATGGGGAGGAATCCCTTCCCAATCCCAGCGCCGAGCTGACTGCGCTCGCCGCTCTTTTACCGGCGACCGTCCGCTTCGGCACTTCCACCTGGACCTACGACGGCTGGACGGGCGACGTCTATCACCGTCACTACCGGGCGCCCAACCGGCGAAACGGCTCGAGGAATACGTCCGCTATCCCCTGTTTCGGACCGTGGGGATCGACAGTGCTTTCTACGAGCCGCCGTCGGAGGAGGTGCTGCGCGCCTACGCAAACGCTCTTCCCCCAGGATTCCCGTGCGTGAGCAAGGTGTGGGAGCAGATCACGGTGAAGCAGAACCCGGATTTCCTCAACGCGACGCGATTCAAGGATGCAGTGCTCGGTCCTTACTCTCGGGAGTTTCGGGATCACGCGCGCTGCTTCGTGTTCGAGTTTCAGGCGATGCGCGGTAAGGACCTCCCCGATCCTCTTCAGTGGGCGGATCAGCTCGACGCCTTCCTGGCGGAGCTGCCGCCCGATTTTCGATACGCCGTCGAATTACGAAATCCCGAGCTCTTCACCGGGCTCCACGGGGAGGTGTTGAAGCGCCACCGAGTGGCACACGTTTTCAACTCGTGGACGGAGATGCCGACGATCGGCGACCAGCTGGCGCAGCCCTGGACCTTCACCGCCGACTTCACGGTGGTGCGGGCGTTGCTCAAGCCAGGACGCCGCTATGCCGATGCGGTGAAGGCGTTTGAGCCGTACGACCGGATCCAGGAGCCGCAACCCGAGCTGCGACGCGACCTTATCAAGGCGATCCAGGAGGTGTTGCGCCGGCGCATCGAGGCCTTCATCCTCGCGAACAACCGAGCCGAGGGAAACGCGCCCGGTACGATCCGTGAGGTCGCGCGCATGTGGGCGGAGGAGGAGGGACTGGCACTCCCGCGGGACAGAGGGTAGAACTGAGGACGTAGCCGTCTACGAGGTTCGCATGCGCGCCGCCCGCATCGCTTCATGCTTCGCCCTTTCGCTCGTTGTCATCCCCGCGTGCAGCGATGACGTGAGTACGCCGGTCAACGTGTCCTGGCTGGAATGGGCGGACTCGGTCACAGCTGGCATTCCGTTTGGCGTGCATGTGTACGGGATAGCGATCGGGCACCGGACTTCTTTGCGCCTCCGCATCCATGTTGATCGCGATACCGTTACCATCGAGCCGTATTCCGTGGAGCCGCCCTGCCGCGGGAGTTGCCCGGACATCTTTTTCGGTTACGACACGCTCGTGTGGGTTCCCGCCATCGCTGCGACGACACCCCGCCGTGTGACGATGCGCGCGCCGACTGCTTCGCGGACCGTCATCGGTCCATGGCCGCTCATGACATTCGGTACGCTGACCGTTTCCCCCGATACCGTCGTGCAACCGTTGATGCACTCGGTAGGGGCCGGTGCCGGGTTCCAAGACGGACTCGGTTGTTCGTTTATCACTCATCTTCCCGCGCAGCGGCTCGTCTCCGCCGACCAGGCGCCTGCCTGGACGCCCGGCTTCAGCGGTTTCATCTATGGGCGCGTCGATCCCGTCCTCGCGTCCACCTGTGTCGACGACGCCCCAGTAATCCAGGTGGACAGCATAGCTGGATGACCTTTCAAGGAGGATGTCTCATGCGCCCTGCTTCGTTCGTCCTGTTGCTCGTCGTGCCCGTCGTCGCTTGCTCCGAACCCGATACACGAGTCCAACCTGCCCAAATCAGCTGGATGGAATGGCCTGCCGGGGTGACGGCCGCCACGCCGTTCACGGTGCGGCTTGTGGGGGTCGGCGTTTACTGCGTCCGGATCGTGCGGTTCGTGACAGCCCCGACGGTGGATCAGTCCGCTGTCACGTTTGAGCCGTACTTCTTGCTCGACGGTCCGCCGAATCAGTGCCGACCGGTCCAGGCGACGGCCACCTCGGACCCCGCATCCATTCTTCCAATCTTTGCATCCTTCGACACGCTGGCTGGAGTGCCCGGCCTCGCGGCCCAGGTTTCGCGCACGTACGAGATCCGCGCCGGCACCGACGTGTTGACCCGGGGCGTTGCCGCGGCGCTCCCGATCCGCACGTTCGGCGACGTTACCGTGAGCACCGCGCAGGTGGAGAACGGGCGAATCAACGCCGGCGGTCTGGCGAGCGCGGTGAGCGACTCGCTCGGCTGCGTCACGCTGCGCGCCTACGGCATCCACCCGGGTTACGTCGTCGAGAATCCGCCGGCCGACACGACAGAGTACCGGACCGCGTTCGTGCGAGGGTACATCTACGAGCCGGCCGCCCCGGTATGTGGGCAGGCCAGGGTCTTCCATCTCGTCACGAGGAACTAACCATGCGCCCTGCTTCGTTCGTCCTGTTGCTCGTCGTGCCCGTCGCTGCTTGCTCGTCCGAACCCGACACGCGCCTCGAAGCCGCGCAGGTCAACTGGATGGAATGGCCCGCCGAGGTGCTGGCGGCCACACCGTTCACCGTGCGCCTCGCGGGGTTCGGCGTTTCTTGCGTGGAAGTGGTGAAGTTCGTTACGACGCCGACGGTGGACCAATCGGCGGTCACATTCGAGCCGTATTTCCTCGTCACCGGGCGGCCGCAGCTCTGTCCGTTGGCCGGAACGGGCCAATCTGCCGTCCGACCGCAGGGCCTCAGCATCGTCGCACCCTTCTACGACACCCGGACGGCGGTCCCCGGGCTCGACGCGCAGGTACCGCGCACGTACGAGATGCGCGCCGGCACCACCGTGTATGGCCCCGGCGCGCTCGACTCGCGGTTGCCGATCCGCACGTTCGGCGATGTGACCGTCCGAAGCGCAGGCGTCGTCACCGAGCGCCTCAACGCCGGTGGCCAGGTGTACACGTCGCGCGACTCGCTCGGCTGCGTCACGCTCTTCCCGTGGGCCATCAATCCCGGGTACGTGATCGAGAACCCTCCCGCCGACACGGCGCAGTATTGGAACGGGTTCGTGCGTGGGTACATCTACGAGCCGTCTGCCCCGGTATGTGGGCAGGCCAGGGTCTTCCACATGGTGACACGGAACTGAGCGGCCAACCGAAAGGAGTCGTCACATGCGTGCTGTCTCGTCAGTGATGCTGTGCTCATTACTGGCCGCGTGCGGGGCGTTCCGGACGTTCCGCTTGGTGAGCCGGAACTAGTCTTGCCGACGCGCTGAGCGGTTGCTAGCGTAATCGGTGTAAGCCGCGGGAAACCGCACAAACTGCACGCCGGGAGGGGTCGAGACGACGATCGACCGCCGGGGCGTGCCGACGCTCCCCGTGACACTCTTGCGTGATTCCGTCGCGCGAGAGGTCGCGCGTCAGTCGCTCCGGCACGCCGCAGGAGAGATTGGGATCAGTCCCAACGGCCTCCGCAACTTCCTCAACGGGGCAGGCCCGCGGTCTGCCAACCGGGTGAAGCTCGAGCGGTGGCTCGCCGGCCAACACCGTGTGAGCCGCCCCCCCAACGTCGGCCAGTTCGTACGCCTCCTGGGTGAATTGGCCGGCGATCTCTCCCCACAGCAAACGCTCGCGCTCGGCCGCGAGGTGGCGCAGCTCGTCGCGGCCGCGTACGAACAGCGGCGCCTCAGCCCGCCGGGTTGGGTGCGCGACCTGGCCAAGCGTTTGAAGTCCACGCGCCGCGCCAGCGTTTCCGACGTCGCCTGAAACGTCCTCTTGCCGCCAATCCCACCGCGCGGTATAACGTGTGCGTGCAGTTCGTGCAGTTCTCGCGAGATCCCCTTACTTAGCGACGAATGACCGAAGCAGCCCAACTGCGAATCCTCGTGATCGAGGACGACGACCTCGTGCGCACCACCCTGCGCTTGGCTCTCGAGCAGCAGGGCTGTGAAGTCGTCACGGCGGAGGACGGCGTCGAGGGTTTGGACGCCGTTGACCTGCAGCCGTTCGACGTCGTCGTGACCGACGTGCAGATGGAGCGGCGCGACGGGATCTGGCTGTGGCAGCATGCCACCGCTACTCGCCCTGAGCTGGTGGGCCGGTTCGTGTTCATCAGCGGCCACCCTTTCCCCGCGCCGGACCACGGCAGCGAACGCGAATTCTTCCTCGCGAAGCCGTTCACGATGCGACAGTTGTGGGGGGCGATCGCAGCGATTACGAAGACCGAGCGCTAGCGCTGGCCCAGCGGCAGCTCCGCTTGCATCGCCGGTAGCCGGCTCCTGTAGCGATCCACCATCCCATCATTGACCTCAAACCCAAATCGCGCCTGCAGACGCTTGATGCGGCGACTCAACGCGCGCGCATACGTTCGCGGTGCCGAGCCGCTGCCCGCATAGGCCGCGCGGTAGCGGGCGGCCAGCGCGGGGAAGTGCTCGTCGAGCAGCGGCAAGAACCGCTCTCGGATCGCGGGATAGAGGCGGAGCGGTCCCGCGTGGAGGAAACGCGCGCCTGCCTCGCGCGCCGCGCGGAACAGCGCCTCGAGCTGTGGGACGTCGTCGGTGATGCCGGGAAGCACCGGCGCAACGATGAGCCCGGCGTTGATGCCAGCGGACGTGAGCTTCGCCAGTCCGCGCAAGCGGACCGCCGGCAGCGGCGAGCGCGCCTCGAGGGTGCGGACCAGTCCAGCATCGACGGTGATCAACGAGACGTACACCTCAAGTGCGTTCCGCTCCTGCAGGCGGCGCAGCACGTCCACATCGCGCGCCACGAGCGGGCTCTTCGTGATGATCCCGACCGACAACCCCTCGCAGCGCGCCAGCCGGCCCAGCACCGCGCGCGTGATGCGGAAGCGCCGCTCCGCCGGCTGGTAAGGATCGGTGGCCGTACCGATCACGACGGTCTGGCCCGGCGGCAGGCGTCGCAGATCCGTCTCGAGCGCGCCGAGGATCTGTTCTTTGACAAAGATGCGTCGCTCGAATGCTTCCCAGCCGTGCGGCCCCCGGTAGTCCGCGAGCTCGGCGTCGGTCAGCTTGCCGGCGCGGTGCGCCCGCTCCACGACGTAGCGGTGCGCGTATCGGGCGTAGCAGTAACTACAGCCGAACTCGCAGCCGACGTAGGGATTGAGGGACCAGAAGTCCATCCCGGTCTGGCTGGGCGGGTTGAGCACGCGCTGCGGCTCGAGGGACACGAAGCGCGTGCCGCGCAGGCGCTCGTCCAGGACCGACAGTCGCGCGGCGGGGGCCGGCGAGATGACCGAAAGGAGCGGTAGCCCTAGCTGCTCAGCCACAACGCGCCCAGCCGCAATATGGGCAGACCAAGCACCCAGACTGCGGGATGGCGGGCGATCCGCAGTCGGGGCAGGTGCGAGCTAATGTCGTAGGTGATAAGGCGGGCTTCGCCGGGCGAGGGCGAGCTGGTTCGATGGGGGCTCTGGTGAAGGGCAGGGCGGGTGGCATAGCGACACCCGAAGATATACCGAACCCCCTACATGGTCAAGCTACGCCGGTGCTATCCACTTCCTCCAGCCGTAATAGACCGGCACGCCCAGCACGACGAGCGCCAGACCCAAGAACGAGTACGTCTGGGTGGCGGGCTCCGACAGGAGGTTCACCGCAATCAGGCCGGTGAGAACCACGTAGATCGCCGGCAGCCAGGGGTAACCCGGCGCACGGACGGGGCGAGGCAGATCAGGCCGTTTGCGTCGCAGCGCAAACAGAGCGACGGCCGTCACCAGGTAGAACGCCACCGCGGCGAAGATGACGAAGTTGAGCAGCTGGCCGTACGTGCCGGAGAGACACAGCACGCAGGTCCACACCGCCTGCACGATGAGCGCAACGGCAGGCGTCTTGAACTGCGGGTGCAGCACGGCCGCGGACTTGAAGAAGAGGTTGTCCACGGCCATCGCGTAGTAGACACGTGCGCCCGACAGGATGAGCCCGTTGTTGCAACCGAACGTCGAGATCATGATCGCCACGGCCATGATGTAGAGGCCGGGCGTGCCGAACATCGCCTGGAGCGCCGCCGTCCCGACGCGGTCCTGCGGCGCGTGGGCGATCACATCGGCGGGCAAGACGTGCAGGTAGGCGACGTTGGCGAGCACGTACAGCGTCGTCACCGTCAGCACGCCGGTCGCCATGGCGAAGGGGAGATCCTTCTCCGGCTGTTTCAGCTCTCCCGAGGCGAAGCCGACGTTGTTCCACGCGTCCATCGAGAAGAGCGACCCGACCATCGCGGCGCCGATCACCGGGAGCACGGCCAGCGTGAGGCCGCTCGCGGGCCAGAACGCGGGACCGAAATTGCTGGCGATCGCCTCGGCGTTCCGGCCGATCGTCAGACCAAGCACGATGAGCCCGGCGAGGGC
>Ga0193725_1000438_pt1 | contig 12562 bp, 14 predicted proteins | sample H2a2metaG_FD_143058 | JGI IMG/M metagenome (GOLD analysis project Ga0193725, IMG submission 143058) | Soil microbial communities from a riparian zone of the East river system, Colorado, United States - H2a2 | ecosystem: Environmental > Terrestrial > Soil > Riparian zone | place: USA: East River... | reverse complement strand
GGCTCTTCGTGAAGTCGTGTGGGTGATTTCGGGTACCTGTGGGTCTGAGGCTGCGGTCAGATCTCCGGCAGCATGCAGGTGAGGATCTTGAGGCGGAGGTACTCTTCGTCGCGGAGGCCGTACGCGCGACGCTGGAGGACCCGGATCTTGTTGTTCAGGCCCTCGACGAAGCCGAGCGCGACCTTGTTCTCCGGGTGGCAGTAAGCCGCGAGGCCGTCCCAGTGCTGGTCGACCATTGCCGCAAACTTCTCGTAGGGGCGCAGGCGTTGCCACCGCAGGGCGACGCGCCAGGTCTCGAAGAAGCGGCGCGCCCAGGCCTCGCGGCGGTAGTCCCAGAGCTGCCCGAACGATTCCTTGAGCAGGTAGGCGATGTGGAGCCGCCGGTTGGCGCGGAGCAGCGTCGTGAGCGCCTGGCGGCCACCGAGCGTCAGGTTCTCGCGGTGGGCGAGCAGCGTGTACTTCTGGCCTTTGATGAAGCGGCGCTGGCGGCCCGACAGCCGAGCGTACTCACTCTTGCGGACCTGATCGAGCGCGTCGCCCAGATGGCGCAGGACGTGGAACTTGTCGAACAGGATGCTGGCCTGCGGGGCGTGGTGCGTCGTCGCGAGGCGAAACGGCTTCCACATGTCCATGACGACGAGGCGAATCCGCGCGGTTTTGCGGGGGCCGAGCCATGCGTAGAACTGGTCCAGGCTCGCCTTCGAGCGATCGGTGCCGCCAAACCAGATCGGGCGGCGACGGACCAAGTCGCTGACGATGATGCGATAGGTCTGGCCCTTCTTGATCGAGACCTCGTCGAGGCCGAGGACCTTCGGCCCGGGCATCCCCGCCCGGCGCAGTTGTTCGCGCATGTATTGCTGCTCGAGCGTCTTCACGGTGTGCCAGTCGAGCCGCAGCTCTTTGGCCACGTCTCGGATCGGGGAGGCCCGACAGCGGCGCCCCACGTAGAAGGCGAAGCGCTTCGTGTAGAAGGGCGTGTCGGCGAGAAGGGTGAGGCGCTCCTGCTTCACCGTGCCGCACGCGCGACAGGCCACGCGCCGGACTTCGACGTCGAGGTAGATGCGCAGGTCGCCGCAGGCGAGATCGCGGATGCGGCGGTGCCGGCGATCGTACCAACCGCGCTGCACCCGACCACAGGCACCGCAGGCCGTTTTTTTGACCGCCGGGTGAGCGTGATGATGCGCGCGAGCGGATCACCGAAAATCCCGATGACGGTCGGACTCGGGCGGAACCCCGGGAAGCGATACGCATCCCACAGCCGGCGGAGTCGTAGCGGAGCTGGCATGCGGAGATCATGCCCGATTCTGGCGTCCCCGCCGCAGCGTTTCCGACCGCTGCCAGAGCGGGTTTCCTCCCCCTCAGCCCCCTGTTTTTACCCACACGACTTCACGAAGACCCAAAAAAAAGTCGTTTGAAAAATAGTCGGTGAATGCAACGGAGTCCGAATTAAGGATACCTGCCCGAGTGTACGCCGAGGTGGTGGCACAGTTCATAAACGCGTTCACATCCTTAAAGTCAAAGGCACCGAGTTGAAACGGCGGCTGCGACGCAGGGCATTCGCTTCCATGCTCATCTGGCACGTGGCCCGTCCAGCCGCCGAGCCGCTCCACGGCGTTCGTCACTCTCCAAGCATCACGCGCGCCGATAACCGCAGTGATGAGGTCCGGGTAGGTCGCAAGGTAGGTATACATCAGTGGGCTGAGCGATATCGGCGTGTTCTTCTCGAGCCGACGAAATTGAACGAGCGGACACGGGAATTGCGCCGATGCGATCAATACATGCGCGAGGGACGCGACGACGATCAGGCCAAGGACCGATGCCTTTTTCATGGCTTATTCCCCTACGGCTCTGGAGAGACACCGATGATGTAGTGAGCATGACCGTCCTTGAACGCCTTGAGATAGAGCTTCACCGGAACGCCGGCCTCGATCGGTGCGGTGAATGTGTTTCGGGTGTGCACGATGAGTGTCGGACGCGCGCCCTTGTCCAGACGAACGACCTTGCCCTGGACAATACGGTCAACGGTCGCTGGGAGATGCAGCGAATACTTCGCGTCGGGCGTGATGACGATGACTACGTCCGCCACTTGCTCGAGCGGTATACCCGGATAGTGCCCTGCTGCTCGGCCCGCGAACAGCACCACCGCGGTCACGATGATCGCGGCCAGATAGGTCATGCCGGCCACGATTGCCCCGGCCCTGGGTCGCGCGCATTTCGGCATCTGGTGTAGTCCGATTCCGGCCCCCGTACGGTTGATTGTTGGCATTGACGACCCCCTGCAGTAAGTCCGTTGCGCGCCCGAGCGCATAGTTGGCGACTGCCATTGGGTGTTCCGGAGTAAACAAGCCCCGCGTCCTCGGTTCCCACTGTCCCGTATTGGCGTCTGTTCGCCCTTTTTCTTCGAGGCGGCGGCCGTACCCTCCGCCTCGGTCGACTTGAGCTCATCCCAAGCAAGCCTTCCCGCCCGGCGGCCTTCCGCGTCACTTGAGGGTCGGGGTCGTGCTTTGCTGATGCCTCTCATATCGGTAAGCCATCCGGTTGTCAAGCATAAAAGGTGTACAGAAGCGTCGGTGATCTGTCTGGGACTATCAGTCTTGGAGGTTCGGCATGGCGCCACAGTGCTGCGTCGGCAAAGCGCACTGCGTTCAGAGGGTCGTCGCGGTAGATGTATCGCTAGTGAATCCTCTCGTCACAACCCCCGTCGACCGTCATCCGCAGGTAGATCTCGTGGACGGGCGAACCGACGAGATCGATATTCGCCTTCCATTCGCGGCACGCTGTTTCGCGAACGCGAGGCGAAGCTCGCGCGGTGGCATCTCGAGGATCCGCCGCCGGTCATTCGCGTTCGGATGATCAGGGCGAACGACTTCGACGCGTGCAGGTTCCGAAAATTCTGGCAGGTGATTTCCGGAAACTCTGACGGGTGGCGCGGGGGATGACTCTGAGCCGGGGTTGAGGTCAAGCGGCGCGTGGCGGGTTCGATAGGAGCGCCCGCGCATTTCGATGTGGCGGCCACGCTCGAGGACGCGGTCGAGGATCGCCTCTGCGAGATCCGGATCGTGCAGGACCCGGCCCCACGCGGCCAGCGGCTTGTTCGTGGTGAAAATCATCGGGCGCTGATGCAGGTACCGATCGTTTACGACCTGGAAGAGCACGTTGGCGGCGTCCGGCCCGTAGCTGAGATAGCCGACCTCGTCGATGACCAGCACGTGAGGATGCGTGTACGTGGGGAGCATGTGGCGAAGCCGGCCACGTCGGGAGGCGAGGGAGAGCTCGCCGATGAGCGCCGTCGCCGTGGTGAAGACGGCGTCGAAGCCGGTCTGGATGGCCCGGTACGCGATGGCGACCGCCAGGTGCGTCTTCCCAGTGCCGCTAGGGCCACTGAGGACGAGCGAATGGCCAGCGGTGACGAATTCGGGACCGAGCGCGCTCCCGAGCAGCGAGAGTCGGACGGCGGATTGGAAGGTGAAGTCGTACTCGTCGATGGTCTTGAGAAACGGAAAGCGCGCCCGTCGGACACAGCGCTGGATGCGGGTCTGGGCGCGATGCGCGACCTCCTCGGCCATCAGGACGGCGAGGTAGTCGCGATAGGCCATGTCCTCGCTCTCCGCCCGCGTGGCGAGATCGGGATAGAGCCGCCGAACCGTCGGCAAATGCAGTCGGCGCAAGAGCGCATCGACGTCGATCGCGGGGGCGGCGGCGGTCACGCCCCGGCCTCCGCCGGCGTGGTCGCGAGCTGGGTGCGGACGTACTCGGCCCCGACGGCGCCGTGGCGCGTGCCCCAGGCAAAGGCGTGTCGCAGCGCCGTCGGCCCGTAGTCCTGCAAGAGGGTGAAGCACGCTTCGACGTCCAGGCGCCAGTGTGCCGGCCGACGATGAATCAGCTCCGTCAGTCTCAGCATCTGCGGCTTCATCACGCTGGGCTTCGGCGGCGGCATGACCGTGTACGAGGTGACGCGCGCCCGCCTGCAGGCGACCGAGGCCGAGCTGCGGGCCAAGGAGGTCGAGCGCGAGCGTGCCGAGAAGCTGCTCGCCGAGACGCAGCTGGCTTCACTCGAGTCGCGGCTGCACCCGCACTTCTTGTTCAATACGCTCAATGCGATCTCGGCGCTGATCCCCGACGATCCCGAGCGGGCGGAGAAGCTCGTCGAGCAGCTCGCCGCGCTGCTCCGCTTCTCGCTCGACGCCGGCGCCCAGCACACGGTGCCGCTGCGCACCGAAGTCGAGATCGTCCGCGCGTACCTCGGCATCGAGGAGGCGCGGCTCGGTGACCGCCTGCACTGCCTGATCGAGACGCCGCCGGAGCTGGAATCGTGCGTGGTGCCGCCGCTCGCGCTCCACACGCTGGTCCAGAACAGCGTCAAGCACGTCGCCGCGGCTCGCCGCGAGGCCACGGAGATCCGTGTACGCGCCGAGGCGCGCGACGGTCGTCTCTGGCTCGGCGTGTGGGACGACGGGGCCGCGTTCGCGCTGGAGGCCGTCCCGCCCGGCCACGGACTCGACGGTCTGCGCGCGCGCCTGACCGTGCTCTACGGCGAGCAAGGGCGCCTTGACGTCGAAGCTGCGGACGGAGGGAAAGTGGTCTCGCTCTCGTTTCCGCTACGGCGCGAGGGCTGACCGCTGGACGGTCGTCTGCGCGCGTTCCTCGTCGACGACGAGCCGCTCGCGCGGACACGCCTCGCGCGGCTGCTCGGCGCCACCGGTCGCGTCGAGGTCATCGGCCAGGCCGGCGATGCCGCGGAGGCGCTGGCCGCGCTCGCCCGCGTGACGGTCGACGTGGTGTTCCTCGACATCCACATGCCCGGCATGTCCGGCCTGGAAATGGCGCGGCGTCTGCCGGCGGCGCTCTGCGTGGTGTTCACGACCGCCTACGACCAGCACGCGCTCGAGGCGTTCGAGGCGAGCGCGATCGATTACCTGCTCAAGCCCGTGGAGCGCCCGCGCCTCGCGCGCGCGCTCGATCGGGTCGAGCGCCTGCGCGCCGAGCCTGCGCGCGGCGACCTGGCCGCAATGCTCGAGCGCCTGGCCGCCACGCTCGGCGCCGCGCCGTCCGCGTATCTCAAGCGCATCCCGTTCCGCACTCGCGACGGCGTGCAGTTTCTCGACGTCGCCGCCATCACCCACTTCACCACGCGCGATCGCTTGACCCACGCGGTGACGGCCGCGAGCGACCACGTCGTCGACCAGGGCTTGGCCGATCTGGAGTCCAAGCTCGATCCCGCGAAATTCATCCGCATCCACCGCGGCACCCTGCTCAACCTCGACCACCTCGACGAAATCCAGCCCTGGCCCGGTGGCCGCCTCCTCGTCCGCGTCAAAGACCCCAAGCGCACCGAGCTCGAAGTCGCCCGCGACCGCGTCCAGGCCCTGAAGGAACGGCTGGGACTCTGAGTCAGGTATCGAGGCGCCAGAAGGCGCCTGTTCCCGAGCGCTCCCGTCAGATCGTCAGGAGCTCGTGGCGGAGGGCTTCGTCGTCTCTCAGGGTGGCGGCGGGGCCGCTGAAGCGGATGGCGCCTTTTTCGAGCACGTAGACGCGATCGGCGAGGGCGAGCGAGAACTCGACGTTCTGCTCGGCGAGCAGGATGGTCAGGCCCTCGCGCTTGAGTAGCGCGATCTGCTCCTGGAGATGGTCGACCACCAGAGGCGCCAGTCCCTCCGACGGCTCGTCGAGGAGCAGCAGCTCGGGGTTGCCCATCAGCGTGCGGGCGATCGTGAGCATCTGCTGCTCGCCGCCCGACAGAAAGCCACCCTGGCGAGATGTTAGCTCACGGAGCATGGGAAAGAGATCGAAGACGCGTTCGATCGTCCAGCGTCCCGTGCCGCGCCGCGCGACGTCGAGGTTTTCCCACACCGTCAGCTCGGCGAAGATCCGCCGGTCCTCGGGGACGAACCCGATGCCGGTGCGCGCCACCCGATAGGGTTCCCAGCCCGTGATGTCCGTGCCCTTCCACGCGATCCGGCCCGTTTGAGGCGGGGTGAGCCCGATGATCGAGCGCATCGTCGTGGTCTTGCCCACGCCGTTGCGGCCGAGCAGGCACACGCACTCGCCCGCCGCGACCTCGAGCGACACCCCGAAGAGCACCCGCGAGAGCCCGTAGGCCGTGTGGATGTCCCGCACGTCGAGCAGCGGGGCCACGCTCATCGCCGCGCTCCGAGGTACACGCGCCGGACCTCGGGATCGGCCCGCACGTCGGCCGGTGCGCCTTCCGCGATCACCCGGCCCTGGTGGAGCACGATGATCTTCTGGGCGATCGAGAACACCACGTCCATGTCGTGCTCGGTGAAGAGCAGGGTGAGGCCGCGGTCGCGGACGATGCGGTCGATGAGGCGGATCGTATCGCGCGTCTCGGTGGCCGACATGCCGGCCGTGGGCTCGTCGAGCAACAACAGGCGCGGCTCGCTGGCCAGCGCGATGCCCAGCTCGAGCTGCTTCTGGGCGCCGTGCGAGAGGAAGCCGCTCAGCTCTCCCGACCGCTCGAGGAGACCGATGGAGGCGAGCACGGCGTCGGTCTCGTCGCGATACAGGCGCTCGACGGAGCTCCACAGATCGCGGCCGCGCCCGCGGTGCGAGAGATAGGCGGCCTGGATGTTCTGGAAGACCGTGAGCCGGGGGAAGATGTTGGTCCGCTGGAACGAGCGTCCCATGCCGAGGCGGCAGACGTCGTGGGGCGCCACGCCGGTGATGTCACGGCCCTCGAGCAGCACGGCGCCCGTGTCCGGACGCAGGTGCCCGGTGATCAGGTTGAAGAACGTGGTCTTGCCGGCGCCGTTGGGGCCGATGATCGCCGCCGTCTGCCCACGCTCGACCGCAAGGCTGACGCCCGCCACCGCCTGGAAGCCGTCGAACGCCTTGCGCACGTCGCGGACTTCAAGCACGCCGCGGCCTCGTGAGCCGGCGCGCCATGGCACCGATGGCCCCGGCGATGCCGCCCGGGAAGGCGAAGAGCAGAACGACCAGCACGGTGCCGAGCACGAACGGCCAGTACTCCGTGTAGGCCACGATCTGCTGGTTCAGCAGGATCAGCACGAGCGCGCCGATCGCCGGGCCGTAGAACGTGCCCATGCCCCCGAGCAGCGTCATGATCAGGACCTCCGACGACTTCGTCCAGTACGCGAAGTCGGGGAACACGCCGCGGTTGAAGATGCCGAAGAGGCCGCCGGCCATCCCCGCGAAGGCCCCGGCCAGCACGAACGCCGCAAGCTCGTAGCGCCGCACGTTGACGCCGATGAACTCCGCGCGCTCGGGGTTCTCGCGGATGGTCGTCAGCATGCGCCCGAACGGCGAGCCCACAATGCGCCGCAGGGCCCAGAGACAGAGGGCGACCATCAGCAGCGTGAGGAAGTAAAAGTACTCGGCGGTCCGCCAGCCGCCGACCACGGGCAGCGCGGGGATCCAGTCGAAGCTCGGGTAGGGAATCTCCGGCATGCCCTGCTCGCCGCCGGTCACCTCGTTCCACTTGAAGCAGATCGCCCACACGATCTGGGCGAAGGCGAGCGTGAGCATCGCGAAGTAGATGCGGGTGAGCCGCACGCAGAAGAATCCGAAGGCGAGAGCCGCGGCCCCGGCCAGCACGCCGGCCGCGGGAAAGGCCAGCAGGAACGGCACGCTGAGCTTCTTCATCAGGAGCCCGGTCGCGTAAGCGCCGATGCCGAAGTAGGCGGCGTGGCCGAAGGACACGAGCCCGGTCACCCCGACCAGCAGGTTGAGGCTGGTCGCGAACAGCGCCCAGATCACGATGTCGTTGGCCAGGAACGTGTAGAACCGCGAGCCCATCGCGGGCACGCAGAACGCGGCGATCAGGACGAACAATCCCCACGGCAGCCGGCCCAGACGCGCGATCACTTGAGCGGGCGGCCGGCCAGGCCCCAGGGACGCACGATCAGCACGCCGGCCATGAGGGCGAAGACTGCGAAGATCGAGAAGCGCGGGAAGAACAGGATGCCGAACGACAGCACCTGGCCGTAGATGACGGCGCCCAGGAACGTCCCCCACAACGAGCCGAGGCCGCCGATGACCACGACCACGAACGCCTCCACGATGACCTCGGTGTCCATGCCGGGCACGGTCGCGCGCATCGGGCTGATCAGGGCGCCGCCGAGCCCGCCCAGAAAGGAGGCGATCACGAAGACCCAGGTGTAGAGCGCGTCGACGTTGACGCCGAGCGCGCCGAGGGTTTCGCGGTCCAGCGCGGCCGCCCGGATGAAGCGGCCGACCCGCGTGCGCTGCAGCACGAACCACACCGTGAGCGCGATGGCCGGTCCCAGCAGGATGATGAACAGGTTGTAGTGGGGCACGGTGGCGCCGAAGAGCGACAGCGCGCCGGTCAGCTCGGGCGGGCGGCTCACCGATTTCTGCTGGGTGCCCCAGATCATCTTGGCCGCGTCGCTCAGGATCAGCGCGAGCGCGTAGGTGAACAGGAGCTGGTACAGCTCCTCCTTGGCGTAGAGGTGGCGGAAGAGCAGCCGCTCGACGATCCCGCCCAGCAACGCCACGGCGCCGGCGGCGCCGAGCGCGGCCACCCAGAACATCCCCCCACCGACCCCGGTCCACTGCACGAACTGATAGGCGGCATACGCCCCGAGCATGTAGAAGGTGCCATGGGCGAAATTGAGCACCCGCAGCACCCCGAAGATCAGCGACAGCCCCGAGGCGATGAGAAACAAGAACATCGCCGCGGTGAGCCCGCTCACCGACTGCGCAAACACGAACGACAGATCAGGCATCGCCCGAAGTACGCACGTCGTACGGGTGTGTCGCAGGCATGTAGTACGGCTGTTCGCGGGTCACGTGGACGGGGGGGAATTGGGGGGGACGTCCCGTCCCCCCCAATCTGGTGTCATCAATCCCTCGCGCTCAATCCATGAACTTGCTGGGGTCGACGTAGACCGCCGGCTTCATGATCGCGAACGGGTACTTCGGGTCCATCGCGGTCTTGCCGTAGAGCTGGCCGCGGTTGGCCTGATGATCCTTCTCGCGGATCGTGAGCGCGCCCACCGGCGTCTCCACGGTCAGGCCGATCAGCGCCTTGGACACCTTGTCGGAGTCGGTGCTGCCGGCCTTCTTGATGGCCTCGGCCAGGAACTGCATGCCGATGTAGCCCTGGATGGCCCACGACGACGGGTACTCGTCCTTCAGGTACTTCGACAGCCGCGCCACGTAGTCCTTGTGGGCCGGCGTCTCGCCCCAGTAGAACGCGTCGTACGAGTTGCCCCAGATGCCGACCGGGTAGTCCTTGCCCATCGACTTGGTGGTCTCCGGCGTGGCCGCCTCACCGACGCCGATGAACTGGTACTTGATGGTGTCGAACATGCCGAGCGCCTTGGCCTGCTTGGAGTAGGTCACGAAGAACCCGCCCCAGATCGACGAGAAGATGGCCTCGGGCTTCTTGGCCATCTGGGCGTTGATGAACGGGTTGTAGTCCTGCTCGCCGAGCTTGGGCCACTGCTGATCGACGATCTGCACGCTCGGCTTGATCTTCTTGAGGTGCTCGACGAACGCCTTGGTCACGTCCTGCCCGTAGGCGTAGTCGAACGACATGGTGGCCACGCGGGTGGCCGGCCACTTGGCCACGATCTCGGCCGCGCTGCGGCCTTCGATGGTGGTGGTCGACGCCACGCGGAACACGTAGGGATGGAGCTTGTCGGGGGCGGTGAGCTGGTCGGTCTTCGGAATCGGCGCGATGAAGACGACCTTGTTTTCCTTGGCCACGACGGACACGGCCGGCCCTTCCGCCGAGGTCAGGGTGCCGACCAGGAACTCGACGTTGTCCTTGAGGATCAGCTCGCGCGCCTGCCGCACGGCCTCGTTGGCGTCGGCCTTGGAATCGCGGATGATCAGCTCGAGCTTGCGGCCGAGCACGCCGCCCTTGGCGTTGATCTCCTCCACGAACATCATGGCGCCTTTGGACGCGGGCTCGCCGAAGAGCGCGGGCGGACCCGACAGCGGCATCGGCATGCCGACCTTGATCGGCTTCTGGGCATGAGCGGTGGCCGGGACGACCAGGGCCGCGACGGCGAGCAGCGACAGGAGCATGCGACGGTGCATGGAGACCTCCTTGGCGATGGGCCTCAGAACGCCGGCAGGCCGGGAATCTCCCGGCGCAACCGATACAGCGACGTCGAGGCCGTGATGAACAGCGAGCGATGGTCGTCGTCCCCGAACGCGAAGTTGGCGGTGCGCTCGGGAGTCTCGATGACTTCGAGCAGGTTCGCGTCGGGATCGAACACGTGGATGCCGCCGGGGCCGGTGCAGTAGACGTTGCCGGCCGAGTCGAGCTTCATCCCGTCCGGGGCGCCCGGCTTGTCGCCTTTGGTCTCGGCCCATAGCCGCCCGTTGGCGAGACCGCCCGTCGGGGCCACGTCGAACAGGCGGATGTGCTTGCGGGCGGTGTCGTTGACGTACAGCTTCGACTCGTCGAGCGAGAAGCAGAGGCCGTTCGGCCGATCGAAGTCGTCGACGAGCAGCACGGGTGTCCGCGGGTCGACGCCCGCCCGGTACACGCCCTGGAAGCTCAGCTCCTGAGCGCGCTCGACGCCGTAGAACTTAGCGCGCCCGTACGGCGGATCGCTGAAATAGATCCCACCGTCCGACCGGCAGACGACGTCGTTGGGACTGTTGAGCTGCTTACCTTGGTGATGAGTTGCGATCGGCACGCTCCGTCTGTCGGCCTCGGTACGCGTGAGCTGGCTGGTCGCGTGCTCACAGACGACGAGGCGGCCCTGCCGATCGTAGGCGAGGCCGTTCGACATGTTGCAGGGCTTGCGAAACGTGGTCACGCCGTCCCCGGCCGACCACCGGCGCAGGTGATCGCCCGGCATGTCGCTGAACAGCAGGAACTTCCCCGTCGGGTGCCACAGCGGCCCCTCGGTGAAGAGGAACCCCTCGCCGAGCTTCTCGAACGTCACGCCGTCGTCCTCTCGTTCAAAGCGCGCCCACCCTACCATGCCGCCATCGGCCCACCAAGCTCGCCCCGCCCGGGCGCGGGCGTCACCCGCGCAATCCTGATCGACGCCCCCTCCGAGGTTGTAAACTGGCTGGCGTGACGGGAGGCGTCCGATGAAAGTCTATCTCGGGGTGCCGCGTGGATTTTGCGCCGGCGTGGTGCGGGCCATCGACATCGTCGAGCTGGCCCTACAGAGGTTCGGCGCGCCGGTGTACGTCAAGCACGAGATCGTCCACAACCCGCACGTGGTGACCTCGCTCGAAGCCAAGGGCGCCATCACCGTCGAGGACGTGGACGAGATCCCCGAGGGCGCGCACGTGGTGTTCTCGGCCCACGGCTCGCCGCCGGACGACTTCACCAAGGCCGCGCAGCGCGGGCTGAAGGTCATCGACGCGACCTGCCCGCTGGTGACCAAGGTGCACAACGAGGCGCGCAAGTACGTCCGCGAGGGCCGGAAAATCATCCTCGTCGGCCACCGCGGCCACCAGGAAGTGAAGGGGACGATGGGCCAGTCCTCCATGCACCTGGTGGACGACCGCGAGGAGTTCCGGGTGCCGGAGCTGTCGCCCAACACGCCGGTCACCGTGCTCACCCAGACCACGCTGTCGGTCGACGACACCCGCCGGTCCATCGACCAGATCCGCCACAACTTCTCGGACGTGCTGGTGAGGAACGACCTCTGCTACGCGACCACCAACCGCCAGGCCGCGGTCAAGGAGCTGACCAAGCTCGTCGAGCTGATCCTGGTCATCGGCGCGCCCAACAGCTCGAACTGCAACCGGCTGCGCGAGGTGGCCGAGGCCAACGGCGTCCCCGCCTATCTGCTGAACGGGCCGGAGGAGATGGACCCGCGGTGGTTCGAGGGCGTCGAGCGCGTCGGCATCACCTCGGGCGCGTCCACGCCCGAGGAGCTGGTCAAGGCCGTCATCGACGCGCTCAACCCGCAAGAGGTCGTGAAGATCGAGGGCGCCGAGGAAGACGTCAACTTCGTCCTGCCCAAGGAGCTGCGCTGAGCTGAAGATCCTCTGCGTCGGCGGCGGACCGGCGGGCCTGTATCTGGCCCTGCTCATGAAGAAGGCCGACCGCGGCCACGACGTGACGGTCCTCGAGCGCAACCGCTCCGACGACACCTTCGGCTTCGGCGTGGTGTTCTCCGACGCCACGCTGGAGCGCTTCGCGCAGGCCGATCCCGAGACGCACGACGCCATCGTCGGGAGCTTTGCCCACTGGGACGACGTCGACGTCCACTATCAGGGTCAGGTGCTCACGTCCACCGGCCACGGCTTCGCGGGCATGGCCCGCCAGCGGCTGCTCGACATCCTCCAGCGACGGTGCGCCGAGCTGGGCGTGTGCCTCTGCTTTCAGACCGAGGTCGCGGACCTCGCGGGGTGGGCGGATGCGGACCTGATCGTCGCCGCCGACGGCGTCAACAGCGGACTGAGGACGCGCGACGCCGAGCACTTCGAGCCGCGCCTCGACGCGCGCCGCAACAAGTTCGTGTGGCTGGGCACGACGTGTCCGTTCCCCGCCTTCACGTTCATCTTCAAGGAGAGCGAGCACGGACTGTGGCGGGTGCACGCGTATCGCTACGACGCCACCCACTCGACCTTCATCCTCGAG
>Ga0193725_1000437_pt1 | contig 12589 bp, 7 predicted proteins | sample H2a2metaG_FD_143058 | JGI IMG/M metagenome (GOLD analysis project Ga0193725, IMG submission 143058) | Soil microbial communities from a riparian zone of the East river system, Colorado, United States - H2a2 | ecosystem: Environmental > Terrestrial > Soil > Riparian zone | place: USA: East River... | reverse complement strand
ACCCACGCGGAGCGCAGCTTGACATCGAACACCCGTTCGGTATCATGCACGCAAAGGAGGCGCGAGTGACCAAGCACGACGCGGATCGGAAGGTCAAGATCCTCGATTTCATCGCTGCGACGCTGCGTGCCCGCGGCTTCCCGCCGTCAGTCCGCGAGATCATGAAGGCGGTCGGGCTTGCCTCGACCTCGGCGGTTCATCATCACCTCCAGGTCCTCGAACGTGAGGGCTACCTGGAACGTGGAGCCGCCCAATCGCGGGCGATCCGCCTGACGCCGTATGCCGCGCTCCGCCTCGGTCTGGCAGGCGAGCTCGTGCCGCAGGCAGCGACCATGGAGGCCCACATGCTGCCGGTCATCGGCGAGATCGCCGCCGGTGGCCCGATCGAGGCCTACCAGGACGCTTCGGAGACGGTGGGCATCCCGGACATGCTCGCGCCGTCGGGCGATGCCTACGTCCTCAAGGTCCGCGGTGATTCGATGATCGATGCTCACATCGCCGATGGGGACTTCGTCCTCATCCGGCCTCAATCGACGGCTCGCAACGGCGACATCGTCGTTGCCCAGGTCGAGGAGAACGCGGTCACCCTGAAGCGCTTCTTCAAGGAGAAGGATCGCGTCCGGCTGCAGCCTGCAAACCCGAATTATCCCGCCCAGTTCTACCCCGACGTTCGAATACAAGGCAAGTTGATCGGCGTGATTCGACGTCTCGACTGACGGCTGGCCGGCCTGACGGCTCATGCGTGCGTTGCCGGCTGCGCTCCCTCGCTCACGCACGATAGTGCGCTCGCTGCGGGTGCTCGCCGGCGCCTTCGCCTGAACCGCCCGGGCCGGCCGATCGCAGACATGCGATTACAGAATTCGAGGTCGGTATTCCACATCGCTTCCACAAGCACGAGAAGACAGAGTGCCGGTCTGTAGGTGGAATTCGCAGTTTCATGCATGGCGCTGGAGGAGTAGTCAACTTCCGATGATGTCGAGCTGAACAGACTCTCCACAGTCAATCCACTGCGGTGGTCGACACTGAAACGGCTCGCCAAGGGAGTTGAACAACAGGATTGGGAATCACAGGCCAGCGGCGTGTCAGAACCTGGTCCACGGTATCGGGAACATCCCGGCGAGTGGCCCTGACGCCCGATCGTCCACAGGCCGTCAACAGTTGCTCGGGAGATCTCGACAACATCGCAATCTTTGTTTCCCGAAGGTGTGGACGAAGGCCACATCAGGGAAAGTCAAGACTGGTTTCTAGTCCGATCAAGCCCCCTAATCGGACGGGCCAACGACCGACCTCGTCTGGGGAGCCCATGATCGATCGCCTTCCGCCGCAGAGTCTCGAGGCCGAGCAGTCCGTGCTCGGCGCCATCCTGATCGACCGTGACGCGGTCGTCGAGGTGGCCGAGTTCCTTCGACCGGCGGACTTCTACCGCCAGGCGAACGCGTCGATCTACACGGCGGTGATCGAGCTCTTCGAACGGCGCGAGCCGATCGACATCGTCACCGTGGCGGAGACGCTGGAACGGAGCAATGAACTCGAGGCGGTCGGCGGACGAGCCTACCTCTCGAGCCTGTCGAACTCCACCCCGACAGCCGTCCATGCCGTCCAGTACGCCAGGATCGTCGAGCGCAAGGCGGTTCTCCGCAACCTCATCGGCGCGGCGGGCCGTATCGCCGGAATCGGCTACGAGGATCCAGCCGAGATCCAGGAGGCGATCGATCGGGCCGAGGCGGAGCTCTTTGCGGTCAGCCAGAAGCGACTCGAGTCGGGGTTCTCGAAGCTCGACTCACTCCTTCACCAGGCGTACGACCGGCTCGACTACCTCCACGCCCATCGCGGTGAGATCAATGGCGTCCGGTCCGGGTTCACCGACCTGGACGCGCTGACGACCGGGCTCCAGAAGAGCGACCTGATCGTCGTCGCCGCCAGGCCGTCGGTCGGAAAGACGAGCTTCGCCCTCAACATCGCCGAGCATGCGGCCGTCAGGGAGAAGAAAAGCGTCGGCGTCTTCAGTCTCGAGATGAGCAAGGAGCAACTCGTGCTTCGCCTGCTGTCGAGCGTCGCCAATATCGACAGCCAGCGGCTCCGGAGCGGCTTCCTCGAAGAGCTCGACTTCGCCCGGATCGCGCCCGCGATGAACGCCCTCTCGGAAGCACCGATGTACATCGACGACACACCGAGCATCAGCACGATGGAACTCCGGACGAAGGCCCGCCGACTGCAGGCTGAGTCCGGGCTCGATCTCGTGATCGTCGATTACCTCCAGCTGATGCAGGCGGCTACGACCAGCCGAGACGCCAACCGAGTGCAGGAGGTGTCGGAGATCTCGCGTGGCCTCAAGGCGCTCGCCCGCGAGCTGAGTGTGCCGGTCATCGCCCTCTCCCAGCTATCCCGCCAACCGGAGATGCGCGAATCGAAGGAGCCTCGCCTTTCGGACCTGCGCGAGTCGGGGGCGATCGAGCAGGACGCCGACCTCGTCCTCTTCCTGTACCGCGAGAAGGACAAGCCCGGCGAGGACCAGGACACCGAGGGCGAGGTGATCAACCTGAAGCTTGCCAAGCATCGCAACGGCCCAACCGGCGATCTGCAGCTGTGGTTCAAGAAGCGCCAGACGCGGTTCGTGTCGTACGCCGGAGAGCGGTTCGCCGAGGCAAGCTAGCGATATCCAGCTATGCGAGGTTCCGGACGGGGGCCGTGATGGTGCGTCTCTGCACCGGGCCCGGAGTGCGCTTTGGGCACAAATCGACGGAGACGATTCGACATCCGCACGAGATCGTGGCCGAATCCGCGAATCAATGTGCTTCGCAGTGCTTGACTGGACCAGTATTCTGCCCCACAGAGTCTCGGAATCGAGCCTGATCGAATCGTCTCGCGCCTGCCCTCCATTGACGCGCGGTGCGATTCCAGCTCGCCGGGGCAGATCCGGGGGCCTTGTCCAGCGCGACTACGCCAGAGGAGGTTCCGGAGAGGGTGTACGAGGACCGATCGCTTACCTGTCGCGACTGCTCGGAGGAGTTCATCTTCTCCAGCGGCGAGCAGGCGTTCTTTTCGAGCAAGGGCCTGCTGAACGACCCCCAACGCTGCCCGGCATGCCGAGCGGCGGCGAAGCAGGCACGGACCGCCGGCGGCCCGCGGGAATTTCACGCCGCGATCTGCGGCAGTTGCGGTGGCCAGGCCATGGTCCCATTCGCGCCGCGGAACGACCGCCCCGTCTACTGCAGCTCATGCTTCGACAAGGTCCGAGCCGGAACGCTGAGTGAGTCAGCCACCGTCTGACCAGCGCCCGACCAACCGCGGACGAGCCGACCCGCCCAGGGTCGGCTCGCTGATTCCGGGTAGCCCTAGACTGGGCCGACGGGGATCGAAGCAGGGAGATGGATCAATGGGCGTCATCATCATTCGGGAGATGGTCGGCACGAGCCCGCAATCGTGGAGCGATGCTGCTCGCCAGGCGGTCGCCACGGCCTCGAAAACCGTCCGCAACATCCAGACGGTCGAGGTCGTGAAGTCGAGCGCTGTCGTCGAGGACGGTCAGATCGTCGAATACCGGGTCGAGGTCAAGATCGGCTTCGAATACGAGGGCTGAGTCCGAGGGTCACAGCCACGCCGGGCTCGCAGCTAATCGCCAGATAAGCCCCTCCGGTCACTATGGGGCGCATGCCCCGGCCCAATCGGCTCGCCCTTGTTGACACCCTGCGCGACGGCTCCGTATCGTTCGCGCCGCCCAGTACTCACGGTCCGCTCGACCATTCCGTCCCCGGTGCCGATGCGCCGCGATCGGTCCGAGCTTCGATAGCCGTCGGTCCGGGCCGAGCGGCGATCGAAGCGCCGGCCCTCATCAGAGGGGCATCGCAGGGTGTCGTGAGCGGGTTCCCGATCCAGCCGGGGAAGATCCAGCGACCGCTGCTGCGCGAGGAAACCCTCGCCCGCCATCGGCTTCTCGACTGGCTGGACGTCAAGATCCACAACCGCGTCATGTTCGTCATCGCCGAAGCCGGCTATGGCAAGACGACGCTGCTGGCTGACTTCTCGCGGCGGACTCACATGCGGACCCTCTGGTATCGGATGGACGCGGAGGATCGCAGCTGGGGAACCTTCCTCTCCTATCTGATCGCAGCCGGGCGCGAGTACGAACCGGACTTCGCTCAACGAACCGCGGCGATGCTGCGTGAGTCCGAGCCCGGCGGGCCAACCCGCGACGAAGTGGTCGATATGTTCCTTCGCGAGTTGCCCGCGATCTCCGAGGATGGCGCCGCCGTTATCCTCGACGACTTCCACGTCGCCGACGACGTCCCGGACATCAGGTTCATCGCCCGCGAACTTGTCGCGCGCGCCCCGGAACGCCTCACGGTCGTCTTCTCGAGTCGCCGAGTCCCGGCGATCCCGGTCGGACGACTTCGGTCACATGGCGAGCTCGCCGAGATGCGCACGATGGACCTGCGCTTCTCCGAGGCCGAGACGGGGGAGCTGTTTCGCGAGACGTACCGGCACCCGCTCGAGGGCGACGTCCTGGCCGATCTCACGCGCCGAACCGAGGGCTGGGCGGCCTCGCTGCATCTCGTCCGTGCGGCCGTCCGCGAGCGATCGACGGTCGAAACGCGCTCGTTTATTCGAGCGCTGTCCGGGGCGACATCAGATCTCCACGACTATCTCGCCGAGGAGGTCGTCGGCGAGCTCCCCGAGGTGCACCAGGACTTCCTCATGCGGACGTCGATCCTTCAGTCGGTCGAGCCCGAGGCCGCCGAGGTCGCGAGCGGCATGGATGCGACAACCGTTCATGGTCTGATCGCTGAAAGCGAACGGCTCGGGCTCTTGTCGCGTCGTCAGGAATGGACGAAACCGGGCTTTGGGTTCCACCCACTGGTTCGCGAGTTCCTCGAGGCAAGGCTCCGCAGGAGCATGCGCGAGGAAGCGGTCGCCCAGCTTCACACCACGATTGCACATTGGGCGGAGAGCCGCGACTGGCGGATCGCCTGTTTCCATCACGCCGCGGCAGGCAACGTGGACGAGTTGCTGCGCGTCCTGGACGGGTCCATCGAGAGCGTCGTCGGGGCCGGCGACATCGCCCTCGCGTCTGGGTACCTGGACAAACACGAGCCCGCCCAGACCACACCCGGTTTCGAAGTGATCCGCTCCCGCGCCGCGGCCCGCCGCATGGATGTCCCGGCAGCGATCCGCCATGCCAACCTCGCGATGAGCCTCGACCCAACGTCGGATTCAGCCCTGGGGAACCAGTTGGCGGTCTACTTCCTGGCGGGCAACCTAGTCGAAGCCAGCGCGCTCGCGTCTCAAATCGCCACAACGGCGCGCTCCGAATTGCTCCGCGACATCGGCGCCGCCTCGTGGCTCGTCTTAGAGGCAAGCCTTGAAGCAAATCTCGATGACGGAGCGACACTCTTGCATCGACTGGCCGAGAAGAGTCGAGAACGCGGGCACCGGCACTACGAGGGCGTAAGCCTTCTCAACGCAGCGCAGATTCATCGAGCGCAAGGGAAGGCAGAGCTGGCTGAATCGGAAGCCCGAGACGCCGCCGATGCTTTGCGGCAAAGCTCATCGGGCTCTGAAGTGCTGTCGGCTCGACTCGCACAGGCATGGGCTTCGGCGCACCTTGGAGACGTGACTCAAGCACGAAACTACCTTTCGGAGGCAGCGGAGTCATGTCCCAATGCGTCGCGTCCTGAGTGGTTACTCGAGGCCACAACAATCGAAGTCTGGTACGGCGACGAAGACGTTGCTGCCTCCTGTCTTGACGAGCTGGTAAGCCGCGATCTCAACCCCGCGCTGCGAGCCGCAGCGGAGCTAGCGGCGGCGCAACTCGCGTTGCGACGTGGCGATCTTGATGGTGCTGATCGCGAGATGCCTCGCGAGACGCCCACTGTTCCGAGGCAAGAGCCAGGGCACTTGAGTCGCTATCTGGCTCTCCAGGCATACGTCCAGTCAGTTCGCGGCGTAACGGACGCGCGCCAACAACTGTTGCGTGCGGCGGCCATTGCAGACCGTCAGGCATCCATGTTCTGGGCCAACTACTGCCGCGTCGTCCTTGCCCTTGGACCCCCGGCCGCACCAGCCGGAAGCGTGGGCGACCTCCGCCGCTTTGACCCTGTCTATCTAAGCCTCGTCGCCGAGGTGGTGATCGCATCGCTCCACAAACTCGACGCCGATTCTCTCGAGCTGGTAGTCGCAGAAGCCGAGCGAAGGCCTGAGCGGTGGCGCAATAGCGTTCGGCGAGCCGCGACAGATAGGTCTTCGGCGAGCAATCTCCACGCCGCGCGGCTGCTCGACGTGATCGGAGTGGCAGCGGATGTGCCGATATTGCGAGCGATCGGTCGAGCTGCAAAGCATTCTCCAGCGGACGCATCGCTGGGCCGGAGGCTTGCGCGCCGACTCGCTCCGCGGGTGATCGTCGAAGACCAAGGACGAGTCGAAATCCTCATCGGGTCCTCACGCATGCCCGGTACAGACCTCCGTCGCAAGGTCCTCGCCCTACTTTGCTATCTGTTGACCAGGGAGCGCTTTTCAGCAACTCGTGACGAAGTGGTCGATGCGCTGTGGCCGGACACCGCACCAGAGGTGGCCGTGAATTCGCTCAATCAGACGGTCTACTTCTTACGCCGTGTATTCGAACCTGGCTACAAGGAAGACATCTCAGCCGGGTACGTGCAACACGACTCAGACGTGCTATGGCTCGACCAGGACCTCATCTCATCGCGGAGTCAGGCCTGTCGCGAACTGATGGGCGACCTCCCGGACGACCCTTCGCCGACCGATGCTCTCCGCCTTAGCGAACTCTATCGGAATCGATTCGCTCTCGATTTTTCCTACGAGGAGTGGGCAGTTCCCTACAGGGATTCGCAACATGTCGGATATCTCCGAGTCATCGAAGCCGCCGTCTCGCGCGACCTCGAGACGGGTCATTGGGCCCGCGGGATCGTTCTAGCTCGACGCGCCCTTGAGATCGAGCCGGAGCAGGAGAGCCTCGAGCTTTGTCTCCTGCGCCTGTACCGGGCAACGGGCGCTCATTCCGCTGCCGCAGAGCAATACGCCCACTACGCCGCGTACCTGCGAGATGAGCTCGGCGTCGAGCCGCCCGCGCTTTCAACGCTGTAGAGATAAGTAGGATGACGTATTGACCGGTCAACTCCGGGCTCCCTATAGTCCGGTCATGTTCCCAGTACTGCAGTACTAGGAAGCAACGTCGAGAACGCTCGGAACGCGCCGAAGCTCCACCTGAAATGGGCACTTAGGGTGGAGCCGAGCGAGTAGTGCAACCGACCGACCAATGTGTCAGGTCGGTTTTCGTGTCTTTTAGGGGCACGAGGGCCGCAAAAGGAGAACGAGCGTGGAAATTCAGTCCGCCGTCAAGGGTTGGTAGGTCGGAGATCAGACCGATGAAAGATCGACTTCTTCGATTGATGTCCGTCTTTGGCGCCGTTGCCGCCATGGCAATCGCCGGAGGGGCATCAATCAGGGGCTTCTAGTACGTTTGGGCGCATAGGCGTCGTGGCTCGTAGGGATTAGAGTCTGACGCAACATCCCACTCGTATGGGGCACCGATGTCCAGGTCCCTAAAGCTCTATGTCACGGGGCTCGTGAGTGTAAGCGCCGTTGCGCTGCTCCTCACGAGCTTTGTGTTTTCCACTAGGCCCGACTTGATCCTTGGGATGCGTCCCGAGATCTCGATTGATCCAGCGCATCCAAGCGATATCAACGTCCTTCTTGGCGTTATGTTCTGGACCTTGGTTACGTTCTTCGCGGGCGCGCTCCCGGTCCGCATGCCTCGGGGAACGATGGTGTCGGTTGCACTTGCACCCATCCTTGCCGCAATGACGCTGGGCGGCCCCGTTGCCGCCGGATGGGTTGCCTTGATAGGAACGACCGAGCTACGCGAGGTCCGTGGCCGGATTCCCTGGTACGGGACCGCCGCCAACCACGCCGGCATCATGCTGCCGACCCTGCTTGGATCCTTCGCATGTGAATTCGTCAGAGGGAATTCGAGCGACCACCCATTGATGCTCATCGCGACCATGACGGGCGCGAGCACTTTCTTCTTTCTCAACATTTCGCTGGCCGCCCTCGTCGTCTCGCTACGGACACAGCAGAGTTTTCGCGTGGTCCTGACCGGAGACGCTCGCGGATTTGGGGCCAACCTCCTCGCCCTCACTCCCCTTGCCTGGCTGATGAGCGTCATCTATCACGTCGCGTGGTGGGCCGCGCTGCTGTTCGCCCTGCCGCTGTACACGACCAGGATGGCGTACCACCAGTTCATCGAGATGCGGGAAATGTTCACGCAGACAATCGGGGCCCTGGCCGGCGCCGTGGACAAGCGTGACCCGTACACCAGCAAGCACAGCCATCGCGTAAAGCAGATCGCGGTCGACATCGGGCGCGAGATGAGCGTCACGGAGCCTGAGCTCGAGGCACTCGAATGGGGCGGACTGCTCCACGACGTCGGCAAGATCGGCGTGCCGGACAGCGTGCTTCTCAAGCAGGAGCGGCTCACCCGTGAAGAACGAATGATCATGAACGCCCACCCCGTCCTCGGCGCGGAGATCATCGCCCCGGTCACGAAACTGGCTCCGGAGCTGCCGATCATTCGCCATCATCACGAGTGGTACAACGGCTCCGGCTACCCGGACCGCCTCCTGGGCGACGAGATCCCGAAGCTGGCGCGCATCCTCCATGTCGCCGACGCGTTCGAGGCCATGACCGCCCAGCGCCCTTATCGGATGACCCCGCTGACCGCTGAGCAGGCGCTCGGTGAGCTCCGCAAGTTCGCCGGTATCCAGTTCGATCCGGTCGTTGTCGACGCCTTCGTCCGTACACCGTGGGTCGAGGGCGTATCCGATCCTGGCCGAATGGCCGAGCCGCGGGCCATCCCGCTCATCGCCCAGGCGGCCAACCGAATGACGCAGGCGCGCTCAGAATCGGCGCCCGTCGAGCGGGCCTGATCGAGCCGAAGCCGCCGGGGCCGGAGCCCACGGCACCCAACGCGGCCCTCCTCTCCGGGGCAAGATGGGCATGTGACCGCGCTTCAACGTCGATTGGGGGCTAGTCGATTGGCGGCTACATGAGCATCCCGTGCTGATCGGCGGCATTCTGTTCGGGCTCGTCCTTGGACTCGTCGCCGGCGGGAGCATCAGCAATCTCGCCGCGGTTCGACTCCGCTGGATCGGCATCCTCTTTCTCGCGGTCATCGTTCGATTCGCCACCGAGGCGGCGATCGCGGCAGGGGTGGACGTCGTCCAGGCCCTCCGTCTGCCTCTGTTTGGCCTGTCGTTCGGGCTGCTTCTCGTCGGACTCTGGGCCAATCGATCGAACCCGGGCCTGAGCCTCGCGTTCGTCGGGATACTCCTGAACACGATCGCGGTCCTCGCCAATGGCGGCTACATGCCCGTCTGGAGGCCGGCCCTCGTTCAGGCGGGCTTCGACCCGAATACGGTCCTGTCGCCGTTCCACGCGTTCCTGCCGTTCGACAAGCTCGATGCGGCATTCCTTCTTCGGGCGGGACCCCTCGGCGACATCCTGCCGATCCCGTTGCCTTATATCCGGAACGTCGCCTCGATCGGCGACCTGTTCCTCGCCGCAGGGCTGGGCTTCTTCCTGTTCGCGTCGATCCTTCGCTCGCCCACCCAGGCATCGGAAGAGGAGAGCCGCCCGGCCGATGGCGACGCCCCGGAACTCGCGCCGACGTCGCGTCTACAACGCAGCGTCCTCGCCGCGGTCCTCGGCAAGCGTTTTCGCAGTGAGACGGGCCTTGCCCCAGGCCTGGCCGAAGCCTCCGTGCTGGATCGGCCCCTGGCCCTGGGCGGATTCCCGTTGGGCCTGGCGGCGCCAGGATCGTCGGTAGGCGGAAGAGTCGGGGCCACGATCATCCGCCCGTCGTTCGCCGGTGACGACGCGATCCTCCAACCGCTCCCCGGGGCCGAGGTCGTCGAGCGTGTCCGCCGCCACCCCTATGTACGGTTGGCCCTCAACAGCTCGTTCTCTTCCTTATGGGTCGGCCAGCTCATCAGCCTGTTTGGCGACCGGGTCCACCAGATCGCCCTGGCATTCCTCGTTCTCGGCCTGACGAATTCGCCCGTGGCGGTGGCGTTCGTCTTCGTCGCGGCGACCCTGCCGAACCTGCTCCTGTCGCCGATCGCCGGCACGTACGTCGATCGATGGGACGCCAAGGAAGTCATGGTCGTCAGCGACCTCCTGCGGGCGGCGATCATCCTCCTCATCCCGCTGGCCGCCGTGACCAACGTCCTCTTCGTCTATCCGCTTGTCTTCGCCGTCACCACGATCTCGATCTTCTTCAGGCCGGCCCGGGTGGTTGCCCTGCCCAGGATCGTCCGCGAGGACGAGCTCCTGACCGCGAACTCGGCGATGTGGATCGGCGAGACGATCGCCGACGTTATCGGCTATCCACTGGCGGCGGTGTTCGTGACCTTCCTGGGAGCGGCACTGCCGCTGGCATTCTGGATCGACGCCGCGACCTACGGTGCGTCGGCTGCGCTCATCTTCTCGATCGTAGTGCCGCCGCTTGCCCGGCCGGCGAACCAGGACGAGGAACGGCCGACGGTCGTCGCGGATCTCAAGGCGGGCTACCGCTTCCTTCGCAACGAGACCGTGCTGCTCGCAAATACCCTCCAGGCGACCGTCGCGCAGTTCACGCTCGGTGTCCTGATCGCCCTGACACCGTTCTATGCAAAGGGAATCACGGCTGGACTGGCCGTCGATGAAAAGTCGGCATATGGGTTCCTCGAGGCCGCGATCGGCGTGGGCAATCTCATCGGCGGCTTCGCTATCGGGTACCTTGGCTCGCGCTTCGCTCGCGGGAAGACGGTGATCGTCGGCTATGTAGCACTGGGTGCGTGTGTGGTCGTCCTTGGACTGGTCGGCAACCTCGGACTCGCCATCAGCCTCATGTTCGGCATAGGCGTCGCCAACATGGTCTTCGTGATCCCGAGTCAGACGATGTTCCAGGAGCGAACGCCGGGCGAGATGCTCGGACGGGTCGTCGGGTTCCGGTCCGCCCTCGTGTTCGGATCGATGACGATCGCGATGGCGGCCAGCGGCCTCCTCGCGGCATCGGTTGGGACAGCGGCGGTGTTGATCGTATTCGGCCTGACGACCGTGCTGGCCGGGCTGGCCGGATTGTTGGTCCCGGCCGTGCGCGACGCCTGACCTTCGGTACACTGGCGGCCGCGTGCGCCGCGCCCATCCCAGGCCGCGCCACAGGAGAGACACGAACCAGCATGACCGAACGAAACGAGGACGCGCCCGACGGGTCGCCCGACACGACCGAGCCGGCGCCCGAGCCTCCGACGCCGGAGTCGGAGGCGCCCGATGCGGCGTCGACGGCTACCGAGCCAGGGCCGGATGCCATCGAGCCCGAGCCGGCGACGCCCGAGCCTGCGCCCGCGGCGCCGGAGCCGGAACCAGTCGCTCCCGAGCCGGAGCCTGCCACCGAGCTTGCGGCCGACATCGACGACGCAAGCGGCGACGAGGCGCTCGAGGTCGACGACGAGTCGGCCACAGAGGTTTTGGCTGGTGGGGCGGCCGGAGCCGCGGGGGCGGCCGCCGGGTCGGGCTCGACGCCCTGGCAGGAACCCGCCCGTGTCGGCGGCCGGCGCGGTGCCACTGGAGCACCCATCGCTGCGTCGATCCCGGAGCCGGTCATCAGGATCAGGGATCGTGCATCGAGTGTGTTCGTCATCGCGACCCTCGTCGTGTTCGCCGTGATTGCCCTGAATGGCCTCCTGCTCGGGACGGGCGGCGCCCTGCATCCGTACGTGCCACCGACCGAGGCGCCCTCGCCATCCGAATCGATCTCGCCACCGCCTTCGGGCTCGGCTGCGCCTTCAGGCTCGGCTGTTCCGTCGGGCTCGGCTGTCCCGTCGGGCTCGGTCGCCCCTTCGGGATCCGTGGCTCCGTCGGGATCGGTCGCGCCATCGCCGTCGGTTGCACCGAGTGTTTCGCCGCCTACGTCGTGATCGTCCGCCACCCGGGATCGCCAGCGAAGGTCGCGACGACCCCTCGATAGCGGCGCGAGCCGCCATGGTCGAGACTCAGCTCCGAGCCCGCGGCATCCGCGATGAGCGCGTTCTCGGGGCCATGGCCAGCCTCCCGCGCGAGCGTTTCGTGCCGGAGCAGCGGCGGGCGATCGCGTACGCCGATGAAGCGCTCCCGATACCGGCCGGCCAGACCATCAGCCAGCCGTGGATCGTCGCCCGCATGACGGAGCTGCTCGCCCCCCGTGTCGGGGACCGGGTCCTCGATATCGGGACCGGGTCCGGCTACCAGGCGGCCATCCTCGCGCTGCTGGGCGCCCGCGTGGTGTCGATCGAGCGCCAGCCGGAGCTCGCCGAGAGCGCCCGTGCGCGACTGGTGGAACTGGGCTTCGGCGACCAGGTGGAGGTCCGGCTCGGCGATGGCAGTCTCGGTGACCCGACGGGTGCGCCGTGGGACGGGATCCTCGTGGCGGCCGCCGCGCCCGCGATCCCCATCCCCCTCCGCGAGCAGCTGTCGCCGAACAGCGGCCGCCTGGTCATCCCGGTCGGCAATCGGGGCCGGCAGGATCTGCTCCTGATCGTCCGGCATGGGGACACCT
>Ga0193725_1000435_pt1 | contig 12603 bp, 7 predicted proteins | sample H2a2metaG_FD_143058 | JGI IMG/M metagenome (GOLD analysis project Ga0193725, IMG submission 143058) | Soil microbial communities from a riparian zone of the East river system, Colorado, United States - H2a2 | ecosystem: Environmental > Terrestrial > Soil > Riparian zone | place: USA: East River... | reverse complement strand
CGCGCGAGCTCCCGCGTGCTCTCGAACGAGGATCAAGTGCTGGCGGAGGAAATCGCCGATACCTTGCTCCCCACGACTGCCGGCTCACCAGGCGCGAAGGCGGCAGGCACGGGCGCGGCGATGAACTTGATTCTCAGCGACTGCTACAAGCCGGCGGATCAGCGCGCGGTCAGCGAGGGGCTCGCGCGCTTTCGGGCGAACAACTTCCTCGGGCTGTCGCGCGCGGACCGTGAGACGTTCGTGCGCTCGGTTGGCAGGCAAGCATGGTTCGCGCCGGTGCGTGACCTCGCACTCGGCGCGTACTTCTCGTCCGAGACCGGGATGACGAACGCGCTCCGCTACGTGCGGGTGCCGGGGAAGTACGTAGGCTGCATGCCGCTGGCGCCGGGCCAGCCTGCTTGGGGCTAGGGAGCAGGGGGATTTGAAACCAACGGCCTCCATGGGAGGCCGTTGGTCTTGTTGGCATGTATGTGCTTAGAAAGGACAATTCCCCGGATCCGGCGCGTCGATCCTGAGCGCAGCGGCCTGCGGCGCCAGGTAGACGACAATGTTCTCAGCGGGCGCGCCGCTCTCGTTCCGCGCGATGTGCGCGTGCTCGCCTACGTCGAGATACCCTTGGCCTGCGCTACGAACCATCGGTGTGCAGGTGGGATCATCGGACATGTAGAACGTCATCGTCCCCGATACCACTTCAATGAACACGGGGCCGGGGTGCCGATGCCAGCCGCTCTGACCGCCCGGCTGAAAGACAATGCGCTGCACCGCGATGTCCAGATTGGGTGTGGCCTTCACCTCCCCGTGCCAGTCGCCGGAGATCCGTTTGACCTTGAACGTCGGGTCGGACGGATCGCCGAAGGTTGCGCGGCCGAGCAACGTTGACTGGCTTCCTGATGACAGAGTGAACAGAGGCGCTGGGGTGGCCGCCTCGGTTGCAGTCCCGTCACACCCCGCCGAGACTATCGTGAGAGTGAGCGCCCCCGCGAGCGCAGCTAGTCGTGCTGACATGTTCCGCCTCCTTGCGTTGGGATTCGCTTCGCCGAACGCTCTAGGGTTGCGAAAGCGTGTAACCGAGGCCATGGCGCGCACCTGACTTCTGGCAGACTTCCGGCTGATCTGCTAAATGGTGTGGTCATGGCGGTTCTCGTCCGGTTCGGGGAGTTCGAGGTCGACCTTCGCGCAGGCGAGCTCTTCAAGCAGGGGATCAAGATCCGGCTGCAGCAGCAGCCGTTTCGGGTCTTGGCGCTGCTCCTGGAGCACCCCGGCGAAGTGGTGACCCGCGAGGACCTGCGCCAGGCGATTTGGCCCGCGGGGACATTCGTGGAGTTCGATGTCGGCCTCGACGCCGCGATTCACAAGCTCCGCAGCGCCCTGGGCGACTCGGCCGAGAGCCCGCGACTGGTGGAGACGTTGCCGCGTCGTGGGTACCGGTTCATCGCCGCAATCGATAGCGCGGTCGCGCCGGAGGCTCCTCGCACGAGGGCCGCCACCATCATCGCGAGTACGGTCGTCCTCGCAGCTATCGCGCTCCTGTGGCATCCCTGGAGCCGCCCCACGGAGCCTCCCCTTGTGGCCGTGCTGTATTTCGCGGCCCGTGACACAGCCGACGCCTATCTCGCCGACGGCTTGACCGAGGACATCACGAGCCTCCTCGGCAGCGCGGCGAGCGTGCAGGTGAAGTCGCCCGGCGCCGTGCGGCGGGCCCAACGCGCGTCACCGGGCGACGCGCCGGCAATTGCCCGTGCGCTCGGTGTGCACTACTTGCTGGACGGCAATGTGCGACGGGTCGGCTCGCGCGTCCGTGTGTCGATCCGGCTCTTGACGGGGGCCACGGCGGTCGCGGCTTGGGGCGACGTGTTCGATCGGAACCCGGACGAGCTGCTCGCGTTGCCATCGGTGATCGCCCAGGCAGTGGCGCTGCGCGTGGGAGGAGAGGCCGCGTCATCGGACACCCGTGTGCTCGGCACGCTGCGCACGCGTAGCCCCGTTGCCTACGACCACTATCTGCGGGGCAACTTCTTTCTGGCGCGACGGTCACCGGGTGAGACCGCGCGGGCGCTCGCCGAGTATCGGGAAGCCGAACGACTCGACTCCGGGTTTGCCGCGGCCATCGGGCGAGCGGCCTACGCCCACGCGATCGCGCGCGGCAATTACTATCGGCTGCCTGACGCACCGATCGACAGCCTGGCGATCCGCGGGCTCGTCATCGCCAACCGCGCGCTGCGTCGCGATTCGACCTCATCCGACGCCTGGATGGCGCGCGGCTACCTCCTCGCCTTCGCCAATCCCCGCACCATGGATGGCTCGGTGCAAGCGTTCCAGCGGTCCATCGTCCTCGACCCCAAGAACGCCGAGGCGCACCATCAATACGGCTCGATCCTGAACTGGCTCGGGCGGTACGAGGAGGCCGATCGAGAGCAGCACGCGGCGCTTGCGCTCGATCCGGGGCGCGCGATCTCCTTCGTCGATCTGGCGTGGACGCACGTGCGCGACACGAAGCTCGCCGTGGCTCTGACCGACAGCGCCGTCGCGCTCGACCCCGCCTCGGCATTCTCGCGCCGTTGGCGGGCGTTGGCCCGGCTTTGGGCGGGTGACGTACGCGGAGCGCGGGACGACGCGGAGTTGGCAAATCGGCTGCAGCCCGGAGACATCGTGATGGAAAGCGTACTCGCCACCGTCCTCGCGCACGCGGGAGACAGTGGCCGAGCTCGGGCGCTGATGGCGCATTGGCCGGGGCGGAACGAGCATTGGCTCATCATGGCCGCGCTCGTGGCCGTGGGGGATACAGCGGCGGCACTGGACCGCTTGGAACGCGCGTCACCCGTCCCCTACCTCTGGGCCGGGCTGCGCCGACCGGAGTTCGACGCCCTGCATGGCAATCCGCGTTATGAGCGACTCTTGGCGACGCTGCGGCCGGGGTTATTTCCTTGACATTCAAGGGAACCGGTTCTTAACGCCGGGCTGAACCTTGCAAGTCCCCGCCTCAGGTTGCTTAACTAAAATTGTGAAGTTATCGATCCAAATCGCCTCATCACTTGACAATCTTAGTACAACTAGCGTACCTTGCAGGGTTAGAACGCACGATAGTTCGTTGCAGTCGACTCACAAGAGCAAAAGAGGACCGTATGGTCGGTATCATGACGAGGGACCCGATGCTGGATCTGCTGCATCAGCTGGAACACCGCATGGGCCGGACCTTCAACGGCGAGCCGTTACGCGCGTCCGAGTGGCCTGTACCCGAGGCCGCGACGACCGCCTGGCTGCCGCTGGTGGACATTTTCGAAGAGCCCGATGTCATCCGTCTGGCGGCGGAGGTACCCGGGGTGAGACCCGAGGACGTGAAGATCTCGGTAGAGGGCAACCTGCTGACGATCACGGGTGTGAAGGTGCAGGTGGCGGAGGAGAAGGCCGAGAAGGTCCATCGCTATGAGCGGACCTACGGCGCTTTCGAGCGATCGTTCAGACTGTCGGCGTCGATCGATCCCATGAAGATCAAGGCGACCTACGACCTCGGCGTGCTGACGATCACGCTGCCGAAGGCGGAGACGGCCAAGCCGCATCTGATCCAGGTGGAACTCACGCCGCAGAAGGCGTTGAACACCTGACCGGGTCTGTTCGGAGAAGGAGGGTGGCAGGTTGTTCGCTCTCCTTCTCGCCCGGAGAGGCTATGCTGAAGGAGCACACACTATGGAAGGGCTACTCACACACGTCGCCACGGCGGACTGTTTGATCACTCCACCGCATCCAGCGCTGAATTGCGGGATCGTGACGGCGTGGTGGCACTACCAGGTGAAGGGAACATTGCCACACCACGGCAGCACGTGGACGAGCAACGCGAGTCAGACCCCGAGGGTTGACCGGGAATCGTAGCGGAGTCACAACAAGACTTCACAAAACGCGCGACCCCCTGAAGGGACTTCAGGGGGTCGCCGTCTTCATCGAACCGACTTCCGCTTCTGCGCTTCCTCTTCTTGCAGCTCCCTCCGGAGGATCTTGAGCGCCGCACTCTTGGGCAGCTCCGTCCGGAACTCCACCTCCCGGGGCACCTTGTAAGGGGCCAGGCTCTCGCGGCAGTGCGCGATGATCTGCTCGGCGGTGGCACTCATCCCAGGGCGGAGGACGACGAACGACTTCACCGTCTCCCCGCGCTTGGGATCGGGGACACCGATCGTCGCCGCCTCGAGCACGGCGGGATGACTCATGAGCACGCGATCGACTTCGTCGGGGTACACCTTGTATCCGCTGACGTCGATCATCTCCTTCTTGCGGCCCACGATCTTGAAGTAGCCATCGGCATCCATGACGGCGAGGTCGCCCGTGTGCAACCATCCGTCGCGGACCGCGTTCGCGGTCTCCTCCGGCCTGTTCCAGTATCCCCGCATGACCTGCGGGCCGCGAATCAGCAGCTCGCCCTCCTCACCGGGCTGGAGGTCGTGCGTCCCTGACTCGAGATCCACGATGCGACAGTCGGTGTCACTGACGGGCAAGCCAATCGTGCCGATTTTGCGGAGCCCTTTCAGCGGGTTGATGTGCGTAATCGGCGACGTCTCCGTGAGCCCGAACCCCTCGCAGATCTTGCCGCCGGTCAGGGTCTCGAAGCGCTGCTGCACATCTACCGACAGCGGGGCCGAGCCCGAGACGCAGACCTTGACGCTCGACAAGTCGCGGCGCTGCACATTCGGGAACTGATTGATCGCGTTGAACAACGCCGGAACGAGCGGCGCGATGGTGACTCGGCGCTTCTCGATCTCCTTGACGAGCATGGGGACGTCGCGCGGGTTGGGAAGCAGCACCATCGTGCCACTGATGTAGACCGGCAGGTTCATGCACACCGTCATCCCGAACACGTGAAAGATCGGGAGCGCGCTGAGCATGACTTCCTCGCCGACGCCCAGCGCGGGGAGCCAGGCACGAGCCTGTTGCACGTTGTAGGAAAGGTTGCGATGCGTGAGCATCGCGCCTTTGGAGACGCCGGTCGTTCCGCCGGTGTACTGGAGCACGGCGACGTCATCCATACCGATGGTCGCCGGAGGTGGGCGTGGCTCAGTCCGCGCGATGAGGTCCTTGAAGAAGTGGATGCCAGAGCCGGGCGATACCTTCGCGATCGCGGGATACGGCTTTTGGCGTTTGAGCTTGAGCGGCGCCAGCAGGTTGAGCGGGAACCGCAAGTACTCCGGAATACGGGCGATCACGTACGCCGAGATTGCCAGCCGCGAACGGTGGTCCTTGATCTTCTGGTCGAAGGTGAAGTCCGTCACGATGGCTACGCGACAGCCTGCGTCCTTCCACTGGTGCTCCATCTCTGTCGTGGTATAGAGAGGATTCGTGAATACGGCCTGCGCGCCAAGCCGCAACGTCGCGTAGTACGCGATGACCGTCTGCGGAAGGTTCGGAAGCTGAATGGCGACTCGGGTGTCCTTCGCGACACCAAGCGACGCCAGCGCGGTAGCGAGGCGATCCACGTGATCCTTGAGCTCGCGGTATGTGAGCCGCCCGTTGAGGAACACGACAGCGGTCGTATCGGGATGGCCGGCCGCCGCGCGCTCGAGGAACTGTGGCACCGGCACATCTTCGAACGTCACAGTGCGAGGAACGCCCGGATCGTAGTGTTGAAGCCAGGGTCGATTGGGCATGGTAGCCGCCAACATACGCCCGCGTGCACGGCGCGGAAGGAGCGAATGAAAACGGCGAGCCTATTGGCTCGCCCCCTCATTCAGCGGCCAAAGCCGTTCGCGGATCCACCTGCGACGCGCGACGCGCCGGGATCCACGTTGCGAGGACGGCTACCAGGCCCACGAACGCCGCAGCGCCCGCGAACGTAAATCCATCCGTCGTGCTGACTCCGTACAGCATCGATGACAGCACTCGCGTCAACGCGAAGGCGCCCGCCAGTCCTATCGTGACTCCCAGCGCGACGACACGGGCACCCTCGCCCAGCAGCGCTCGCACGATACTGTCGGGAGTTGCTCCGAGCGCGAGGCGCACGCCGATTTCGCGACGGCGCTGTCCCACAATGAGCGCCAGCACGCCGTACAAGCCCACGCAAGCCAGCACCAGCGCGAGGACGGCCAGGGTTGCGATGAGCGTCATGTTGAAGCGCTGCCGCGCCAGCGAATCGCCGACCACGCTCTCGAACGTGCGGAACTCCTTCAGCGTCGCCGCCGAGCTCACCTCGTGCACCGCCTGGCGAACCAGCGGCAGCGCAGCGAGTGGGTCAGCGCCGGACACGCGCACCACCAGCGTCAGTGCAAACGCGGGCAACTGCGAAAGCGGGACGTACACCTGGGGCGGAGCGTCGGCGTCCAACGACACGGTCTTCACGTCGTCGACGACGCCGACGATGACGCGGGGCGGCCGATCGCGCGCCCACTCGAACAGCGCCGTTACTTCTCGCCCAAGGGCGTCCGCCTCACTGCCATAGTGCGCGCGCGCGAACTTCCGATTGACGATCATGGACGCACGTCCAGGCTCGTCATCCGAAGCATCGAACACACGGCCGGCGACGAGATGAATGCGCGCCGCACCGAAGTAGTCGCCGGCCACAATCTGGACCTGCGCAGTGGGATTCTGTCCGTTCTCGTACACCTTGCCAACTGGACGGACACCGCCGTTTTCGAAAGCCCCGCTCAGCGGGAGGGTGACCACGCCGCCGGCGGCGGCAATACCCGGCGCTGATACGAGACGGGCCATGACTTGATCGAACGTGGCGGACCAGCGCGGGCCGTCGACGAGTGGCTGAGGGCGCCCCACGAGGGGGATGGTCACGCGGGCCGTCAATGCGTTCGAAGGATCGAAGCCAGGCCGCACCTGCTGCAGGCTGATGAAGCTGCGGGTCAAGAGCGCAGCACCGATGAGCAGCATGAGCGACAGCGCCACCTCGGTCATGACCAGAACGCGCCGCGTTCTCGACACGGACATCGCAGCGCGAGTGAAGCGCAAACGCGCTGCATACGCCGCTACCACCCCGAAGCCGAGCGCCGCGATCAGCGCCAGCAGGCCTGCGACAGACAGCACCCGCCAGTCGAACCCGACGTCATCGGCTCTCGGGAGCGAGCCCGGCACGAGCGACAGCATGACCTTCGTTCCCCAGTATGCGAGCGTCAGCCCGACCCCCATGCCCAGGAGACAAAGCACGAGAGTCTCGGTCACGAGCTGTCGAGCGAGGCGCCCGCGCGTCGCTCCCAACGCCGATCGCACCGCAAGCTCGCGCTCGCGTGCGTGAACTCTGCCGACCAGGAGGCTGGTGACGTTCGCTGCCGCGATCGCGAGCACGAAGGCGACCGCACCCAGGAGAATGAAGAGCGGCCGCCGGACACGCTCAGCCGCCTGATCCACCATCGACACGAGCTGGTAGGCCGATTTCGGCTGGTCGTTCACAGGAATGTTGCGTCTGAGCACCGCGGTGAGCTCGGCTTGCGCCACGGACGCCGAGCACTCGCCAGTCCCGCACCGTTCCGACAGTTTGCCGATGGCCACGAGATTCTGGACGCCGTAGTTGCCCACATCCGACGCGTCGAACACGAGCGGAGTCCACACGTCCGTGCGAGTGCCGAACTGGAATGGCGCGGGAAGCTCGGCGCCGCGCGGAAACGCGAAACCGGGCGGCATCACCCCGGTGAGCGTAAAGGGAACGTCGCCGAGGTAAATCCGCTTTCCGACGATGTCGCGATCACCGCCGAACTTGCGCTGCCACAGGTCATGGCTGATCAGCGCGACGTTTGGCCCACCCGGCACCGCCTCGGCGCGCGTGAATGCGCGGCCAACCGCTGGCGAGACACCCAGCACGTCGAAGAGCGCCGGTGACACGCGTGCGCCGGCAACCGGCTCTCGCTCGGCGTCGGGGGACTCGGCGATCGCGTAGGGCCACGCCCGGAAGGCTGCCAACGCCTCGAAGCTGCGCGAGTCACGCTCGATGTCCGAGTACGAGCCGCTGCTCAGCGGCAGCTTCCACACATTGCCATCATCGCCGCGCAAGGCAAACCAGATGATGTTGATGCGCTCCGGATCCCGGTATGGGAGAGGTCGTAACAGGACGCCGTTGACGACATTGAAGACGGCGAGCGTGGCACCGAGGCCAAGTCCCAGTGTGATAACTGCCGCCCCGGCGAAGAGAGGGTTGCGGCCCAGCATGCGAACGCCGTATCGGAGATCCTGGATGAAATTCTCCAGTGGCATCGGGAATCTCCCAAGTGGAGCGCCGTGGCCCTTCGCAAAAAACTCGGGGTGCGGGCGCGACACCCGGTTGGATACGAAGGCGTGACCCAGGGTTGCAATCAAGCCTAGAAGGTCGTCGTCACCCCCGCGACTAGGCGGCGCCCGATCACCGAGCCGCCGTACATCTGGAACCGCTTCTGGTCCAGGAGATTCGTCACGATCGCGTGTACCCGCACGTTGTTGCCGACGCGGTAACCCGCGTTGACGTTGACGGTCTGGCTCCAGTCCACCATGCCGGCGAAAACGCCGGCCGCCCAATTGAACGCCGTCTGGCGACGGACCATGACGCCGAGGTCAATTCCCTGGGCGCCGGAATACTGCACGTTCAGCGTCCCTTTGTGCTTTGGCGTGTTGGGCAACAGCTGGTCGCCCGCAAGTGAGCCCTCGGGCGGATCGAAGTCGAAGAACGTATACGATCCCTCGACGCGCAGCTCGTCGCTCACGCGATAGCCGACGGCGAGCTCCACGCCGCGCTCCCTCACCTTCCCGGCGTTGGCGGACGAGACCACGATACCTCGCGTCCCGTCCGGCAGCGTCGCGAGGAGCCGGGTGTTGACGAGCGCGGCGTTGAGCCCATTGTAGCCGCCCCGCAGCTGCGGGATTGCGGCCCGCAGCGGGTGAGTCGGTGGAAGGCCGCGCGACGCGAGGTACGCGTCAAGGTCGGCGAGGGTCTGGGGAATGTCGGTGCCGGCGTCAGTCAACAGATAGACCGGGTAGGCCGGATTCACTCCCGGTAACAGATCGGTGACGAAATTCGTGAGCCGGTTCTGATACAGATCGAGACTCATGTAGAGACGGTTCGTCAGACTTCCCTTGTAGCCGACCTCCCAACCCGTGACCTTCTCGACGTCGAGCTTCGCGTTCCCGAGGGCCCACGGCTGCGTGAGCGGGCTGAAGTTCCACGGCAGGTTCACCGGTGTCGCGGGGAGGTTCGGGTCGGCACCGAAGTTGGCGCGGATCGTGGCGAAGTAGCCCTCGAGACTCCCTTCCAACGTCGCGGGACCTGCCGTGGGCGCACCCGCCTTCGAGTGCAGGAATAGCTCGGCGTAGTTGGGCGTCTGGAACGCGCGGTTCACGGTCACGCGCAGCGAGTGGCGTTCAGTGGGGCTGTACACGAGCGCCGCCTTCGGAGAGAACTGGCCGCCGAAGAGATCGCCGGCATCGAATCGCCCAGCGATCACCGCGCGCAGCGTGGGCAGGACCTTGTACTCCACTTGCCCATAGGTCGAGTAGTAGCTGTCGCGTCGGTTGTCGTCCTGCGACGCCATGAGTGTCGTATCGGTATCGACGTGGTACTGACGGTACGAGGCGCCCAGGACGATCTGTCCCGCGTTGCCCGCGATACCGTGGTGGTACTGTCCCTCGATGTGGTAGACTGCCGAATGCTCGATCAACGGGGCGCCGGACCCGAGGGCATACTGCGGCTCTTTCGTGTCACGACCTGTGTACCACGCCGTCACGTTGTAATGCGGCGCGACCCAGGCGAGCCGGCTCCAGGGCTTGAACGACTTGAGCACCTGCACGCGGCCGATGCCGGTCACGTAGACCTCGTTCTCAACCTGTGTCGCGCCCCCCTCCACCGTACCCATGGCACCGTTGTCTCCGTAGTAATCGAGCCGCGCCGATCCGTACATGTTGACGAGAGGCTCCCGGTCCCCGAACGCAGCGCGTGTGGTCGCCGCGGTGTCCTGACCGCTCAGCGGCCGTACCTCTGGGGTGACCGGTGTGATCGGCGCCTCGGTCCCTCGCGCATATTCGGCGTGGAAGTCGCTCGTATCGCGAGCGGTACGCGACCGGGTCCAGGTGTCGCTGCGGTTGTAACCGAAGTTCGCGCGGTACCCCATCCGGCCCGCCGCAAGGAGTCCAGCCTGGCGCGCGTCGGCGCGTCGGGTGCCGAGCTCGCCGCCGGCGACGGTGAACCTGGTCCCGACCTGCTCGCGCACCGCGGGCGTGTTGATGTTCACGACGCCGGCGAATGCGTTCGCCCCGTACAGCGCGGAGCCGGGGCCGCGCACGACCTCGATCCGTCCGAGGTCCTCGAGCGGGGCGGACATGCCATTCCACTCCTGCGCGCCGAGGAACGCGATCGAGAGGTCCCGGCTGTCCTGCAACACCAGGACACGCCGGTTGACGGTCGAGTTGTAGCCGCGGGCGTTGAGATTGAAATCGTTCATCCCGCTCTGCACGAGATCGACCCCAGGTGCCGTTGCGAGCGCGAGCGGCACTTGGCCGGTGACCGAGAGGGCGCGGCTCGCGAGGGGATCGATGACGAAGACCGCCGCGGGCGCTTCGACGACTCGCTCGGGGCCTCGCGAGGGACTTTCGACGACGACTTCACCCAGGGTGATCGGTTGCGCATCCAGCGCCACGTCGACGCTGTGGCTGGCGCCGGCGGTGACGTGTACGGTGACCTCCTGCGGCTGGTAGCCGAGCCAACGGACGCGCAGGATCTGCGCACCTTCCGGCACGCGCTGGAGGACGAAGCTTCCGTCGGCGCCGGTAACGGCGCTCGCCGCCGAGCCAAGAACAGTGACCCAAACGGCCGCGAGCGGACGGCCGTCGCTCTTGCGGCTGACCGTGCCGGTCACAGTGCCACGGCCGCGTTCTTGGGCAGCGATCGGGGCGGTAGCGGTGAGCAGTGAACCGAGGACGGCGAACGAGAGCAGGGTGCGCATGAACCACCTCAGACTGTCGGGGTCGATCAGGAACTGGTGGACCCCGTATGGTCTCGAGTGGTCGTCAAGCACGTGTCAAGGAACTCTAGTTCGTCGCGCTGCTCCTCACCTTCAGCCGCTCAATGATGGCCTGGATGCGGGGGTCGGACCGAATGGGAGCATAGAGTGAGTCCGCGAGCGAGAAATTGATTCCACCGACGTTCGACGCGGCGCCCTTCACCCACCACTGGATCGCCGACTCCCGGTCGCCAAGCCTCATGAAGGCGTTTGCGATCAGGTCTTCCCGAACGTACTCCGTGTTCGCACGCCTGAGCGCCTGCCGTAGCGCCTCACGTCCACCCGACGCGTCGCCCGCACTAATGAGGTTGAGCGCAAGGTAGGCGAGATCCCGGCCGCTCGGCGTGGAGCCGGCCCAGCGCCGCCACGCCGCGGCCGCTCCGCGTCGGTCGTTTGCGGCCTGGCTCCGGCGGGCCTCGCATTCCGCTGCCATCCGCTCCTGGATGCGCGCGGCGCGCGCGCAGATGGCGCGCGCACTGTCCGGCGACAGTTTCGCGAAATCGAGCGAAAGGAAGAAGGGGTTCCACACGCCAAATGAGAGCGGGTTGAGCCGCTGCGCCCGCTGCGTGACCGCGTGCGCGGAGTCCGGCAGATGCACGTAGTACGTGAGCAGGAAGGGGTACCACGCGCCAGCCGCTACATTGGCGGAATCGAGTGTCAGGGCCTGCTCCATCTCCTGCGAGGCCGCTGCTGGATCATGGCCGTAGGTCAGCGACCAGATGGCCACCTGCGCGTGCGCGTCGGCAAGGGTGGGGTCGAGCGCCAGCGCACGCTCGGCAGCGCGCCGTACTTGCGGACCCGCCGTCGCCGCCGACACGAAGTCATCGGCCGTGTAGCCCCACGCGTCGGCCAGCGCGGCCCAGGCGTCGGCGTAGGTCGAGTCGAGCGCGATCGCCGCTGCGGCGTGCGAGATCGCGGAACGGAGCGAGGCGGCCGTGAACTGGTCCGTCTCGAGCCGCGCGCGTTGGACCAGTTGGTGCGCCTCGTTGCTGCTCGTGGCGCGCGCCCGCACAGCGGTGGTGGTCGCGGGCGACAGCGAGAGGTTGAGCGCGCCCGCAATGGCGGAGACGAGCTTGTCCTGAAGCGCGAACTGGTCCTGGTCGCTCGCCTCGAACGCCTCCGACCAGAGGAGGTCGTCGTTCGCGGCATTGACGAGCGACGCGGTCGCGCGAAGTTGCGTCCCGGACCGCGCCATCCTCACCATCACAATCGCCCCGACGCCAAGTTCCTTCCCGGCCTCGCGCACCGTGCGCCCGTGCATGACGCTCAACGGGGCGTAGGCCCGCACCGAAAGCCCCGGGATCTTCGACAGCTTGGTGGTCAGGTCGCTCGACAGTCCGTCGGCGAGAAAGGCGTGTGCCGTGTCTGCGCCGATGTCCGTCGGGAGCACGGCGATGCTGCGCAGTTTGGCCGCACCGCCGCCGCCGCCGGTTCGCGTTGCGAGGAGCCAGCTCGCAATGACGATGACCAGGACCACCGCCGCCGCCGCCGCCGCCGCGATCGCGCCCCACCGGCGCGAACCTCCACGTGACGTCGTGATGTCGTCCAGCGCGTGCACCACCTCGCTCGCGCTTTGCGGGCGATCGGCTGGGCGTTTCTCCAGGCAGCGCATCACCAGCGCCGCGAGCGCGGGCGGCAGTGAGGCGCGCCGCTTGGTGAT
>Ga0193725_1000434_pt1 | contig 12624 bp, 9 predicted proteins | sample H2a2metaG_FD_143058 | JGI IMG/M metagenome (GOLD analysis project Ga0193725, IMG submission 143058) | Soil microbial communities from a riparian zone of the East river system, Colorado, United States - H2a2 | ecosystem: Environmental > Terrestrial > Soil > Riparian zone | place: USA: East River... | reverse complement strand
TCCATTACGTCGGGGTGATTGGGCATGCGGGAAAGTTAAGGGGGAAGGGGGATGGGGGATGGGGGAAGGGGCCGGAGGGGCGGAGATGTCCTCCCTCTTCCCCCTTCCCCCTTCCCTCTTCCCTCTCACCGCTTCCCGCCTCCCGCTTCACCCACGCCTGAGCCGCGTCACCGATTTCCGCGAGAACCTGCACGTCGGTCCTGCCCGACGACTTTGGCACGTGAAAGCTGTGATCGGCGCCTTCGACCCAATGCATCTCCCAATCGGTCGTCACCCGCTTCAATACCTCTTCCATCAGGCTCGGCGTGCAGAAAGGATCGCGCGTGCCGTTGAAGCAGATCACCGGGACCTTGATCGCTGGCAGATGCGCATCACGCAATTGGTCGGGTTTTCCGGGCGGATGCAGGGGATACGCCAACAGAAACAGACCGTCGCACTCAAATCCGTCGGCCGCGAGCATCGACCCCGCTCTGCCGCCCATCGACCTGCCGCCAATGATCAGTGTCTTCGGCGCAAGCTCTTCGCGCACTCGCGCGACAACGGCTGAGAAACACTCCTTCAGTCGCGGCATCTGGTCCGGTCGTCCGGATTTCTTTTCCTTGTAAAGGAAGTTGAACCGCACGACACCAAGCCCACGCTCGCGAAGGACGTTCGCCGTCTGAACGAGTCCGCGATCATTCATGTTTCCGCCGGCGCCATGGGCGCACACGAAGACGATCCCTTGCTCCGCCCCGACTGTCGCGGGCTCGAAAACGGCAGAGGTTTCCTCGCTGCCCACGGGGACTCGCCACTCACCGCCGACCGGGACGCGCTTCTCGCCGCCCGCCTGCTGCCGTTCGCGCTCAGACATAATTTCAAACTTATCATCCGCCCGCGACGTGCGTGATTCTTGCGCTCCGCCAGCTTCATGCGACGCAACTTGCTCTGGCGCGCGACGGTGGCGGAATGCGCCTGATATACCTGGTGGGGATGGTCGCCCTCGCGGCGGCCTGCGGTTCCCCTGCCCGTCTGCCGGTTTCCGCGGAGACTGGAGTTCATCCGGTAATCCCCAAGCCGAGCGAATCGGTGATTCCGGTGATCAACGTCGTGACCGCGAAGGGCTGGCCGAACGACGCCACGCCGGTGGCCGGCGAAGGACTCGCCGTTCGCGCCTTCGCGAGCGGGCTCGATCATCCGCGCTGGCTCTACGTGCTTCCGAACGGCGATGTCCTGGTTGCTGAGACGAACGCGCCGAAGCGGCCGGATGACAACAAGGGGATAAAGGGATTCTTCTTCAAGGTCTTTCTGGCCAAAGGCGGCGGCGCTGCGCCGAGCATGAACCGGATCGTGCTGCTGCGCGATACCAGTGGTGACGGCGTCGCTGACACGCGCTCGATTTTCCTGTCAGGCCTCTACGCGCCATTCGGGATGACTCTCGTCGGTGACGCGCTCTACGTCGCGAACAGCGACGGCATCGTGCGCTTTCCGTATGTGACCGGGGTGACCAACATCGTCGGCCCCGGCGTCAAAGTCGTCGATCTGCCCGCAGGGCGGATCAATCATCACTGGACGAAGAATGTCATAGCGAGTCCGGATGGGTCCAAGCTCTACGCATCCGTCGGTTCCAACAGCAACGTGATGGAAAACGGATATCTGCACGAGCAGAACCGCGCCGCGATCTGGGAGATAGATCGCGCGACCGGCAAGCACCGCGTCTTCGCAACCGGTCTTCGCAACCCCGTGGGCCTCGCGTGGGAGCCCCAGAGTCACGCCCTCTGGGTCGCGGTGAATGAGCGCGATGAGCTCGGCAGCGATCTGGTGCCCGACTACATCACCTCGGTGCGCGACGGCGGATTCTACGGCTGGCCGTTCAGCTACTATGGACACCACATCGATTATCGGGTCGAGCCGCAGAAGCCGGAGCTGATCCACCGCGCAATCGTTCCCGACTACGCTCTCGGGCCGCACACCGCATCGCTCGGCCTCGCGTGGTCGGGCGGGAATACTCTGACTCCCCGATTCAGCGAGGGGATGTTCGTCGGCCAGCATGGCTCCTGGAATCGGAAACCGTGGAGCGGCTACAAGGTGATCTTCGTTCCCTTCTCGCACGGTCGGCCCAATGGCCAGCCGATCGACGTGCTCACCGGGTTTCTGAAATCGAATGGGGAGGCGCTTGGGCGGCCGGTTGGTGTTGCGGTCGACAAGACCGGGGCGCTGCTGGTGGCGGATGATGTCGGGAATACCATCTGGCGCGTTACCGGCCGTTGATCGGCGATCAGGGCGCCGCGACCGGCCCACACAAAACCGAAGCGGGGAGCCGTTGGCTTTACAGCTAAATCGCTTGGAGCTTTGTCGAGTGGCGTTACAGAGCTGCGAATGCCACCTCTACTCGCTGCATACGGATATCAATCGACAGCACGCGATCCCGGCCCTGGTGAGTCTTTTGCGCCAGTATGGAAGCTCCCAGCCGATCAGCTTGAGTTGCCAAGAGCTCCTTGCTTCAGTTCAGTAGATGCCAGCCGTCAGCGCGCCGAGGTCGGACTCAACACCATCTCATCCAGGAACCGGTGCCCTCCGGTTGCTTTCTCGCCGCGTGATTTCACGCGCGTCATCACCAGTCGATCGATAGTCCGCGTCATACCCACGTAGAGCAGCCGCCGAGCTTCTTCGAGATCGAGTTTGCCGAGCACTCCGTTGCGCGGCGTGGGAATGAGCTGTTCGTCCTCGACCCCTATGATGTACACGCGCGAGAATTCCAGCCCCTTGGTCGAGTGCATCGTCAGAAGATTCACGCGATTTTTTTCCGTCTCGGCACCATCATAGCGCGAGAGAACAGCGCGCTCGAGAAATGTGCACATCTGCTTCGCCAGATCACCCTGCGCGCATCCTTCGATCAGGCGGCGCAGCCTGCCCATTATCTCGGGGTAGCGCTTATCGGCCGACCGCTCCGAGCGCAAACGCTCCATCAGCTGGTGTCCACCGAGCAGCGCAATGAGGTCTTCGACGGTAGGCAGCGTCGGGTCACCGGAAACTGCGCGCTCGGATTCGTAGCGATCGAGACAGTCGCTGTGTCGGCCGAGCGAGTAGACGGGGGCGAACTCGAACATTTTCCGGGCTTCGTCGCACCATGATTCGCGATCGCTGAGCGCGAGGGCGATGCCGAGCTGGTCGAGGAGATTCACGAGGGCAGTTTTGCGGGCGTACTCGAGCCTCGTCGCGCTCAGCATCGGAAAGAGCTTGGCCAGCACAAGACAGTCATCGAGCGCGCGATGCGATTGGCCCGTCGGGATGTCGTACCGTTTTGCGAGGTGTTCGAGTCTCCGACTTGTTGCGTGCAGCGTTCGCGCGAGCGGCAGCGTGTCGTACGTCGAGAAGTCTTTTCCGCGTGGAAGGTTCGCCGCCATTCGGCGCAAAATGGGGAAGTCGAACGTGTAACCATTGTGCGCGATCAGCACGTCGGACCCGCAGAAGTCACGGAACACCGGCCACATCTCCTCGAAGTACGGCTTGTCGGCAACATCCTCCTCGGAGATACCGTGTGTGTCCCTCGCGCCAGATGTAATGGGGACGCGCGGTCTCACCAGCGTCTGGTACTCGCCCACGATCTTGCCGTTTCGAACCCGCACCGCGGCGATCTCGACAATCTCCGCAGTCTGTACTTCCTTGCCGGTCGTCTCGAGATCTACCGCGGTGAAATCGCGAAACGTGCTGACGAACGATTTAGTGCGCACGAGCTGCGCTGTCTTGAAGAGTCCCAGGCCGAATCCCAGCGATGGGAAATCCTCCGGCTTGATGCGCAGCGCACCCGCGCTCGGCGCGCCACCAAGCTCCACCGTTCTCACGCCCATCTCGGTCAGCATTTTCTTGGCGGCGATTTCAACTCCGCCGGAGCGCGGAATCCACACCGAACGTCCCTCGTCGATGCACCGCTGAATCCGCTCGGCGGCACCGACGACTTCCTCGTGTGACGCCGGATCGCTCAGATCCTCCTGGTGCTCCTCGAGAATCGTGCGGTACGTCCCGACCTTCTCGGAAAGAATGTCGTCGACGAGCGGCCGAAGAGAGGTGTGGCTCTTCCCCAGAGCGTCGAGGTTCTGCAGCGCATAAAAACCGCGCCAGATTTTCTTGGCGTCGCCGTGCTCGCGTGGAAGCGTGCGCGCCATGTGCTCGAGCTGCTGCACGAGACCGCGCCCCGTTTCTTCCGCCCAGGCGCGCGCGCTGTCGAAGAGCGCTTCCGGTAGAACCGTCTGGTAGAAAAGCTCCTGCGGAATCTCGTCGTGTGGGTTCGCGATCACCCGGAGGGCGGCGAGCACATACGCGACGATCTTGTCGTCGGAGAGGGCGCGTCCCTGCGCGAGACGGCAGGGTATTCCAGCATTGAGGAACGCGGTCTCGAGCGCGCTGCCGATCTTGTGCGTCCGATAAAGCAACGCGACATCGCCCCAGCTGAGCGCCGGCTCATTTGCGGAGCGGCGCCGAAGCAGGTCCTCCGCGCGATCGCGCAGCAAGTCTCCTATGATCCAGATCGTCTCGGCGGCCTCGTCGGCGAAATTGCGCGCTGTGACGGCGAACTGTGAATCGCGCGTGGTGGCTTGAGCCTCCCGGTTCGCGAAGATCGACTCGTTTATCGCGATCAAGCGCCGAGCGTAATTCATGACGGCCGGCGGGCAACGGTAGTTGTCGCGCAGGTGGATCACGTCCTCCGGCGCGATGGCGAAGTCCCTGCGGAAATCGAGAAAGACCTTCGGGTCGGCGCCTGTCCATGAATACACCGACTGTTCGTCGTCGCCCACCACGAAGACATGTCGATGCTCGCGCGCCAGCTCTCGGATGACGGCGTACTGGATGGGATTGAGGTCCTGGAATTCGTCGACGAGCACCGCGTCCCAGCGCGAGCGAACCTCGGCCGCCACCGTCGCGATTCTGAGGAGCTCCGCAGTTTTCAAAACCAGCGAATCGAAATCAGCCACGTTTCGCTCGCCGATTATCTGGCGATACCCGTCGTAGTACTTCTGGTACTTGCGGCTCATTGGCTCGCCACGGAAGCGATGCCGCGCGAATGAATCGAGCACGCTCTTGTGCATCTTCGTCGGAACCCTGAGCCGCCGCAGCACGGATCGCTGGTAAGGCTCGTCGGCGATGCCGAAGCCGGGCTGCAATCCGACGTGCTCACCGAACTCGCGCAGCAACTCCGCGCAGAAGGCGTGAATAGTCCCCCGCTTCACACGCTCCACACGGGGGCCGAGCTCGCGCGTGAGGCGCTCCGCGATTTCACCGGCTGCCTTGTTGGTGAAGGTGAAGACGCAGATGCGTTCCGGTTTGATGTCGAGCTTGTCGATGAGAAAACCGATCCGCTCGATGAGGCAGAAGGTTTTCCCCGCACCCGGGCCGGCGAGCACGAGAAGCGGCCGTGCGCCAGCTTCGATCGCAAGACGCTGCGATGCCGACGGCACGCGCGGAACAAAAGCGGCGTCGTTTCCCACCGACGCCGCTTCAGCGATGTGCGCTGTGTCCGTTGGCGCGGATGCGTCCGCGCGGGTGCCGGAGATCGTCAGGTCCCGACCTATGAAGTCCGGTAGAAGAACTGCTCGCGCACGATCTTTCCGTCCTTCACTTCGTAAAGTGCCATCTCTTCCATCGGAGTGCGCTTGCCGGAGGGCTTGGAGGTTACGTCGAGGTTGTAATAGACGGCGAACTTGTCCTCCCCAACGAAGGGCCCCTCAATGACGGAGCCATGGACCTCGTTGTTCTCCCCCCACCATTTGTTCTTTTCCCGGATCGCGTTTATTCCCTTCATTTCGCGCGGCATCGTTTCAGTGCCCATTGATTCTACGCTTACGAGGTCCGGCGAGTAGAGGTTCTCGATCGCCCCCATGAAGTTGCCGTTCTTGCAGAAGGCTACGAGCTCTTCAGCGACGGCGGCGGTAGCGGTGGAGCTGGGTGCTGCTGTGGTCATGATTTCTCCTTTTTCAGGCCTGTTTCATACTAGCGAAAGGATTGGCGGGCGCCAGACGAAAAGCCGCATTAAGTTGCTTCGTGCCTTCCAGCAAAGTGGACCTCACGCCAGTAACGAGCCTTCGACAGATCCGCATCGGGGACTCGGACGCCGCCCCGCCCAGCGGTCTCCCAAAGCACAAGCACCTCGCCGAGGCCGCCGAGGAGCAGGTCGACCGAATCAGAAAGCTCCAGCAGAAGCTTTATGCAGACGCCAGGTTTGCGCTCCTCGTCGTCCTTCAGGGACGCGATGCGTCGGGAAAGGACGGGACGGTCAGGAAGGTGTTCAGTGGCGTCAATCCCATGGGTTGCGTGGTCACGAGCTTCAAGGCCCCGACCGAAATCGAGCAGGAACACGATTACTTGTGGCGTGTGCACGAGCGCATTCCCCCGCGGCGGATGATCGGAATCTTCAACCGCTCGCATTACGAGGACGTAATCGTTCCTCGCGTGCATAAATCCATTTCGAGGCAGACACTGTCCGACCGGTTCAAGCAGATCAATGACTTCGAGCGAATGCTCGCCGAGAACTCGGTCGTGATCCTGAAATTCTTTCTTCACGTCTCGCGCGACGAGCAGAAGAAGCGGCTCAAGGAGCGGCTCGAGGACAAGAAGAAGAACTGGAAATTCCGCGCGGGAGATCTCGAGGATCGTGCGCTATGGGACAACTACACGAAAGCGTACCGCGAGGCGATCGCCAGCTGCAGCACGAGCTGGGCGCGCTGGCACATCGTGCCCGCTGACGACGAGGACGCGCGCGACTTTCTCGTCGCCACCAAAATCGCCGATACGCTAGATGCGCTCGATCTTCAATATCCTCCGCTCGATCCGGACCTAAAGGACATCAAGGTCAAGTAGGATCTCAACTGCAAACTGAACGTGAGCCGAGGTCCGAAACTGCAAACTGATCGTGATCCGAAATCTGAAACTGCAAAGTCAAGAGAACGTGATCCGAGATCTGAGAAGAGCAAGATACCAGGGTTTAGAAACTTCCCTGCGACATATCTGGGTGGCGCTACGGTACAGGCGGTGTGTACCAGGCGGACACGCGCACCATACGGTCGGAGCGCGGTGACTATATCCTGAGATCTATGCCCTCTGAGATCTCGGATCCCGTTCTTTTGACTTTGCAGTTTCCGTTCAGTTTTTCAGTTTCCGATCGGTTAGCCCGTATTCCGCAGCCCCTGCGCGATCCCGCTCAATGTCGTCGCGAGCGCTTCGTCCACCGCCTCCCTCTCCCGCTGATTCTTCGCGACCCCCGTACGCTTTCTCCGCAGCAGCGATATCTGCAACAGCGAGAGCGGATCGACGTACGGATTCCTGAGCGCGATCGCCGATTGCAGCACGGGAGAATCGTCCAACAGCTCACTGTGCCCTCGAATTAACAGCAGCGCCTCGACGGCCATCTCGTATTCATGAATCAATAGGTCGAGCAGCTTGAGATCTCCACCCAAATGGAGTACGTACGCTCGCGCGATGTCGATGTCCGTTTTCGCGCAAACCATCTCTGCCTTTCCCAACAGATCATCCACGAACGGCCAGCTCTCGGCCATCCGCTGCATCCGGCGCAATCCGGCGCGCGTGGATACCTCTTCGCTGAGGGCTGTTCCGACGCCAAGCCAACCGGTGAGCATCAACCGGATCTGCGTCCAGCCGAATCCCCACGGAATCGCGCGGATGCCCTCGATCCCGGCCTTCGCGCCCGGGCGATACGCGGGACGCGACCCGAACCGGGCGTTGGCCAGCTCGTCGATCGGCGTCGCCATGCGAAAGAGCTGAAAAAGCTCTTCGTTGTCGTAGACGAGGTTGTGATAGACGTCGCGTGAGCGCGCCGAGACCCGGTCCATCACTTCCCGAAAATCCTCGACCTCCTTGATGCCCACCTTTTTTCGCCAGTCGCTGAACTCGTGCAGCAATACGCCCGCCGCTGTCACCTCCAGAGTGCGCTCGGCGACGGGCAACAGCCCGAATTGCTGCGAGATGATCTCGCCCTGCTCGGTGATCTTGATGCGGCCCTGTGTCGTCCCAGGCGGAAGCGCCGCGAGCGCGCGGTAGACCGGAGAGCCGCCACCGCGCCCGACGCTGCCACCCCGCCCATGAAAAAGACGAAGCTCCACTCCGGCCTCGCTGAAAACGTCGGCCAGTAGCTCCTGTGCGCGATACAATCCCCACGACGACGCGATCATCCCGGCATCTTTTCCCGAGTCGGAGTAGCCGATCATTACTTCCTGCTTTCGCCCGCGCGCCGCGAGCTGCCTGGAGTAAACGGGATCGTCGAACAACGAGCGCATCACCTGCGGCGCCCGCTCGAGATCGTCCACGGTTTCGAACAGCGGGACGATGTCGAGACGCGACATCGGTTTCGCGCCGGCGAGATTGAGGAGTCCCGCCTCGCGCGCGAGCACCATGACCCGCAGGAGATCATCGGCGGAGCGTGTCATCGACACGATGTAGGTGGACGCCGCCGCTTCGCCCGTCTCATCCTGGATCGTCCGGATCGCTTGCAGTGTGTCGACGACCCGCTGCGTTTCGCCGGAGAGCTTGCGACGCGCGGAGAGAATCGGACGCTTTGCACGGAGAGCCGAGCGAAGCGCCTTTCCATCCGCCGCGCCCGACTTCAGCGGCATGATCTCCGCCACCGCTGCGGTGTGGACGTCGGCGTGATCGCGCACATCCATCAGAAAGCCGTGAAAGCCATGAGCCCGCACAGCCGCGTAAAGCGGATCGATCGTGGTACGGCACGCCTGGTCCGCGCCGGCGCGGAGGAGCGACTTGCGAACCAGAACCAGATCCGCCTCGAACGATTCGACGTCAGGGTACGCCGCGGGCTCCTTCTTCTTTCGGCCAGCGTCGCGCGACGCGACCAGCCGCCGCGTTGCCGCGATTCGCTCAGCCATGAAACTGAGCTTGAGCCTCAGCGGCTCGTCTTCGTTGCGCCGCTTGTTTGTCTTCCAGACGTCCGGCATCAGCTTCTGATCGCGCTTGAGCGTCTTCATCATGGCATCGAGAGGCGGCGCGATCGACGACGACAGCGACAGCCGCCGAGTCAGATCGTCGAGCACAGTCTCATAACGGCCGAGTATCACGTAGCTCGCGCGCCGTGCTGTGGCAATCGTTATCTCGGGAGTAACAAATGGATTGCCGTCGCGGTCACCGCCGACCCACGTTCCCATGCGCACCGGTACCGCAAGCCTGAACTGATCGGCGGACCTCGCAAATTCGTCCTCGAAAGCGAGCGCCAGTGTGGCGTGCACGTAGGAGTTGGCATCGAGCAGACGCGTCTCCAGGTACCAGAGCGCGGTGCTGACTTCATCGAGAACCGTCGGGCGGTCCTGACGTACTTCGCTCGTCAGCCAGAGCAGCTCCACTTCCCCTTCCAGCGACTGCTCGATCAGCCTGACCTCGTCCGGCGGCGAAGACTCCCTCGCTAGCAGGTCGTCGGCAACGCGTGCCTGCAGGCCGAGCAGCGTTCTTCGCGTCGATTCGGTCGGATGCGCGGTAAGCACGGGACGGATGTCCAGCGCCAGCATCGCTCGTTCGATTGCCTCGGATGCGACGCCAAGCTTGCGGAGCTCACGCATCGTCCAGCGCGCGGACGCGGGCTGGGGATCGGTTACACCCTTGCCCAGGTAGGAATTTCGCCGGCGCACGCGGTGCGTTTGCTCGGCGGTGTTGATCAGCAGGAAGAAAAGCGTGAACGCACGGGCCGCCATAGCGCACTGCGCAACGGTGAATCCGTCGATCAGCCTCAGCAACCCGTCGAGGGTTGGCGCGTCTTCGTCGCCGTGCCGCCTACCGCGGGTCGCGACCCGCAATCGCTCGACGATCGTGAACGCCTCGTCACCCTCGAGCCGCCGGATCACTCGTCCGAGTGCGCCCGCAAGCCACCGGACATCCTCGTGGAGCGGGAGATCTTCTTTGCGCGGAGTGGCCTGGTTTGGCACGGCGGGAAGATACCCCAAAACCATACTTCTTCATAGAAAGGCAACGGCAAATAACAAACTGCAACTGAACACGTCGTCAGCTTGAGCTGACCAAAGTCGGCAGCTATCAGGCTCAGGACGTCGGGACGCCACTAACTGTCGTGAAGGCACAAGATTGCTTGTGTCCTGCTTCGCTCGAGTAACGTCCCGGCGTAGTAAGCCTGACGGCTATGGGCTGCCCGGCTCAGGCTGACGACGTGTTCAGTTGCAGTTTTGAAGGCTCAAGTCGACCCATCAACAGAGGATACCCACCCTCTTCTGAATCGTCCTATAAGAGAATCGCCCCTCCTGGGCATGTTCGGCCAAAGAGTCCATAAATGAAGATTCCCCATAGCAGACCGATACTCGTTTCCTTCGGCCTTGCGTCGACGGCGCTCGTCCTCTGCGCCCTCCTGCTCCTAGAGTGGAAGGATGGGACGGCTGCGGTCGAATCGTTCGGATGGGTCAGCCACACCCTCGAGATCCAGCGCGAGCTCGCCACCGTCGAAGCGCGTATGAGCGAGGCGGAATCCGCGGAGAGGGGCTATCTCCTGACCAGCGAGGCGAATTTCCTCGCCCCGTATACGGCGGCGACCAATGAGGTCCGTACACGCCTCGTCAATCTCCAGAAGCTGGTGGCCGACAATGAATCCGAGCACGCTCAGCTGCGTAAGCTCGATGTGCTTGCTCGAGCCAAGTTGGTCGAGCTCGATTCGACCGTCAGATTGGAGCGGGCGGGAAAGCGCGACCTCGCGGTAGCCATCGTCAGAAACACGCACAGCGACAGCCTCATGAAATCGATTCGCTCCGGCCTGCAATCGATGACCGAGTTCGAGGCCAGCTTGCTGCGCAGCAGGCAGCAATCGCTGGTGAGAGAGCTGCATCGCGGCGACATGATCTCACTTGGTCTCGCTGCCGCTCTCGCCGTGATGCTCATCGCGCTGCTCGTTCTTGCGCGTGGGGCCGAACATTACCGGAACCTGGTGACGCTCTGCGCGTGGACCAGGTCGGTCGAGTACGAGGGTGAGTGGATCAGCTTTGAGGAATATCTCCGCCGCAGATTCGACATCTCGACGACGCACGGCATCGCACCGGATGCGTTGGCGCAAATCGAAGTCGGACTCCCAGCCGAGGAACGGCAGAAAGCCTGACCGCATCAACCACGTTCGACGAGCGGCAGCTGGCCTGACCGCTCAGATCACTTGAGTCGGCGCGCCAACCCGGCCAGATAGTCGGCCGCCTGGGCGATCGGCCTTGCTCCCGTCAGCTGTGCCTGATCCAGCGCGGGAATCTTCGGCTCCCTCTGTACGTTTCGGATGCCCAGTCTTTTCCGGAGCTCGTCGCGGAAGGCGCGGGCGGGCCGGTAGAACCTCTCCCTGTACGCCCGCCACGTGCGAAGATCGTGCTCCATCAGCTCGGCGCTCTGCTGGTCCAGCACCTCGTCGCGCTCCTCTTCGCTGGCGACCTCCAGCGGAGGGACGCCGGCGAGCGTCTTCACGAACTCGCGGTCGCTGACCGCCTCGAAGGATTTCATTTCCTTCGCGAGTTGCAGCACTTCTGCGCGCAGCTCTAATGGAGCGAGCTCCTTCAATTGCTCGACGAGCGGATCGGCGGCAGGGGCTTTAGTCACGCCCTTCGCCGCCGTCCGCGATTCAAAGCCGGTGAACCTCGGCCCGTTGTAAATCAGCCAGAGAAACTCGGCGATTGTCGCCACGACGTAACAGGTGATTGCGACGGCGGCGAGGCGCACGGGAGTCGGCGACGACCTCAGCACTCCATGCCCCTGCCAGAGCACGTTGAGGGCAGAGACCGTAACGCAGCTGGCAACCTTCGCCGGGTACAGGAGCGGAACCTGCTTCCACGCGCGTGGAATCGAATGGCGAACTTTGGTCGCCTGGATGGAAATCCTCACTCTGAAGTGACTGTTCTCGCGCGACGCCAGTCACGCCTTTTCCTGAACATCCGCGAAAGAAAGCCGGTGACTTCTTTGTTTAGTGTCAGAGTGACTTCGCCATCACGTGGTCGTCGCCGATCTGTTCGCCAAAGTAGAATTTGGCGGACCCGACGACGGTGAACCCCATCCGCTCGTAGAATCCGATGGCCCAGGGCGCTTCCGACCAGACCTGGAGCCACACCGTGTCCGCACCGCGTCTTCGTGTTTCGTTCAAAGACTCCTCCATGAGCGCCGCACCGAGTCCGCGCCCCTGGAACGCGCCGTCCACGTAGAAGCGAACTATCTCGAATACGCGATTGCCGGAAACGCCCGCGGGCGGTTCGGGACTCGTGCGAATGTATGAGTACGCAATCGCGCGTCCGCCCGGGTCGTCCGCGATCAGCATCGCCACGCCGTCGTCACCAATCGCCGTGCGAATTCCTTCGACCGCAAAGGACCGGGCCAGATATCGACTCAGCTCCGGCTCCGGGTGAGTCGGACCGTAGGTTTCGGTGAACAGCCGGGCCGAGAGCGCAGACAGCGTCGTTGCGTCGTCCACCGTGCACTGACGGATAGAAAAACCTGTCATCGCGCCGTCATCTGGGAGGTTTGGAGGGAATAAAACCTGGTTCCAAAAGATGAACTTAGGAGGATTTTAGCAGCCAGGTTCGAACGGTTTCCCTCTGCCCGTGGAAGCGTGCACGCATAAGCCGGTACATCCTCGTGGCAACATTATACTTGACAACTCGAATCCCG
>Ga0193725_1000433_pt1 | contig 12650 bp, 12 predicted proteins | sample H2a2metaG_FD_143058 | JGI IMG/M metagenome (GOLD analysis project Ga0193725, IMG submission 143058) | Soil microbial communities from a riparian zone of the East river system, Colorado, United States - H2a2 | ecosystem: Environmental > Terrestrial > Soil > Riparian zone | place: USA: East River... | reverse complement strand
GTGGTGACAGCGTCGCCTGTTTTACGTACGACTACACGCACGATCTCGTGGCCGAATTGAAAACCCATCTCCAATCGGTCATGACGATCGACAAGAAAACCCGACTGTACGTCGTCTACGCTGATCCCGAAACGAATCGCCCAAAGGGGTCGTTTCTGTTTGGAAAACGGAAAAGTCCGCCGTGGGCCGGCTACGGCCCGGTGTCTAAACAGGAAGACGATCGTGGCTGATCTTCCCGGCAGGGTCATGGTGGACACTGGTTATTGGTATGCGATCTGCGATCGCCGCGAGCAGGCCCATAGCGCTGCCACGACGAGATTTGCCGCGTACGAGGGGCACGGGATCATCCTGCCCTGGCCCTGCCTCTACGAGACCTTGCGCACCAAGTTCGTCAGGAATTCGGGCGCGATGCAACGATTCGCAGCGATCTCGAAACGGCCGAACGTAGAACATCTTGACGACTCCTCGTACCGAGACGCGGCGTTCGAGCAGACCATGAGGACGGCGCGCATGCGGCCCATGAGTCTCGTGGACATGGTGATGAGGCTGATGCTCGAGGACGTCAATGTGCGCGTGAACGGTCTTCTGACATTCAACAGGAAGGACTTCCACGATGTCTGCCGTACGCGTGGTCTTCAGATTCTATGAGCTTGACGGAATCTGGGCTGGATCTGCATCGGGAAGCGCCCGAGCGGGGCCGGCTGAACGGCAACGGGCTCATGGACGGCGACGGTGTGCAGGCCAGCACGCTCGGTTGTCCCGATCTTCCTCGCGAGGAGATCTTCGCCGCGTTCGAAACGTTCTACCGGCGCTTCTACTTCCGCCGGCGCAAGATGCTCGCCCTCGGTGCCGAGATGCTCCGCGACCCGGCCATGGGCCGCCGCCGTCTGCGCGAAGGCCGCGACTTCCTCCGCTTCCTCTCCCGCCGCCGCGGGTCCCATCAGCGCTTGTAGTTCCCCGGTCGTCAGAACGGGCACCGGGTATCACGAGGCGCGGTCGACGTCGGGCGGAGGCGTTGAGCTGACGTGTCCCTCGAGCGCCCGGAGTGTCGCGGCCAGCCCATCCTCGGCGGATTTCCTCTCGGGGTGCATATGGTCGTGGCTGAACACCTCGAGGGCGGCACGGTATGCGCGAACGGCGTCTTCGAGGCGAGTGGCACTATTCTCGCGGAGGCCGAGGGCGCTGAGTGCTTCGGCAAGCCCGAGTTGATTCACGGCCCATTCATGGGTTCCACCGTCGACCTTTCGAGTGTCGAGCGCCGCACGGTGGGTGTCAACGGCGGCCTCGAGGAGCGTGGAGTCGCCTTTGCGCTCGCCCAGAAGACAAAGCGCATTGCCGAGATTCGTTTGTGTCATCGCCCAGAGGCGGGGACGGGCGCGAGTTCGGACTTCCAGCGCCTCCCGGTAGGCTTTGACGGCTTCTTCCAGTCGGGCGGTCTCGGTGTCGAGCTTTCCAAGCGCGTACAGCGTGTTGCCTAGATTGTTTTGCGTCATCGCCCAGTCCAGCGGCCGTAGCGTCCGAGTGTAGACTTCTAGGGCGGCGCGAAACGCGACGACGGCTTCCTCCAGGAAACTGACGTTTCCCTCGCGTTCGCCGAGCGCGCGTAATGCGGTACCCAGATTGTTCTGGATCGTCGCCCATGGCAACGGCGTCTGGGTTCGTGTGTAGATCTTGAAGACCTCGCGATAGACGGAGATCGCCTCGGAGAGACGCGAGGTTCGTTCCTCGCGGCGCCCGAGGCTTTGCAGGGCGTTCGCCAAATTGTTCGAAGTTCGCGCCCATTCCAGCGGCGAACGGTCAAGGGTTTGTACGTCGAGCACCGCGCGGTGCGCTTCTACGGCCTCTTCCAAATGGGTCGTTCCGCCTTCGCGTTGTCCGAGCTCCTGAAGCGCCGTTCCGAGATTCACCGTGATCATAGCCCAATCGCTCGGGGCGTCTTCACGCGTGAAGACCTGAAGCGCGGCCTTGTGAGCTTGAATGGCCTCCTTGAGTCGGGCGGTGCCGCTGTCGGAAGTTCCGAGGAGCTGCAGCGCAGACCCGAGCTTGTCCTGAAGGCGCGCACGGTCGTTCGGCCTCGCGCTGCGGATTCGCGCGAGCGCGGCTTCGGCGGCCCTGTATGCATCGACCGCTGACTGCAAATGCTGGGAATCTCGATCCGGCTCGCCAAGCTCGAAGTGCGCGTCGCCCAGGATGGTCCAATGCTCCGGAGTATCCATCTGCGAGATCTTCGGCCCGAGGAGAGCAACAACTTCGCTGGGCCGCCCCGCGAGCAGGAGACCGCGACTCTCGTCCAGGAGCCGCGTCGCGGTACTCCGCGCGTTCTCCCACCCCGCCAGAGCTTCGGAGAGAACTCGTAAACGGTCCGCGTGCAGGTCCAGCTGCTGACTCACCTCCGAATAGTTCGGCTTGATGATCTGACCGGCCAGATCCTGTAAGGCGACGACTGGCTCCTTCATCCAGCGCGGCAGCCCGATCGCCAGTCCGCGCATGAGTTGCGCGAAGAACGTGTCGGCATCCTGATCGACGACGAGACCGCCGGCGCGACTGAATTCGAGCAACGTGACCGCGCGCGGCGCGAGCGCGTCGGGATGGGGACTATACTGCACCCAGTAGATGGTCTTCTCGCGCAAGTCTCGTGCGGCCCTGATCAGAACGTCCATCACGCCTTCCTCACCGCCGGCGTAGCCGACGATCACGAAGGCCTGCGAGGAGCGAAGCAGCTCGCCCAGTGTGCGTACGACGCCGTCGAGGGCCGCGGTCCCCGTGACGTCCCAGCGCGAGTTTCGAGGGTTGTACGTGTGGCGAGAGCCGTGGAGGTGGACCACCTGTGGGTGGTTCGGCGCGCCATCGATCCGGTTGAGAGACTCGACGCCGTCGGCCACCACGGGGATGAGCCCGGTGCGGACCATCCCGTCGAGAACGAGCTGATCGAAGTTCGTCGTGAGAATGGTATGGACGTAGTGCTGCCGGGCGAGTTCCCCCAGGCACACGTGCGCCCAGTTGATTCCCTGCGCCTTGCCGGTGGCGGCCTGAACGATCCGGCGCTGCTCCGAGGGGTCCGTGTAGTGGCGCTCGAACAGCTCGCCGTAGACCGCCGACCACGAACCGCCCTGAGCAACGTGCCCGTTCTGTCGTAGCCAAGCGATCGCTTCGTCACTGGTGGCGGCTCGGAAAGTGTCGTTGCTGTAACTCGTCGCCAACTCGATCGCACACTCCCGCGCGATCTCTTCGCCGAGCGGAATACCAGCCGATTTCGAGCAACCGGCGCCGACAAGGAATGTCACCCCACCCCACGACCGATTCTCGAGTGTGGTCTTCGCGCGCTGCAACGCCCTGACGATATCGGCAACGGACCTGATCGTGGGTGCCATCGCGCAACGGTATACCACAAAAGCAGGTTGTCTCGGCCGACCGCGGTCGGCGCAGAACTTACCGATAGACCACCACGCTGCGTTTGACTTCGCCTTTGAGCATGAGGTTGAAGGCGTGGTTGAGGTCAGTGAGGGGGACGCGGCGGGTGATCAGCTCGTCGAGCTTGTACTGGCCGGACATGTAGAGGTCGATCAGCATCGGGACATCCGTGCGCTGGTGGCCGGCGCCGAACTCCTCGGCCCAGGCGAGCTTCTGGGGCATGACGTCGACCGCGATGATCTTGCCCGCGCCGACCAGGCGCGCGGCCTGGATCGTGTTGAGCCCGAGGCCGCCGCACCCGAACACCGCGACGCTGGCCCCGCCGCGGTGGCATTCATGTCGACCTCCCTCCGGCGTTCTTCCCGTTCGCTCGGCAGCAATGATACAGTGCAGGCAATCTGAGCGGCGCGGAGGGCGGAGATGGCTTACGACCTGCTGATCAAGGACGGGATGGTCGTCGACGGGACGGGGTTTGCGCGCTATCGCGCGGACGTCGGGGTGAAGAACGGCAAGATCGCGGAGATCGGCCGCATCCGCGCCGGCGCCGAGCGGGTCATCGACGCCGACGGGCTCTTCGTGGCCCCGGGGATCATCGATCTGCACACCCACTACGACGCTCAGCCGTTCTGGGATCGCCTCTGCACCTCGTCGGTCTGGCACGGCGTCACCACCGTGCTCACCGGCAACTGTGGGCTCACGCTGGCCCCGCTGCGTCCCGAGCACCGCGAGGCGATGCTGGCCACGTTCTGCTGCGTCGAGGACATTCCCGTCCGCTCGCTGAGCGCGGTGGTGCCGTGGACGTGGCAGAGCTTCGCGGAGTTCCTCGACGCCATCGACATCGGTCTCGGGCTCAACATGCTGCCTCTGGTCGGCTGCAACCCGCTCCGGCTCAGCGTGATGGACAAGGCCGCGTGGGATCGCGCGGCCACGCCGGACGAGATCGCGCAGATGCAGCAGCTCCTACGCGTCGCCCTCGACGAAGGCGCGTGGGGTTGGAGCACCACGGTTTCGCCGACCCACGCCGGTCCCGGCGGTGAGCCGGTGCCGACGCGCCTGGCCGCCAACGACGAGCGCATCGCGCTCGCCCGCACGCTCGGCGAGTACAACCGGGGCGTGATCGAGATCCTGCCGCCCGGCGCCGGCGCGCCCGACGAGGCCGATCGCCAGCACCTGCTCGACGTGGCCCAGGCGAGCGGACGACCGGTCTTCTTCCTCGGCTTCGACGACCGGGCCCGCACCTTCGTGGAAGGCGCGGCCCGGCAGGGCGCGCAGCTCTACAACCTGCTCCGCGCGATTCCCTTCAACCCGCGCTTCACGCTCAAGCGGACCACGTACTTCGCCAACCTCGACGTGTGGGACGTGGTGATGGCCAAGCCGCTGGCCGAGAAGCTGGCGCTGCTCAACGATCCCGAGATGCGCGCGAAGCTGCGGGAGGCCGCGCTCCAGCGCCAGCGCCGCCGGCCCGGCGTGCCCGGACGCTTCATCAAGTGGCAGAACATGATCGTGAGCAAGGTCGCGCTCACGAAGAACGGTGGGCTGGAGGGCCGCACCATCACCGAGCTGGCCGAGGCCCAGGGCAAGCACGTGGCCGACGCGATCCTCGACCTCGCCCTCGACGAAAACCTCGAGACCGAGTTCATGCAGAAGTCGCGGACGGCCGAGGAGGACGTGGCGCTGGCCGAGTACGTCAAGACCGGCCACGCCATTCCGTCGCAGACCGACGCGGGCGCTCACCTCAACACGAACTACTGCACGGCGGGCGAGTCGAGCTACGTGCTCGGCGAGTGGGTGCGCGAGCGCGGCCTGCTCACCCTCGAGGACGCGATCCGGCGCTTCACGTTCCAGCCGGCGCGGATCATGGGACTGCCCGACCGCGGGCTCGTGCGCGAAGGCATGGTCGCTGACCTCATGGTCTTCGATCCCTCGCGCATCGGCGTGAGGGAAGACGAGATCACCCGCGACGGCCCCAACGGCTCGCCGCGTCGCGTGCAGGGCGCCGAAGGCGTGGAACACGTGATGGTCGCGGGCGAGCACGTGCTCGAGCACGGCAAGCACACGGGCGCGCTCCCGGGTCGCGTGATCCGGGCGCCGAGGCGCGGCTGAAGGCGGTGCGGGTCGGAGGGGCGAGTCCCATCCGGACACTTCTGGGCATCGCGGTGGTCGTGGGCGTGCTCGGGGTCACCGGCCCCTCGCACGCCGAGACCGGGGCTATTCGGATCGTCATCGGCGGCGCGCTCGCCGCGCCGAGCGGAACCTCCGTGGACACGCAGGTGGCCTTGCGTATCGGTGTCGGCCTGCCGGTGTTCCAGGTGCTCCCCAACGGCACGTTGGGCGGCGGATCGATCGCCACCGCGACCTTCGCGCGATGGACGGACACGGTGGCGACCTCCGGCTTCCTCCCGGAGCGCACGCTCATGGTCTTTCGCCTGGCCGGCGGCTTGATGGTGATCGCGGCGGGCGTGTCGACACCGAACGGCCTCGCCACCTCGTTCTCGGCGACCGCCCCCTACCAGAACCTCACCGGGAACTGGGACCTCACGACCGGGCCGACGCCCGACGACGCGCTCGTCACGTTCACGTACGACACGAATCCGCATATCAAGGGCGCCGAGCTCCTCCGCCTGGTGGCCGGGAGCGCGCTCTCCTCACTCGCGTCGAAATCGATCCCCCTGGTTGCGAGCGTGGACGCCCTGCGGAACGTCCCGATCTTCGAGGTGACGAACAACGCCAAGGGCGCCTCGATCGGCGCGCTGGCCGGTCACTCCGCCTTCAGCATCGTCGGTCACGCATCCGAGTTCGTCCAGCTCCGGGCGGTCCACCTGCCCGTCGCCAACCTGTTCCTGCTGTACGGATGCGCAGCTCCCGTCCCGGGTTCGGCGGTCGCCTGCCTGATCGGGGGCACCGGCTTCGTCACGCACGTCTCCGGCCACGCCAGCCAGGTCGCCGGGACGCTCCGCAAAGACGCGATCGCCGGTGTGGTGGACGCCGACCTCGTCCTCGAAATGACCCTCGAGTTGCCCTAGGGCGTCGGTCTGGGTCAGCGAGGGGACGTCGGAAAGGACAGAAACGTCCGGCCCGATATTCCGACGATGTAGAGCGTGGCCACGTTGAGGCCCCAGGACGGCAAGCGCGCCGTCACGAAGGACGTCAACGCCGCGCGATCGTCGTCGGTGCCGAACCACATGAAGTCGTCGAAGCACACCACCAGCACGTAGTTCGGTCCATAGCTGAAGCGCGACTTTCGCTGCACCGCCAGCTCAATTCTTTCGAATGTCCCTTTCAACATTTCTTCCTTTGCCAACCACTCCAGCTCGTCGGGCGGTCCGTGGGCAGAGACGACTTCGCCCTTGAGGAACCTCTTCATCCGCAACGACTCATTGCGGTCGAAGGTTGTCGTGGTCAGCTGAACGTAGGTCACCGTGGGCGGGTCGGTCGCGGAGTCTTTGACCACAGCGTCGTAGTCACTGTCCGCGCTCGCGCTCGAGTTGAGGCGGCAGACCACGTCTTGGCGGTGTGCATAGACGTGACCCACCCAGAGGGCGAACGGGTACAGCTCTTCATAGAACTTCTTGAAACGGCCCTGGTGCAGTAACGCCGGTTTGTTGGCCATCAGACAACCGTTGATCGCAGACCGCCGCTCCTCGAACCAGGCGATCAACTCCGTGGCCGTCCGCTCGGTTTCGAAGTCAGCGTCCCGTAACAACGTGTCGACATCGGGAGCAAGACGATCGGCAGGGACGTGATCGATACGGCCATCCCGGACGACTACGAGCGGCACCCCCGCCCGTCGGTGCTGGTCAATGGCGTCCGCCGCCGCCGCGGTCAGCGCTTCCTCGACCCACCGCGGATCCGCAAAGACTTGGTCGATGCGGCTCGGTTCGTCATTCGATGCCATGAGCACCTCGCTGGATGTCCGCCCACGTAGTCGAATTGCTCACATGCGTAACCGTCTGTCCGCTCCCCATGGCAATCAACATCGGCGTATTCCCGACAGAGCTATCGTACATCTGCCACGTCGTGGCCAAGCGCTGATATAGATCGAAGAAATTGCGCAAGCCGCGTGTGTAGCGACGGCGCACGATGTCTTCGGGGACATCGTGGCCTCCCCTGATCACGCGGCTCTCAACCCTCGCACGAGCGAGCTGGGGACTCGACAACCACAGGAACAGGATGTGGAGGGAATAGCCGGCTTCGAGAAGTCCTTCGAGCCAGCCGGAGAAGTGGCGGCTGGCGAGGGTCGTCTCGAAGGCGAAGGATTGCCGCTGGCGTGCGAGCTCGTGGAGACGGGACAACATCTTGCGGCCCGCTGGGACGGCAACGCTGGCAGGATCCGAAGGCGACAGCTCGCGCGCGATCTCGTCGGCGTTGACGAACTGCCGCATGTCGAGGCGCGCTTCGCGAAGCAGCATGGGCGCCACGGTGCTCTTGCCGGCACCGTTGGGACCGGCGAGGACGACCACGCTGGGCCGGGGCTCCACGTGGCGATGGTGCCCGGCGGCCCGGGCGTGGTCAATGTCTCAAGTTCGATACACCTCAGTTCGCCTTGGCCCGGACGGCGCGGCCCATCGGGGTGTCCTGGAGCTTGAAGAAGCTGAGCATGTTGCCGGCGGCGATCTTGTACGCCTCGTCCGAAGGGACGTCGGCGAAGAGGCGTTCGGCGAAGGGGCGGGTGTTGGGCCAGTCCGACTCGATGTGGGGGAAGTCGGTGGCGAACATCACGCGCTCGATGCCGAGGTGGTGGCGTAGCTCGATGGCCACGCGCTCCACGTGCTGCACGCTGAAGGAGACGTGCTGGCGGACGTACTCGCTGGGCCGCCGGTTCAGCGGCTTCATGTTGAGCAGGCGCGCCGCCCAGTGGCGGTGCCGCTCGTACCAGTAGTCGGCCTCTTCCATCCAGAACGGGACCCAGCCCAGGCGCGTCTCCGCGAAGAAGATCCGGAGATCGGGCAGCCGATCGAACACGCCCGAGAGCACGAGCTGGGCGAGGCTCATCGACGGCGCTGTGCCCAGGAAGGGCAGGGCGACCCATTCCACGAGCTTGCGCGGCCCGAGCTTCTTGAGGATCTCGGGATCGACGCCGGGATACTCGAAGGTCGGCTGGGACGCCCGCGGTCCCAGTCGATCGAAGGCGACGTGCACGGTCAGCGGCATGCCCATGTCGATGGCCGCCGCCCAGAACTTGTCGTCCTCGGGAGTGGGATAGGCCTTGCCGCTCGGATACACGCCGAGGTTGACGCCCTTGAGGCCGAGCCTCGCGCAGTGCTCCAGCTCGACCAGCGCGTCGTCGAGGCTGGTCCACGGGATCACGCCGAGGCCGATCAGCCGGTCGCGCGAGACCGGGCAGTATTCCTCGCCGAGCCAGTCGTTGTAGGCGCGGACGGTGGCGCGGTAGAGGTCGTCGTCGGTCATCGCGCGCCAGAGGCGCGGCCCCACCTGCATGTTGGGAAAGAGCACCTCCGCGTGGATGCCGTCCTGATCCTGCTCGCGCAGCCGCTGCTCCGGCGGCCCCACGCCGGCGGTGTCCTCGACGCTGGCGCCGAACGGCTGCCACGTTTCGTTGTTCCGTCCGGCTCTCAGATCGAGAAACGGCGCGGGGTAGGGCGGCTGGCCCTCGACGAGGATCGCGTCGCCGCCGTCCGGCAGCTTGATCGTGCGCGGGGCGCGGTCGCGATACTTGGCGGGCATCCGCGGATTCCAGCGCTCGGGGCGGACTTCCAGATGGCCGTCGCTCGAGATCAGGGGCGGAAGGGTCGTGGATGTCATCACTCGTCTCCTTCGGCTCAGGATGGTACCATCGGCACGGCGCGAAGCGATCCCCTGAGGAGGAAGCCATGGGAGAGATCTTGGGCCTGGGTATGACGCACTTCCCACCGCTGTGCGGCACCGACAAGGACATGGGACGCATCCTCGAGCGGGTGCTCAAGGATCCCGGCCTGCCCGCGCAGTATCGTGATCCCGCCTCGTGGCCCGAGCCCATGCGGCAGGAATACGGGACCGACTCGGGCCGCGCCGCCGCTCCCCGTCATCGCAAGGCGCTGGCCGACGGGTTCCGCCGGATGCGCCGGCAGCTCGACGAGTTCGCGCCCGACGCGGTGGTGATCTGGGGCGACGACCAGTACGAGAACTTCAAGGAAGACGTGATCCCGCCCTTCTGCGTGCTGGCCTACGATTCGATCGAGCACCGGCCGTGGGCGGAAGGGCGATGGAAGACCCAGGCGAACGCGTGGGAGGAATCGGCCGACACCACGTTCGTCTACAAGGGACATCGGGCCGCCGCCAAGACCCTGGTGACGGGCCTGCTCGAAGATGGCTTCGACGTGTCCTATTCGTACCGGCCGCTGCACCATCCGCTCGGTCACGCGTTCATGAACACGCTGCTCTATCTCGACTACGACCGCCAGGGGTTCCCCTATCCGGTGATACCGTTCTCGATCAACTGCTACGGGCGCCGGGTCATCTCGCAGTACGGCGGCGTGAGCAGCTTCGCCGATCTGCCCGAGGGCGAGCGGCTCGACCCGCCGTCGCCGGCGCCCTGGCGCTGCTACGATCTGGGCCGGGCCAGCGCGCGCGCGCTCGCCGCGAGCCCGTGGAAGATCGCGCTGATCGCGTCGTCGAGCTGGTCGCACGCGTTCCTCACGCCGAAGAACCACCTGCTGTATCCCGACGTGGACTCCGACCGCGCGATGTACGACTCGCTCGCGGCCGGCGACTACGAGGCGTGGCGCAAGGTCCCGCTGACCGCGCTCGAAGACAGCGGCCAGCAGGAGATGCTGAACTGGATGTGCCTGGCCGGCGCCATGGCCGAGCTGGGACACAAGCCCAAGGACACCGAGTTCGTCCAGAGCTACATCTTCAACTCGAGCAAGTGCTTCGCGAGCTTCGCCTAGCTCGCAGGGTTCTCCGCTGACTCCGACGCGCCCGTCGGCTCGGCTCGGCCGGCGGGCGCGCTCGCTTCTCGTCCTCGTCGTGATCGCCCTCGTGTGGGAGGGCGGCAAGACCCTCTTCTCGATTCCCTCCTACAAGCTGCCGCATCTGCACGAGGTCTTCGGGGATTTTCTGCGGCGGGGGGCGGGCGGCGAGTCGTGGGCGTGGATCATGGCCCAGAACGCGGCGTACACGGCGCTGGAAGGGATCGTGGGATTCGTCGTCGGAGGCATCGCCGGGCTCGTGCTGGCCATTGTGTTCGCGCACTCCCGGTGGCTCGAGCGCGGGCTCCTGCCCTACGTGATCGCGTCGCAGACCGTGCCGATCCTGGCCATCGCGCCCATGGTGGTCGTGTGGCTCGGCACCTCGTGGGTCTCGAAGGCGGTGATCGCCGCGTACCTCACGTTCTTCCCGGTGACCATCAACGTGCTGCGCGGCCTGCGCGCGGTCGATCCCGACGCGCTGGCCCTGATGCGCGCGCTGGCCGCCACCCCACGGCAGGTGTTCCTGCGGCTGCGCGTCCCCACCGCGCTGCCCTATCTGTTCACGGCGCTGCGTGTCTCGGCCACGATCAGCGTGGTGGGCGCGATCATCGGCGAGCTGCCGGTGGGCAGCCGCTACGGGATGGGCGTGGTCATCATCAACGCCGCCCAGTACTACAACTGGCGCCCGGCCAACCTGTGGGCGGCCATCCTGGTCTCGGCGCTGATCGGCATCGCGTTCTACCACGCGGTGGCCGCGGTGGAGCGCCGGATCGTCAGATGGCAGCCCCTCGCGCCCGCGATCTGAGCGCCCCGCCCGATCCCGCACGGCCGCACGGCGACCTCACCAGGAGCGCGCCCGTGATCGACATTCGCTCCGTGGGCAAGACGTTCTCCAGCCAGGCGGGAGCGACCGAAGCGTTGTCGGACGTCACGCTCTCGGTTGCCGCTGGCGAGTTCGTCTCGATCATCGGGCCGTCGGGCTGCGGCAAGTCCACGCTGCTCCGGATCATCGGCGATCTCGCGGAGCCGTCGGCGGGCGAGGTGAGCGTACGCGGCAAGTCGCCGCGCCAGGCCCGGCTCGATCGTGAGTACGGCATCGTCTTCCAGACGCCCGTGCTCTACGACTGGCGCACGGTGATCGAGAACGTGCGGCTGCCGATGGAGCTGGCCGGCCGCCCGCGCGCCGAGTGCCTGTCCCGGACGGCGACGTTGCTCCGTCTCGTCGGGCTCGACGGCTTCCACGCGCACTATTCGTGGCAGCTCTCGGGCGGGATGCAGCAGCGCGTGGCCATCGCCCGCGCGCTGGCCCTGGCGCCCTCGATCCTGCTCATGGACGAGCCCTTCGGCGCGCTCGACGAGATGACCCGCGAGCGCCTCAACGCCGAGCTACTCGAGGTCCGCCGCGAGACCGCGGCGACCGTGCTCTTCGTCACCCACTCGATCGCCGAGGCCGTGTTCCTCTCGACACGGGTGGTCGTGATGAGCCCGCGGCCCGGACGCATCGCCAGGGTTCTGGACGTCGATCTTCCCCAGCCACGGACGGAGGGGACCCGCGCGCTGCCGCGCTTCTTCGAGCTGGTGACCGCGGTGCGCGAGGCGCTCCGGAAATCGGGAGCCTGAGCGGTGCGCGGCCTCGGCGAATACATCCCGGCCCTCATCGTCTTCGCGCTGGGGATCGCCGCGTGGGAGGCCGCCGTCTTCGCCTTCTCGATCGAGTTCTACCTGCTGCCGGCGCCGCACGTCATCGTCGCGAGCCTGACCGAGAACTGGCCCGTGCTCGTCGAGTCCGGACTCTACACGTTCACCGAGGCCGTCGCCGGCTACGCGCTGGGATGCGGGGGCGGCATCGTCGCGGCCATGGCGGCCAGCCGATCGCCCGCCTTCGCGGGGTTGATCCTGCCGTACGCGATCGCGTCGGCGTCGGTGCCGATCATCGCGCTGGCTCCGCTGGCCATCGTCTGGTTCGGGATCGCTCAGGGCTCGAAGATCGCGATCGTCACGCTGATGACGTTCTTTCCCACCTTCATCGGCACCCTGCGCGGATTGCTCAGCGTGTCGCCCGACGCGCTCCACCTCATGCGGAGCTGCGCGGCTACCGAGTGGCAGATCTTCGCCAATCTGCGGTTCCCCCACAGCCTGCCCTACGTCTTCACCGCGCTCCGCTCCTGCACGACCCTTTCGATGATCGGCGCGGTGGTCAGCGAATTCTTCGGCGGGCCGGTGAAGTCACTCGGCGTCTACATCAAGAGCACCGCCAGCCTGTTCCAGACCCGCCAGGCCTGGTCGGCGATCCTGGTGGCCTGCGCGCTCGGTCTCGTGTTCTACTTCGCC
>Ga0193725_1000432_pt1 | contig 12664 bp, 9 predicted proteins | sample H2a2metaG_FD_143058 | JGI IMG/M metagenome (GOLD analysis project Ga0193725, IMG submission 143058) | Soil microbial communities from a riparian zone of the East river system, Colorado, United States - H2a2 | ecosystem: Environmental > Terrestrial > Soil > Riparian zone | place: USA: East River... | reverse complement strand
ACTGATCGTGGTCGCGTCCGCGGGGACCGCCGATCTGCCCGTCGCCGAGGAGGCGGCGCTGGTGGCCGAGGCCCTGGGTAACCGCGTGGAGCGGCTGAACGATTGTGGTGTCGCCGGGCTCCACCGGCTGCTCGCGCACTACGATCGCCTCGCCGAAGCCAACGCGATCGTGGTCGTGGCCGGCATGGAAGGCGCGCTGCCCAGCGTGGTCGGCGGTCTCGTCGATCGCCCGGTCATCGCGGTCCCCACCAGCGTCGGCTACGGCGCGTCGTTCGGCGGCGTCGCGGCGCTGCTCGCGATGCTGAACTCCTGTGCTCCCGGCGTGTCCGTGGTCAACATCGACAACGGCTATGGCGCCGCCCACCAGGCCAGCCAGATCAACCACCTCATCGCGAAGATCCGTTGAGTCTTCGATGACGGGTGGACGGCCGATGATGGTGGACGATTGAACGCGCGAGGCGGGCGGGGCCTGTCGCCGGGGTGGGTGGGCGTGGCCGGCTCCGTCACCCGTTCGCCCGAATCGCAGCGCTTCGCGCTGCGCACGGGACGAAGGGGTCCCACTCCGCCGGCCACGCCCACCCACCCCGGCGCCACCCGCCCGGCCAGGGTTCACTCGGACTCGGCAAGATGAAGGTCGTCTACTTCGACTGTCCGAGTGGGGCGGCGGGGGACATGATCATGGCGGCGCTGATCGATGCGGGAGCGCCCGTCGATCGGCTGCGCGCGGAGCTCGCCAGGCTGCGGCTGCCGGGGTGGGAGCTTCGGGTGCGCGAGGTCATGAAGGGGCCGTTCCGGGCGACCAAGGTCGACGTCGACATCGACCGTTCGGCGCATCAGGTTCATCGTTCGCTCTCCGACATCCTGGCGATTCTCGAAGCGAGCTCGCTGCCCGCTGACATCACGAGAGACGCGGCGCGGATCTTCACTCGGCTGGCCGACGCCGAGGCGCGCGCCCACGGGACCACGCGCGAGGCCGTTCACTTCCACGACGTGGGGGCGGTCGACGCGATCGTCGACGTCGTCGGCGGAGTGATCGCGCTCTCGTTGCTCGGGGTCGAGCGCGTCCACTGCTCGGCGCTGCCCATCGGCGGCGGCGTGGTCAACGGGCCGCACGGCACGATCCCCATGCCAGGGCCGGGGACCGCGGAGCTGCTCCGCGGCTTCCCCGTCGTCGACACCGGCGTGCGGGCCGAGCTGGTGACGCCGACCGGGGCCGCGATCCTCACCACGCTCGCCCAGGGCGCCGGGCGCATGCCCGACATGACGGTCGCGTCGGTCGGATACGGTGCCGGTACGATGGAGCTGCCGACCATTCCCAACCTGCTGCGCTGCTTCGTGGGCGAGGTTAGTCAGCACGCGGGCGACGAGACCGTGGTCCAGCTCGAGACCACGATCGACGACATGTCGCCGCAGCTCTACGAACCGTTGATGGAGCGGCTGTTCGAAGCCGGCGCCCTCGACGTGTTCCTCACGCCGGTGATCATGAAGCGCAGCCGGCCCGGTATCGTGCTCACCGCCCTGTGCGCCCCGGGGCGGGTGGGGGACCTGTCGCGTCTGCTCTTCGAGGAATCGAGCACGATCGGCGTGCGCTGGGCCGAGCGCCGGCGCGCGCGCCTCGACCGCCAGATGCGCACGGTGCAGACGATCTACGGCGCGGTCGCTTGCAAGGTGTCGAGCTTCGAGGGACGCGTGGTCACGGTCACGCCCGAGTTCGCCGACGTGGCCCGCATCGCCCGCGAGAAGTCGTTGCCGGTGCGCGAGGTGCTCGATCAGGCCCGCGCCGAGGCCCGCCGCGAGGTGCTCGGCGACGATCGCGGCTGACGCCCGATCGTGAGCACGATCGCGATCGGCGTCATGAGCGGGACGTCGTGCGACGGCATCGACGCCGTCGCCATCGAGCTCTCGTCGCTCCTGCGCCCGCACCGGCCGCGCGTCCTCGGCCACGTGTACCGACCCTATCCCGCCGCGCTCCGGGAGGAACTGCTCCGCCCGGAGCGCCTGACGCTGGCCCGCGTGGCCGAGCTTCACTTCCACCTGGCCGAGCTGTACGCGAAGGCCGTCCTCGGTCTGCGGGACGTCGCCCGGGCCCGCTGCTGCGGACTGCACGGGCAGACGGTCTGGCATGCGCCGCGCGCGCGCGTGGCCGCGACGCTGCAGATCGGCTCGTCGGCCGTGCTCGCCCAGCGAACGTCGCTGCCCGTCGTCGGAGACCTCCGGAGCGCGGACGTCGCGCTCGGCGGCCAGGGCGCGCCCATCGTGCCCATCGCTCACTGGTTCTTCACGGCCGGGGAGCGGGCGCCGCACGTGGTGGTCAACCTGGGCGGCATCTGCAACTTCACCTACGTCACCAGGGACGTCAGGCGAGTGGTCGCCTACGACGTCGGACCGGGGATGATGCTCTCGGACGCGTTCGCCCGCCAGGCGAGCGGGGGTCGGCTCACGTTCGACCGCGACGGCGTCCTGAGCCGGGGCGGGCGGCCGATCCCCGCAATCATCGATGCGCTGGTTCATCACCCGTTCGTCCGCCGCGCGCCGCCCAAGTCGACCGGACGGGAGGACTTCGGGGCGTCGTTCGCGGCCGAGCTGTTCCGCCGTCATCGCCGCGCCCCCGCCCGGGATGTCGCCTATAGTCTCCTGGCGGCGACGGTCCGCGTCCTCGGCCTGACCCTGGCCGCGGACCCCGCGGTGCGCGGCCGGTTCTCCCGCGTGACGTTGACGGGCGGGGGAGCGGGCAACCCGATCCTCGTCGAGCTGGCTCGACGAGAGTTTGCCGGAGTGTCCGTGGAGGTCGCGCGCGACGGCGTGCTCGCGCCCCGCCACCACGAGCCGGCGGCGATGGCGTTGATCGCGGCCAGGACGGTGGCCGGGCTCCCGTCGTCGCTGCCGTCCGTCACCGGCGCGGTTCGTCCCGCGATCCTCGGCCACGTCCACTGGCCGACGCCGGGCGACCGATCAGCTGCGCTCCGACGACGGCCCAGGGTTCGCCCGTCCACCCCGTTGACACGCCCTGCGCGCCGTCTTACGCTCTGACCCCGTTACCGATCCCGTCACCGGTCTGAAATCCGCATGACGCTTGGAGGACGAGCCGTGAAACTGCCAGTGAAGATGACGATCAACGGCCAGTCGGTCGCTCACGAGGTCGAGCCTCGCCTGCTGCTCGTCCACTACATCCGCGAGAACGTCGGGCTGACCGGCACTCACGTGGGCTGTGACACGAGCCAGTGCGGTGCCTGCACGATCATCATGAACGGCCAGGCGGTGAAGGCGTGCAACCTGTTCGCGGTCCAGTGCGACGGCGCCGACATCATGACCATCGAAGGCCTCGCCAAGGACGGCGAGCTGCACCCGATCCAGCAGGGCTTCTGGGAGAAGCACGGTCTGCAGTGCGGCTTCTGCACGCCCGGCATGATCATGACCGCGTACCAGATGCTCGAGCGCTACCCGAAGCCCTCGGAGGAGCAGATCCGTCATCAGCTCGAGGGCAACCTGTGCCGCTGCACCGGGTACCACAACATCGTGAAGGCGATCCAGTGGGCCGCCGACACGATGGCCGCGAAGAAGTAACCCGGACGCCGTTCGCAGAGAGGTCAAGGACCGCCCCGGGTCTGGGGGCCATTCGAGCACAAGGACCGCCCCGGCGAAGCCGGGGCGCTAAGCGAGTCGGGGGGGTATGGGGGGCCATTTCGGGGCCCTCCCATCACCATAAAGGGGTTTAGGGCATGGCCAGCGCGACTGAAGAGCGGATGTTCGGCAAGTCCATCAAGCGACGGGAAGACCCGCGGTTCATCACGGGCCGCGGCCGGTACACCGATGACCTGAAGCTCGCCGGGATGACGTACGCCGCGTTCGTCCGGAGCCCCCACGCGCGTGCCCGCGTCCGGAAGATCGACGTCGCGTCCGCGAAGGCGCGCCCCGGCGTGGTGGCGATCTTCATCGGTAAAGATATGACGGGCGTGAACTCGCTGCCGTGCGGGTGGCTCTTGCCCGAGCTGAAGATCCCGCCGCATCCGCCGCTGGCGTCGGACGTCGCCCAGTACGTGGGCGATCCGGTCGCCGTGGTGATCGCGGACAGCCAGGAGGCCGCCCTCGATGCCGCGGAGGCGGTGCAGGTCGACTGGGAGCCGCTGCCTTCCGTCACCGGCACCGGGAAGGCGGCCAGCCCGGGCTCGCCGCAGATCCACGAAGTGGCGCCGAACAACGTCGCCTTCCGCTGGCAGATCGGCGACGCGGCGGCGACCGACGCGGCGTTCAAGTCCGCGGCTACCGTCGTGCGGAAGCACATTGTCAACCAGCGGCTCGTGGCCAACGCCATGGAGCCGCGGGCCTGCGTGGCGCGCTACGACGACTCCACGGACGAGCTGACGCTCTGGGTCACGTCCCAGAACCCGCACGTGCACCGGTTGCTCATGACGGCGTTCGTGCTGGGCATTCCCGAGCACAAGGTGCGGGTCATCGCCCCGGACGTGGGCGGCGCCTTCGGATCGAAGATCTTCCTCTACAACGAGGAAACCGTTTGCTCGTGGGCCACGCGGAAGATCAAGCGGCCCATCCGCTGGACGGCCACCCGGCGCGAGGCGTTCCAGACCGACGCCCAAGGCCGCGACCACGTCACCGAGGCCGAGCTGGCGCTCTCGAAAGACGGCAAGATCCTCGGGCTGCGCGTGAAGACGGTCGCCGCCATGGGCGCGTACTTGTCGACGTTCGCGCCGGCCGTGCCGACCTATCTTTACGGCACCCTGCTCAACGGCGTGTATGAGATGGGCGCGATCCACGCCGAGGTGACCGGCGTCTTCACCAACACCACGCCCGTCGACGCCTATCGCGGCGCCGGGCGTCCGGAGGCCGCGTACCTGATCGAGCGGATGATCGATGCCGGGGCGTCGGCCCTCAAGATGGACGTGGCGGAGCTCCGCAAGAAGAACTTCATCCCGAAGTTCGCCGACGGGTACCAGACCAAGGTCGCGCTCATGTACGACAGCGGCGACTATGGCACCACCTTCGACAAGCTGCTCGGGATGCTCGACTACAAGAAGTTCCGGACCGAGCAGGAGGCCGCGCGCAAGCAGGGCCGGCTCCTCGGTCTCGGGTTTTCGACCTACATCGAGGCGTGCTCGATCGCGCCGTCCAAGGTCGTCGGCGCGCTCGGCGCCCAGGCCGGCTTGTACGAGTCCGGCGCGGTGCGTGTGCACCCGACCGGGAAGGTGACCGTGATGACCGGCTCGCACTCGCACGGGCAGGGCCACGAGACGACCTTCAGCCAGCTCGTGGCCGACCAGCTCGGCATCCCGATGGACGACGTGGAAATCGTCCACGGCGACACGGGCACGGTGGCCTTCGGCATGGGAACGTACGGCAGCCGTTCGGCCTCGGTGGGCGGGACGGCCATCCTCATGTCGCTCAACAAGGTCAAGGAGAAGGGCAAGAAGATCGCGGCGCACCTGCTGGAGGCCTCGCCACAGGACATCGAGTACGCCGACGGCAAATTCCAGGTGAAGGGCTCGCCCGACAAGGCGGTGCCGTTCGGCCAGGTTGCGCTGACGGCGTATGTGCCGCACAACTATCCGGAGGGGCTCGAGCCGGGCCTCGACGAGACGAGCTTCTACGATCCGTCGAACTTCTGCTTCCCGTTCGGAGCCCACGCGTGTGTGGTGGAGGTCGACCGCGACACGGGGAAGGTCAAGATCCTGCGCTATCTCGCCGTGGACGACGTCGGCAACGTCATCAACCCGATGATCGTCGACGGCATGGTTCACGGCGGCATCGCGCAGGGCGTGGCGCAAGCGCTGTGGGAGGGCGCCGTCTACGACGATGCGTCCGGGCAGCTCGTGACGGGAACCATGATGGACTACGCGGTGCCCAGGGCCGACATGCTGACGATGTACGAGACCGATCGCACGGTGACGCCGACCCTCGTGAACCCGCTGGGCATCAAGGGCGCGGGGGAGACGGGGACGATCGCGTCGACACCCGCCGTGGTCAACGCCGTCGTCGACGCGCTGAGCCCGCTCGGCATCGATCACATCGAGGTCATGCCGCTCTCCGCCCAGCGGGTGTGGCAGACGATCCAGGGCGCTCCACGCCCCAAGGCCTAAGTTCTCTCGAGAGGAGACGACCATGTATCCAGCGGCCTTCGAGTATCACCAGCCGACCAGCGTGAGGGACGCCCTCGGGCTCCTCGGCCAGTTCAAGGACGACGCGAAGATCCTGGCCGGCGGCCACAGCCTGATCCCGATGATGAAGCTGCGGCTGGCCCAGCCCAAGCACCTGGTCGACCTGCGCAAGGTGCCGGGGCTGACCGGGATCCGCGAAGATCAGGGCGCGCTGGCCATCGGCGCCATGACCACGCACTGGCAGGTGGAATCGTCTGACCTGGTGAAGTCGAAGGCGCCGGTGCTCTGCGAGGTCGGCGGCATCATCGGCGATCCCGCCGTGCGCAACCTCGGCACCATCGGTGGATCGCTGGCCCACGCCGATCCCGCGGCCGACTGGCCGGCGATCATGCTGGCGCTCGGCGCGGAGATGGTCTGCGAAGGACCGAAAGGCCGCCGCACCGTGAAGGTCGACGACTGGTTCCAGGGCCTGATGTCCACGGCGCTGGGCGACGACGAGCTGCTGGTCGAGGTCCGCGTTCCGCTCTGGCCGGCGGGCAGCGGCGCGGCCTACATGAAGTTCCCGCACCCGGCCTCGCGCTTCGCGGTCGTCGGTGTGGCCGCGGCGGTCACGCTCGACAAGCAGGGCAGCGCGACGAAGGTCGGCGTGGGCGTGACCGGCGCCGGCACCAAGGCCGTCCGCGCCAAGACCGTCGAGGCCGGCTGCACCGGCAAGAAGCTCGACGCCGCCACCATCGAAGCCGCCGCCCAGAAGGGCGCCGAAGGGGTCGACGTCCAGGCCGACCTCCAGGGCTCGGTCGAGTACAAGTCCCACCTCTGCCGCGTCTTCGCCAAGCGCGCCCTCAACGAAGCCGTCAAGCGCGCCAAGTAGCTCGGAGGGGGGCTCGCGCCCCCCTCGCTCACGTCCAGGTCGCGTCGGGCAGGTAGGATTCCCGCCAGCGCTCGAAGGCCAGCAGGGCCCACAGGACTTTTCGGTGATCTCGTCGAGACGACATGTGTTCGGCGACGAGGCTACACACACCTTTGGGGTCCAGCAATCCCACGCGGCGGAGGCGGTCGGGGTGGAGGGTCTCCTCCAGCGCGGGGCGGAGGGGGCCGCGGAGCCACTGGGCGAGGGGGACGCCGAAGCCTTGCTTGCGGCGGTCGATGATCGCGTCGGGCAGGCGGCCCTTCAGCGCGCGCTTGAGGACGTACTTGGTCGTGAAGCCGTGGAGCTTCAGCGACGAGGGCATCGCGCAGGTGAGCGCCACCAGATCGGGGTCGAGGAAGGGCGCGCGCGCCTCCACGCCGTGGGCCATGGTGGCGCGGTCCATCTTCACGAGGGTCTGGCCGGCCATGTAGAGCTTGCTGTGGTGGTAGACGAGCCGGCTGATCGCGTCGCCGGCGGGTGCTCCCTCCATCAGATCGGCGACGTCGGCGTAGGGGTCGAACGCCGCGACGGCCCGACTCACGACCGGGGTCACCAGCTCGCGTTGTTCGGACGGGATCGCACCGCCCATCATGATCTGGAGGGCGACGTCCATCGGGTGGACGGCGCCGCGGAAGAACTGCTTGAGCAGGAAGCCGGGACTCCCGTACTTCGTGGAGGCGGGAAGCGCGTCGACCAGACGGGCCGCGGATCGTAGGACGCCTGCCGGTAGGCGGCTCGTCGCGCGGACGGGACCGAGCGCGAGCGCGGTCGGGTAGCCGCACAGCAGCTCGTCGCCTCCGTCGCCGCCGAGGGCCACCGTCACCGATTGTCGGGTGTGGCGGGCGAGGTGCACGGTGGGCAGGAACGCGGGATCGGCCAGCGGCTCGTCGAGCAGCGTTCCCAGCCGCTCGATGAGCGCTGAGGCGTCAGTCGACGTGAACGTGAACTGGTGATGCTCCGTGCCCAGGCGCTCGGCGACCGCGCGCGCGAAGCGCTCCTCGCTGTAGCTCGGCTCCTCGAAGCCGACGGAGAAGGTCTGGAACGTCCGGCCGGGCTCGACCGCCCTCGCCGCGGCGGTGACGGCGCTGGAGTCGATCCCGCCGCTCAGAAAAATGCCGACGGGCACGTCGCTCACGAGACGGTGGCGCACGGACGCGCACAGCGAGTCCCACAGCGCTTCCGCCCACGCCTCGGCGCTCCGCGATTCATGCTGACGCGGCGCGTCGAACGGGATGTCCCAATACCGATCGAGCCGGATCTTGCCGTCGGCCACGGTGAGGGTGTGGCCCGGAGGCAGCTTGAAGATGCCTTCGAGAATCGTATGGGGATCCGGGATGTATCCATGTGTCAGATAACGCGAGAAGCCATGGAGATCGAGGCCTCGCACGACGTCGGGATGAGCGAGCAGCGCCCGCAGCTCGGAGCCGAACACGAAGCAGCCCGGGCGCTCGGCGTAATAGAACGGCTTTTCGCCCATCCGGTCGCGGGCCGCGAACAGCGTCTGGCGCTCGGCGTCCCAGAGCACGAGCGCGAACATCCCGTTGAAGCGGGTCACGCAGTCCTCGCCGAACTCCTCCCACGCGTGGACGATCACCTCGGTGTCGGAGCTGGTCGTGAAGCGATGGCCTCGAGCGCGCAGGTCGGCGGCCAGGCTGCGGTAGTTGTAGATCTCTCCGTTCAGCATGGCGTGGACGGTGCCGGTCTCGTTGGCGATCGGCTGGCGGCCGGTGGCGAGGTCGATGATGTTGAGGCGGCGGTGGCCGAGCGCGACTGACCCGTCGACGTAGTACCCTTCGTCGTCGGGCCCGCGGTGGCGCAGGGTCGCCGTCATCCGGCGGACGACGGCTTCGTCGGCGGGCCGGTGATTCAGCGAGACGAATCCGCTAAGCCCGCACATGGCCTTCTCGATCGCGCTCGGCCGAGGAGCGCCACGGCTTCGCCGGGGCGTGACGAGCATCTGGGGGGATTGGGGGGCCCGTAGCGAGGCCCCTCATGTCGGTCAAGGGTTTTCCGCGCGTCACTTCGCGCGCCACTCGCATAGGATGGGGAGGCTCGGACGGGTCACGTGGAGAAGAATACCAGCGGAGCCGGCATGATCGATCAACGATGGCGGGTGGCCTTTCTGGCGCCCCTCGCCCTCGCCGCCGCGCTCTTCCTGCCCGGCATCGACCAGCGCATCCTCTACATCGGCGACGAGGCGCGCTACGCGCTGCTCGCCCGCACCATGGTCGAGACCGGCGACTGGCTCGTCCCCCGGATCGGCGCCGAAGTGCACATGGAGAAATCGCCGCTCTTCATCTGGACGATCGCGGCGTTCTCGCTGGCCGGCCGCAGGGTCACGGAGCTGACGGCCGTGCTGCCCGCCGCGCTGAGCGGGATCGCCGGCGTTGGCGCCACGCTGGTGCTCGGCCGGCGGTTGTTCGGCTCCCGCGCAGGTTTGCTGTCTGCGCTCGTACTGGCCACGGTGTGGGGGTACTACTGGCACGCGCGGATGGCGCTGGCCGACATCATGGTGACGTGCTTCGCGATCGGGGCGGCGGCGGCGTTCGCGACGGTCGTGGCGTCCGGCGAGAGTCGACGCGGGCCGATGGCGATCTGCTGGGCGTGTCTCGGACTTGGGCTGTCGGCCAAGGGCCCGGTCGGACTGATGCCGCTGATCCCGTTCGCCGCGTTCCTGGTCTGGGAGGAGGGGTGGCGCGCGCTCGCCAAGTTGAGGCCGCTGATGGGCGCGCTGATCGTCGCGGCGATCTCGGCGCCGTGGGTGCTCGGCTTCGCGCTCGCGAGCGGCGAGAGCTACGTGGAGAGCGTGGTGCTCGCCGACTACGTCGGTCCCCGGCTCCGGGCCTGGGACCGGGCCGGCGAGCTGTTCTTCGCCGCGGGCCCGATCGGCGTCGGATTTCTGCCGTGGGTTCCGTTCCTGCCGTCGGCGCTGCGCCAGGGATGGTGGCGAGCGCAGGACGCGGGTCTGCGCCGGCGGTTTCGCTTTCTGCTGGTGTGGGTGCTCGCCTACGTGATCGTGATCACCCTCCTGCCGCACAAGCGCGATCGCTACCTGCTGGCGACGTATCCGGTCCTCGCGATCATGGTCGGCTGGCTCTGGGATCGGTGGGCCGAACCCGCGGTCGCCCAGGGACTTCGCCTGAACGCGTGGATCTGGGCGGCGGTCGCCGTCCTGATCGCGTCGCTGCTTCTCTTCCCGGTCCGTGGAAGACCGGAGCTGATGGCGCTGGTGCCCCTCGCGCTCGCCGGCAAGCTCGTGGTCGTCGGCTTGTTTCTCGCGGCGGCGGTGCTCGCGGTCGTCGCCGCGCACCGCGGACGCGCGCTAGCCACCTTCACCGCCATCTGCGTGCCGATGGCGCTCCTGCTCGCCTACGAGGGCCGTGTCTACGTGAGACAGCACAACCGGATGTTCGACGTCAAAAGCCTGGCCCAGCGACTGGCCGCGCGCGCCACGCCCGCCGATCAGCTCGTGACGTACCGCTACCAGCACCTGGCCCTCCAGTTCTACGCCGGCCGTCCGGTCGAGCGGGCGTTGACACCGGAGCAGGTCCGGACGCTCGCGTCGGACGGCCGGGCGATCTACCTGGTCACCGACGATCGCGCGTGGCCGGTCCTGGCGAACGCGACCGCGCGCCCGTGGGGCGTCGTCGACCAGGCGACGATCGGGGGCCGTCGGCTCGTCGTGGCCACCACGGAGCGTCCATGAGCGCGGCGCCGGCGCTCAGCATCGTGCTGCCCGTTTACAACGAGGTGGACAGCCTCGGCCCGCTGTGGCAGGAGCTGGTCGAGCTCCTGTCGACCCTGGCGGACTCCGTCGAGGTGATCTTCGTCGACGACGGCTCCATCGACGGGAGCGCCGAGATCCTCCAGCGGATCGCCAAGGAAGATCACCGCGTCCGCCTGATCCGCTTCGAAGCGAACGCTGGGCTCAGCGCGTCCTTCTACGCGGGACTCCAGGCCACGCGCGGGCGCATCGTGGCGACCATGGACAGCGATCTGCAGTCCGATCCGCGCGACATCCCCATGCTCATGAAGTATCTGGACGACGCCGACGCCGTGGTCGGCTGGCGACAGGTCCGCCACGACTCGTTTCTCAAGCGCGCCTCGTCCCGGATCGCCAACGGCATCCGCAAGGCCGTGAGCGGCGATCACGTGCAGGACAGCGCGTGCAGCCTGCGCGTGATGCGGCGCGAGTGCGTCGCCGCGGTGCCGCCGTTCACGGGGATGCACCGCTTCATGCCCACGCTGCTGAAGATCGCCGGGTTCCGCGTGATCCAGGTCCGCGTGAACCATCGGGCGCGCCGGTTCGGACGCTCCAAGTTCGGGGTGAGCGATCGCGCGTTCTCGGCCTTCGCCGACCTGCTCGTGGTGCGGTGGATGATGTACCGGCGGCTTCGCTATCGCATCGCCGAGACCCTCGATTCCACGGGCGAGGGCGGCCCCTGATCGTCGGCCTGGTGCTCGCCGCCGGCCTGGCGCGGCGGATGGGAGGGGGCAAGCTCCTGCTCGTCCTGGGCGGCAAGCCCATCGTCCGCTGGAGCGTCGAGGCGCTCCGTCCCCACGTGGACGATCTCGTCGTCGTGACCGGCGGCGGAGAAGACGCCATTCGCGCCGCGCTGGGCGGCCTCGGCGTCCGCTTCGTCTCCAACCCGCATCCCGAGGCGGGGCAGGGCACCTCGATCGCGAGTGGCGCCTCGGAGCTGGGCCGCGAGACCGAGGCGGTGATCATCGCGCTCGGCGATCAGCCGCGCGTGCCCCCGGACGTGGTGCCCGCGCTGCTCGCGACGTGGCGCCGGACCGGCCAGGCGATCGTCGCGCCGGTGTACCGCGGCGTTCACGGGACGCCCGTGCTCTTCGCCGCGGACGTCTTTCCCGAGCTGGCCGCGCTCACCGGCGACGCGGGGGCGCGCGGTGTCGTCGCCGCGCGCCCCGACCGCGTCGCGCGCGTGACTTTCGATCACCCGATGCCCGCGGACGTCGACACGCCCGAAGACTTCGCGCGACTTCATGTAGAATAGGCGCTCGTGCGTCCCGAGATCACGAAGATCCAAGAGTTGATGGAAGCGGCCGAGTACGTGACGGACGCTCCCGTCGCGACCTCGGTCCATCTGGCCACGCGTCTCCGCAAGCCGCTGCTCATCGAGGGACACGCCGGCGTCGGCAAGACCGAGATCGCCAAGGTGATGTCCCGGATGCTCGAGACCAACCTGATCCGGCTGCAGTGCTACGAGGGACTCGACGCCGCCGCCGCGCTCTACGAGTGGAACTACCAGAAGCAGCTGCTTCACATCAAGCTCGGCGAGGCCTCCACGCGCCCGCTGGGCGAGCGCGAGCACGAGATCTTCTCGGAGGCGTTCCTGCTGCGGCGTCCGCTGCTGCAGGCCATCAGCCAGGAATCGTCGCCCGTCCTGCTCATCGACGAGATCGACCGCGCCGACGAGGAGCTGGAAGCGTTCATGCTCGAGGTGTTCGCGGAATGGCAGGTGACGATCCCCGAGATCGGCACCATCAAGGCCGCGCATCCGCCCCACGTGATCCTGACCTCCAACCGGACGCGCGAGCTGTCGGACGCGCTGCGCCGCCGCTGCCTGTACCTCTGGATCGACTACCCGGACTTCGAGAAGGAGGTGCGGATCGTCGCGCG
>Ga0193725_1000431_pt1 | contig 12685 bp, 16 predicted proteins | sample H2a2metaG_FD_143058 | JGI IMG/M metagenome (GOLD analysis project Ga0193725, IMG submission 143058) | Soil microbial communities from a riparian zone of the East river system, Colorado, United States - H2a2 | ecosystem: Environmental > Terrestrial > Soil > Riparian zone | place: USA: East River... | reverse complement strand
CTCCACGGACGACGGGCGCCTCGAGGTCATGACGCGCGACGTGACCGAGCTGTCGTGCCTGCGCAGCGAATCGTTCGACGCCGTCAACATCCTGCTGGTGCTCTTCGCGGTGGAACAGCCGGAGAAGGTCCTCCGGGAAGCGCGGCGCGTGCTGCGGCCGGGAGGTGTCATCGTCGTCACCGAACCGTCGCGGAGCTTCAACCTCCCGCGCGTCCTCGAGGAGACCGAGCGTGAGCTTCGTCACGCCGGCCGCCTGCCCGCGCTGGCCGAGCAGTGGGACGTCGTCAAGCGGGTGAACACGGCATTCCGAGCGGCGCTCGAGGAGGGCTATCGGGCCGAGAACGTCCGGGAGTGGCTCAGCGACCTCGAGTTCAAGGGCGTGCAATCCCGGCCCGCCTACCAGGGACACTGCCTGACCCTGTCGGCCACGCGGAGGTGATCATGAACGGCGACTCCCTCACCCGCCTCACCGTTCGACTGGTGTCGGAATTCAGCGTGGCCATGGAGACGCTGCGGGCCGGTTGGGTGGCCCGCGCGGGGGCGGCGGCTGGCGACGAGTTCGACGAACGCAGCCGTCACGTGATCGTGCATCGGCACGCGCTCCCCGTCGGCATGGTGCGCATCACCATGGGCGAGCCGTCGATCCTCGCCACGTGGTCGCGGAACGCGGCGCCGCTGCCGCGCGGTGCGGAGGTCGCCGAGCTGACGCGTGGGGTGGTGGCGCCGCCCGCGCGCCGCCTCGGCATCTACCGGCTGGCCATGCTGGAGACCGTGCTGCGACTGCGGACGCTCGGCGCCTCGATCGCCACCGCGGCGGTGGAGCCGGACTTCCCCGGCCTCCGGTTCCTCGGGGATCTCGGCTTCGTCGCCGTCGGGAGACCAGTCCTCTTCGACGACGCGCCGCGGAGCCGAACCGTCGCCCAGGCCATCGTGCTGGAGGTCGAGGCGCGTCACGAGGACCGCTGGCTCACGATGTGGCAGCGAGAGGTCGGCGCCCTGCTGACCGCGGGGTACCGCGTCGACTCGGATCTGATGGCATCGATCGAAGCGGCCGGGCGTGCGTGGCCGGTCGGGCTGGCGACGTCCGTCTGAGACGGCTCCTCGACCCTGCCCGGCGTTCAGCCGCGTCGACGCCAGGCGCTCAGGTCGGAGGCGCGCCACCGCCGCCAGAGCAGCAGCGCGCTCACGGAGACGAGGCCGATCGCGCCGTTGATGAGGAAGGCGCGGGACACCCCCCAGTGCTCGGAGACGAAGCCGACCCAGAAGGCGCCGAGCGGGAAGACGCCGCCCGAGAGGAGCGTGTAGAGGCTCATCACGCGGCCGCGGAGCGCGTCGGGCGCGCCGAGCTGCAGGGCGGTGTTGCAGCCGGCCATCACGATGGTGCCTGAGAAGCCGGTGATGGCGAGCACCAGCGCGGCCAGCCACAGCGCGCGGGTGAGCCCGAGGCCCACGAGACCGGCGCACGCGACCATCAGCGCCCACGCGATGAACGCGGGGCGGAGCACGCCGATGCCGCCCAGCGTCAGCCCGGCGGCGAGCGCGCCCACGCCGAGACACGTCATCAAGAGACCGAAGCCCTCCGCGCCCATGCCGAGCACGTGGCGCGCGAGCAGGGGAACGTAGACCGAAAAGTTGAAGACGCAGAAGCTGAGGATGATCTGCAGGACGAGGAGGAACCGCACGGCCGGCGTGCGGAGCCCGTAGGCGAGGCCCTCGAGCATGTCGCCCACGAAGGTGCCGGCGTCCGCGCGGGGCACCGGGCGGCGGCCCGGAATGGTGGCCAGCATGCCGATCGAGAACGCGAACGCGATCGCGTTGAGCAGGAAGCCGGGCGAGAGGCCGACCCGCGCGATCAGCACGCCCGCCAGCGCGGGGCCGACGATGCGCGCGCCGTTGAAGGAGACCGAATTGAGTCCCACCGCGCTCGGCACGTGACGGCGGCCGACCAGCTCCATCACCATCGACTGGCGCGCGGGCTGGTCGATCGCGGTCAGGATTCCCCACAGCACCGCCACCACCGCCACGTGCCAGTAGCGGGCGTGCCCGCCCCTGGCGAGGAGACCGAGCGTCACGGCCAGGCAGGCCTGCGCCGCCTGGGTGACGAAGAGCAGCGAGCGACGGGTGACGCGGTCGGCGAGCACGCCGGTGAAGATCGAGAGCAGCAGGATCGGGCCGGACTGGAGCGTGGAGATCAGGCCGAGCTTGAACGGCGAGCCGGTGAGCTCGAGCACGAGCCACGACTGGGTCACGCTCTGCATCCACGTCCCGGTCTGGCCGACGATGGTGCCGGCGAAGTACCGGCGATAGTCGCGCTCGGTCAGCGCGCGAAGCCCGGCGGGGAGCGCCAGGGTCAGACCATGACCTTGCTGAGGTTCTCCAGCGTCTTCACGCAGGCCACGGCCGCCTCGGCGCCCTTGACCTTGAAGTGCTCGTGGAAGAATTCCTGATGGGCCTCGTGCTCGTGGAAGTTCTGGGGCGTGAGCACCATCGAGATGATCGGCACGTCGGTATCGAGCTGGATGCGCATGAGCGCGTCGAGCACGGTCTGGGCCACGAACTCGTGGCGGTAGATGCCGCCGTTGACCACGAAGCCTGCGGCCACGATCGACGAGTATCTGCCGGTCTTGGCCAGCAGCTTGGCCTGGAGCGGGATCTCGAGGCTGCCGGGGACTTCGTAGAGGTCGATTCCCTCGGGCCCGATACCGTGGCGCCGCATCTCGGCCACGAACGCGTCGCGGCCCTGGTCGACGATGTCCCGGTGCCAGCACGCCTGCACGAACGCGATCCGCTTGCCCATCGCCGCGTTCTTCACCGTCGTCACCCTCCTGGCGTGTCGTCGCTGCGCACAGTTTCGAAAAACGCCCGCTCAGTATAGCGCGGGGTGAATGCTATCTTGAGCGCATGGGCAACACCTGGGGGCATCTGTTCCGGGTCACCACGTGGGGGGAGTCGCACGGCGGGGCCATCGGCGCCGTGGTCGACGGGTGCCCGGCGCGGCTGGCCCTCTCCGAGGCCGACATCCAGCCCGACCTCGACCGGCGCGCGCCCGGGCAGAGCGCGCTGGTCACCCAGCGTAAGGAATCGGATACCGTCAAGATCCTTTCCGGGGTCTTCGACGGCCAGACCCTGGGCACCCCGATCAGCCTGGTGATCCCCAACGAGGACATGCGCCCCGGCGACTACCGCGAGGTGCGGGAGAAGTATCGCCCGAGCCACGCCGACTACACCTACGACGCGAAGTTCGGGGTCCGCGACTGGCGCGGCGGCGGCCGCACCAGCGCGCGCGAGACCGCGGGCCGCGTGGCCGCGGCGGCCATCGCGCGCAAGCTCCTGGCCGAGCGCTTCGGGGTGACGGTGGTGGCGTGGGTGTCGAAGGTCGGCGCGCTGACCGCCGACTGCGATCGGGAAGGCGTGACCCGCGCGCAGGTCGACGCCACCCCGATCCGCTGCCCGGATCTCGCCGTGGCCGCCCGGATGATCGCCGCCGTCGAGGCCGCGCGCAAGGACGGCGACTCCCTGGGCGGGATCGTGAGCTGCGCCGTGCGCGGCTGTCCGCCGGGCTGGGGCGAGCCCGTGTTCGACCGGCTGGAGGCCGACCTCGCCAAGGCCGTGATGAGCCTGCCCGCGAGCAAGGGGTTCGAGATCGGCTCCGGCTTCGCCGGCACCGACCTGCGCGGCTCCGAGCACAACGACGAGTTCTACATGGACGACCAGCGCGTGCGCACGCGCTCGAACCGCTCGGGCGGCATCCAGGGCGGCATCACCAACGGCGAGACCATCCACTTCCGGGTCGCGTTCAAGCCGACGGCCACGATCATGCGCGAGCAGCGCACGGTGAGCATCCACCACGAGGACACCACGATCATCGGCCGGGGCCGCCACGACCCCTGCGTGCTCCCGCGCGCGGTGCCGATGGTGGAGGCCATGGCCGCGCTGGTCATCGCCGACCACGCCCTCCGCCACCGCGCCATCACCGCGGGGGAGTAGTCGCGACTACTTCCAGCCCGCCTGCTTGCTGCACTCGTCCATTTCTTTCTTGTGCGTCTTTTCCCACTGCGAGATGGAGCGGGTCTCGCTCGCGTCCATCTTGTCGTTCATGCACTCGCAGTACTTCCGCACCACCGCTGCTTTCGCGCCCTCTTCCCGGTTGTCCCGTACGCACTGGGCGATCCACTTCTTGTCGTCGGCATCCTGGGCCACGGCCAGGCTGCTCGCTGAAAGGGCCACGGCGAGACCGAGCACGTAGATCACGAGCCGCATCGAAAATCTCCTCGCGTGATGGGTTGGACTGCAGGCGACGGTTGACGGCGGGCCTTGCCTCGTACAGCGCGGGGTGAGGGGCGTCACGGCTGAAGGTCCGTCGTGTGTTCGCCGGGGGCTCGGCGCTGCTCAGTGCTGTCCTGGTTTGACGACCTCGTAACCTAACGCGGCCGCGCCAGCGGCCTCGGCGACGTCGTTGGTCATCAGTCGCCGTAACCCCAACTCTTCCATCGCCGCCAAGTGGAGCCGATCGAGGGTGCGGCAATGAACTCGACGCGTGTCGCGGTCCTGGCGCACAGCCACCGAGAATACCGAGCCGGGCAGAGACCGAAATCGGAAGGGGTCCGTTTCCCGAAAGACGTTCAACCGCCCCACGTAGGCCCGATAACGTGTTTCGCCATACGCGCCGGACCGCCAGCCCGCCCGGAGCTGGACCGCCGCCTCCAATTCTGCGAGCGCTGAGACGATCACGTCGACTTCCCGAGCCACCGCGGCCCGCACGGCCTCACTCTCGGGCTCTTCGAGCAAAAGCTTCAGGAGGCAGCTGGTGTCGAGGTAGATCACTCGACGGGCGCGTCAGCGCCGATCTTCGCGGGCGCTGGTGATCGCGCGATCGACCCAGTGCGAGACCTTGCCGCGGGCCATCCGCTTCTGCCACCGCCCGTGAGCCGCCGGGTCGAACCGCTTTCGTGCCTTCGGCTGCTCGGTGACGCGGACGAGCTTGGCGACCGGTTTGGCGTCGCGGGTGATGAGGATCTCTTTCTCGACCTGCAGGAGGGCCTCGGCCTGGGGCCATCGTTGGCGGAGGTCGCGAACGGTGATGGTCTTCACCCGCTGAGCATATCATGTTTCACATACGGCCCCGATCAGGCCGGGCGGGCGGGGGTGTGGCGGAAGGGCAGGACGTGGTGGCGGACGCGGTCGGCTTCCACGACCAGCACGATGCGGCCGGCGGGGTCGCGGCGGGGGAACGGGGCGCCCGTGTACTTGTGCGAGATCTTGTCCATGATGCCGAGGTCGCCGTCGGGGCGACGCTCGACGACCCGGCCGCGGATCTGCACTTCTTCGTACGGGTTCGCGAAGTCCAGCAGCGAGAGGCCGACACGCGCGTCGCGCCGGGTGTTCTTCGCCTTCAGCGAGCCTTCACCGGTGGCGATCAGGATGCGGTCGCCCTCGCGGCCCACCCACACCGGCGCGATCTGGGGCGACCCGTCGTTCATGAGGGTCGCGAGGTGGGCGAAGTTCGGTCCGTCGAGCAGTCGCTTGACGTCGTCGGAAAGCGTCATGGTCAGCGTCCTTTGAACGACGGGGCGCGCTTCTCGAAGAAGGCGCGCCGCGCCTCGGCCGCGTCCTCGCTCGCGAACGCGCGCCGGATGTTGGCCAGTTCGTAGCGCAGGTGATCCTCGAGATCGATCGCGGTGGCGCGGGCGATCCCGCGCTTGGTGAGCCGGTTGGCGAGGGGCGCGCGCTCGGCGAGCTGCGCGCAGTATTCGGCCAGTCGCGCGTCCAGCCGCTCGTCGTCGACGACCTCGCCCACGAACCCGAGCCGGAGCGCCTCGTCGGCGTCGACGGTGCGGTTCTCGAGCAGGAAGCGCATGGCCTGCTCGTACCCCACGGCCTGGGGCAGCGTCCAGGTGAGGCCGCCGTCCGGCGAGGCGCCGATGCGCGGATAGCCGGCGACGAGCCGACAGCTGCGCGCGGCGATGCGCATGTCGGCGGCCATGGCCAGCGACATGCCGGCGCCGGCGGCCACCCCGTTCAGCCCGGCCACCACCGGCTTGTCGCACTCGTGGCGCAGGACCAGCGCGAAGCGCCCCACCCACGAGACGTCGTCCATCAGCCGCTCCTGCGGGGGCAGCGGCGAGACGTCCTCGCCCGGCCCCGAGAGGTCGAGCCCGGCGCAGAACGCTTTGCCGCGACCGGTGAGAGCGATCACCCATACGTCGTCGTCGTGCGCGGCCTTCTGGACTTCACCGACGATGGCCCAGGCCAGCTCGTGGGTGAGCGCGTTCATCTTGGCTGGTCGATCCAGCACGATCGTGCGCACGCGGCCCTTGTCGTGGACGTGGACGACGTCGCTCATCGCTTGGCCCTCACGCGCTTGGCCTCGACCCACACGTCGTTCCACTTGGGATCGTCGTAGTGAACGACGTAGCCGCCGCGCTCCACCTTGGTCACCGTTCCCGGATACCAGAGCCCGGCGTATTCGGTCTCCACCCGGTCACCGGTCTTGAAGCCGCCCGCCGCCGCCGACGTTGTCGGTGCCGCGGCGGCCTTGGTGTCCGTGGGCTCGGACGCGGAGGCCGCCGCCGGCGAGCACAGCGCGGCCTTCCACTTGTTGCCGATGTCCGCTTCGGAGATGTACATGCGGATCTTGCCGTCGGGCTCGAGCACGCCGACGTGGAAGCCGAGCGGCGGCTTGCCCTTCCAGCTCACGCGCCCGCTCTGCCGGTCGACGTCGTACTCGCCGCGCACGGCCTGGTCCTTCACCTGGTACGCGCTGCCCGAGATCAGCAGCGCGCCCGTCATCGTGGCCTTGGGCGGCTTGCCGAGAAACACGAAGCAGTTGTAGCGGCCGTCGGCGAGCCCGCCGGCCGCCTCGGCATGGAGCGCCGAGGCGGCCAGCAGGGCGAGCACGGTGACGAAGGACTTCATCGTGGGCTAGTACCGGTAGTGCTCGGGCTTGTACGGCCCTTCTTTGGCCACGCTGATGTAGCGCGCCTGCTCGTCGGAGAGCTCGGTGAGCTGGGCGTTGAGCCGCGTGAGCTGCAGGCGCGCGACTTTCTCATCGAGCTGCTTGGGCAGCATGTAGACGCCGACCGGATACTTCTCGGCGCGGGTGAACAGCTCGATCTGGGCCAGCACCTGGTTGGCGAACGACGACGACATCACGTAGCTGGGATGGCCGGTGGCGCAGCCGAGGTTCACCAGCCGGCCTTCGGCGAGCAGGATGATGCGCTTGCCGTCGGGGAAGAGGATGTGGTCGACCTGGGGCTTGATGTTGTCCCACTTGTACTGGCGCAGTGAGGCCACGTCGATCTCGTTGTCGAAGTGGCCGATGTTGCACACGATGGCGTCGTGCTTCATGCGCTTCATGTGCTCGTGGGTGATGACCCGATAGTTCCCGGTGGCGGTCACGAAGATGTCGGCGTGCTCGGCGGCGTAGTCCAGGGTGACCACGCGATAGCCTTCCATGGCCGCCTGCAGCGCGCAGATCGGATCGATCTCGGTCACCCACACCTGCGCTTGCAGTCCGCGCAGGGCCTGGGCGCAGCCCTTGCCGACTTCGCCATAGCCGGCGACCAGGGCCACCTTGCCCGCGATCATCACGTCGGTGGCGCGCTTGATGCCGTCCACCAGCGACTCGCGGCAGCCGTACACGTTGTCGAACTTCGACTTGGTCACCGAGTCGTTGACGTTGATGGCGGGGAAGCGCAGCCGGCCTTCCTTGGCCATCTGGTAGAGCCGGTGCACGCCGGTCGTCGTTTCTTCCGTCACGCCGCGGATCTCGGCGCCGGCCTTCGAGTACCAGCCGGGCTGACTGGCCAGCCGCTGGCGGATGGACTCGAAGAGCACGGTCTCTTCCTCGCTGGTGGGATTGGCGAGGACCGACGGATCCTTCTCGGCCTTGGCGCCGAGGTGCACGAGCAGGGTCGCGTCGCCGCCGTCGTCGAGGATCATGTTGGGCCCGCGGTCGCCGAACTCGAAGATGCGATGCGTGAACTGCCAGTAGTCCTCGAGCGATTCGCCCTTGTACGCGAAGACCGGCGTGCCGCTCGCCGCGATCGCCCCGGCGGCGTGGTCCTGGGTCGAGAAGATGTTGCAGGACGCCCAGCGGACTTCCGCACCGAGCGCCTTGAGCGTGTCGATGAGGACCGCGGTCTGGATGGTCATGTGCAGCGAGCCGGCGATGCGCGCGCCCTTCAGCGGCTTGGTCGTCGCGTATTCGCCGCGGATGGCCATGAGGGCCGGCATCTCGCCCTCGGCGATGTTGATTTCCTTGCGGCCCCACTCGGCAAGCATCAGATCGGCGACGCGAAAGTCCTGGGAGTCTCGAGGTGCGGCGCTCATCACGCCCTCCTTTCCGGAGATCGAAAAGAGTTCGTGAGCGCCGTTGTCACGTGACCACCCGAGCCTGGCGAGCGCCCCCGCGGCGCCCGTTGCAACGCTCCTCGGGGCAGGGGCTCACTCTACCACGCACACGGCCGCCGAATCGAGAGAGCGCTTGGTCAGGCGATAGGGATGGTCGGTATCAGTCGCTTGGTGGACGGGTCGACGGCGAGCGCAAATTCCTCGAGCGTCACCGCGCCGAGGAGTGCGGGGCCGCCCGGCGGACCGATCCACGCCAACGATGGAGCCTCGCGCCCGTCGATGCGAACGAGGATCGCCGCCATCGGCCAGCGTTCTACGCGGCCGTCGCCGAGCCGTACCCGTCGCGTCTCGATTGGCTCCAGGCCCAGCGTGTCGGCGACCTCGCGTGGCAAAGCCGTGTAGGTTGCGCCAGTGTCGACGAGCAGGGGCACCGTCAGGCTGCGCTGCCGGTCAGCCAGGTTGCTCACGGTCACGTCGACCCGAAACGTGCCCATGTCCCACCTCCATCGCCACTCTATGAAGGTTGGCCGCCACCCGCAATGTGCAATCTTTGATACAGTGCCGCGGCCGTGCCTTGGCCCAGCGCCGAGGTTAACGCGTCTCCGCCTTCGTGATGCGTTGCTTCTTCATCGTGTTCTCGACCTGCCAGGCGAGAACCCGCTTGATCGCGACCTCCTGGGTCGCTTCGTAGGTTCCCTCGTCTTTCAGGAAGTCGTCGAAGGTGGAGCCGATCCGCGCCTTGCGGGTCGTGCGCGTGCGCTTACTCATCGACCGGGCCCCTTCATGTGCCTGCGGGCCAAGTTCGCGGCGGGCATCGGTTGAATCGGCCTACTTCTTCGGCGCCGGCGGAGGCGGCGGGGGTGGAGGCGGCGGAACAGGCTTCTCGGAGGGCGGCCAGCCTCGTTTCCGCAAAGATGCGATCATCGCGAGGCGGCATCACGTCGCTGGGCTGTGTAGATACTCGACGTGTTCCTGCCAGCGCCGCATGCGCTTCCGATCCCACGGTAGGCCTACAGCCGGCTTCGAGAGATCCGGATCACTATCCTCGATCGCGTTAAGGCGGGTGCGCGCGTCCTCATCGTACATGTCTTCCCACAATCGCTCGTAGGCTCGGGCGAGCTTGGCCCATCGCGTGTGCAGATCGATGGCGTCGGAAGCGCGCTTCTGATTTTGAGCCACCAGAGAATAGAACGTGATGGCGCTCGCTGCGAGGGCAAGGATTGCCGGAAGCCAGGCGTGCCCGTTCGCCACGCCGGCCGCTACGGCAGTGACCGTCGCGCCAGACGAGAGGATCAGCGACGCCCAGGTGATGACTCGCTGTTCGCGGCTGTACTTGGTGGCGAGATCGCCGAAATAGTAGCTCCTCGCCTCGGCCAGAAGTAAGTCTTCCCACAGGCGCTTGCGCTGGAGCTCATTGAGTCTGGGGCTGGGCTCCGTCATGGCTTCCATGCCTCGCTCAAATCAAACTGCGCCATTACTCGCGGGCCGTTGCAGTGCTCTTCGCGGCAGGCCTTCACTCCGCCACGCGAGTCGGGTCAACAGGTAGGATGTGGTCGGAACCAAGCGCCTGGCGGATGGATCGACCCCGAGCGACAACTCTTCGAGGGTGACCGCTCCTAGCAGCGCGGGGCCGCCACGCTGACCGATCAGGGCCAGCGACGGGCATTCGTGTTCGCCGAGGCGCACACGGATGGCCGCGATCGGCCACAGCTCTTCCCGGCCGTCGCCGAGCCGGATCCGCCGGGTGTCGATGGGCTCGAGCCCAAGCGCGTCCGCGACTTCGCGGGGCAGCGTCGTGTACGTAGCTCCGGTGTCGACGAGCAGATCCAGCGTCGCGCTGCGCTCTCGATCTTGAAGATGGCTCACAGTCGCTTCGACTCGAAACGTCCCCATTGCCCACCTCCATCGCCACTCTATGAAGGTTGGCCGTCACCCGCAATGTGCAATCGTTGATACAGTGCCGCGTCGGCGCCTTGGCCGAGCGCCGACGTCGTAGACCATGCCTTATAATGCTCCTCTTGACCAAGACGAACAGAGGAGTTGTGCATGCCCGGATCGACGTTTCAGACGAACCCTTTCGAACTCCACCAGCTTCTCCACGACTGTCATCACGGCGTCCTTCAGCTGCCAGATTTTCAGCGCAGCTGGGTTTGGGATGAAGAGCGCATCAGGAGCCTGATCGCGTCCGTTTCGAGGTCCTTTCCCGTCGGCGCGCTCATGGTGCTCAACACGGGCGGGCCGGTGAATTTCAAGCCGCGGCCCGTCGAAGGTGCGCCGCCCGAGGCAAAACAGACCACCCCCCCAATCCCTGCTGCTCGACGGCCAGCAAAGGATGACCTCGCTCTACCAGGCCACTCTGCGGGGCGAGGTCGTCGAGACGGTCACGCCGAACAAGAAGAAGGTGAAGCGCTGGTTCTATATCGGAATCCGCAAGGCGCTGGACCCCGCGGTCGACCGCGAAGAGGCGATCGTCGGTGTGCCGGAGGACCGCGTGATCCGGTCCGACTTCGGCCGGGTGATCCAGCTGGATCTGTCATCTCCAGAGAAGGAGTACGCGGAGTTGATGTTCCCGGTCACGCAGGTCTTCGACTGGGACGATTGGCAGGATGGCTTTGACGACCACTGGAGGGGCGACCAGAACGAGAGCATCCGGAAGGAGTTTCGCGCGTTCAAGCGCCAGGTGCTCGAGAGTTTCAAGTCCTACCAAGTGCCGGTCATCACCCTGGACCGGTCAACATCCAAAGAGGCTGTGTGCGTTGTGTTCGAGAAGGTGAACACCGGCGGCAAGGCCCTCGACGCCTTCGAGCTCGTCACCGCCATGTATGCCGCCTTGGGCCACGAGTTGCGAAAGGACTGGTATGGCGACGACACGGCGAAGGGCAGGCATGCACGCCTCTCCGAGATACTGCGGCCGGCCGGTTCTGAGACCGGTATCATCGCCGGCGTAGGCAACACCGACTTCCTGCAGGCGATCTCGTTGTTCCATACGCGGGACCGCCGCCGGGTGGCCGAGGCGACCGGGAAGGAAGGCAAGGAGCTGCCGGCGGTCACCTGCAACCGACAAGCGCTGCTGGATCTTCCGCTCGACGCCTACAAGCGGTATGAGGGCCAAGTCGAGCGGGCCTTCGTGCAGGCGGCCAAGTTCCTGCACATGCTCCACATCTATCGCGTCTTCGATCTGCCTTATCAATCCCAGATCGTGCCGCTCGCCGCCATCCTTGCTGACATCGGCGATGCCTGGGAGCACGACGCAATCCGGGAAAAACTAGTCCGCTGGTACTGGAACGGCGTCTTCGGCGAGCTTTATGGCTCCACCGTGGAGACGCGGATCGCGCGCGATTTCATGGAGGTGCCCGAGTGGCTCAAGGGCGGCGCCGAACCGGCGACCGTCAGCGAGACAGTGTTCCGCGCCGACCGCCTGAAGACGATGCGGATGCGGATCTCCGCCGCGTACAAGGGCGTCAACGCGCTGCTGATGAAGCAGGGCGCCCAGGATTTCCGCTCGGGCCAGAAATTCGATCACACGGTGTTTTTCGGCGAGAACGTCGACATCCACCACATCTTCCCGCAAGACTGGTGCAAGGCGCAGGGCATCAAGCCGCAAGTCTTCGACTCGATCATCAACAAGACGCCGCTTTCATACCGCACAAACCGGATCATCGGCGGCGCCTCGCCCTCCGTGTATCTGGCGAAGCTGGAGAAGGGGACCGAGCCCACACCGGCGATAGAGCGTAAGCGGCTTGATAGCTTCCTCTCCTCCCACCTGATTGACCCCGCGCTTGTTCGCGCGGATGCGTTTGAAGCCTTTATGTCCGACCGGCAGAAGCGGCTCCTGGCGCTGATCGAGCAGGCGACCGGCCGGGCTTCCTATACAGGCCAGGTCCAGGAAGAGGGCGAGGATGCCGAAACGGATCCCGACACGACCGAAGCCGGGAGGACAATGGCAGCGGCATGAGCCGACGAGCTAGCTAGTCCACATCAACGCGTCCCGCGGCCGTCACGCTAAGGTTACGGCCGCATCTTGTGAAGCGAGGGGCCCGGGCGTCTCAGCGGGGCGGTGAGGTTGGCGAACTCGCACAGCAGGGGGCGGGTGTCGCGGGGGTCGACGATTTCTTCGATCCAGAACGTCTCGGCGGAGCGGAAGGGGGAGCGGAGTTTGTTGAGGCGGTCCTCGATCTCGGTCATCTTCGCCGCGCGGTCTGGGGCGGCGTCGAGGTCGGCACGATAGGCGGCTTCGATGCCGCCTTCGAGGGGGAGGGAGCCCCAGCGACCCGATGGCCAGGCGTAGCGCATGCAGTAGCGGCTCTGATTGCGGTGGGCGGCGCCGGCCACG
>Ga0193725_1000430_pt1 | contig 12691 bp, 9 predicted proteins | sample H2a2metaG_FD_143058 | JGI IMG/M metagenome (GOLD analysis project Ga0193725, IMG submission 143058) | Soil microbial communities from a riparian zone of the East river system, Colorado, United States - H2a2 | ecosystem: Environmental > Terrestrial > Soil > Riparian zone | place: USA: East River... | reverse complement strand
GCTGGCAGTGAACAGAAGATTGGCAATCGGTTGCGCTCGCAATTCTGCCTCAAGTCCCTGCGTTTCGGCTGCGCCGAGGTTGAGCGTCTGAAAAAGTCCGTTGGATCCGATCGCGTTCGAGAGGTCGTTGTGAAAATAGGTCAGACCCACGGCAACCCTGCTCTCCCAGAGTTCCTGTCTGACGCCGATGTCCCAGCCAAAATCGTGCTCCGGCTTTAATCCGAAATTATTTCCGAAAATCTTGTCCTGACTGCTTGGCGGACTGAATCCGGTTGCCACACTGGAGTGCAAGATTGTGTTTGTCCTGGCGATTTTGTAACTCCCGGCGACGCGATAAGTCCAGATACCGCCGAATTGATTGAAATGATCAAACCGCCCACCGGCAACAAAGATTAGGTTCTCGATTGGCGTGAGTGTCGCCTGCAAAAACCCAGCGATCTCTTCAGTATGATCGCTCACAAATGTTGGCTGCGGTCCGAAAATTTGAAGAATAAATGGGCGCTCCTGTCCGGCGTTGACGCGGCTGTAAAAAAAACCTGAGGTGAGCGTGAGCCACGAGGTAGGTCGCAAATCGTTTTGATAATCGACTTGTGTCCGTTCAAAGAGCGCGCGTGTCGGCCCGACAAAACCATCCTGATTCGGATCGTTTATTTGGCGCTCATGATCGTAACTGACAATCAATTTGTGATCCCACCAATCAGCCGGTTTCCAATCGATGTGAGGACCGATTAACCAGCGCTCAGTGAGAAAGTGATCGATGGGACGCGGATCGAAGATCGTGTTTGGATTTCCGGTGTCGCTTACCGAGTAAGTGAACAAGCTGCCGATTCGCAGTTGTTCGTCAGGCGACCAGCCAACATCGGTAATTGCAGCAGTGTTGCGGTAGTTATTGTTCGGACGCGCATTGTCAGTGTCGAGCCGGCTGGCGCCGACTGAATAATCGAAGTCGCCAATTTTGCCGTCGCTCTGGCCCCATTCGCGGAAACTGTCGTACGATCCGCCTTCCGCAGCGACCGTGGCCCCGGGCGTTCCTGTGCCTTGTTTGGTAAAAATTTGAATAACGCCTGCAAGAGCGCGCGGTCCGTACAAGGTGCTCTGCGGTCCACGCACCACCTCGATCCTGTCGATATCGTCGGTGGTCAGATCTGCAAAATTGAATGCACCCTGCAAGCCTTGATTGATCGGAATGCCATCGAGCAAGACCTGCGTGTGCTCGCTGCGCAATCCGCGCGTAAAAACTGACGTTAACTGGCCAGCTGTTCCCGTTTGAACAACGGAGAGCCCCGGCACTTCGCGGAGCGCATCGCTCACGCGCTGGATTTGTTTTTGCTCCAAATCTTCCGAGGTGATTACGCTCGCGCTGGCGGGCGATAGATCGAGGGGAATGTCGAAACGGGTTGCTGTAACGACAATCGGTTCGGCTTCCGTTTCGATCGGTGAAGGAGTCGGCGACGCTTCCTGAGCAACGCAAATGCTCGGCACAAAAGCCAGCAGCGCGAATGGGAGAAGCTGCGCCCTGCGTGCTTTCCAAAAATGAACGAACCAAACTGGACAATTTTGCATAACAAGTTACCTCCAACTCAACTCCGAGAGTTGGACTTGTTAGGCTCACATCGCTTCGACGGTCATGGACCGCCGCAACAACAGGCCGGATCGTCCAGCTCTCATTCTTCTTTTCGCGAAGAAGTTTTTTCGCGTGTAGCCGCTGTAGCCGGGGTCGTTGACCCCGGCCGCGGTCAAGCACCGCGGCTACAACGAATGAGGCGGACCGGACAAATATTCTGGCTCCTGGCGTATGTTCCGATCCTTGTCGGAATCACCTTCTTCCCGCCTTCACCCCCTAAAGTCTTCGGGGATTGGCCCAATTGGGAAGTCGTATCCAGTTACAGCAGCGCAACTGCTCCCGATTCTCACGGGATTTCTTGCGCCGATCCACTTTTCCAAGCTCGCAAAGAACTGGATCGAGAAGTAGCGGCTTGCGCTCAGCCCTGCAAGAATTATTTAATCAACTCAGCAACAATCGTTTCTTATGTCGTCAATTGAATCTAGCTCTAACTTCATTGTCACCGGCGGCGCCGGTTTCGTCGGCTCGAATCTCACACTGGCTTTGCAGGAAAGATTCCCGGACGCGCGCATTACAGTGGTTGACGATTTTCGCTCCGGTAATTTCAAGAATTTGACCGGCTACCGTGGAGACTTCGTTGCGCAGAATCTGGCGACACTCGACTGGCACGAGCAGTTCGGCGACGGAACGTTCGACACGATCTTTCATCTCGCGTCGATCACGGATACGACCAACCACGACCAGCTCGAGCAAGTTCACGACAACGTGGAAAGTTTCCGGCGGATTCTAAATTTTGCGCACTCGACCAAGACGCGAATCGTCTATGCCTCGTCTGCGGCGACCTACGGCTCTGCGACTGAGGCCAGTTTGGAATCAAGTAGCGCCGCGCCGGCAAACGTTTACGCCTTCTCCAAAGTGATCATGGATAATGTCGCGACGAGAGCTGCCGCCGAGTCGCCCGATTGGATTATCGTTGGCTTGCGTTACTTCAACGTTTATGGACCGCGCGAAGCACACAAGGGCGTGCCTGCCAGCATGGTGTATCATCTGTCGCGGCAAATGAAGGCCGGTCAGCGGCCGCGAATTTTCAAGCACGGCGAGCAGAAACGCGATTTTGTTTACGTGAAGGACGTCGTCGAAGGCAGCATTCGCGCTCTCGATGCGCAAGCCAGCGGAATTTACAATCTCGGCTCGGGCCAGCCGCGTTCGTTCAACGAGCTGGTCGATGTTCTAAACAAATGCCTTGGGACAAATTTTCAGCCCGATTACATCGACAATCCGCACGCGCATTATCAAAACTTCACACAAGCCGATCTCACGAACGCGCGCGGCGCGCTTGGGTATGAGCCGCGGTTTCCCCTGGAAGACGGTGTGCGGGATTACATGCAGTGGCTGTATCCCGGGTAACGCTTGCCTCCTGCGTTAACCGCAATGTGGATCGGCTTCTCCGAAGACGATGGCGGTTTACCCAACGCGTTGAGGACAACGCGTTCCACCTTCACTTGTGACGTTACCCTTCCCAGAAAAATCTCGTCGGCCGATCGATTTCATGGGGCAGACTTTTGTGCACCGGGCAATTGAGGGCCGTCTGCTCCAGCAGCTCGCGATGAGGCGAATCGGGCGGAAGCGGAATGTGAACTTCCGACGGGAGGGCAACGATGCGCCGCGGCGCGTCCTTGGACATTTCCTTTTGCACTGACACGGTCATTCCGCCCAGATCGACACCGAGTTCCTGCGCTTTGATTCCCATGGTCGTGCTCATGCACGTAGCCAGAGCCGTAGCGACGAGATCGGTCGGCGAAAACGCTTCACCTTTACCCTTATTATCGGTCGGCGCGTCAGTGGAAATCTTTGACTGCGACGGACCATGTTCAGCGTCGCAATGCAATTCCCCGGTGTAAGTGACGTCAACTTTGACCATGCGGAATTATGCGGCGCCTCCCGTGGCAGCGCAATGCAGCGATTTGTAGGCCGTGTGTCAGACGGCAATCTAAACCAACGGCGTTTCGCAGAATGGAGCGGCGGGGACGCGAGCGACATAGACGGGCGGCTCGTCTGGGCGAGTGAGCGGGAGCAAGTGAGTCAAACGGCCCTACAATCATTGCGAAGTAATTGGTTTTTCCTGAATTTTGTCTGCGTGTCTTGCAAGCTCATCGCGAAACACGCGCGTGAGATCACGGTCGTGCAGAATGATCATATCGGTGTCGTGCTTTTTATGATCGTCGTTTTGCCACCCTTCATTCCACCAGCAGAAACCGATTACGCCGGGCCATCGATTTGAGAACAGATCTTCGAGCGCCGCTTGCGCCCATTCTGCTGCGTTAACTCGCCGGTTGTGAAGATCGCAACCGAACTCGGCGATGATGATCGGCTTGCCAGGCGCGATCTTCACCAGGCGCGGATAGGCCTCGCGCATTTTAAACGCCAAACTCTCCGTCCCATCGTGCATCGTTGGCGTGGTTGGTCCATAGGCACTGAGAGCGACCCAGTCGCAATAGTCTCCACCCGGAAAATAATTCTCGAAACGATTCCAATCATTCTCCGGCTCATCGAGCCAGTTGACATGCCAGACCCATTGCAAATTATCGGCCCCCTCGGCACGCATCAGTTCGACGATATGCCGGTAGGCGGCGACGTAGCGCGCTGGACCTTCTCCGGCGCCGCCGTTCCACTTGCCGTTCCAGCTGAACCACTCTCCGTTGGGCTCGGTCCCCCACTCGGTCAGAATCGGTGAGCCAAACTCTTTGGCGTCGCGCGCCCATGCGCGAAGATCGGCATCGAATTCGCCAGCAATGATTTTCTGGAGCGTGAACTTCTTCTCACGATGCTTTTGATCAACATCGGACCGAAGCATCAGCCGGACATACGGAATTTTTTGGAGATCACGGATCCAGCTGCACATCGCAGCCGGAAATTTCCGGGACTCAAACCAGTTGTTCGCGAAATAGATCCACGCGGTTTGTTTGCCAACGCCTTGCTCGTACCCCGCGACATCGTTCGGCGTTACGTCGTGCTCAGTTGGGTCGTGCTCGTCAGTTCCCACGCCGCCCCAATAAAGCCCGTGATAAAGCTTTCCCGCCGTTGGAACGGCAACACGAACATCGTGTGCGTTCAATGTCGCGGCACAAGTCACGAGCAGCAGGTGAATTGCTTTCACCGCATAACTGTAAGGCACGCGCTTCTGCTGCCAAATTGGCAACCGGATCCCCTGCTCTATCCGAAACACCTAGGATGAAAAAGAAAGTTACTGGGAAAGATCTAACGAAAGAGGCTCCGCGCAGTCCGCGCATCCGCGTTGGCGGCTATCCGATTCTTGGCCGCACCATCGATAAATGTCGCGCATTGGTGGCAGGAAATATTGGCGAATATCACTTCGATTGTCCGCTAGATAACATAGTCTTTGGTTTCAAAGGCGTGAAAGGCGACGATTTCAAAGCGCAAATCGAACAGGGCGCAGGCGACCAGGAAATAGTCGAATGGCTCAACCAGGCGGGCGAAGAGAAAACGCCGGAGGAAATCAAACGTTGGGCTGATGAGGTCGAGGCAAGCAGCCTTTACAATCATCCCGAAAAGCAGGAGTACTTCAGCGAAGAGGTCAAGAAACTCGGACTCGATCCGGCGAAAACGACAACGTTCGAGTGGCTGGAAGAGGACGATAAAGTCTCTTATCAGCAACAAGCCGCGTAAGGGGCTGCAAGGTGGATCGGCTTCTCTCTTGGCCCGCCGTAGCTTTATGCGAAGACGACTGAAGACGATGAGAAGCCAACTCACTGAAGGCGCAAAAATCAAAATCACGCGGCAGAGTCGCATTTGTGTCCCAACGCGTTGAGGACAACGCGTTCCACCTGTCGATCTACGTCTTGATCAGCGGCGGAGGGATATCTTCAGTCGGCCCAACGTCAAGACCGCGGCGGAGTTTGCTGTGGCGCAGACCGTAAAGGAAATAAATGCATAACCCGATGACAAGCCATACAACAAAGCGTCCCCATGTCTCTAGCGGCAGACTTAGCATCAACACGAAGCAAAAAAAGACGCCGAGAAGCGGGAGCAATGGAACCATCGGAACTCGAAATGGCCGGTGACGGCCGGCGTCTTTGCGACGCAAAATAATCACACCAAGACAAACGAGAATGAAGGCAAACAACGTTCCAATGTTCGTGAGGTCGGCCAGAGAACCGATGTCAGTAAGCATTGCGACACCGCCGACGGCAATGCCGGTCCAGATCGTGGTGATGTACGGTGTGCGGAATCGGCGGTGAACCCGCGCAAAATATTGTGGCAGCAAACCGTCGCGCGCCATGGCCATAAAAATACGCGGCTGCCCGAGCTGGAAAACCAGTATCACAGACGTAAGACCAGCAAGCGCGCCAGCGCTGATGAGCGCTTGCGCCCAAGGCCGGCCAGCGAATGCAGTCGCGACCGCCGCAGAATCACCCAAATAAGTCGTATATATTCTCATTCCCGTGATGATGGCTGCCATCAGCACATAAAGGAGTGTACAAATAATCAGGCTCGCGATGATTCCGATCGGCATGTCGCGCTGCGGATTTTTTGTTTCTTCCGCAGTGGTCGAGACGGCGTCGAATCCAATGAACGCGAAAAAAACGATGGCAGCACCGCTCATCATGCCGCCTACACCGTTGGGTAGAAACGGGTGCCAATTAGTTGGGTGCACCATAAACGCGCCAAACGCGATCACGAAGACAACGACCGCCACCTTGGTAACGACAATGGCGGTATTGGTGCGCGCGCTCTCCCGAATCCCGTAGATCAAAAGGATGGTTACTGCCGCAACAATCAGAACCGCAGGCAGGTTTACGGCGATAGGGTGGCCTAAAATCACGGGCAATGTGGTGGACGAATAATTATTGAGCGCCTCGCCCCCTGTGGACAACAGGCCGCTAGCGGTTCGGTAATCACTCACCAACCAAAGCGGAAATTTCAGATGGAACAGGCTTCCACACAATTGAACAAAATAACCGGACCAACCGACTGCCACGGCCATGTTCCCGACCGCATATTCAAGAATTAGATCCCAACCGATGACCCACGCGATGATCTCGCCGAGCGTTGCGTACGAGTACGTGTAGGCCGAGCCTGACACTGGAATCATCGAGGCGAGTTCGGCGTAACAAAGTGCAGCGAAACCGCACGCGATCGCTGCTACCACGAAAGAAGCCATGACCGCAGGACCCGCGCCTGGCCGTCCATATACCAGCTCGGAGTGAGTAAGATGCGATATGATGAAGTTGAGCACGGGCGTTTTCCACAGGGATGCCTCGATCTGTTCGCCGGCTGCGGCCGTTCCCGCCAGCGCGAAAATTCCCGCCCCAATGACGGCCCCGATTCCAACGCAGGTCAGGTCGAACGCACCGAGCACGCGCTTCAACTGGCGATCGGGCGCGGCCGCTTCAGCCAGTAAATGGTCCGGACTTTTAGTCTTAAAAAGTTGAAGGGCCACTGCGCGAAATCGTGTCATCAATTGCTTTGCCGGGTCAATGCAAACTTTGCGATCAGACAAACCACACCGTTGCTAATTCGACGTCACATTTTGTAGGCGCCTGCTCATTGACGCCTTGAATCAAGGCGTAGACTCCGCACAAAGGTTTTTGTAATCTGGCGATCGTATGCCCGATGAACTGGAAAAATTTGTCATGGGCGATACGGCGATCTCTGCAATCGAACAAGCGTCATCGAGTCGGAGGCGATTTTTTGGCCGGCGGAAAATTCAGCGTCCAGCGATTACACACTGTGAGAATTGTGGAGCGCAACTGCAGGGACATTGGTGCGCCAAATGCGGCCAACCGGCAATCGATTATCGGCGCTCCTTCCGGCACGTCATTGCCGATTTGCTTAACGAATTCCTGAATTGGGACTCGAAGTTTTTCGCAACAATTGTCCTCCTCTTGGTTCGCCCGTGGAAACTGACGAATGAGTTTCTTGCAGGTCATCGCGTGCGTTATGTGCATCCGCTGCGCCTTTATCTTCTCGCAAGCATCCTCTTTTTCTTTGCCGTGAATTACGGCGCAAGAGGGCTTCGTTTTGAACCGGGCAACCTCAGTCCAAAGGACCGCGCAGAACTCGAAGCCGACTTAAAGAAAGAAGATTTGCCGCCCGCAGCGCGCGAGAAATTGGATGCATTACTACGGGAGTCTCCGACTTCACCGACGCCGTCTCCTCAAACGACCGCGCCTTCGCCTTCACCCGCGCCCAAAACCGATAAGCAGAAGCAGGAATTTGGGAAAATAGGCGAGCGACCGTTTGTGGTTTTTGATCAGGCGAAATCCACAACTCCTTTCGAGAGTTGGATCGAAGCGCGAGCAAAGGAGAAGATGGGCGAACATGGAACGAAAATGGGGCTTTTTATCAGCACACTCTTCAGCAATCTGCCTTACATGATGCTGTGCTGTATCCCCCTCTTCGCTCTTGTTTTGAAAATCCTCTACGTCCGCCGCCACATTTTTTATATCGACCATCTGATTTACGCGCTTCACATCCACACATTCGCTTACACCGGCATCATGCTAATCGTGCTCGCGACCATCGGACTCAATCGCGTGATCCCAGGTCCGATAGCGGGCTGGACCATCGCGCTCTTTTGGATTGCGTTCTTAGTGCAAATTTTCTTGTCGATCCGTCGCGTTTATCGCCAAGGGTGGTTCATCAGCACTTTTAAATTCCTTTTTGGTGGATTTGTGTATTTGATGGTCCTGGTACTGGCGCTCGCCGCGACCTTTTTCCTTACAGTCGCATTACCATGAGAAAAATGATTTTCTTCGCTTTCGCGTTAGCCGGCCTTTCTGCCACTGCATTTCCTGCTGATCGGCAGATTGCGTTCGAACGCAATAACGCTGTTTGCGTCGCCAATCTTGACGGAACGAACGAGAAAAAGATCGCCGACGGAATTTTTCCAGCGATCTCGCCTGATGGAACTCGCGTCGCGTTTAACACGGTCGAAAAGACGAGCGAAACGACTTACGTGCGGCACATTGCGGTGATAGAGGTCGCAACCGGTAAGGTGAACGTCTTTAAGGACGTCCCAAGTGAAAATTCGTATTACCCAAGCTGGACGGCTGACGGTAAACAGATCCTTTTCACTACGCGCCAACACGAAGTCTGGGATCTCGCTGCGATTAATTCAGACGGCACGAATTTTCATGTGGTGAAGCCTAGCGTTCAAAATGAAGTGACCTGCTACTCGCCGGTCTGGGCGCGCGATGGACAATCAGTGTTTTGCCAGGACATGACGAACATCTATCAAATCGGACTAGACGGGACGGTTCGCGCGCAATGGAACATCGAGCAGATCATTCCAAAAGGCGATATGAGCGGCGATGGTCGGATTGACGTTTCTCCAGACGGCAAGCGATTGCTTTTAAGCATCGACATGGGCGAAGAATCCGGCCGCAAAGACTGGGACGGACCGTTGCCAGCACTCTGGGCGTTCGATCTCCTTTCGCAAAAGGCGACCAGACTAACGCCCAAAAAACTTTTCGGCTGGGACGGCGGTTGGATCGACAACAATGATGTTCTCTTTCTCAGCCGCGAGCCTGGCGAAAAGGACGACTCGATTTACCGAATGTCTGCTGACGGAAAAAATTTGAAACGCCTGATCAGGACTGGGCGTTTCCCAAGCGTGAGCATGCCGTAACCTCGTTTGTCGATTTAGCTCAGAAGCTCTCGCGCTTTTGCCAGAGCCTCCGCGATTTTGCTCGCGTCTTTACCTGCACCCTGGGCGTTCTCCGGGCGGCCACCGCCTTTTCCGCCAACAATCGGCGCGATCTGCTGAATCAACTTGTTCGCCTGAAGTCTCGCGCTCATTTCCTTTGGTACGGACGCGACCAGTGCAACTGATCCATTCGTCGCGCCAACGAGAAAAATAGGACCGTTGAATTTCGACTTCAACGCATCGGCCACTGCCTGCAGCAGCTTTCCATCGCCGTTTTGCACCTCGGCGACACAGAGATTTTTTCCTGCATGCGATGCCGCCAGCTGATTCGCGATTTGAGCGGCCCGGCTCCTCAGTTCCGCTTCGGCCGTTTTGGCGCTTTGCTTTTCCCAATCGCGAACTTCACCTTCGAGTTTTTCAAGATGTGCTGCCCGCGCATCGATTTGTTGCAGCGTTGCAGTTGTGGTTGCGTCGTTTTCAAAAGCAGGCAACGCCGCGATGTCAGGTTTCTTGCGCGCGAAGGTTTCAAACTTCTCTTGCTGACGGGCAGCTTCATGCTTCGCCCAAGCGCGCGCCGCGTCGCCCGCAACTGCTTCAATCCGCCGAACTCCAGCCGCGATCGCTTCTTCCTTCACGATCCGGAACGGACCGATTTCACTTGTCGATCTCACGTGCGTGCCACCGCACAGCTCCATTGAGTAACCATTGAGTGCATGCGGCGCTCCGCCGATTTGTAGAACACGCACTGTGTCTCCATACTTTTCGCCAAAGAACTGGATGATGTCTTTTCGCTCTTTCGCTTCCGCAAACGGAATCTCCGTCCACGAAACCGGCGCATTCTCAGAGATCTTGTCGTTCACCAGTTTTTCCACATCGCGTACCTGCTGCTCCGTTAATGGTGCGCTTGAAAAATCAAACGTCAGTTTATCTGGTCCGACATAACTCCCTTTTTGCGAAGCGTCGCGCGAAATCACTTCGTGCAACGCCCAGTGCAGCAAGTGCGTCACTGTATGATGCCCCTGAATCGCGCGGCGGCGATCAGCGTCTACTGAAACGCGCACAGCTTCGCCTGGTTCCGGAGCGCGGCCTTCCAAAAGTGCAGCCCGATGAACAAAAACGTCGCCGCGTTTCTGCGTATTGATCACGCGCAACTGGCCGACTTCCGTGCGGTCATGCCCGGGCACATGAAGCAATCCGCGATCTCCCACTTGTCCGCCCATCTCGGCGTAAAACGGCGTCCGATCGAGGACGAGGTTTACTTCATCCGGTTTTGTTCCGGGCAAAACCGTTTCGACAACCGATTCAGTCTCCAAATAATCGTATCCAAGAAATTCCGTCGGCGTGGCTTTCAGTTCTCCCTCTTCGATGCTGATTTTCTCCTTTTTCTGTGCCTTGCGCGCCCGATCGCGTTGCTCGTCCATCAATCTCTCGAATCCCGCAACATCGACCGTGAGCCCGCGCTCGCGCGCCATCAGTTCCGTCAGATCCAGCGGAAAACCGTAAGTATCATAAAGCTCAAAGACATCTTTAGCCCGAATGGTCGGATTACCCCCTAGGATTTGAAATAGCGGTTCAGGTCTGATCGTTCTGACGTCAATGTCAACTTCGGGTAGTTCTCGTTCCAGCGAATAAACATTCGTGAATTCGGACTTAACAGGCTGGTCTCGCCCTGGGAGATATATGTGATGGGGATGCAAGCGCAGGATCATTTTTTCTCCAAGACCGGCATTAGTTGAGTAGTCTTTGATTGCGTTAACGACGGCGTTGTAGAAGATCTCAATTCCCCTATCCAAGGTCTTGTTAAATGCCTCTTCTTCGCGTTTGATTGTCTCTTTAATCTTTGATTGCTTCGACCGGATTTCGAGGAACACATCCCCCATCGTGCGCGCTACGACATCGACGAGCTTAAAGAAAAATGGTTCGTGAAAACCGAGCGTGCGCCCGTACCGGACTGCACGACGAAGAATGCGGCGCAAAACGTAGCCGCGGCCCTCGTTTGAGGGAATGATTCCATCGGCTATTGCAAAGCTCAACGCACGGATGTGGTCAGCAATTACACGAAACGCGACATCGATGTTTTGCTGCTCTATCTGATTTTGTAGGGCGGCTGTGTCAGCCGCCACCGGCGTCTCACCGAGACGCCCTACAATCGGAATCGTCGATCCGTAATTCTTGCCGCTCAGTTTTTCCAACTCCTCAAAGATTGGACGAAAGATGTCCGTTTCGTAATTCGAGATGGTTCCGGAGAAATCGGTGAGGTTTTTTGTGCCCTGAATAATCGCGGTGACGCGCTCGAAGCCCATTCCGGTATCAACGTGACGCGCAGTGAGCGGGACATACTCGATGCGGCCGGGGTCACCGCCCCCGGCTACAGGTTGCGCGTTGAATTGGATGAAAACCAAATTCCAAATCTCGATGCAGCGCGGATCTCCCTGGTTCACAAGGGCGCCACGTGTGTCGCCATCTGGAGTAAGATCTATATGGATTTCCGAGCAGGGCCCGCATGGGCCGGTGTCGCCCATCATCCAGAAATTGTCGACCTTGCCGCCATCTCGAACGTGAATCTTCGGGTCGAGATCAGCTTCGCGAAATAGACGCGCCCAGTGATCGTACGCTTCGCCGTCAAACTCACTCGGCTCGCCCGGTCCGGGCTTGTAAACCGTTGCATAAAGCCGTTGCGGCGGAAATTTCCAGCGTTCGACCAGTAATTCCCACGCCCATTCGATCGCCTCTTTTTTGAAATAATCACCAAAGCTCCAATTGCCCAGCATTTCGAAAAATGTGTGGTGATAAGTGTCGAGTCCGACATCTTCGAGGTCGTTATGTTTGCCCCCGGCGCGGATGCATTTCTGCGTATCTACCACCCGCGCCGGTTTCCATGGGGCTTTTTGTTGTCCAAGGAAGATCGGCACGAACTGGTTCATGCCCGCGTTGGTAAAAAGCAGATTCGGCGCGTCCGGAAGCAATGACGATGAAGGCACGATGGTATGCTGTTTCTCGCGAAAGAAATCGAGAAATGATTGCCGAATCTGCGCCGATGTCATGATTGGTAAAGTTTCATTGCCGGATCAAAGTTGTTTGCAGAGCGACCGTTACCCAACGTCCTTTCTCCTTCACATAGACTCTGGTGCATCGGAGGTCATTCGATCGAGCGCCGCGACATCACCGTGAAGGACTGCCTGGTTGCGTGCTTCTTCCAAACTTTCGATCTCGCGTTCCACGGTTATTTGGGGCTTCGGTGACAGATCCGTCTGGCTGGCCTGTGCCACTGCGCAATCGGCATGAGCAATTATGCTCAGAACAAGAATCATCGGGACTTTCATTTCTCCAATTTTCAGTGTCATTCGAAATTCGGATTTCGTCATTTTACTCCTTGTCAATTTTACGGTGAGAAAATTGCCGGAGCGTGCCCAGATTTCCAAATGGAAATATTATCGGTCACCGTCATTCTGGCGCGA
>Ga0193725_1000429_pt1 | contig 12699 bp, 10 predicted proteins | sample H2a2metaG_FD_143058 | JGI IMG/M metagenome (GOLD analysis project Ga0193725, IMG submission 143058) | Soil microbial communities from a riparian zone of the East river system, Colorado, United States - H2a2 | ecosystem: Environmental > Terrestrial > Soil > Riparian zone | place: USA: East River... | reverse complement strand
CCATGAAGGTCGAGCGCCCGCCGGCAAGATCGTCCGCCGCGCCCACGCGCGTGAAAATCTGGTCGATCGGGCCGAGGCGCGCCGATTTCGCCGGAACGAAGGAGCCGACGTGAGCCATCAGCACGATGAGGGCCACCTGCCGCATGTACGTGGACTTGCCCCCCATATTCGGTCCGGTGATAAGCAGCAGCTGGCGCACCGGCGCGAGCCGCGTGCCGTTGGCGATGAAGGGGTCGACCTGCGCTTCGACGACCGGATGGCGGCCCGCATCGATCTCGATGAGAATGTCTCCGATGAATTCTGGCCGGCAATAGTTGCGCTTCGATGACACCGCGGCGAAGCAGGCGAGCACGTCGAGTTGCGCCAGGGCCCGCGCGATGCGCTGCAGTTGGGTGAGATTTGTCGAGAGCAGCACGAGCAGCTCCTCGTAGAGCGATTTCTCCAGCGCCAGCGCGCGATCCCGCGCCGAGAGCGCCTTGTCCTCGAATTCCTTCAGCTCGGGCGTGATATAGCGTTCGGCGTTCTTGAGCGTCTGTCTGCGGCGGTAGTCGGCGGGCACTTTTTGCGCATGAGCGTTGGTGATTTCGATGTAGAAGCCGTGAATGCTGTTGTAGGCGACCCGGAGGTTGGGAATGCCGGTGCGGCTGCGCTCGCGCGCCTCGAGCGCGGTGAGGAACTCGCCCGAGCGCGTCTGCAGCGCGCGCAGCTCATCGAGCTCCCGGTTGTAGCCGTCGGCGATCACGCCGCCGTCGCGCACCATCGCCGAGGGTTCATCGAGCACGGCCCGTCTCAACAGCGCGAGGCACTCCGCCGGGACTTCCAGATCGTTCAGCATGCTCGCGAGCAGCGACGCGACGCGCGGAACCGCGGGCTTGAGCTCGGGCAGCAGGGCAAGGCTGTCGCGCAACGAAGACAGATCGCGCGGGCGGGCGTTCTTGAGCGCGATGCGCCCGGTGATGCGCTCGACGTCGGCGAAGCGGCGCAGCAGCTTGTCGATTCCGGGATAAGCATCGGCGAGGGCCGCGACCGCCTCGTGGCGCGCGCCGACAGCTGCCTGATCGCGCAAGGGGTGGTGCAGCCAATGGCGCAGCAGCCGGCTCCCCATTCCGCTCGCGCACTCGTCGAGCAGGGAAAAAAGCGTGGGAGCGGGCTCTCCGCGCAGGGTCTCGGTGAGCTCCAGATTGCGCCTTGTCGCAGCGTCCATGCGGACGTATTCGCTCGCGCGCTCGGGAATCACGGCGGCGACGTGCGCGAGCGCCTGCCCCTGCGTCTTTCTCGCGTACTCGAGCAAGGCGCCTGCGGCTCCGATCGCGGGCTCCAGGTCCTCGCAGCCGTAGCCGGCGAGGGTCGCAGCGCCGAGCTGCTTGAGCAGGATCTTCCGCCCGGCGTCGAAATCGAAGTGCCACTCGGGAAGCCTGGTCACCGCGAAGCCGGTCAAGGTCGTGCCCTCGGCCGCTAGAATCTCCGCCGGACCGATGCGGCGCAATTCATTTTCGAGCAGATGCGGCACGATTTCGGTGACACGCAAATCGCCGCTCGCGAGATTGAGCCACGCGAGGCCGACGGCGCCTTTCGTGCGGGAGAGGGCGAGCAGGATGTTATCGGCCTTCTCCTCGAGCAGCTCCGAATCGGTGAGCGTGCCCGGGGTGACGATGCGCGTGACCTGCCGATCGACCGGTCCTTTGGAGGTCGCCGGATCGCCGATCTGCTCGCAGATCGCCACCGACTCGCCGATGCGCACCAGCTTCGCGAGGTACTGGTCGATCGCGTGATAAGGCACGCCCGCCATCTTGATCGGCGCGCCCGCCGAGGCGCCGCGCGTGGTGAGCGTGAGATCTAGCAGGCGGGAGGCCCGGTCCGCGTCGTCGTAGAACAGCTCGTAGAAATCGCCCATGCGGTAGAACAACAGAATGTCCGGATGCTGGGCCTTCAGCCGGAGATACTGCTGCATCATGGGAGAGTGAGCTGAAAGGTCTACCGACGAGGCTTGATTTCCGGTGTTGCTGCTTGGAGTTACAAAATTTCGCCGTTCCATCTGGCTCGTCAGTCCCTGTGGCAATTAGCGCAGACATGTTGCAGTAGGTACGGAGACCTTGCAAGCCAACTCAGGCAAATAGGGGCTTTGATAAAGACGTGCAACTCGAAAAACGTGCGCCCGGCGCAAAATGAGGCACACCAAGCACGAGGCAGCTATTTCCCGTTGCGCAGCCGGTACTCGGCAACCTCTTTCTTGAGATCTTCCAGCTCCTCGCAGGGAATCAGGCAGATTTTCTCGAGCATGGCGATGTGTTCTTCGGCTTTCGCCACGTTTTTCACCATCAGATAGGCCTCGCCCACGTATTCGTGCGCGCCGCGGTGCCTGGGATTCAGCTGGAGCGCGCGGGCGTAGTGCTCGAACGCGAGATCGAGCTGGCCCGTGTGCCGATAGGCATAGCCGAGATAGTTCTGGATATCGGCGTTGCGCGTGTCGCGCAGCGCCGCGGACGAAAGCAGCCGGATCGCACGCGCCCAGTCTTTCCCATTGATCGCCTTCCTGCCGCTGGCGTAGTCCGGGTCGCCCTGGAGTGCTCCCGACTCTTCCTCGCTCGGGTCGGCAAGCGCCATGCCTGGCGCGAGGAGGCCGGCCGACGCAGCCACCACGGCTGCGAGCGCTGCCCAGCGCCGGCCGGTGCCCCTCATTTCGCGGCGAGGTACTGCCTCATCTCGCGGAGTTCGGCGCGATCACCGTCCGAAGTCCGCGTGAGTCGCGCGAGCTGCCTGAAATACGCATCTGCCTTCTTCTTCTGACCCGCCAACTCGGCGGCCTTGCCCGCGCCATAATAGCCGCGCAGCCGGTTGGGCGCGTTCTTCATCGAGACCTCGTACTCCTTCAGCGCCAGGGCCGGCTGGCCTTGCTCGCGCAGCATGTCGCCGAGCAGTTCGCGCATCGGGTAGAGCCGGTTCTCCATTGCGACGTGCTTCTCGCTGCTGTCCTCGAGGTCGGCGGCGGCGCGCATGAGCTTGAGCGCCTCGTCCTTTTTCCCTTCGCCCTGCGCGGCCCAGGCCTGGGTACTGAAGATTTGCACCTCGACCTGCTCGGCCCAGTACGACTGTTGGGTCTTTCCAAGCTCCTCGCGCAGCTGCTTGAGCTTCCCGATGTCGGCCTGAGCCGCCGCGAGATCGCCGCTTCGCGCCGCGCCCAGCGCTCGCGCGAAATAGGTGATCGCCTCCGCCGCGGGGTTTGGCGATCCGAGCGGCTCGAGTTGCGCCGCGCCCTTCCAGTCCTGACGCTCGAGGTAGTAGCGCGCCGGCGGAGCGATGATGCCGGTGTAGGTGGCTATATTCGGATAGAACCCCATTTGCGTGACTTTCAGCTCATCGACGATCTGCTTTGCGAGCCGGTCCTGACCCAGCTGGAGATGGGCGTAGGTCATGAAGTCCCACGCGTGGGAAGCCTGCGGGAAGACTTTTCCGGTGCCGGGCCAGTTCTTGGCTCCGATTTGTTTGCTGGCTTCGACCGCCTTCTGATTCGACTCGATCGATTGCTCCCACATGCCGACCATCGAGTAGATGTGGGACGGCATGTGTTGCGCGTGCGGTGCGGCTGGCGCGATCCTGGCGTACTTGTCCGCAGCCGGCACGCCTTTCTTCGCGATCGGGGCAAAGTCGTAGCTGTGGATCAGGTAGTGCGTGATGCCCGGATGATCCGGATACTTCTTGTCGAGCGGCTCCAGGATCTTGATGGCCTTGAGCAGTGGATCCATCGATTTGTGATTGAAGGTCTCGTTGAGCGCGAGCGCGTGGAAGATCTTCGCCTCGACGTCGCCCGGATACTTCTTCGCGAGCGCCTCCATCGCACGCTCGTAGTTGCGGGTGCGCGTATCCTGATCAACCTTGTCGTAGTCCTTGTAGAACTCCTTCAACGCCGCGAGCCAGTCGCGCTCGCGCTCGGTCTTGGCGCCGACCGCCTCGCCCTTCTCGATCGCCTCCAGCCCGCGCTTGAGCGTTGCAGGGTCGAAAGGCCCGACCAGCGGATTGGGCCGCTGGCTGACGGCAATGCCCCAATATGCGATCGCGCAATTAGGATCGAGTTGCGGGATGGCCGAGAACGTCTTGACCGTCTCCGGGAAAAAGAACGAATGCAGTTGCGCGAGCCCTCGCTCGAATTGTTCTTGTGCCGCGGGAGTGCAGGAGGTCGGAAAGTTCACGTTGCCGAATTGGCCTCGGCCGCCTTGCCGCGCACTGACTGGATCGTTTTCGTGAGCCCACAGCGGCTGGGCGGCGAGCGTGGCAAAGACCGCGGCGAGCATCAGTTGTCTTTTCATGGTTCACCTCCTTGGAGGATTTCGTAGCTGGTCGACGCACGATAGTACGGGGTAAGTGATGTGTCCAATTCATTTATAGCCTTATAATTGATGATAAATAGGAATACATCAGAATGAAGCTCGCCCAAGTTCGCACCTTTGTCGCCATTGCGGATGTCGGTGGATTCGCCCGCGCCGCGGCGCGACTGAACCTGACCCAGTCGGCGGCCTCCCGGCAGATCCACGCGCTGGAAGCCGAGCTGGGCGTGGCGCTCTTCGACCGGGTGGGCCGTCGCGTCCAGTTGACGTCGGGCGGCGAAGACTTGTTGCGGCGCTGCCGTCGTGTGCTGGCGGAGGTCGACGCGGTCGGAGAGGGCGCGCGCTCCCTCAAGACCGGGCAGACGGAGGGAGTGCTCCGCGTGGGAGCTACGCCGCAAATGATCGAGAACCTGCTTGCGGATTTTCTGTTGCGATACCGGCGGCGCCATCCCGGCGTCGAGATACGCCTCGTCGAGGAAGGCGGCGCCCGGTTGCCGAACCGACTAGAGCGGGGGGATGTTCAGCTTGCGATCATGCCGGCAGGCGATGGGGATCTCCCCGGCCAGTTGTTGTTCCCGATGTATCTCCTGGCGGTGCTGCCGGAGAAGCATCGCCTGAGCCGGCGCGCCGTGCTCGATGTCGCCGACCTGGCTGACGAACCCCTGTTGCGACTAGGCCCGGGCTTTGCGTCGCATGTCTGGTTCGAGGCCGCATGCCACGTTGCCCGCATCCGGCCGCGCGTGCTGCTGGAAAGCGGTGCGCCGCAGACGCTGATCGCGTTGGCGAGGACGGGCTACGGCATTGCCGTTGTTCCGTCGCCGGTGCGGATTCTCCGCGAGCGGGTTCGCGTCGTGCCGCTGGTTCACCGCGGTGTGCCGATCGGACGATGGGCAGTTGTGGCCCGGGACCCGCGACGGTCCATGGCGCAGTACGCCGAGCATTTCGTCGTGGAGCTCGTGGCGCATGTTCGACGCAATTATCCGGGGAGCGATCTGGTGCGGCGCGCACCGCCGCTGCCGCGGCCCAAGGAGCCGGTCGGCTGATCCCGCGCATGCACTGCGCAAAGGCGGCATTTGCCGGCGGGTGTCGAGGCCCGGATCATTGAGCCTGGATGCCGGCTTCCTTCACCTCGATGCCCCACTTCGTGATCTCACTTCGGATGAATCCCGAGAACTGATCCGGACTCAGGGGCGCCACGCTCAAGCCCGCCGTCTCGAACCGGGTTCTGACGTCCTCCCTGGACATGATTTTCGTGGTGGCCTGGTAGAGCTTGTCGATGATTTCGCGCGGCGTGCCCGCTGGCGCTACCAGTCCGTACCAGACGATGGTCTCGGACCCGGGCAGCTCCTCGGCGACTGACGGAAGATCGGGCGCAAGCGGGGATCGCGTCGCCGAGGTCACCGCGAGCCCCCTGACCCTTCCGCCCTTGATCTGTCCAAACGCGACCGCGAAATCGGCGAAGGTGAATTCGACATGCCCTGCCAGCACATCGGCGACGGCGAGATTGGATCCCTTGTACGGGATGTCCACTGTGGAGAAGCCACCCCGCGACTTCAGCTTCGCGATTGAAACCAGCGAACCGGCCGTACCATAAGCTGCCGTCAATGAGCCCGACTTCGCACGGGCATGGGCGATGAACTGCCGCAGGTCTCGCGCAGGGAAATCCGACCGCACGACGAGCACCATGGAAGTCGTCGCCAACCGCATGATCGGGGCGAAGTCTTTTGCAGGATCGTAGGGAAGCTTCTTGAACAAAGCGACGTCCGCCGCATGCGTCGTGTTGGTCGCGAGCAGCAGGGTATGCCCGTCGGGCGCGCTGCGTGCTACCTCGGCGGCCCCGAGTGTGCCGAGCGCGCCCGATTTGTTCTCGACGATGAACGGCTGACCGAATGCCTCGTGCAATTGCGGACCGATCACGCGTGCGATCTGGTCAGGAGTGCTTCCTGCGGGAAGGGGCGCGATCAGCCTGACCGGACGGCCCGGATAGTCTTGTCCATGCACGATTGTGGCTGCACCGACAGCAGCTATCGTCCCTAGGACTCCCATCGCGATGCGAATTTGCTTCCCCAGAGCTAGGAGCTCCGGAGCGCGATGGTGGCGGCGGCGACGTAGCCGTCCCCTTCGCGCTCCATCGTCCACATCACCAAAGACTTGTTGGCGATCGGCCCCAGGAAGCGATCGGTGGCGTTCGTGGTGTCGCGGTTCGGGTGACGATTGTACGGGGCGCGTGCGTAGACGGTGTTCGTGACCTCGTCGGGAAAATAGAGCTGGGTGGTGGCCGCTTTCGCGCCGACGCGAAGCTTCAGGTGCACGTGTGGGGTGCGGCCCAGGTACCAGCCCGGATAGATCGTTTGGAAGCGGACGGCGCCAGCGTGGTCCGTGAGCTGTGTTCCCCGCAGAAACGTCTTATCGTCCACCGGATCGACGTGCCGCGGGGCGATGGCTGCGCCTTCGTAGCCGGAGTAGATACCCAGCGCATCGCATTGCCAGACGTCCACGGCGGCTCTTGGGATCGGTGCGCAGGACGCGGAGGCGTCTAGCACGTTGAGAACCAGCCGTAGCGGCACGCCGGGCTTGCCCTCGGAGATGTCTTTGCGAATGCGAGCCTGGTCCAGGTAGAACGGGCCTTCGATCTGCTCTGGCGTCAGCGTGCACACGGGTTGCGCGAGCACACGTCGCCCCCACGCTGAGGCAACAGTACCGAGCGCGAGACTGCCGAGAGCCCCTACGGCTTTTCGCCTGTTCATGTTTTCCCTGCCTCTTATGGGTACGGCCCCGAGTCTAGCGAAGCGGTTTCGCCCATGCTCTGCCGGGGGAGATCCGCCGACGGCCTTTCCATTCGATCACGCGCGCCTGTTTGCCGGTTCGGTCGCCATGTTGCAGCAGGCGAGGGCAGGTTGCAAGGAACCGGGCGGCCGGATGCCAGCGGTGAATGCTAGTCCATGCGCATGCGCTCAGCGCCGCTCAGTCCCCCTGATACGGTCCCGAATGCCGGCACGACGCGGGCTTTGGGAATCCTGAGGGTAGAAGTCAATCCAAATTGTCGCTGATATGAAGCCCGGGCGAGGAGCTCGCCGGTGCGTTCGTCGCCTGGGGAAGCCTTTCGTTCGCGCGGGAGGGCGTTTCGTCGCATGGCCGTTGCCGGGCGTACCCAGGGTCCTTAATGTGTCCGCGTCAACGGAGGGGGTGTGCCATGAAACAACGCAAAAATTGCCTGATGGCGCTGGGCTTCGCGATCGCAGTGAACGCCGCGGCGCTGATGGCGGTGAACTCGGCAATGGTCGACGCCGCCGAGCGGGAGCTGCTGTCGCAGCAGCAGCCCGTACAGGTCGTCGTAATCACCGCCAAAAGGCAGGATCTGGAGGCAAGCCAGACCGTCGCCAGCCAGAATTGCGCCGCTTCCAAGACGCTCTGACGCCTTGGCCATGCGCCCCGACTGGCAACGGCGCTCGCTGCATGCGAACATAGCGCCGGAACGACGTGCCCAGACCACGCGCCATCATCGCCGAGGACGAGCCGCTGCTGCGCGAGGAGCTCGCGGAGCTGCTCGGCTCGCTGTGGCCCGACCTCGACATCGTCGCGCAGACCGGCGACGGCATCGCGACGCTGCGCGAGTTCGAAGCGCATGCGCCCGACTTGCTGTTCCTCGACATCCAGATGCCGGGGCTCACCGGCCTCGAGGTGGCGCGGCAGGTGAGCGGCCGCTGCCATATCGTGTTCGTGACGGCGTACGACCAGCACACGCTGGCCGCGTTCGAGGAGGGCGCGGCGGACTACTTGCTCAAGCCCGCCGATGCGGCCCGGCTCGCCACGACCGTGGCGCGCCTGAAGGAGCGCGTCGGCAGGCCCGCGCCGGCGATCGAAGGGCTGCTGCGCGAGCTCGCCGCGCCGCGGCGCGGCTTCCTGCGCTGGATCAACGCGTCGCACGGTCCGGCGGTGCGCGTCATCACCGTGGACGACGTGTGCTATTTCCAGGCCGACAGCAAGTACACCCGGGTGGTCACCGCCGAAGCCGAGTCGCTGATCAGGAAGCCGATCAAGGAGCTCACGCAGGAGCTCGATCCCGCGTCCTTCTGGCAGATCCATCGCTCCACCATTGTCAACGTCAACGCGATCGCCGGCGTGGTGCGCGATCTGCGCGGCCACACGCAGGTGCGGCTCAAGCGCCGCGAGGAGCTGCTCGCGGTGAGCGACGCGTACACGCCGCTTTTCCGACAGATGTAGCGATGCCGCGCCTGCTCAACGGACTGTCGTGGAGCGCGCTGGCCCTGGTGGCGGGCTTCTGCGCGCTGCAGGCGCTCGAATGGATGCTCGCGCCCAGCAACGGCGTGGTCGGCGGCGGCGTCGGCGACATGGCGCTCGGCTGGCTCTCGCGCCTGGTAGTGTTCCTGGTCACCGGCGTCACGATGCTGGTCACGGCGCTGGTGGTGCTCAATGCCGCGGGCCGCGCGGGCCGCGAGAATTTTGGCGTTGCCGTGCTCGCGGCGGTCGCCGGCGCCGGGGCCTCCGCCCTGGTGCGCTATGCCATCGGCGCAACGCCCACCAGCGAAGGCGCGGCGTTCATGCTGCTCGTGTTCGCCTCCTGGCTGGGGTCGGGCGCAATCCTCGTCGCCGCCTACGTTTTCTACCTGCGCGCGCAGGCCGCCGAGGGGGAAGCCCGCGGAGCGCAATTGCGCCGCAGCGCGCTCGAGACGCAGCAGCTCGCGACGCAACTGCGCCTGCTGCAGGCGCAGGTCGAGCCGCATTTCTTGTTCAACACCCTGTCGAACGTGCGCCGCCTGTGCCAGAGCGACGCCGCGGCGGGGCGTGCGATGCTCGCGCAGCTCACCCGCTATCTGCGCGGGGCGCTGCCGCGCCTGCGCGAGAACGAGACCACGCTGGCCGAGGAGATCGATCTCGTCTCGGCCTACCTCGGCCTGCAGAAAATCCGCATGGGGGCGCGGCTGGAGATCTCGATCGATGCTCCGGCGCCGCTGCTCGCCGCGCGCGTGCCGCCGATGATGCTCGCGACCCTCGTCGAGAACGCGATCAAGCACGGCATCGCTCCTCTCGCCGAAGGCGGCTCGATCCTCGTAAAGGCGCAGGCCAGCGGCGGAGCGCTCACGCTCAGCGTGGCGGATAACGGCCGGGGACTCACCGCCGCCTCCGGCTCGGGCGTCGGGCTCGCCAACATCCGGGCGCGGCTCGCTGCGCTCTACGGCGAGCGCGCGGCGCTCGCGCTCGAAGCCAACACGCCGCGCGGCGTCGTTGCCATCATCAGGCTCCCGCTGACATGAGGCTCCTCGCCGGATTCGGCAAGCGCCATGTGTACCTCGCACTTGGCTTTGGCCTCGTGGTTCAGCTCGCCCACTCGACCTACGCGCTGCTCGGCAAGGAAGACCTTCACGCCGTGCCGATGCTCGCCTGGGCCGTCCTGTTCTTCTTCCTCGCGCTCATCGGGCTCGGCTGCGCAGTCGCCATCGACAACCTGCTCGGTGACTCGGCGCCAACCGGAACGCGGCTGGTGCTGGCGATGGTCGCCGCCGCGATCGTGACCACGCTCGCCGTCGAATTGCTGTTTTATCTCTTGCCGCAAGGCGTGATCCTGGCAATCGAAGGCCAGGAGAAAGCGCCTTTCGTCAGCGATTTTCATCGCATCGCCTTCCGCTTCACCACCTCCGCCGGCTGGTCGCTGATGCTCGTAGCACTGTACATGATGCTGCAGGCAAGCCGCCGCGCCAGCGAACGGCTGCACGAGATGCAGCTCGCTGCGCTCGCCGCCGAGCGCGCCTTGGTCGAGGGTGATCTGAGGGCGATGCAGGCGAGGGTCGACCCGGACCTCCTGTTCGACACGCTGCTCGCGGTGGACCACGCCTATGCGAGCAGCACCCGTTCCGGAGAGGAGGCCCTCGACGCCCTGATCGGTTTCCTGCGCGCGGCGGCGAAGGCGACCTCGCCGGCGTGCGCAAGCGCCTGATGCATCTCTACCAGGAACGGGGACGCCTGGACGTGAGCATAGCCGCGGGAAAGCGGCGGGCGGTCATGGAGATTCCGCTCTAGCTGCCGCAGGGGGTGATGGAGGGGGTTCGCCGGGCGACGTATGATAGTGCCCATGGACCACTCGGACGTGCTGCTCCTCGCCCGCGCCCAGTTCGGGCTGAACATCGCTTTCCATATCCTCTTCCCGAGCCTCACTATCGCGCTCGGGTGGATCCTCTTCTACTTCCGGATTCGGTACGCGCGCTCGGGCGATCCGGCGTGGCTCGCGACCTACAAGCTATGGACCAAGGTGTTCGCGCTTTCTTTCGCAATGGGCGTGGTGAGCGGCATCACCATGTCGTTCCAGTTCGGCACGAACTGGCCGGGATACATGCAGAAAGTCGGCAATATCGCGGGGCCGCTCCTCGCCTACGAGGTGCTGACGGCGTTTTTCCTGGAAGCGACCTTTCTCGGGGTGATGCTCTTCGGCATGAACCGCGTGCCGGGCTGGGTGCATATCTTCTCCTCGGCCATGGTCGCGATCGGCACGACGATCTCGGCGTTCTGGATCCTCGCGCTCAACTCGTGGATGCAGACCCCGGTCGGCCATGTGTTGGACGGCGGCCGGATCATCGCGGGAGACTGGCTGCAGGTGATCTTCAATCCGTCGTTTCCGTACCGGATGACCCATATGCTCCTTGCATCGGGGCTCACTGCGTCCTTCGTGATGGCGGGGCTTTCGGCGTGGCGGCTGCTCCGCGCGGGCGAAGACGTTTCGGCGAGGAAAACCCTGCGCACCGGCCTCGTTCTCGCCGCGGTGCTCGCGCCTTTGCAGATCTTCGTCGGCGACCTGCACGGCCTGAACACGCTCGAGCATCAGCCGGCGAAGATCGCGGCGATCGAGGCGATCTGGAAGACCGGGCAGGGCGTGCCGCTCGTGCTCTTCGCCATCCCGGACGACGAAAAACGCCGCAACGATTTCTCGATCGAGATCCCCAAGGGCGGGAGCTGGATCCTCAGGCACGACGCGAATGCCGAGGTGAAAGGGATCGATTCCTTCGCACCGGATGTCGCGCCGGTGGCGCCGGTGTTCTTCGCGTTCCGCGTGATGGTGGGGATGGGAGTGCTGATGCTGCTCGCCGCCTGGACGGGCGTTTGGGCGACGCGCCAGCGCATGCTGCCGCAACGCTGGATGCTGTGGACCTTCTCGGGTCTCACCTTCTCCGGATGGATCGCGACGCTCGCCGGCTGGCACGTCACCGAGATCGGCAGGCAGCCCTGGCTCGTGACCGGGATCCTCAGGACGGCGGATGCGGTGGGCGGTCCTTCGGGCGCGCAGCTCGGCGCGAGCCTCACCGGCTACATCCTTACGTATACAGTGATGCTCATCGCCTACTTCGTCGTGCTCACTCACCTCGCGGGCAAGGGGACGGCCGCATGAATCTCGATTTGCCGCTCGTCTTCGCCGCGCTGATGGGTCTGGCGATCCTTCTGTACGTCGTGCTCGATGGTTACGATCTCGGAGTCGGGATGCTTATGCCCGCCGCCGATGCGCGCGAGCAGGAGCTGATGGTGGCCTCCATCGGGCCGTTCTGGGATGCGAACGAGACCTGGCTCGTGCTGGGCGTGGGCATCCTGCTCGTCGCCTTCCCCACGGCGCACGGCATCGTGCTCGGAGCGCTCTACCTGCCGGTCGCGGCGATGCTGATCGGGCTGATGCTGCGTGGAGTTGCGTTCGAGTTCCGGGTGAAGGCAGAAGGCTGGCACCGCGGGCTGTGGAACTGGCTGTTCTGGTTCGGCTCCTTCCTCGCTTCGTTCGCGCAAGGACTGATGCTCGGCCGCTACATCACCGGCTTTCACCCCGGATTCGGCTACTACGTGTTTGCGATGCTGGTGGCCGCGTCCCTGTGCGGCGGCTACGTGCTGCTGGGCGCGACCTGGTTGATCCTCAAGACCGAGGGCGCCCTGCAGAAAAAAGCACTCGGCTGGGCGCGCTGGGGTTTGCTGTGGGTCGCGCTCGGCGTGGCGCTGGTGAGTCTCGCCACGCCGTTCGTGAGCGCCACGGTGCAGGCGAAGTGGTTTGACTTTCCGCGCACCCTTGCGCTGATGCTCCTGCCCCTTGCGACGCTAGCCTCGGGCGTGTTCGTGTGGCTCGCGACCGGGCGCATGAAGCGCGGCGCGCGCGAACCGGACTGGACGCCGCTCGCGGCCACGGTGGCGATTTTCGTGCTCGCCTTTGCCGGGCTCGCCTACAGCCTGTTTCCCTACGTGGTGATGGACCGCATGACCCTATGGGAGGCGGCTTCGCACCCGTCCGCGCTCAAGTTTATGCTCGTCGGGGTGATAATCGTGGTGCCGTTCCTTATCGCCTACACGGCGTTCGCCTACCGCGTGTTCCGCGGCAAGGCGCGCGCCGGGT
>Ga0193725_1000428_pt1 | contig 12700 bp, 12 predicted proteins | sample H2a2metaG_FD_143058 | JGI IMG/M metagenome (GOLD analysis project Ga0193725, IMG submission 143058) | Soil microbial communities from a riparian zone of the East river system, Colorado, United States - H2a2 | ecosystem: Environmental > Terrestrial > Soil > Riparian zone | place: USA: East River... | reverse complement strand
CCATCAGCCGCTTCGCGGAGTGGCGCACGCAGGTGCCGCCCGGGTCGATCGCGATGGCCTTCGGCTTCGCGGCCTGCGTCGGCGTCTTCTTCGGCTTCTATCCAGCCCGCAAAGCCGCCCGCCTGGACCCAATCGAAGCTCTTCGTTACGAGTGAGTGAAGCGCGACTTGAGCCCCGCTTCCCCGTCACTGGGGAAATCGCAAGGCGACTACCACAACGGAATCACCCCAATGCACCGGAATGCATACACGCCTCTGGTATGTTCTACCGGCGATGGCACGACCAAAACGCGCGCGGCGCGCTGAGAAGCGCAACCCAGCGCAGCGAGGCCCGACCAAGCGTCCGTCGGCGAAGCGCGCTCCCGCGAAACGGAGTCCTACGAGGCGATCTCCGGCGAAACGCGCTCCCGAGAAGCGGAGTCCGACGGAACGCGCTCTGGCGAAGCGCGCTCCCGCGAAGCCCCGTCCGACGAAACGCGCTGCCGCAACACCGCCTGCGCTGGAGCCGACACCGCCCCGCGCAACGGCTGCCGCTCAGACGGAGTCACCGCCTCCGTCTCCGGCGGAAACCTCTCTGCTCGGCCTCGCCCGCGCGCTCACCGAGGAGATGTCGTCGGAATCCTCGCCACGCGCCGCGGTGACGTCAGCCCTCGACATGCTCGCGGGCGCGTTCGAAGCGGACGCGCCGCTGCCACGCGCGCTTGCCCACGCGCGGAGCGCCGGGCTTCGTGACCACACGCGCGCGCTCGCCCTGGCATGGGCGCGCGAGCAGCTGCGCTTGAGCCTGGGCGAGATCCTCGCGCGCGCCGCTGCCGCCGGCGAGGTGCGCGTCACGCTCTCCGCCGACTCGCTTGCCTGGCTCGTCCTCGCCGGCTGCGAAGCGCTGGCCGATGAGCCGCGCGGGGCGGCGCCCGACCGCCTCAGACTGCTGGCGGAGTGGTTGACCGGCGGCTGAGCGCCTCCAGGCGCGGGCGCACCTCGCGCGCGAACGCCTCGAGCATCACCGTACGCCGAGACCGATGACCCCCGCCCGCCCCTCCGGTAGCATCCTGCGCCCATGGCCAAGCGCAGCAGTTTCAAACTGAACTATAGCCTTGTAAAATCATCGCGGCAGCTGATTGAAGGAGGGCGAGAAAATGTGGACGAAACTCGGTGAGCGAGATCTGGAAAAGACGCGTCTGCTCGCACTCGCGGTCGTCGCCTCCCTCACGCTCTGTTCGCTTGACGCAGCCGCCGGTGACAGCCGGCCAGAGCGGCACTCCGATAGTTCATTCGCCACCATCTGCTTCAAGGACGAGCGCAACATCACGTATGGGGTGACCATTGCCGTGGTCCTCGGCCAAACCGCCCTGGTCCTCATCACAAGGGTTCCACCGATGTCAGCCCTCATCCAGCGACCCACTCCAGAGTTCTTAGTTGGGGGTGCCTATCTCAGGGGCGATGGGAAGGCGTCGGTCAATGCCAGTGGCCCCGGGTCCGGCATCGCATTGCTTCTTGATCCCCCGAACTTCAACTCGGGCGGTGGCAACGAGTTTCTCCCGGCGACCGGCGGGTTTCCCGGAGCCATCTCTTCGATGACCTTTACCCCGGCGCCGTGCCTGGATCCTTTACCGTGAGCCAAGGCCACCCCGACGGATCTCCGCTCCGTAGTTGAACCCGCGACCTCTGGATTGACAGCCCACGCGTCCGCGGATACGGTCGCGGCGTGCCGGTTTCGTCTCCGCGCGTGACCGTCGGCCGCCGCCCCGCACCGGGTCCTTTCCCCATCGCCGAGGCCATCCGTCGGCTTCGGCGGACGCGCTCGCGGTGGAACCCGACCGTGCTCACGCTGGTGGCCATGGAGAACGGCGATCCGTTCCGGGTGCTCATCGCGTGCATCCTGTCGCTGCGCACCCAGGACACCACCACCGGGCCGGCGGCGGCACGGCTGTTCGCTCTGGCCGACGATCCCGCGGCGATGCTGCGCCTGTCACCCGAGCAGATCGAGCGGGCGATCTACCCCGTCGGTTTCTATCGCACCAAGACCCGCGTCATCCTCGGCATCTGCCGCGACCTGCTGGAGCGGTTCGGCGGCCGTGTGCCCGACGATCTCGACGCGTTGCTCACGCTCGGCGGGGTCGGCCGCAAGACCGCCAACCTGGTGATCACCGTCGGCTACGACAAGCCGGGGATCTGCGTCGACACCCACGTCCACCGCATCTCCAACCGCTTCGGCTACGTGAAAACGCGGACGCCCGAAGAGACCGAGATGGCCCTGCGCAAGACCCTGCCCCGCCGTTACTGGATCGGCTACAACGATCTCCTGGTCAGCTTCGGCCAGAACATCTGCGCGCCGATCTCGCCGCGCTGCTCGGTGTGCCCGGTGCGCGCGCTGTGCCGGCGCGTCGGCGTCACGTCCTCCCGCTGACTCGCGCCCGCAGACGTCGCAGCGTGGCGAGATTGCGGATGTCGGCGAAGGGCTCCGGCTCCTTGGCCGTCTCCAGCACCTTCGGCACCTTCGCGAATCGCCGATCGTTGAGCAGGCGCCGGAAGGGCGCCAGCCCGAGGCAGCCCTGGCCGATGTGCTCGTGGCGGTCGAGGCCGGAGCCGAGCGGAGCCCGCGCGTCGTTGAGGTGGAAGGCGATCACGCGGGCGAGACCGACGTGCTCGGCGCACTCGTCGAAGGCCGCCGTCCAGCCCCTGGCCGCGCGGATGTCGTAGCCCGCGGCATAGAGATGACAGGTGTCGAGACAGACGCCGAGCCGCTCGGGACGCGCCGCGCGCCGCAGCACCACGCCCAGCTCCGGCAGACGATTGCCGATCAGGTTGCCGGCGCCCGCCGTGTTCTCCAGCGCGATCCTCACGCGATAGCCCGGCGTCCGTCGGGTGGCCTCGTCGACCGCCGCCACCACGCGCGCGACGCCGGCGTCGCGTCCGACGCCCATGTGAGAGCCGGGATGGATGACCACGCAGGCCAGCCCCAGCGCCTCCGCCCGCTCCAGCTCGTCGACGAACGCGTCGACGGCCTGTCGCCACTGCGCGTCGGCGGGCGAGGCGAGGTTGATCAGATAGCTCGCGTGGGCGAACACGTGGCGGATCCGCGTGCGCCGTCGCGCGGCGTGAAAGGCCCTGACCTCGTCCGTGGTGAGCGGACGGGCCGCCCACTGTCGCTGGTTCTTGAGAAAGATCTGCACCGCCCCGCAGCCCAGCGCGTGCCCTCGCTCGAGCGCGAGATGCAAGCCGCCCGCGATCGACATGTGAGCGCCGAGATCTCGGAATCTCGCGTCGGGACGAAGACTTCCGTTCGGCTTCGTCATTGGGGCGTGTCGAAGACCGGGGCCAGTAACTCGCTGATCTTCCGCCGCCGATACTTCCACATCGCGACGAGCTGTCGGTGGACGAACAGGACATGGGCCAGGCGGCCGAGCACGCCGAGGGGCAGGCGGTAAACGACGCGGTCCTCGACGGTGGTGCCGCCGACCTCGGCCAGGAAGATGTGGCGGTGCTCCCAGCGCGCGTAGGGACCGCGGACCTGGACGTCGAGAAAGCGAACGGGCGGATCGTACTCGCGCACGAACGTGCGCCAGCGCAGCGGCAGGCCGAGCCACCTGAGGCGCAGATCGAACGTGGCGCCCGCCGTCATGGCCGGCGGCGGCGCGAGCAGGCGAAGCCCGAGCGACGGCGGGCTGACGCGTACGAGGTTGGCGGGATCGGCGAAGAAGGCGAACACTTCGGCGCGCGGCTTCGGGAGCCACATCCGCGACTCCACGATGTAGTCGGCCATGACGCGGCGGCTAAGCGCCTCCCCTGGCGAGCCTGCGGCGAGAAGGCGTGGGAGCGCTGCCCGGTCGCGCCGGCCGCGCGACCCGCGGCGTCGCCGGGAAGGGGCGCCGTCCGCTCGCCGCCAGCGGCTTGCGCACACGACCCCATAGTTCCGCTCGCCGCGTCTCCAGCGCCTGCTCCGGGAGGCCCAGGTATCCGGCCGCCGTGGTGACCCGGCCGGTGTCCCACAGCCGGGCGAAGCGCTCGCGCCAGGCCACGTCGCGCAGGGCGTGATGGTCCATGATCACCCGGCATCCGGTGGTCTCCACGATCCGCGCGAGGTGATCGATGCCGCGATCGATGACGGCGGCGCCGACCTCGCGCTCCACGTACGAAGGCGGACCGGCCAGATAGAGCAGCGTGGGCCGCTGGCGCACGAGGTACGCCGCGGCCACCGGCGAGAGCGGGCCCTGCACGTCGGAGGCGAACACGAAGCGCTGGCGCTCGCCGGGCTCGGCGATGGTGAGCGCGACGACGTAACCCAGCGTGGTCGCCTCCAGGCCGTGCGGCAGCGGCGGCGAGACTTCGAGCACCACGTCCATCGAGCGCTCGATGAGATCGTCGGCCACGACCACGCGCGCGCAGCCCTGGAGCGCCTTCCACAGCTCCGCCCCGCGCCGGGCCTGAAGCCCCTGGACCATCCGGCGCGGATCCTTGAGCAGCGCGCGCCGTCCCGCGTAGGAGGCCGGATCGGAACGAAAGTGGTCATCGTGATAGTGGCTGACGAAGACCGTCTCCGCCCGCGCCGCGTACGCCGAGATCCGATCGTTGGTCCGCCGCAGCGCCTCCCACTCCTCATCGGCCGGCGGCAGACCGAACCGCGACGGCGCCAGCGTCGCTCCGGGATCGATCAAGATCCCCCGCCCCGCCACCTCGACGTACGTCGCCATCGACCGCGCCCCCAGCGACTCCGCCCCCAGCGGAATGACCTTCATGCCCCCCCGCTCCGACTCACGAACTCCGAAACCATTCCCGGACGGGTGGCACCGGGGTGGCCCGGCCGTGCAGGCGGAGTGGGCCCCCTTCGTCCCGCGCGCGGTGCGAAGCACCGCGATTCGGGCGAACGGGTGACGCAGCCTGCACGGCCGGGCCACCCCGGTGACAGGCCCCGTCCGCCTCGCGCGCTCGATCGTCCCGCGTTCGATCGTCCCGGCGTTCGATCGCCCCGCGTTCGATCGCCCCGCGTTCGATCGTCCATTGTCAGATACAACGCCCGCCGTCGATCTCGATGCAGGTGCCCGTGATCATGGAGGCGTCGTCCGAGGCCAGGTACACCACGGTGGACGCGACGTCTTCAGGCTCGTTCAGGCGCCCGAGGGGGATGGTGTCGATGTAGCGGGCCAGCGCTTCCTGGTCGACGGCCTCGCTCATGAACGGCGAGAGCATCGGGGTGTGAGTCGCCACCGGCGCGATGGCGACCACCCGGACCCCGTGCGGCGCGGCCTCGAGGGCCAGCGCCTTGGTGAGGGTGACCACCGCGCCCTTGGACGCGGCGTAGGTCTGGCTGCCCGGCCGCGGACGGATCGCCGCCGTCGACGCGTTGACGACGAACACGCCGCGCCGCTGGCGCTTCATCACCGGCAGCGCGTACTTCGCGCCGAGCCACACGCCCTTGACGTTGACCGCGAAGATGCGGTCGAAGGTCTCCTCGTCGACCTCTTCGACGTAGTTCTTCCACTGCGAGACGCCGGCGTTGGCGAAGTAGAGGTCGAGCCGGCCCCACGTCGACGTCGCGCGCTCGACGATGGCCTGGCTGTCGGCCGCCTGGGTGACGTCCGCGCGCAGAGCCAAGCCCTGGCCGCCCGCCTTCTCGATCTGCTCCAGGACAACCTTGGCGCCGGCCTCGTTGACGTCGGTCACCACGACCCGCGCGCCCTCGCGCGCGAAGGCCAGCGCCGCCGCCGCGCCGATCCCCGATCCCCCGCCCGTCACCACCGCGACCCGTCCTTCGAGCTTCATGATGTGCTCTCCTGATCGATGACTCACATGGGGGGCCTAGCCACGGGCCCCCCAAGCCCCCCTGGCCCTCGTCGCGCCCCGGCGGAGCCGTGGCGCTCCTCGACTCTTTGCCATCGGTACCGTCTCAGCGCGACGCGTCCGCGGCGGAGCGGGACGCCCTCGCGGATCAGCAGCATTCGCTGCGTCAGCATGCTTTCCATCCGCGCCCGGCGGCTGATCCCGCCGCTCGCGTTCACCACGCGATGCCAGGGCACGTCGCCCGGACAGCTGCCCATCGCGGTCCCCACCGCGCGCGCCGCTCGGGGCCGGCCGAGCAGCGCCGCGATCTGCCCGTACGTGGCCACGCGACCGCGCGGGATGCGCCGCACCAGTCGCCAGACCTGCCGAGCGAAGCTCAGGCCGAGCGCGCGCGCGTTCCCAGCTCCCACAACCGGGCGTACAACCCTCCGCGCCGGACCAGCTCCGCGTGCCGGCCTTCTTCGGCCACGTGTCCGCGGTGCAGCACGAGGATGCGATCGGCATCCTGCACGGTCGAGAGCCGGTGCGCGATCGTGATGGTCGTCCTGCCTTCCGACAGTCGGGCCAGGGCCTGGCGAATGAACAGCTCGGATTCGGGATCGACACTGGACGTCGCCTCGTCGAGGACGAGGACGGCGGGATTGTACACGACCGCGCGCGCGATGGCCAAGAGCTGGCGCTCACCGTGCGAGAGGTTGCCGCCGCGCTCGATCAGCTCGGACGCGAGCCCTCCCGGCAACGCCGCCACGAGCCGCGACGCGTTGGCGACGGAGACCGCGTGCTCGAGGTCGGCCGCGCTCACCTGCCCGTCGGCGCCAAGTCTCAGATTCGCCTCCACGGTGCCGGTGAACAGCACGGTGTCCTGAAAGATCACGCCCACCCGCCGCCGCAGCCGCTCGAGGTCCCACTCGCGGACGTCGACCCCGTCGACCAGCACGCGCCCGCGCCCGACGTCGTAGAACCGGTTGAGCAGCCGCGCGCACGTACTCTTGCCCTCGCCCGTCGCCCCCACGATGGCCACCCGCTCGCTCGCGCGGACTTCGAAGGAACAATCGCGCAGCACCCAGCGGTCCTGGTCGTACGCGAACCAAACGCTTTCGAAGATTACTGGAGATGGGGGGCCCCTGCGGCTCCCCCCATACCCCCCCGACGCGCGATCCGCGTTCTCCGCGCGATCCATCCGGCTCACGATCGCCGGCTCGCGATCCAATAGCCCGAAGATGCGCTCGGACGAGGCCATCGCCGACTGCATGACCGTGTACTTGGCGCCGAGGTCGCGGATCGGCAGGAAGAAGCGGTTCGTGTACTGGATGAACGCGACCAGGGTGCCGAAGGTGAGGGTCTCGGCGGCGATCTGGCGGGCGCCGTACCAGAGGAGCAGGGCCAGCGCGGCCGAGCCCAGCGCTTCCACCGACGCGTAGAGCGAGGCGTCCCACACCGTGGAGCGGAACAGGGCGAGGCGATAGTCGGCGTTGAGCCGGCCGAAGCCCTCGGCCTCGTGACGCTCGCGCCCGAAGAGCTGGATCACCGTCATCCCCGAGATCGATTCCTGGAGGAATCCGTTCAGCCGGGCCAGCCGGCGACGCACCTCGCGGTAGGCGTCGCGGGCGTGGGTGCGGAACCACGCGACGATCAGCGCGAGCACGGGCACGAGCGAGAACGTGACCAGGGCCAACCGCCAGTCGAGCCACAGCATCACGCCCACCACGCCGGTGAGCACGACGATGTCGCCGACCACCGCGAACAGCCCCGAGGTGAAGGCGTCGCCGACGGCCTCGACGTCGCTGAGCACGCGGGTCATCAGCCGCCCGACCGGCGTCCGGTCGAAGAACGCGGCCTCCAGGCGGAGCAGGTGGGCGAACAGCGCGGCGCGCAGGTCGTGGATCACCCGCTGGCCGCTCAGGGTCATCAGGTAGTCCTCGGCCGCCCGCAGCCCGTAGAGCGCGAGCAGGGCGGCGAGCAGCGCGGCGACCACGCGCGTGAGCCCGGGCCAATCGCCCTTGAGGATGTGGTCGTCGATGGCCACCTTCAGCAGGTAGGGCTGGAGCAGCTCGACGGCGGCGACCAGCGGGAACGTCAGGCCGGAGGCGATGATCACCCGCGCGTGCGGGCGCGCGGCCGCGGCCAGCCGCCGCACGAGCCGGCGATCGAACCCGCGGCCGAGGACCTCGTCGGCCTCGACGTCATGCACGGGCGATCTCCTCCTCGATCTGCTGGATCCGCCAGAGCTCCGCGTAGAGCCCGCCGGCCGCCACCAGCGCGTCGTGATGGCCGGACTCCACCACGCGCCCGCCGCCGAGCACCACGATCCGGTCGGCCGCGCGGGCCGCGCGCAGCCGGTGAGTCATCATGAGCACCGTGCGCCCGTCGGCGGCGGCGCGCAGGTTCTCGATGATCTCTTCTTCCTTGGCCGTGTCGACGCTGGCGAACACGTCGTCGAGCAGGAGCACGGGCGGATCGCCCACCAGCGCCCGCGCCAGCGCGAGCCGCTGCCGCTGACCGCCCGACACCGTGAGCCCGCGCTCGCCGACCACCGTGCTCCACCCGCTGGCGAACTCCTCCACCTCGTCCCCGATGCCCGCGGCCGCTCCCGCCCGGCGCGTCGCCGCGAGATCGACGCCGTCGCGGCCGAGCGTCACGTTGTCCTCGATCGAGCGCGAGAACAGGAACGCCTCCTGCGGCACGAAGCCGATGGTCGCCCGGACGGCGGAGCGCGCGAGCGTGGTCACGTCGCGATCGCCGAGGAACACGGTGCCCGGCGGCGGCTCCCACAGCCGGGCCAGCACGAGACCGAGCGTGGACTTGCCGCTGCCGGTCGGTCCCACCACCGCCACGGTCTCGCCGGGAGCGACGTCGAAGCTCACCCCGTTCAGCACCGGATCGCGGCCCGGATAGGCGAACGTGAGGCCGGCGAACCGAAGACCGGGCGGCGTCCCCGCGGCCGGCTCGGGCGGGTCGACTCGCTCGGGCGGTGGCGCCGCCGACACGATCTGCTGGATGCGCTCCATCGAGGTGAGCCCGCGGCGCAGCATGCCGAGCGTCCAGCCGAGGGCCAGCGTGGGCCACGCGAGGTACGCGAGATAGCCGTTGAAGGCGACGAGCCCGCCCAGCGTGAGCCGTCCGGCCATGACTTCGCCGCCGCCCACCCAGAGCACGATCAGGAGCCCCACGCCCGCCACGAGCCCGGTCAGCGGCGAGAACTTCGCGTCCGCACGCGCCACCGCGAGAGTCCGCCGCAGGTATTCCGTGTTGGCCCGGTCGAACTCGGCGCGCGCGCTCCCTTCCATCGTGTAGGCGCGCACGACCGCCATGCCGGCGAGCCGCTCCTGCACCACCCCGGACAGCACGCTGAGCTGCTCCTGCGCGGCCTCGGTGCGCGCGTGCAGGGTCGTGTTGAAGCGCGTGGCCACCGCGATCAGGATCGGATACGGCGCGATCGCCCACAGCGTCAGCCACGGGTCGACGGCCAGCATGGCGCCGAGCGCGCCCACGAACGCGAACGAGGTGCCGGCCGTGCTGACCGCGCCGAAGCCCACCAGCTGCTTGACCGCGGACACGTCGCTGGTCGCGCGGGTCATGAGATCGCCGGTGGAATAGACGGCGAAGCGGGCGGGCGGAAACGATTGCAGGCTCGCGTAGAGATCGTTGCGCAGGTCGTACTCGATCCGCTGGGCCCCGCCGATGATCGCGAAGCGGGAGCCGAGACGCGCCAGGCCGTTGAGGATCGCCAGGCCGAGGATGGCGAGCGCGTACGCGCCGATCGCCGCCGCGATGTCGGCCTGGAGCGCCTCGATCGCGTGCTTCACCGCCCACGGGATGCCGAGGCCGGAGAGCGTGGCGACGAGCAGGCAGCCGACGCCGAGCACGTAGCGGGCACGGTATCGGGCCATGTAGCGCCCGACCGCGCGGGGTGCCGAGATCAGCGCTGGCCCTCCGCGAACGGCGCGAGCGCCGCGTAGACGGCGAAGACGGTCGGCGTGGGCACGCCCAGGCGCTCGCCGAGCCTCACCGCGTGACCGTGCAGGGCCTCCAGCTCCAGGCGCTTGCCGTGGACGAGATCGTAGTGCATCGACGCGGAGAGGTGCGGCGCGAGCTTGCCGGCATTGCCCAGCGTGGTCTCCACGGCGTCGGCGGGCAGCGCGACGCCGGACGCGCGACCGAGCGCCGCCAGCTCCTCCACGATCAGCCGATACATCCGCCACGTCGCCGGCGTGTCGCGAATGACGCCGATGGGGCCGCGCGTGAGCGCGGTCAACCCGGCCTGCGCCCCGAGCATCAGGTATTTTTCCCAGAGCACGCGGCGGATGTCGCCGGAGAGGGTGACGGGAACGCCGGCGCCGGCGAACGCGTCGCGCAGCCGCTCGGCGCGCGGGGTCGTGCGTCCGTCCATCTCGCCGAGCGCGACCGCGCCGGCGAAGGTGTGGGAGATCACGCCCGGCGCCTCGATCGTCGCGAACACGTAGGCGGCGCCGCCGAGCGCTCGGCCCGGCCCCAGCACCGCGTCGATCTTCTCCTCGTTGTCGACCCCGTTCTGGAGCGAGAGCACCGCGGTGTCCCGTCCGACGATCGCACGCACCTGGGCGACCGCCGTTTCGGTGTCGAACGACTTCACGCAGACGATCACCGCGTCGGCGGGCGCCAGCCCGTCGACTTTCTCCACGGCCGCCACCGGCACCACGTACTCGCCTTCGACGGCGGAGCGGATGCGGAGCCCGCCGCTCCGGATCGCGTCCAGGTGCGCCCCGCGCGCGACCACGGTGACCTCCTGGCCGCCCCGCGCCAGCTTCGCGCCAAAGTAACCGCCCACCCCGCCCGCGCCCACGATCACGATGCGCATCACCACCATCCCTTCCGCCGGAAGTACGTCAACATGCCGATTGCGGAGCACGCCATCAGCCCCAGCGCCCAGGCGTAGCCCCAGCGCCACTCCAGCTCGGGCATGTACTTGAAGTTCATCCCGTAGATGCTGGCGATGAACGTGAGCGGGATGAACAGCGTGGCGATCACCGTGAGGACCTTCATGACCTCGTTGAGCCGCTGGTTCTGCACCGACAGAAACACGTCGATCATGCCGGCCAGGATCTCGCGGAGCGCCTCGACCAGCTCGAGGGCCTGCACCGCGTGGTCGTGGCTGTCGCGCAGGAACGTCCGCGTCTCGGCCGCGAGCAGCGGACTCTCCTCGCGCTGGAGCACGCCGATGGCCTCGCGTGTCGGCCAGATGGCGCGGCGCAGGGCGAGCACGGTGTGCCGGGTGTGCTGCAGCGCCTGGAGCGAGCGCGGCGAGGCCTTGAGCGTCTCCGCCTCCAGGATCTCCACGTGATCGCTCACCGCCTCCAGCACGGGGAAGAGGCCGTCGACCACCGCGTCGAGGAGCAGGTACGCGAGGTAGTCGGCCCCCGCCTCGCGCACGCGCCCGCGCGATTGACGGATCGCGTCGCGCACGGGCTCGAACACGTCGCCGCCCGGCCGCTCCTGCACGGTGACGACCCAGTCGTGGCCGAAGAAGACGCTGACCTGCTCGTCGTCGCACTCGGGGGAGCGGGCGGAGGCCAGACGCAGCATGTGCAGGATCATGAAGTAGTGATCGGCGTAGCGCTCGATCTTCGGCCGCTGCGGCCCCCCGAGCACGTCTTCCAGCGCCAGCGGGTGCAGCTTGAAATGCGCGCCGAGCCGCTGGAGCACGCCGGTGTCGGCACCGTCGACGTTGATCCACCGCACGCCCGGGCCGGCCGCCGCCAGCGCCTCCTCCAGCGTCTTGCCCTCGGTCTCGGTCACCGCCTCGCGCGTGTACGCGATCACCGTGATGCGCCGCCGCTCCGCCGCGTCCGGATCGAGCGGCGGCAGCGTCCCCGGCATGGTGCCGGGCCGAATCCTCGGAAGATGGCGCCGCCGCGGCGTCGTCGCCGCGCGCGGGCGTGGCTCGCGCCGCGTGATCTCAGGCATTGAAGTTCCATGCTCCGAGACCGTGCAGTGGTTGTCAAGCAAGCTGTGCTAACCTTCGCGGGATGTTTGCGCCTGAGCGGCGCCTCGCGATCGAGGCCGCGCGCGCGGCCGGCGAGCTGCTGCTGAGCGAGCTGGCCGGCGCCCGCCGCATTGCCTTCAAGGGCGCCCCCACCAACCTGGTCACCGAGATGGACGCGCGCGCCGAGGCGCTGATCCTCGGCCGTCTGCGTGAGGCCTTTCCCGACGACGCGATCCTCTCCGAAGAGATGGGCGCCGCGAGCGGCCGGTCGGGGCGGCGATGGATCGTCGATCCGCTCGACGGCACGACGAACTACGCCCACGGCCTGCCGCTCTTCGGCGTGTCGATCGGGCTGGAAGCCGAGGGTCGCGTGATGCTCGGCGTCGTCTACGATCCCGTCCACGACGAGCTGTTCGTGGCCGAGCGCGGGGCCGGCGCGTTCGTGAACGACCGGAAGCTCGCGGTCTCGCGGGCGACCACGCTCGACGAGAGCCTGCTGGCCACCGGGTTCCCCTACGACATCCGCGAGACCGACGACAACAACCTGCGCGAGTACGCGGCGTTGAGATGTCGAAGGTCCTCCGGGAGGTCAGAACGCGGTGAGCACGCCCTCCGTCGCCCGGCGTCTGGCCCGCTTCGCTCGCGGGCTCAAACTGGCTGACGTGCCGCCCGCGGTGATCGACCAGGCGCAGCTCCTCGCCCTCGACACGCTGGGCAGCTGTCTGGCCTCGTCGACCATGGACTTCGGCCGCGCCGTGCTCGACACGGCCGAGTCGCTCGGCGGTCCCGCCGAGAGCGCGCTGGTCGGCAAGACGACGCGGGTGGGCGCCGCCAACGCGGTGCTCGCCAACGCGACGCTCGCCCACGGGCTCGACTTCGACGACACCCGCGAGGACGCGATCGTCCACACCGGCTGCGTGGCCGTGACGTCAGCCCTGGCGGCGGGCGAAGCGGTGAGCGC
>Ga0193725_1000427_pt1 | contig 12709 bp, 12 predicted proteins | sample H2a2metaG_FD_143058 | JGI IMG/M metagenome (GOLD analysis project Ga0193725, IMG submission 143058) | Soil microbial communities from a riparian zone of the East river system, Colorado, United States - H2a2 | ecosystem: Environmental > Terrestrial > Soil > Riparian zone | place: USA: East River... | reverse complement strand
CGGAGCGCCCGGGCGGTAGCGTGAAGCGCGTGCGATACCACGCCTGTCCGTCATAGTCGGGGTGGCCGGCACGCTCCCAGACTTGCGGCACGGCGATGGTCTCCCAGGTGTCGTCGTCGTAGTCGCGCGCGGCGTAGCGCGGATCGTCGCCGGTGCGGAAGCGCCAGGGGCCATGTAGGGGGACGACGTCGTCGCCGACGACCATGGCGGGCGCCACCTCGCGTTCATCGACTTGCGTCCCGACGGGGCGCCCGGGCTGCACCGGCAGGGCGACGGGGAGCGTCTTCTGCAAAATGGGCAGGCGTTCGGTGGGCAGCTTGGGGAGGTTGTCGGACAACATGGTCACGCCGCCCGACGCCGCGATCACGGATGCCCACACGCGCGCCTCGTCGAGCGTGAGTGGCGGACGGGCGAGGAGGCAGTCCGCGTCGTTGAGCCAGACGGCGCGATGATAGAAGCTGCGCAGGCCGGCGGCGCGCGCCGGCTCCTGGATGGCGCCCCAGCTGGCGTCCACGTCGGCCCCGATCCGCATGCCATCCACCAGTCCCGCGGCGTGCTGCAGCGGCGCGCCGCAGCCGAGCAGGAAGGATTCGGTGCCGAGCCCGTCGCGCAGGGCGGCGAGCCCGCCGCGATACGCTTCGGCGTGCGTCAGGCCGCCGTAGTGGGCCGCGCCCGCCGTCGACCAATGGAGGAAATCGACCTTCAGGTAGTCGTATCCCCAATCGCGTACGACGCGGCGCGCCAAGTCGTACAGCCATTGCCGCACCTCGGGGTGCGCGCCGTCGAGCGCGTAGATGCGCCCACCCCAATCCTCGCGTGTGTCCACCACGAGCGGATTCCCGTCGGGGCCGCGGAGTAACCACGCGGCGTGCGCCGCGGGGACACCGGAGCGTTCGGCCACGGCGAAAGGCGCCACCCACAGCCCGGCGAGGAGTCCCTGGGCGTGGATCCGATCGGTGAGCCAGCGGTGGCCGCCGGGAAACTTGGCATTCATCTCCCAGTCGCCGGCAGCGTGCTGATAGCCGTCGTCGAGCTGGATGTAGCGGAAGAAGCGGCGGTCGAAGTGGGCGGCGCAGAAGTCGAGATTGGCGACCACGTCGGACTCGGTGACGGCGGCGCCGAGCTCGTACCACGAACACCACCCGGTGGGCGCCGCGAGCTGAGCGAACCGCTCTCGGTCCACCGTGGAGGCCGGTGTCGCGAGGGCGCCAAGTGCGGCGAGGCCGTCGCCCGTCGGGAGATACGCCAGACGCATCGTTGCGGCGTCGCCGTCGGACCGGACCGGACGGGCTGGGAGCCAGTCGCTCACCGCCTCGACGCCGCCGCCAACCAGCTTGACCTTGGCCTCCCCCGGTTCACCGGGGTCGAACGACGCGGCGAGGCCGCGCCCTTCTCGCGTCAGGCCAATCGCCGCGTGACTCAGCACCTCGGGTGCATCGGGGCGAGTCGCGACCGTTTCGATACGGCACGGGCTCCAGGACTGGTACCCGTTCACGAGCGCGAGGAGGGGCCCGGTGCCCGGAAGGACCTGTGCCTCCGGCGCCGCCAGGAACCGGACGCCGCGGATCGTCGCGAGGACTCGGTCGGGATAGACACTGACGGTGATGCTGCCTTGCGCGCCGGGGCCAGCCTCCCAGGCGGCGAACTCCGCCTCGATCCACACGCCTCCCGAGGCCGCGGCCCGGCCCCGGACCGCCAGCGACTCGCCACCGGGCGGGCGCCGATTGGCCACGCTGATATCTTGGAGGTCGGCGAGTGTGACAAGGGTCTCGCCTACCCAGACGCCGAGGGTCGCGTCGCGTACCAGCGGAACGGGCTGACCGTCGCCATGGTACCACAACGACCACCGGCGTTGTTCGTCGAGATCGAATCGCAGTCCCCCGACTCCCGTTGCCGGCCCGCCGGGCCGCGGGGAGGGCACACCAGGTGAGCGCCACAGTCCGGCGGAGGCCGCTCCAGTGAGGAGAACGAACGTGCGTCGATCCATGGCATCAATGTTGGTCGTGCTGGGCGCTTTGTCTACGAGGCTCGCCGCGCAATCCAGTGGGGCGATCGGCGTGGGCTTTGCGGCGACGCTCGGCAGCGGCTGCACGTAGCCGTGCGGCGAGATCGGCTACGTGCGACGTTCGACGCACGGCCTCGTGCGCGCCCTGTCGGTCGGGGCGCGGCTCGGTTCGTTTATCGACGAAGGCGCGTTTATCGGCGGCAACCGCGGCTTCGTGTTCGCGACGACGCTCGCGGCGCGTTCCCCGCGCCTCATGCTCGCCGAGCTGGGCGATGAGAAGAACCTGACGCAGATCGGGTTCGACGTCACGGTTGAGACGACGGGTTACCTCACAGCAAACTCACCGTTCCCGCAAGGCTCGACCTGGGGGGCCGTCGCGTTGCTCCCCGGGCTGCGGGCCGGCAGCAGCGACGGCCCGACGTATGGCCTCGTGATCGGTCCGACCTGGTTCTTCGGGTCCACGAACGAGGTGCGCGGCCTGCTCGCCTTCCGCGTCGAGGCGCCGCTGGCGCGCCGGGAGCGGCATCCCTAGGTTTGCGGCCAATGGCCGCGCCGCAGCTCGAATCCGACCATCCCGGTCTGGCGGTCCTCGCGGAGGTCGCGAAGGTCCTGGCTGACGGTCCCCCCGTCGAAGAGGGGCTCAGCGGTGTCGTGGTAGCCCTGCGTCGCGGCCTCGCGCTGCGCCGCTGCCGCCTGTGGCTCCGGTCCGCCAACGGCACACGCTACGTCCCGATTTCGAGCCCCGGCGATGAGGCCGTGCTGCCCGAGTTCGCGCCGCCCGTGGCGCAGTGGGTCGCCGCCGGACCGCACCAGGAGCCGACGCCCGGTGGCACATTGCTCCGCCTGCCGCTGGTGCACGACGCGACGCCCCTCGGCTGCTTCGAAGTCGTCATCCCCGAGGGCCGTCACGAGCGCATGGCGCGCGACGTGCTGGTCGTTGTCGCGCAGATGTTGGCGCCGGTGCTCGCCGCCACCGAGCTGTCGCAGGACCTGGCCTCCGAGGTCGCGCTCCGCACGCGTGAGCTCGAGGCGCAACGGAACTTCGCCGCCCGCATCATCGACTCGCTGCCCCTCGGGCTGTACGTGATCGACCGGGGCTACCAGATCCGGGCCTGGAACCGGAAACGCGAGACGGGCACGCAGGGCGTGTCGCGGGAGGATGCGTTGGGGCGTGGCGTGTTCGAGGTGCTGGACCGCCAGCCCCGCGAGTTGCTGCAGCGCGAGTTCGACCGGGTGTTCGCGAGCGGCGAGATCCAACAGGTGGAGATGGAGTCCGCGGCGACGGGCGAGGCGCGCCACTACCGCATCACCAAGATCCCGATGCGGCTCGACGACGACGAGATCTCCCACGTGATCACGATCGGCGAGGACGTGACGGCCTGGCGCCAGGCGCAGCAGCGCCTGACGCAGACCGAGAAACTCGCCGCCTTGGGACAGCTCGCCGCGGGGGTCATGCACGAGATCAACAACCCGCTCGCGACCATTCTCGCCTGCAGCGAAGCGCTGGAGCTGCGGCTCGCCGACCTGCCGCCCGGTGAGCGGAAGAGTACATCAAGATCATCGACACCGAGGTGCAGCGCTGCCGGCGCATCGTGGATGGCCTGCTCGACTTCTCGCGGCCCAAGACCGGACACAAACGCCCCGTCGACATCAACGCGGTGATCGAGCAGACGCTGTTCCTCCTCAAGCATCACGACCGGTTCAAGCGGCTCACCGTCGAGCGCCAGTTCGGCGCCGGGCTGGGCTCACCGTCGGCGGATCCGGAGCGGCTCATTCAGTGCTTCATGGCACTGATGCTCAACGCCCTTGACGCCATGAATGCGCGAGGCCTGTTGACGGTGCGCACCAGTCCGAACCCGAACCGCGCGGATGAGATCCTGATCGAGTTCATCGATACCGGCACCGGGATCTCCCAGGACGACCTGTCCAAGATCTTCGAGCCCTTCTTCACCACGAAGCCGCAGGGGCGGGGGACGGGGCTCGGTCTCTCAGTGGCGTACGGCATTGTGGAAGAGCACCGTGGCCGCATCGAAGTCGAGTCGCAGGTGGGCGTGGGGAGCAACTTCAAGGTGTACCTGCCCGTCTCATGAAAATCCTCGTGGTCGAGGACGATAAAACCGTCGGCGAGTACGTGCGCCGGGGGTTGGACGAGGCCGGCTATCACGCGGAGCTCGTGGGCGACGGCGATCAGGGGCTGCGCCTCGCCACGGGCGGTCACTTCGACTTACTCGTGCTCGACCTGCGGCTCCCCAAGCTCTCGGGAATCGAGGTGCTGCGCACGCTGCGGGATCGGGGGAACGGGCTGCCGGTGCTGGTGCTCACGGCGCAGGACGCCGTGGACTTCAAAGTGCAGGCGCTGCGCATGGGCGCCGACGATTACGTGACGAAGCCGTTTGCGTTCGAGGAGCTGCTGGCGCGCGTGGAGGCGCTGGGACGCCGCCCCAAGGCGATCACGCCGCCGGTGCTCAAGGTGGCGGACCTGGCTCTCGACACGGGCAGCCGCGCGGTCACGCGCGGCGGTCGGGCGATCGAGCTCACGCCCAAGGAGTACGCCGTCCTCGAGTACCTGATGCGCCACCAGGGGCGCGTGATGTCGCGCACGCTCATCACCGAATACGCCTGGGACTATCACTTCGATCCGGGTACGAACATCGTCGACGTCGTGATCACGCGCCTGCGCAAGAAGATCGACCACGGCCGCGAACCCAAGCTGATCCACACGGTGCGCGGCGTGGGCTACGTCGTGCGGCCCTGACATGGAGAGCATTCGCGGGCGGCTGACCCTGTGGTACGCCACCGCGCTGATTCTCAGCCTCGCCGTCTTTGCCATCGTGCTGTACTTCGCGCGGCGCAGCGCCTCCTACCAGGATCTCGACCGGCGCATCCAGTCCGAAGCCGATCTGACGGCCGGCATCCTGGCCGAGAGCTATCGCGCGCGCGGCGTGCTGGTCGAGCCCGACACCGCCAATCGGCCCGTCCTGATCGCCGAGGTGGCGGCCGTGCTCGAGGTCGTCCCCGATTATCTCGTGCTGACGAGCCGGGACGGGCGCCTGCTGTTCGCGTCTCCCGATGCGCGCGCGCTTACGTTCGGCGAGTTCGAGCGCCTCACCGCACTTGCACGGACACCGCCCGGAGAGACCCGCGTCACCGGGAAGCATGACGTCGGCCCCAACGGGCCGACGCTGCATTACGTCATCCGCGCGATTCCGCAGGCGGGTGGGCAGTTCGGCGCGCTGTTCGCGGGCGCCGACACGCACAGCGCCGAGCTGGGACTGCAGCAGCTCGTCTCCACGATTGTCGTCGCGTTCGTCATCGGACTCGTGCCGGCCGTGCTCGTCGGCCGCTGGCTGGCGGGCCGGGCCTTGGAGCCCGTGGATCACATGATCACCGAAGTGCGCGCGATCACCGACGGCCGCACCCTCCACCGGCGGCTCGCGGTGCCGATGGTGAAGGATGAGTTGGCCCGGCTGGCCGAAACCCTGAACCAGATGATGACGCGGCTCGAGCGCAGCTTCGCCGCCCTGCGTCGCTTCACGGCGGACGCGAGCCACGAGCTCAAGACGCCGCTGACCGTCGTGCGAGCGGGCGTCGAGCGCGCGATCACGCGCCCGGACGTCCCCCAGGAGACGCTGGCGGCGCTGGAGGAGACCCTGCAGGAAGTGAACCGGATGACCGAGCTGCTCGATTCGCTCCTGACGCTGGCGCGAGCCGACGAGGGCCGCGCCGAGCTGCACCGCGAGCCGGTGGATCTCCGTGCCATCGTGACCGAGGCGGGTGAGACCGGCGATCTGCTCGCGGACCACGCGGGCGTCACCATGGAGATCCGGACGCCCGCCGAGCCGATCGTCCTCCCCGTGGATCGGAGCCGCGTCCGGCAACTGATGTTGAACCTCATCGAGAACGCGGTGAAGTACACGCCCCGCGGCGGCAACGTGTCCGTTCAGTTGAGTGCCAACGACGGCCGAATCCTGCTCACGGTCGCCGACAGCGGGATCGGGATCGCCCCGGGCGATCTGCCGCACATCTTCGACCGCTTCTGGCGCGCCGACTCGGCGCGCACCCGCACCGGCGAGCGGCCCGGCACGGGTCTCGGCCTCGCGATCAGCAAATGGATCGCCGAGGCGCATGGTGGGTCCATCGACGTGCAGAGCCGGCCGGGCCGCGGCACCACATTCACGGTGACGTTCCCGCGCGGCGACGCCTAAGCCTCACTCCGGCGTCACCGAACTGTCATCCGTCCTCCACGCGCCGCTTACGCGCGTGTGGCATCGTACCGGGGAACGACTTCCCGGAGGATGCATATGCGCGCCGCCAGTAGCGTTGTTTCGCTCACCACGCACGTGATGGTCGTTGTCGCCGCGCTGTGGGCGACGACCGGTGTCCACGCTCGCCCCCCGCAGGTGCCGCTAATCATTCCGATGGGTCCCGTTCGCACGGAACCGGACACACGCGCCCCCGGTGTGCCGTTGATCGACGGCGGTGTAACCATTCCAACCATCCCCCTGCCGACGGTCGATGGCGGCGTGGCACAATTGCCACGTTTCACATTCGACCCGCGGCCCGACTCCGGCCCGCTCTTTGCGGGGCGGATGCCGGGGGACGCGACGCCGTGGGAGTCCTCGCTGGTCGACGAGTTGCCGTTGCTGCTGGCGGGCCCCTCAGCCGTCTATCCAGACCTCCTGCGGCAGGCCGGCGTGCATGGCCGCGTCGTGTTGGAGGCGGTGATCGACACGTTGGGGCACGTCGAGCCAGGATCCGTGCTGGTCGTCGAAAGCGCGCACCCGGCATTTGCGGCGCCGGCGCAGCACTCCCTGCTGGCGTCGCTGTTCCGGCCGGCACGGGTGCAGGGGAGGGCAGTGCGAGTTCGCGTCCGAATGGCGTTTGACTTCGTGTTGCGGGACGGCAGGTTATAGGGAACGATGAAGCGCGTGCGGCAAACCCGAGTCAGCGGAACATCACCGCGCTGTCATCGTTTTGTAATCTTCGTCCCACTAGCGGGTTAGCCGTCCGGCGTACTATAACATAGCCATCGAGCTCGGGAGGCTCCGGCGTGTTTGAAAACCTGATCGAATCGAAACGGAAGGCCGACCCGAAGAAGGCGTTCGGACTCGGGTTCGTGTCCCTCGTCGGGCACAGCGTCCTCGTGGTGCTCGCGGTGATCGCGACGCTCACGGCGGGCCGGGCCGCGACCGACGCACCGCTCGATACGACGATGGTCTTCCTAAACCAGGAAGAAAAGAAGGCGCCAGAGGAGCAGCCGCCGGTGCTGGAGATCCCGCAGCTCAAGGGGTTCCAGACCGTCGTGGCGCCGACCGATATCCCGACGAACATCCCGCCCATCAATCTCCAAGAACACTTCGATCCCAAGGATTACTCCGGGACCGGCGTCGAAGGCGGCATCGGGACCGGCATCGTGCCGTCGTCCGGTGATGTGTACATGGAGTCGGTGGTGGAGGAACGGCCCGAAGTCCTGTCGGGCCCGCAGCTCCAGTACCCCGACCTGCTGCGCCAGGCGGCGATTCAGGGACGGGTGCTGGTGCAGGCGATCATCGACACGGCCGGCCGGGCGGAGCCGCCCTCGGTCAAGGTCATCCAGAGTCCCAACCCCGGCTTCGATCAGTCCGCCAAGAACTACGTCTTGCGCGCCCTGTTCCGTCCGGCGCGGGTGCACGGACGCGCGGTGCGCGTCCTGATCAACCTCCCGATCGATTTCAAGATCAAGCGGTAGTTCGCCCTAAACGCGTCGTGCGCACGAGAGGAGTCACGGTCAGATGAGTTACTGGGATCTATGGCAGTCGATGGGTCCGTTTGCCAAGACCATCGTGGTCATCATGTTCTTCATGTCGGCTTGGTCGTGGGCGGTCACCATCTCGAAGTGGATGTACCTGCGCAAGTCGCAGCAAGAGACGCGGAGGTTCACCCCCGAGTTCTCCCGCTACCTGCAAGAGGAGCAGCTCGACGGCGCCATCGCGCTGGCCGAGAAGAACAAGAAGAGCCACGTCGCGCGCGTGCTGGGCGAGGCGCTCGCCGAGGTGAAGCCGCTGCTGCGTGACCGGGCGACCATCACCGCGGCCGACATCAACTCGGCGGAGCGCGCGGTCGAACGGCAGATGCTGATCATCACCGCCGAGCTGAAGCGGGGTCTCGGCATCCTGGCGACGACAGGCGCCACGGCGCCGTTCGTGGGTCTGCTCGGCACCACGATGGGCATCGTGACTGCGTTCCAAGGCATGGCGGCGAGCGGCGGCGGCGGCTCCCTGCAGGCGATCACCGGCGGCGTCGCCGAGGCGCTGATCACGACCGCGTTCGGCCTCATCGTCGCGATCCCGGCGGTGTGGTTGTACAACTACTTCAGCACCAAAATCGACTTCCTGACCGTCGAGATGACGTACGTGTCAAAAGAGCTGATCGACTACCTCATCAAGAGCGTCGGCAGCGAATTCGGCCGCTCGATCTTCACGAAGGAATTCCAGACCCAGAAGACGTCGCAGAGCAGCGGCCCGATCAAAGGTTAGGCTGACCGATGGCAATGGGCGGCGGCAAAAAGGACGCGATAGTCGCGGCAAACATCAACGTCACGCCGATGATCGACGTGATGTTGGTGTTGCTCATCATCTTCATGATCGTGACACCCGCGATCACGGCGGGCTTCCAGGCCACGATCCCGCGGGCGCTGAATCCCGACTCGCGCGAAGAGCAGGAAGGGGAAATCCGGCTCGGGATCGACAAGGACGGCAAGTTCTTCCTCGACATCACCGACCCGCGTTCCGGCAAGTACACCGGTCCGCGCTTCATCAGCGACGCCGACTTGCCGGGCCAGCTCGTGACGCTCTATGCCACCCGCACGGTGGACAAGATTCTGTACCTCAAAGCCGACCAGAACATCGAGTTCTCGCGGGTGCAGGAGGGCATCGAGATCGCGCGGAAGGCGGGCGTCCGCGTGATTGGGGCCATCGCCGAACAGGACCGCACGGCGCATCCGGTGGAGCACTAAGCCATGGCAATGGGAAGCGGCGGCTCCGGCAGCGGCCTCAGCGCCGACATCAACGTCACCCCGATGATCGACGTGCTGCTCGTTCTGCTCATCATCTTCATGATCACGCTGCCGCTATCGCGGCGGGACTTCGACGTCCAGGTCCCCGCCGAGCAGCCGCCGCCGAAACAGGTGAAGCAGACCAAGAGCGACCAGATCGTCTTGGAGCTGCGGGCCGACGGCTCGTATGCGATCAACACGCAACCGGTGCCGTTCGAGCAGCTGGACGCGAAGTTTCACGAGTACTACGACCAGCGGCCGGCGAAGCTGCTCTTCATCAAGGCCGCGCCGAACCGCAAGTACGGTGACATCGTCCGCGCCATGGACATCGCTCGTGGCGCCGGTGTGCAGGTGATCGGGTTCACGCCCCGCGAGGAGCCGAAAGCCGGCGGTCGGTAGGAACCGACGGGACGACAAGGTGGGTGGGGGGCACGGTGACCGTGTCCCCCGCTTGTCTTTGGGGTGTATGTATTAACCGTGCCGGAGACCCCCCCATTCACTGCGTACAGCCTGCCCGTGCGGCGCCGCCCGCAGGGCCCCGCCACGGCGTTGTCCCTGCTGGCGCACGTCGCCATCGCGGTCCTCGTGCTGTGGCGTGGGGCTGCCCTGCTCGAGGGCGGCGGCGGCACGGGCCCGCGCGGCGGTGGGGGCGGTGGGGGCAGGCCGGTCGTGACATGGTTCACGATTCCCGCGGCGTCTGCGGCGCGGGCCCTCGATGTGCCGGCGCCGCCGGCGGTCACCGTACCCACGGTGGCGCTCCCCGATCCCGTGACGATCGACGTGCCGAAGATTGAAGCGATCGCCCCACCACCCGTGACTGCCGCGACCGGAACCAACACCGGGACCACGGGTGGACCCGGCCAAGGACCTGGGTCCGGAGGTGGACAGGGCGCGGGGACCGGGCCGGGGCGCGGCAACGATGTGGGCCCTGGCTCGGGAGGCGACGCCGGTTACATTCCCGCCGACGTTCGGGGCCTCATCGTGCCGCCCGACTGTGCCCGCGGGGAATACCTGGTGCGGTTCTGGGTCGAGGCTGATGGGCGGGTGTCGCATGTCGAGGTCACCCCGCCTCCGAAGGACGCCGGGTGCCGACGGGACATGCTGACCCAGATGCGGGCCTACACGTTCAGGCCCGCAACCCGTGACGGCCAGCGGGTCGCCAGCGTATTCCCGATTCGACTCGTGCACTGAGTCACGCCGTCACGACAACAGTTCAACCTGAAGGCGGATCGCGCACGATGCAGCTGTTCCAGCGCAAGCCGATCGCGGCGCTGCTGGCGGATAGCGAGCACGCTGGGGGCCTGAAGCGCGTCCTCGGCGCGGGGGACCTGATCATGCTGGGGATCGGCGCGGTGATCGGCGCCGGGATCTTCGGCGCCATCGGCACCGCCGCCGCCGGCCAGTACGACGCGGCCGGCCACTTGGTCCGCAGCGGCGCGGGCCCCGCCCTCGTTCTGTCCTTCGTCCTGCTCGGCGTATGTTGCGCGCTGGCCGGCCTGTGCTACGCCGAGCTGGCCTCGATGATTCCCCAGGCGGGCAGCGCCTACGCCTACACCTACGCGACCCTGGGCGAGTTTGTCGCCTGGATCATCGGGTGGGACCTGATCCTCGAGTACGCCGTCGGCAACGTGGCGGTCGCGATCTCCTGGGGCGACTACTTCAAGTCGCTGCTCTCGAGCTTCGGCGTCGATCTGCCGATGTGGCTCACCACCGGATACCGTACGGCCCTCCTCAGTCCCGATCCGGCGGTCCACGGTCTACTGGAGACCGGGCCGCACATGTTCGGGATTCCCATCCTCATCAACGTGCCCGCGTTCGCGATCGTAGCGCTGATCACGTGGCTCTTGTTGCTGGGCGTGCGCGAGAGCGCCACCGCGAACAACATCATGGTGACGATCAAACTGCTGGTCTTGGCGCTCTTCATCATCGCGGGACTGACGCACATCAACCCGGCCAACTACCACCCCTTCGCGCCCAACGGCTTCCGCGGCATCCATCAGGGAGCCGCCATTGTGTTCTTCGCCTACATCGGATTCGACGCCATCTCTACGGCGGCGGAGGAAACGAAGAACCCGCAACGGAACCTGCCGATCGGCATCTTAGGGGGCTTGGCGATCTGTACCGTCATCTATGTCATCGTGGGAGCGGTCCTGACGGGGATGGTGCCGTACACGGAGTTGGGCGTGGCGGACCCGCTCGCCAAGGCGCTGACCAGCACTGGGTTCACCACGGTGGGGTGGATCGTCGCATTGGGGGCGGTGGTCTCGATGTCGGCGGTGCTGCTCGTGTTTCAGTACGGCCAGCCCCGGATATTCTTCGCGATGGCGCGCGACGGGCTCCTCCCTCAGTGGGCGGCGAAACTGCACCCCAAGTACCGCGTTCCGCACATCACGACACTCATTACCGGCATCTTCGTCGCTGTGTGGTCGTTGATAGGCGACGCCGGGGAGACGTACAACCTGACCAACATCGGCACGCTGTTCGCGATCGCGCGCGGCCGTTCCGCGTGCCGTGGGTGTGGCCCGTCGCGGTATCCGGGGCCATTTTGTGCGGGCTCGTGATGTACGGCCTGCCGGGAGAGACGTGGGTGCGTTTCGCGGTCTGGCTCGCGATCGGCCTCATCCTGTACGCGTCCTACGGCTACCGCCACAGCCGGTTGCGGCAGCCCAACCCGCCGCCGGCCTGACGAGCTAGATCAGCCGCGCGGCGAGGCGCACGGCCCCGAGCGGGGCATCGACGGGCCCGTCCTTGAGGCGGGCCCGCGGCACATCGGTCGCCAGCACGTCGTGCAGCGCCTTGAGCAGCGGCGATCCGGGACGGAGCAGTCCGCCCGCGGTCGCAACGGCGACGGGCTCGGCGCCGGGGAAGTGGCGCGCCAGCACCCCCACGAGGCGGCCCAGCTCTACCGCCGCCTCGCCGACGGCACGCTGCGCCACCGCTTCGCCTTCCCCGGCGGCATTGAGGACGTGCGGAGCGAGCGACGCCACCTGGGCCGGCGTGGCAGTCGCGGTCCAGCGGATGAGATCATCCAGGTGCCGGAGCCCGAGGGCGACGAGCAATCGCTCGAGTAGCGTGGACGATTCATCGGGATCGTCGGTGGCACGGGCCGCCGCGGCGAGCGCGCGTCGGCCGAGCCAGTAGCCCCCGCCTTCGTCGCCGAGCTGCCAGCCGTACCCACCCGCCCGGTGCAGGCGCGCGTCGGGGGAGCGCGCAAACGCGATCGACCCGGTGCCCGCGTTCAGGAGGATGCCCGCGCCGTCGCCGAATGCCGCGGCCAGGCCCACCTCGCTGTCGCCGGCCACACGGACTCGACGGGCGACCTGCGCAGCGATCAGCGCCGCCGCGAGCTCGCGCTGCTCCTGCTCGCGGCCCGCGCCGGCCGCGCCCACCATCGCGGCATCGGCCGGGAGCGTGATCTCGGCGGCGGCCGCCGCGCGCCGGGCGACGTCGGCGATCACGGCCGCCGAGACCTCCGCGCCGCCGGGGCGCATGGCGGAGCCGGGGCCATCGGCGCGCGCCAGCATCTGCGCGTTGCGGTCTCCGACCACGACCGTGGTGTGCGAGCCGCCGCAGTCGACGCCCAGAAAGATGGGGCGGATGGGGGGATGGGCGGTTGGATCACTCATGCCGCGGCTGCCGGCTCTGTCGTAGCGCCCGATCGCCCGATCAGG
>Ga0193725_1000426_pt1 | contig 12726 bp, 10 predicted proteins | sample H2a2metaG_FD_143058 | JGI IMG/M metagenome (GOLD analysis project Ga0193725, IMG submission 143058) | Soil microbial communities from a riparian zone of the East river system, Colorado, United States - H2a2 | ecosystem: Environmental > Terrestrial > Soil > Riparian zone | place: USA: East River... | reverse complement strand
CATCGGCGACGTCCTGGTCGTCGGAGATGACCGTGACGCCGGGCACGGCGTGCTCGATCAGGAGCGTGTCCGCGGGCTTCTGGACCGAGGAGAAGATCACGACGATCCCGGCGCCTCCGACGTTACGGCTCCCTCCCTTGGCGCCATCGAAGATGACCGTGAAGCGGTCCCGCGAGCGCTGGGCCGCGTTCGTGAGCAGATGGCCAAGCGCTTCGCGGCCAGCCGCCAGTCCCTCCCGGGTCTCCCGGTCCGCCAACTCGGGAATCCGGCGGATGACGTTGTAGCCATCGACCACCCAGTGCATGGGGCTCCTTCCGAAGGCTTGCGGCTAGCCCTTCTTCGGAGACCAGCCGTACGCCTTGGCGCAGGCACCGCCCATCAGCATCGCCCGTTCACTGACGCTCAGGCGGTCGGTGTGGCGGAAGGGCTCGACGGCCTGCTCGTAGTTGACGACGGCGAAGGCGCGAGTCCAGTCGGTTCCCCACAGGCAGCGTTCAAAGCCCCAGGCGTCGAACACGCGGGCGAGTGGGTCCCAGATGTCCGGGAAGGGATACGGTTCCCGGGACAGCGTGCAGGCCCCGCTGACCTTGATCACCGCGTTCCGGCGCCGGGCGAGGTCGAGCACCTTTGGCAGATCGGCCCAGGGCTGGGGCGGGGCGGGCGGCGTTCGGGGCTGCATGATGGCCAGATGGTCGATGATGAATCGCGTGTCGGGGTGGCGGTCGATCAGCGCCGCTCCCGCGTCCACGTTGCCCCAGCACAGCATGTTGACCGGAACGTCGTGCCTTACGGCTGCGCGCAGGATCCGGTCGAGACCCGGATCGCTCGGATCGCGCCCCGCCTCTTTCGTCATCATGATGCGGATGCCCACGGTGCCCGGCGTCTTCTTCCAGTCGGCGATGACATCGGCCACCGCCGGATCATCCGGATCGACCGGCTTCACGAGGGCGAACCGGCCGGGATGAGCGCGTTGCACTTCCACGGCATAGCTCGCGTCGTAGCGGTACATGGAGAAGGCTGATATGAAGATCGCGCCGTCGACGCCGACCGTGTCCATGGCCGCCACCATCTCGTCACCGGTGACGTGATCGGGCCAGTTCGGGACGCTGTGCCAGGGCCGTTTCGGGGTGTTCGCCTCGTAGACGTGGACCTGGGAGTCGATGATCGCCATCGGGAAGTTCCTCCTCTCGTGCAAGCCCATTGTCGAGGGGCGCCCTGGCTGCGCCGGGGCGCCCCGAACGTTGGGGGGCTTGGGGGGCGCCCGGAGCCCCCCATGATGTCAGATCACGCGCTTCTCGCGGAGCGCTCGCACCTCGTCGGCGCTGAAGCCGGCGAGGCTCTGCAAGACCGTCTCGGTATGCTCGCCCATGAGCGGCGCTCGAGTCGGCGCGAACGGCGAGTCGGACAGGCGTACCGGACTGCCGATCACCGAGAAGCGTCCGCGCGTCGGGTGGTCGATGTCATAGACCACGCCGCGCTCGCGCAGGTGCGGGTTGGCCAGCACCTCGGCGGTGTCGAGGACGGCACCGCAGACCACGCCGCGGCTGGCGAGGGCTTTCATCACCTCGTGTTTGCTGCGCGAGCGCCCCCAGCCCTCGAGAATCTCGGTCAGGTCAGCGGCGTTCCGGGCCCGCGCCGGCGGTGTGGCAAAGCGCTCGTCCTTCTGCAGCTCGGGCTGGCCGATGACCTCGGTCACCGCGGTGAACATCTCGGGGTTGTCGGGCGGGATGATCAGGTAGACCGCGTCGTTCGAGCCGTCGCCGGCGCAGCGGATCAGGTCGGCATAGCCGCCGGTCACCGAGCGGTTGCCGGTGCGCCCGAGGGGCTTGCCGTCCCGCAGGGTCGGCGTGAACTTGACCCGGGTCAGGTTCAACACCGCCTCCTGCATCGCCACCTCGACGAGCTGGCCCTTGCCGGTGCGGCCGCGCTGCACGAGGGCGGCGAGGATGGCGATCGCGAGGTGCATGCCGGTCCCGCTGTCGCCGATGTTGGCGCCGTTGAGCAGCGGCGGCCCGTCGGCCTCGCCGGTCACGCTCATCGCGCCGGAGGTCGCCTGGGCCACTGGCTCGAAGCACTTGTAGGCGCTGTATGGGCCGTAGGAGCCGAAACCCTTGACCGAGGCATACACCGCGCGCGGGTTCAACACGTGGACCGCCTCGTAGCCAAGCCCGAGCCGCTCCATCACCCCGGGGCCGAGGTTTTCGGCGACGACGTCGGCCTCCCTGACCAGGCGGCGGGCGATATCCTTGCCTTCGTCGGTCTTCAGATCGACGACGATGCTGCGCTTGTTGCTGTTGAGCAGCAGAAAGAAATAGCTGTCGGCCGGATCGTCCGCCGTCGCCCACAGCCGCCGCGCCCGGTCGCCGTGCGGGGGCCGCTCGATCTTGATGACATCGGCGCCGAGCCAGGCCAGCATCTGGGTGCAGGACGGCCCCGCCTGGTCGTGGGTGAAGTCGATGACGCGAATGCCTTCGAGCGCCTGGCTCATCGTCTCTCTCCTGACCGCGCGGTCTCGTTCACGCTTCCGGCACCCCCGCCTCGCGCAGGGCGTGAAGGAAGTCGCGCGTTGTCATCAGACCCCGCCCGCTTCCTGGCGCTTCGTCTCATTGGAAGCGCGATCTCGACGTCGCGGCCGAGCGCCCGGGCAATCCTCACCAGCGTTTCGAGTGTCATGTTCTGGGCAGGGCTCGTCTCGATCCGCGAGATGTTCGGCGCGCTCATTCCCGTTTTCGCCGCAAGCTGCGTCTGGCTCATATGCGCTTCCCTGCGTAGCCGCGCGAGCTCGGTTCCGACTCGGAGCGCCTTGAGCTCTTCCTCGACCAGCGCCCGCATCTCCGGATCGCCCATCTGTTTCTGGTAGTAGAGATCCCAGCTCGTCGTCTTCTTCATGGTCCGTTCCTCAGTCTCCTCCAAGCCGCTTCAGATGCTACTGCATTCGAGCCTCGGCGATCTTGATGTCTCGGGCCGGAAGCTTCTCCGTGCTTTTCTCCAGGGCATGAAGAAGGACGAATGCTCGCCCCGGAGCCCCGAAGTAGAGCACACGATAACGCTCCTTTCCGTACCGAGTCCTCAACTCTCGGATTTTTCCTCGGACCTGACTCGAGTAGGGAAAGGGCAGGGTCGGTCCCTGCTCGGCGAGGAGCGCGATGACAGCCACGACCTTTGCCCGACGAGGCTTGTCGAGGTCATCAAGGAAATCCTGTACTGGGTACCGGTCATCATCCTCTTCAAAGAATTCGATCGACCATGGCGGTTTCACAGGCTCTTCATTCTCCTGAATGATATACCATAAATGATAAGCATGGGCAACCTGCGCATGACCCGCGACCTTGGCCAGAAGCGTGCTGGGCGCGGGTCGGCGCGCGTGGCGTGGGGCGCCGGCAGCGCTCCATTGCCCGACGTGCGGCTGCGCCATCCATGCGGCACCCGAGGACCTGGGAGGTCGTCTGCTCGGTCTGCGGTGAGAAGCGCTGGCCCTGCCGGGCCACGGAGCCGGCGCCGCCCTACATCTGCCCGCGCTGCCGGATCACGTCGCCCGAGAAGCGCGAGGCCGCGCGGGCGGCCGGAAAGCGGTCGGCGGAGAGCCGCCAGAAGGCCCGTCTCCGTTGATCTGAGTTCGCTGGCGCGCAGTGCGCCACACCACCTGCACGCGGGGCTCGGCGCGGACCAGCTCGTGCACGGCCGGCTGCGCCAGCCAACAGAACGGCCAGACGTGGTCGGAGAAGATTTCCAGCGTGATCGCGTCCATGGCTACTCCAGGAAGCGCGCGAGATAGGGTCCCGCGCGGCTCTCCGACGATTGTCGACGTCGACACCCTCGAGATTGTATTCACGCGCGCCCCGGATCTGGACGAATCCAGCCATGCGCGATGGAGGCGCAAGAGCCAGGCCGCCCACAGTAGAATTTGCTCGGACGCAAGGAGGAGCCGCTGAGCATGAACAAGACGGAGCTGCTGGCCAAGGGCAGGGTTAAGCGATGATCCGCGTGTTGACCGGAGCCACGCTGATCGATGGCACGGGCGCCGCACCCGTGCCGGACGCCGCGGTCGTCATCGACGGCGACCGCGTCACCGCGGCGGGCGCGCGCGGCGCGCTCTCGTGGCCGAACGACGCCGAGGTCATCGACGTGCGCGGGCGCACGATCATCCCCGGGCTCATCGACGCGCACGACCACATGGCGGCGCACGGCTACGGGCTCGCGACGCGCTTTGGCCTCGACGAGCCCGCGAGCACGGCCCACCTGCGCACGGCGCGCGTCCTCGAGGACACGCTCGCGATGGGGTACACGACCGTGCGCGACGGCGGCGGCCTCGACGCCGGATTCAAGGTGGCGATCGAAGGGGGCCTGATCCCCGGGCCGCGCCTGGTGCTCGGCATCCAGATCGTGTCGCCGACGGGCGGCATCGGCGATCGCGTGAGCCCGTCCGGCCACACGTGCTGCGCCGTCTACGATCCGCTCCTTCCGAACAGCGTGGCCAACGGCCCCGACGGCGTGCGCGACGTCGTGCGCACGATGGTCCGCGCCGGCGCCGATGTGATCAAGACCGCCACCACCGGCGGCGCGAGCTCACGGCCGGGCCACGGGCCGCTCGACGCGGCCTTCTCGCTCGACGAGATGCAGGCGCTGGTGACGGAGTCGCACGCGCTCGGGCGCCGCGTGATGTGCCACGCGCTCGGTGGTCCCGGACTCGACGTAGCGCTCGTGGCCGGCGTCGATTCGATCGAGCACGGCTGCTACCTCGACGAAAACCCGGAGCACCTGCAGCGGATGGCGGGCCAGGGCACGTTCTTCGTCCCCACGCTGCTCGTCTACGTGTATCACCGCGAGAGCGCGTCGCCCCACGTGCGCGCACGCGCCCACGATCTCCAGAAGCACCACATCGCCAGCATCCAGCGGGCGCTCGAGCTCGGAGTGCCGATCGCGGCCGGCACCGACGCGGGCGGCCACGGCCATCCGAAGAACGCGGGCGAGCTCCAGTGCCTGGTCGACGCCGGGCTCACGCCCATGCAGGCGCTGCGCGCGGGCACGCAGTGGGCCGCCCAGTGCCTCGCGCTCGAGGGCGAAGTCGGCACGCTGGAGAAGGGCCGGCTCGCCGACCTGGTCGTCGTGCACGGCAATCCGCTCGACGACATCAAGGTGCTGCTCGATCCCGCGCGCATCGAGCTGGTGCTCAAGGGCGGCGCCGTGGCCGTGGACCGGCGCGCGAAGTCGGCGCGATGACGAGACGTCCCCTCAGCGTCTCGGCGGGCTCGTCCCGTCGTCATCACAGCGCCCCACCAAGATCACGCGCGGCACCGCGTCGCGCTCCACCGTCCAAGTGCAGCGGCCGGGGAGGCGTGGTCGAACGCCTCTGCTACACTTGCGCCCGGTTGGAGGGCTGAGGAACAATCAGGCTTGTCAGCCGTGAGGACACGGATCAGGGCGTTTGCGGGTGGAGCGTGATCTCACCCAGGCCGCTCTGGCGAAGGAGGCCCTCCGAGTCGTCAGGCTCGAACAATGAACACGATGGGAAGCCCAGGGAGATTCGCATGAAATTCACGTCTTCCCGGCTCGTCGCAGCGGTCGTCGCGCTCGTCGCTCTGGCAGCATCCGCTGGCCCCGGTCGGAGTGCCGAGAAAATCAAGATCACGATCGCGGCCCATTCGGCGCCCTTCGCGCCGCTCTACCACGCCCAGGCTTCCGGCTATTTTGCCGAAGAGGGGCTCGACGTCGACATCGTCGTTGCGCCAGGCCCGGGAGCGGTCCAGGCCGTTCTCGCCCGTGACGCCCAGTTCACCGTGGCGGTCGCCACGTACCAGATCGCCGCCTACGAGCGCGGCCAGCCGCTGCTCGCTCTCATGAGCATTCTCACCCGGAACTCGGTGAACGTCGTGATGCACAAGGAGGTCGCCCGCGCGAAAGGCGTCTCCGAGAAGAGCCCTCTGACCGACAAGATCCGGGCTCTCAAGGGCTTGAGACTTTCCGGGCTCACGCCCGGCTCGTTCACCCAACAAGTCCTTCTCTACTACCTCCTCAAGGCCGGCCTTGACCCGCAGAAGGACGTTGAGATGGTCGGCCTGGGCACGGCTTCCGCGCTCCTCACCGCGCTGGAGCAGCGCCGGATCGATGCCTTTGCGATCGGCACGCCCACGCCCGAAGCGGCTGTGGCCCGCGGGTTTGGTCTCATGGTCGTCGACAACGCCGCCGGCGAGGACCCGGATTTCGCCGAGTTCATGATGGACGTGCTGCTGGCGCCGCCGGAGATCGTCAAGCAGCAGCCGGCGCTCGTGCGCAAGGTGGTCCGCAGCCTGGTCAGGTCGAATGTGTGGCTGCTCGATCATCCGGCTGAGCAGGCCGTACCGTTCATGAAGCCGGTCCTCGGGCGCCTCGACGAGAGCGTCATCCTTGCTGGATTGCAGAAAACGCGGCTTGGCATTCCGCGCGACGGGCGTATCACCGAGTCGGCCGTCAGGTTGACGCAGCAGTTCCTGCGTCAGATCGGCGCACTGAAACGGCCCATCCCGTACGACGAGCTGGTGACGAACGAGTTTCTGCCGCGCTGAGCGCGCACACTCAATGAATCAACCCCGCGTGCCCCGCAGCTTCCTCGCAGGAGCACTCCGCGTCTCTCGGCGCGTCGGCGCGGGAGCGTGAGGGTGCGCTGCGAGATCGGCACGGACGAAGCGCACGAACTCACGCACGAGGGGCGGAATGACGGGCCTGGACCGGAACGCGGCGACGTACTCGCCGTACATCGCCGGAGCGCTGAGGTTCAGCGCAACGAGCCGGCCGCTCGCAAGCTCGTCCTGCGCGATCGATTTCATGACGACGCAGTACCCCACGTTGCGCTCGACGAGTTCCTTGCCCGCTTCCTGGTGCTTCGCCTCGGCGACGGTGCGAGTCGTCACGCCGGCGCTCCGAAGCTTCCCTTCGACCATCCCCCTGAAGAGCGTCGAGCCGATGGCGACGAACGGGTGTTCGCTCAGAGTCTGCGGGCTCACGTGGCGTCGGCTGGCCAATGCATGCCGCGGTGAGGCGATGATGACGAGCTGATCTTTCGCGATGGATTCGACGGTCAGGCCGCGCGGTGTCGGAATGGCGATGTAGCAGGCCACGTCGAGCCGGTTGGTCAACAAGCCGGCGAACAGCTGGTCAGGAAACTCGACATGCACCTCGAGGTCCACGGCCGGAAACTGTTGGACGAACCGTGAAAACACCGCCGGCAGCACATGGCGGCTCGTCACGAAGGCCGCTCCGACGGAGAGCGGACCTGCGAAATGTCCTGTTCGCGCGGCGACCTCCTGCTGCAGGAGACGCAGCCCGCCTACGGTTTCCTCGGCGTACCGGCACAGGCTTTCGCCTGCGGGTGTGAGGCGGAACGTCCCGCCCGGCCGCTCGAAGAGCGGCGCGCCCAAAAACTTGCGGAGCTCGCGGAGCTGAAGGCTCACCGTCGGCTGCTTCGCGTTCAGTTCACGCGCCGCTTTGGTCATGCTGCCGGTGCGGGCCACCGCGAGGAACGTTTCGAGCTGGCGGTACGTGATCATGGGCATCGCCCCGCTAAAAGTAAGCCAGCGTGGCCGGCGCAACACAAGAACTGATTGTTCTGCATCCGCATAACGCCAGCCCTATCGTGGAATAGGGAATCGCTGCCGTTGCGGGTCCGCACGGGTCCGGCACTGTGGTTCCTACCGCTGCCGCCCGGTGATGATGAGGATCCTACGAGGCGCCCGATCTTTTACGATCAGACGTTCGAGTACCTCACCCGTTGCGGGATGTCGCTGCTTTGATGGTGCCGGGCGCCGGTCTGCCGCCGCTCAGTCGAAGCTGACGATCTCCACCCAGTTCGAGCCCTTGCCCGTCGGGTACTTCTGCAGCGGCTTGAGCGCGCCACTGGCGGCGTCGATCTCGTAGACCGAGAGCGTCTCCGACTTCTCGCCGCTCACCACCATGTGACGGCCCTTGGGGTCGATGCGGAAGCCGCGCGGCTGCTTCTCGGTCGGCGTGCTCGACAGGTACGTCAGCTTGCCGGTGGCGGTGTCGACGCTGAAGGCGCCGATCGAGCTGCTGGTGCGCTCGGCGGCGTACAGGAATTTGCCGTCCGGGGTGACGTGGAGGTCCGAGGCCCAGATGTCGTTCGAGACGTCGCGCGGGGCCTGGCCCGGCGCGCCGACCGCGCCGCGCGGAGCGCCCGGCTTCAGCTTGGTGTCGGGCGGCAGCGCTGAGGCCGAGCTCACCTCGGTCAGGGCTCCCGTGTTCGTGTCGAGCGACAGGGTGGTCACCGTTGCCGTCAGCTCGCTCAGCAGGTAGGCGAACTTGTTGTCGGGCGACATGATGATGTGGCGCGGGCCGCTGCCTGCCTTCATCTGCACCAGTGGCGGAGTGTTCGCCGTGAGCTTGCCGGTCTTCGAGTCGAGGCGGAACTGGAAGATCTGGTCGGTGCCGAGGTGGGGCACGAAGACGTAGCGGTTGGTCCTGTCGGTGATGATGGCGTGGGCGTTGCGCGCGGTCGGGATGACCTGGGTCGGCTCGGACACCTTGCCGCTGTCCTTGGCGACCGGGTTGACGCTCACCAGGTGGGCGCCGTAGGACGCGCCGAGCAGCCAGCGGCCGGTCCTGTCGATCTGGATGTACGGGAAGCTCTCGGCGAGCGGCGCGGTGGAGAGCTTCTCCAGCGCGCCGGTCCTGGCGTCGATGGAGTAGGTGACCACCGTGAAGGGCTTGGAGCGCACCGCGGCGTAGAGGAAGCGCTTGTCCGGGCTCACGCTCATCGGCATCACGGGCTTTCCCGCGTCGACACGAGCGCCGGGCTGCAACGTGCCGTCGGGCGTGAGCGTGTACATGCCGATGTTGCCGTCCTCGGCGTTCGAGACGTAGACGAACGTCGCGGCCTGGGCGGCGCCGGCGAGGGTGAGGAGCGCGGACAAGACGATACCGTTGAAAAGGTTGAAGCGCTTCATGGCTCCTCCTCGGTCGGCCGATCCGGTCTCGACGGCTACATCAATTCTTTGACGAGCGCGCGCGCGACGTCCGGGGCGATGCCCAGCGGGCGGTGCGACAGCGGGCCGCCCTCGTTGAGGACTGGCTCGAGCTGGTCGAGCGACGGCAGGTCGTCGCGCTTCCAGAAGAGGCCGATCGGGATGACGTCGCCCCACTGGAAGCCTCGCTCGATGGCGGCGTGGAAGTTGGTCGGGTCGTGGTCCATTTCTTCGAGCTTGCGGGTGCGCTGCTTGAAGAAGTCGTAGGTGTTGTCGTGGTTGTACGTTACGCAAGGGCTGAAGGTGTCGATCAGCGAGAAGCCCTTGTGCTCGATGCCGCCCTTGATCAGCTCGACCAGGTGCTTCTGCTGGCCGGTGAATCCCCGCGCGACGTAGGTGGCGCCGACCGTGATGGCCATGGGAATCGGGTTGATGGGATTCTCCACGCTGCCGAAGGGTGTGCTCTTGGTCTGCATGCCCTTGATGGCGGTGGGGGAGAGCTGGCCCGTCGTCAGGCCGTAGGTCTGGTTGTCCATGACGATGTAGGTCACGTCGACGTTGCGGCGCATGGAATGGACGAAGTGATTGCCGCCGATGCCGTAGCCATCGCCGTCGCCGCCGGTGACCACGATCTTCAGCTCGTGGTTGCCGAGCTGGGCGCCGGTGGCCACGGCCAGCGAGCGGCCGTGCAGGGTGTGCATGCCGTACGTATTGATGTAGCCGGGCAGGTTCGACGAGCAGCCGATGCCGCTGATGGTCATGACTTCGTGCGGCTGCAGCCCCAGCTCGGAGATCGCCTGCTTGAGTGCGGCGAGTACGCCGAAGTCGCCGCAGCCGGGGCACCAGTCCGGATCGACCTTGCCCTTGAGTTCCTTGACCGTGACCCTGGACCGCTCGGTCTTGGGCCTTACTTGCTCAATGATCGCCATGTCTTCCCCCTACACCGAAAGCTCGTGCACGGGCACGTAGAGTTTGGTCGAGCCAGCCAGGATGGCCTTGACGCCGTCCACGATGTGGTGCGGCATGAACGGCTCGCCGTCGTACTTGCGGATGTGGCCGTCGGCGGCGAAGCCTGTCTCCGATCTCAGATAGCGCGCGAACTGTCCGCTGTAGTTGTTCTCGACGATGATGACCTTGGCGCACTTGGCCAGCGTCGACTGGATCGCGTCCCCATGGAGCGGCACCAGCCACTTGACTTGGAGGTTGTTGGCGGCGATGCCCTGCTCGGCGAGCTGCTCCATCGCCTCGTGGATGACGCCTTCGGTCGAGCCCCAGCCCAGCAGGGTGACGCCCGCGTCCGCGGCCCCGGAGAGCGCGGGCGGCGGCAGGAGCGGCAGGATCCCGTCCATCTTGCGCATGCGCTTTTCGTGGCTGGCCTGGCGCTTGCGCGGGTCGGTGAACTCGTCGCTGATCAACACGCCGTCCTCGTCGTGCTCGTCGGTGGCCACGACGTGAACGTGTCCGGGCGTGCCCGGCAGCGCCCGCGGGGAGATGCCGCTCTCGGTGAGGAGATAGCGCTTGTAGCCGCCGTTCTCCGACGGCGCATCCCCGTTGAGGCCGATGACCTCGCCCCGCTCGATCGGCACGTTGAAGTCCAGCTCGGCGGGATCGATGCTCGACCGGCCCTCGGAGAGCAGCAGGTCCGAGAGGATGATGCCCGGGCACTGGAACTTGTCGACCAGGTTGAAGAGCTGCGGGACGATCTTGAAACAATCGGCGATGTTGGTGGGCGCGACGATGATTCGCGGGTAATCGCCCTGACCGGCGCCGAGTACCTGCCACAGGTCGCCTTGTTCCGTCTTGGTGGGCACGCCGGTGGCCGGTCCCGCGCGCTGCACGTTGATGCAGACGACCGGGATCTCCATCATGGCCGCCGAGCCGAGGGCCTCACTCATCAGCGCGAAGCCGCCGCCGGAGGTCGCGCACATGGCGCGGCAGCCCGTGTGGGCCGCCCCGATCGCCATGTTGATGACGCCGATCTCGTCCTCGACCTGTCGCACCATGATGCCGAGCTGGCGCGCGTGCCGGGCCATCCAGTGCAGGACGCCCGACGACGGGCTCATGGGATAGGCGCAGTAGAAGCGCACGCCTGCCGCCGCGCCGCCCATGGCGAGGGCCTGGTTGCCCTCGAAGAAGGCCAGCGGCTTTCCGGTGTCGGGGAGCGAGAACGGCAGCGGCGTGAAGTAGGCCTCGGCGTGGTCGTAGCCGGCGCGCGCGACCCCCACGTTCTCGGTGACGGCCGCCGCGCCCCTGCGCTTGAACTGGAGGGTCAGGATCTCCTCGAGGATCTCGAAGTCGACCTTGATCAGCCGTAGCAGCGCGGCCAGCGCGATGGTGTTCTGGACCAGGTCACCCCGCACCGTCGGCGCCAGCGCCTTGACCGAGAACGGGCAGAGCTGCACGCCGGCGGGAACGTCGCCCGGCTTGATCGTGTCGCTGTTGAACAGGACCGACGAGCCCTTCGGCATCAGCCGGAGGTGGCGATCCATCGAGTCTTGATTCAGCGGCATGAGCACGTCGAGCTTGTCGCCGTGGCTCAGCACGGGCTGGTCGCTGGTGCGGAGGGTCAGGAAGATGTGACCGCCGCGGATGATGGACTGGTAGGCGTTGTAGGCGTTGACGTGGAGCCCGCGACGCACGAAGATCCGCGCCAGGATGTCGCCGGGGGTGGCGATACCCTGACCGGCCGCGCCGCCGATACCGATGGCCAGGTCGATGTTCTTCTTCACGACTCTTCTCTCCTCAGACCGCTTGCCCACAGCCGGCCGCGGCGATCCTGTGCTGGAACCAAGTAATATTGCGCCGCCCGACGATTGCGGTCAAGGCGCGCGCAGCGGTATCGTCCAGGGCATGGCTCGCCTCAAAACCAGCAAGCGGGCCGGCCTCCCGGCCAGCGCCTTCGCCTACGTCGACGCTCGCGGCGTGCGGCGGCTGCCCGTCCACGACCGGGCGCACGTGCGCAACGCGCTCGCCCGGTTCAACCAGGTCGCCTTCGAGAACGACGCCGCCCGCGAGCGCGCGCGGAAGCGGCTGCTGAACGCCGCGAAGAAGTTCCGCATCGTGCCCGTGGGATTCATCACCGGCCAGCTTCAATCGGAGCGGCGACACGGCCAGGCTCAGGTGACGTCGACCGATGCCGTGGCGCTTCCCACCGGGTTCGTGACCCTGCTCATGACCGATATCGAGAGCTCGACGGCCTTGCTCCGCAAGTTGGGCGATCGCTACGGCGCCTTCCTGAACGATGTCAGGGCCACCCTCAGGGACGCCGTGCTGCGAGGGCAGGGTCGCGAGATCGACGCCCGCGCCGACGAGTTCTTCGCGGTCTTCGAGCAGGCGAAAGCCGCCATCGAGACGGCGGTGACAATCCAGCGGGAGCTCGGCAACCGCGCCTGGGGTGAGGGTCTCGAGGTTCGCGTCCGCATCGGGATCCATAGCGGCGAGCCGACGCTGACGGCCGTGGGATACATCGGTTTGCCCGTTCACACCGCGGCGCGCGTGTGCTCGGCGGCCTACGGTGGGCAGATCGTCGTTTCCGCCGCGACCAGGGTGGCGATCGGGACATCGGCTCCGTCCGGCATTCGGTTCCGAAGCCTCGGTCGACATCGCCTGGCCGGCCTTCCCGATCCCGAGATGCTGTTCCAGGTTCAGGCGCGAGGGCTGCGCGTCGACTTTCCGCAGCCGCGCGTGGGGCGTCGCTCGGCCGCGCCCCAGCGACGCCAAGCCGGCCGAGCTGGCCCCTCACAGGGGCAGCTCGAACTGCCTCAACCGCCCG
>Ga0193725_1000425_pt1 | contig 12732 bp, 10 predicted proteins | sample H2a2metaG_FD_143058 | JGI IMG/M metagenome (GOLD analysis project Ga0193725, IMG submission 143058) | Soil microbial communities from a riparian zone of the East river system, Colorado, United States - H2a2 | ecosystem: Environmental > Terrestrial > Soil > Riparian zone | place: USA: East River... | reverse complement strand
GTGGAATGTCTTACTTCATGTGACAATTCCTGGACAGTGACATGGTGATAAAAGCGGTGATACGAAACCAGGCCGTACGCCGAGGCCGCGACCACGAGAGAAACTATCACGGCAAGCGCTGCCAGCCGGTGAAATCTCTTTTGCAGGTTGGCTGCGGCATTTATGCCGCAAGCTGATGGTGACTTAATCCAATGCACTTCTCGTATTTGGCGCCAAATCAGTTCTGTGCCTTCGTCTTCGCCGCAGCTCGTACTGAACTGGAGTCTTTCTCCGCCTCGCGCATCCACTTCACAGCGTCGCCGAGCGCTGCATAATATTCCTCACGCGCTCCGCTGAACCGGTGATTGTCAGCCCCGATGAGTACGTACTGCTTCGGGTTCTTAGCAGTGTCAAACAGAAACCTGCCGACCTTCAGAGGACTCGCTGTATCGGACGTGCTTTGAATCATCACCAGTGGCACAGGAGAGACGAGTGCTATCAGGTCCTGACTACGAAACCCGTAGCGTGCATTGGTCTCAATATTCAGGCTCGCATGGTTTCCGCCGACACCGCTGACCAGTTGGTTTTGCCTGGGTAATCCGATTGAGATAATTCCTGCCCAGTTCGCTCGCGTTGCCGTGTCAGAGCCGACGGCGATTGCGAAGCCGGCACCCAGGGACCAGCCATAGACATATGCTGGCGTTGCGGAATCGACTCTCGCATAGGGACGAAGAGCGTTCGCAATGTCTGTGTAGTCGGAAGCTAATTGTCCAATCGTGAGCGGGTCCTTCAGAGACGAGAACTCCCGCAGGTAAACCTTCGAATCAACTCCGGCGGACTTTTGGGCAAAGCCACGACCGTAGTCCCACAGTTTCTCAATTTTCTTCACTCGGCGGCGCGCTGAAAGACCGGGGGGGTTGGTACATGTTGAGAGAGGGCGTAGAAGTGAGCCATCTTCAGATGGCTTTCGGCATTACTAGCCCAGCGCTTTTAGCGCTGGGTAGGGGCAGTTAAGTAGTGATTAGCGCGCTTAAGCGCGTTTCACTTGGACCTGAGCGGACAAGCCCGTTGAAACGGGCTCGTCGGTTTTCTCTTCGCCGCTCGAACCCAGCCGTTTATACGGCTGGGCTAGTAAAAGCGACCCGCAAAGCCGCCTTGAAGGCGGCTCATGTGCGCTGGGCTAGGATCTAAAGCCGACTGGCTGGAAATGTACCACTGCCGACCGGGGCGTCAACTCCGGTCGGGTTGACGCCCCTTGCGAGGAGAGTTTCCTGGACCCTGCGGCTAGAACTCAAATCGGCCTGCAACCTGAATGATTCTGTTCAATCCGGTGCCCCCGATTGTGTTTGCCTGAGTGATCTGACCGAAGGTTGGACTATTGACGTTGAAAATGGTGTTGCCCGTTCCACCTAAGCCAAGGCCGGGAGTAAGAATGCCGGTTAGGAAGTTTGTGTGATTCAGCACATTGAAGGCGTCAGCTCGGATCTGGAATCGCATGTGTTCATTCAGCTTTATGTTCTTGGTCAGGGACAGGTCCAGTTGACTAAACAATGGGCCATTGATGGTGCTCCGGGCCAGACTTCCGAACTGACCCGGACCGTTATCAAAGAACACTTCAGATGCGAATGCCGGCTGACCAAACGCTGCGGCTCCCCGACCGTCGGTATTGATCACCGACGGGTTTATGTAGTAGACGATCCCATTCTGGTTGAAAATCCCGATCAGGTTGCTGATCTGATCGTTCGTAAGAGTGCTCAACGCGCTCTGATTGGCTGATCTACCGACGCGGTTCAATGTGCCTCGCGGATCAACTATGGTCAGTGGAGTGCCGGTGTTGATGCGCAAGATTCCTCCCAACTGCCAGCCGCCCACAAGTCGATCCAGGGCTCCATTGCTGGTGTTGAAGAAGTGTTTGCTCTTACCAAATGGCAGATCATACACGGCGTTGAAATTGAACACCTGTGTCTGGTCAAAATCCGCGCGTCCATAGTCGAGGTGCGGATTTTGATTGTCCAGAAAGGGCGCTACCCTGGTCTGATCTTCGCTGTTCAAGCCGGCATTTCCCGGGCTGATATCGGTCAGGGTTTTTTGGAAAGTATAGTTGGCCTGCAAAAACAGCCCTTGCGAGAATCGCCGCCGCACTTCAACCTGCAAAGCGTTGTAATTGGATTGGCCCAGGTTGCCGAGCAAATCCAGAATTCCCATGTTAGGGTTAGGAAGTATCTGCACTGAGCCTGTTTGTCCCAGAGTCACATATCGGCGTGCCAGATCCGCCACCGAACCATTCCGCAGCAAGTTGATCACTGCCGAGCTGTTCAGCGATCCTCCGTTTGCAAGCTGTGGAAAGACAGATAGCGTTTGGCAGCCGGCGTTCTGTTGCGGCGTGCAAGCCGCGTTGCCGGTTAGCAGGAGATTCGATCGGGCCCGCTGGTAGTCGGAAAGAAAACCATTGTTGCGGATATCAACCTGGTTGAGATCGATGGTCCGGATAAGTTGGTTGGTGCGATTTCCAACATAGCGAACTTCAAGAACCGACTTGCCGAATTGGCGCTGCAAGCCAAAGTTGTATTGCTCGACGCGGGGCAGTTGCATGTTCGGGTCAATGAGAAATGCCACATTGGCGCCCGGCGCTAACGCGTTGATGCTGGCAAAACTCAATGGCGGTGGTACAAACGCCGGCGTCGGCACCGGCGGTGGATTAGTAATTGCCGCAGTCAGGCCAAAGTTTATTGGCGTTAGTGTTAGCCCCTGGTTTTGTAATGCATTGTCCGGGGAGCGAACGTACTCGTCATTGATGTAACTTTCACTGAAGCCCCCGCGAATCACCGTCTTGCCCCCACCTGGGAAGACACTGCGAACGAATCTCATCTTGAAGTTCGGCGAGTAAGCAAAGCTGAAGTTAGGCGCAAAGTTGTTCTTGTCGGATTTGAAAAACTGGCCGGGATTGCCCGCATTACCGCCGACAAAATCAAAGGTGCCGTTCGGATTCAGTAATGCTTGCGTCGGATTCATACCACCGGCTACGACTTCCAGACGTAGACCACTAGGATCGGTGACGCCGGTAAAGAGTTCGTAACGCAGGCCAAGATTCAGCGTCAGGTTCGGACGGATTCGCCACTGGTCCGCTACGTAAAACGACAGATTGTTGTAGTTCAGCGTATTGATCACTGGCGCTCCAGGCACAAATCCCGAGGTCTTACTGGTCACGTTGAACGTGTTCTCGGACTCACCAACAAGTCCAGCCAGTTCAGACTGAAGCGCGTTGGCGGTGCCAACTTGATTAGGATCGCTGAGTCCGGGGATGATGAAAACAGGCGGTACTCCCGGAGTATCTGCGGGAACGAAGCCGAAATTTGGAAAGTTAGAGTTGTCGAGAAAGTAAGTTGGCAACGTCGCTCCGCCAAATGAAGCGATCCGGTAAAGGTTTCCCTGGCCACCAAAGCGGAAAGAATGTGCCCCCAATGAATAAACTGCATTGTCCTGAATGTCATACAGCTTAGTAGTACGTCCCTGTGGCAGGAAACTGTTTTCCGGACTGTCGCTGAGTGGCAAACCGATAAAGAAGTCTGAGGGCAGGCCCCCGGTGTTGAAGAACGGGTCGCTCTTTTGATAACCCCCACGCACTTCATTGGTCAGCCTGCTGTTAATTGTCCAGTTGTATGCTCCCACGAATTCATTTGTGGTCGAATCCTGAAACCCGAAAGGGGTCGGGTTGAAACCACCTGTATCCGTGTCAGGACGCAGGAAATTGTCCGTGGTGCGGTGCCAGACGAAGTTGATGCTGTGCCGGTCGTTGAAATCATAATCGAGCCTGGTCGTTGAAAGATTAATCTTCACGTCGGCCCGTTGGTTGAACGTGAAGCCCGTGGTATTCAGACCATCGCCAACTTGATCGTTATTGCCAACTGCCGGCATGTTGGCCAGGATGCGGCTGGAGATTAGCGGACTGACGGCCAGTCCCTGGGTTCCGAGAACATCAAACTGGCGAGTAACCCCGTTGTCGTCGACGTAAGTAAAAACTCCCTGTCTCGCCGAAGGAGTCAGAATTGTGCGCGTGGTTGACGTGGTCTGCGGCAGCCGCAATCCTTCGTAAGCATAAAAGAAGAAAGCCTTCTTTGTGTGTTCCCGAGAGTTAAGTCCCGGGAGCAAGATCGGCCCGCTGACCTTGCCGCCAAACTGATTCTGATTGAGGGGCGGTTTCTCAATGCCATTGCGATTATTGAAGAAACCATTTGAAGCCAGGGCTGCGTTTTGGTTGTAATCGTACAAGGCTCCATGAAACTCAGTACCGCCGCGGTTGGTGACATACTGTATCTGCGACGCGCCGCCAATTCCCAGAGCCGGGTTCGCGTTTTGCGTGACCACCGTGAATTGGGAAACATCGTCAATCCGCGGGCGATCCGGATTGAAATTTCCTTCGCGTATGAAATTGTCCTGAACGTTGAGCCCGTCGCGCGTGATATTTTGCGCGGACGTGCGCATGCCGTTGACTTCGCCACCCTGGCTGACTCCAGGTTGCAACTGGATCAGGGTCGAAGGATCGCGCCCATTGATCGGCAAACCTAGTAGTTGAACCTCAGCAACATTATTGCTCAGCTCGGCGTTCGTCGAATTGACGATGTCGGATCCGGCGGTCACGGTAACGCTTTCGTGAATCTCGCCCACTTCCAGTTTGGGATTCAAAGCATACTCTTTGCCGACATCGATTCGCACTTCCTTCGCGGTAAAGGTCTTGAACCCCGGGGCTGAGACAGTCACCGAGTAACTGCCGACGTCAAGTTGCGGAAAAATGAAATCACCCTGACCATTCGTGTTGACGGTGTGCGACTGCTTCGTCTGATCATCGGTAACAACTATGGTCGCATTTGCCAGGGCGCCGTCCGGACCCGACACAGTCCCAACAAGACGTCCTGCTGCCGATTGTCCTAAGCAAGATCCCGCGGTGGCCATAATGGCCAGAAACAAAGTTAACCTCACCCACTTCATGATTGCCTCCGTGATTTGTATAAAGTTGCAGAGCCACGTTTTCTGACGTTGTCCCCAGGCCCTTTACCGCTGTTACCGCCTTATCTGACGAAGCACGGTAGACAGCGTTGACCTCATCCAGAGGCGAACGCCTGGACTAACCAACCAGAAAAATTCGGCGAACCAGTTCACCTGATGACGAAAGAATCCCTAAAGAAAATCTGACGATCCCTTGAATGCTGCGCTGCACGAGCTTGTTGTCCCCATTCGGCATCAGCAATTGCAATGCTCGGAGACCTTCATTCCGGGTTAATGTCGAGAGGCGGGGCGGCGTCAGGGAACCCCCGCACCGCTGACGCTTCATTTCGCCCCGCCTTCCAACCGCCGGCGACTTACATCCGTAGCCCAAGACATTAAGTCGCCATTGGTTTTCCCTGCTTGAATAAACGATTCTGGGCCGCCGTGTATTCGCTTGACGGGCGGAGTGTTGAGCAATGGATGTGCCATAGGACCCTTCGAGGTCTTATGGATGAACTTGATTGCCATAATTCGTCGTAGCTGGTGTCAAGAGTGTGGCCTTTTTGTCCTGCAGACCGATAAAGCCACACACGGGACGCGGGTCAGAGCCCGGCGAAGTGGCCTGCGACGCGCGGAGCCGTAAGCCATCTAAATACGATTAACAGCGAACACGCATGGTGAATCGAGCATCGTACGACGCCGAAAGAACTCAATCACCAGCAGCGCGCACGGTCGTTTCATGATGCGGCCTGCTGAGCATAGGGCTTGCTGTGCGTGAGGCCAGGTTGCCTGATCCTGGGGCGATTCCCGTCCAGGGTTCATGCGGCCAATGAGGCACTCAATGATTGAGTCTCTTTCGGCAAAACTAATCTGGGGGTGGCAGCTGCTGCGTCTTCGGCTCAATTTACAATGGAAGATCCTTCTGCTGGTCGCAGTGTCGATGTCGTTGATTTTGCTCTCGTCCTCGTATCTTCATACCGTTCGGACGCGCGCGGTGATTGCGCGGGATCACTATGAGAATGCGATTAGCCAGACAACAGTGCTTACTGACCGGATTTCACGGTACGACTACTTCTCCAGTCTTGGAGACCTGCAACAGGAAATGCAGTTGGTGGTAGGTTCGCGTCCCGATTTCAAGCAGATTGATGTTTATCAGAGTTCTTCTAATGGTCCGCAATTGATTGCTACCACCTCGCCGGCTGCGCCCGCCTTGTCGACAATCGGTGACAGCGAAAAGACGGCAATCGAACAAGCGCGATCGGGAGCCAGTTCGTCAGAGATTACCCGGAACAACAACCACTACTGGCTGATCACAGCCGATATAAGGAATCCTCAACACAACGGTTTCATTCAGGCCCTGGTACTCAAAGGCAACCACAATGAGCTGGTAGACAAGTTGCATCGTGAATACAACCTCGTGCTTTTCGGAGCAGTGTTGGCTGTGGTGGCCTTGCTCTACGTCCTGTTTAGTTATTTTTTTCACCGTCCTGTCAAAGAGATTCTTCAGGCGATGTCCCGGGCTCGCGGCGGGGTGCTTTCCGCCCGCGCGTCGGTGCGTCGAGATGACGAACTCGGGGCGATCGCGCTTGGCTTCAACCAATTGATGGACGATATCGGCGCGCGTTCACGCGAGCGCGAGGATTTGTTGAGCCAGATCAGCGATCTGAATAACGAACTGCTGAAGAAGGTCGAAGTTGCGACCAATGAGTTGCGTGCTGCGAACGTGAACCTGATAGGCACGCAACAGCGATTAGCTTACTCGGAGCGAATGGCGGCGATCGGGCAAGTGACGGCGTCGTTGGCTCATGAAATAGGAACGCCGCTGAACGCAGTCGCGGGACACCTTCAGCTACTTGGTCGCAACCATCTGGATAAGCCCGATACTCAGCGCCGGCTCAAGATAATCAACGCGCAGTTAAGCGCCATCGTGCAAACCGTGAAGAGTCTGCTCGAACGCACTCATCGACGAACGATGACGTTCGAGCTGGTTGACATAAACGGGGCAGTGCAGGAGTTGATGCAACTGATTGGACCAATGCTTGAATCACGAAACATAAGAGCCTCAATCACCCTCGATAACGATTTGCCAGAAGTTCTGGCTGATCGCGAGAGCTTGCATCAGGTCTTTCTCAATCTCGTGAACAATAGCTGCGATGCGATGCCAAACGGCGGACAGTTGGAGATCGTAACACGTTATCTCCACCAAACCCGGCAGGCGGAGATCACGTTTAGTGATTCCGGCGCCGGAATTGCTCCCAACGTCGCCGAACATCTCTTCGAACCCATGTTTACTACAAAACAATCCGGCAGTGGCCTGGGCCTGGTGATTGCCCGTGACATCATCGCGGAACACCGCGGAAGAATCGAACTTGTTTCCGGATCTTCCGGAGCCATTTTTTCTCTGGCGCTTCCGATAGCGGAATCGCCGGCGACAGCGAACTACGTTGAGGTAAAAGCAAATGCCGCGTAAGCCGCCAAACATTTTGGTGGTCGATGACGACCCCGTGACCTGCGAACTGCTTTGCGAAGTCTTCACCCACGAAGGTTTTTGCGCCACTTTCAAGCACAGCGGTGAGGAGGCCCTCGCGTCGCTGGCGACATTGGAGCCTAACCTTCTGCTCAGCGATATCCGCATGAAGACGCGGCTCGACGGGCTTTCGCTCCTCGAGTTGGTCCGGCGAGACTACCCCGCGATTCCAGTCGTCTTGATGACCGCGTTTGGCTCAATTGAAACCGCGATCCGAGCGGTCAAGGAAGGCGCTTTCGATTACATCAGCAAGCCGTTCAATATTGATGAGTTGGTTACTATTGTTCGGCGCGCACTCACCAATGGAACCGGGAGACACCCTTCTGCGGTTCTGGAGGACGAGGGGCGAACATCGGGACTCGTCGGACGCAGCCCGTCGATGCTCGAGGTCTACAAAATGATTGCGCGCGTCTCTGATTCGCCTGCCGCCGTCCTGGTGACGGGCGAATCGGGCACCGGCAAGGAGTTGGTGGCCCGAGCAATTCACACACATAGCCCGCGCGCCGCCGCACCCTTCGTCGCCGTTAACTGTGGCGCACTCACCGAAACGTTGCTCGAGTCTGAACTGTTCGGGCACGTGAAAGGTTCGTTTACCGGCGCAACCGGCAACAAGCGAGGCATCTTTGAGCACGCCGGTGAAGGCACAGTGTTTCTCGACGAGGTTAGCGAGACAAGTCCCGCATTGCAGGTGAAGCTTCTGCGTGTGTTGCAGGAACGCGAAGTTGTTCCCGTTGGCGGGACCGAAGTAATTAAGGTGCGCGCGCGTGTGATCGCGGCAAGTAATGGCGATCTTGAGAAGCTGTCCGCCGCAGGTGCTTTTCGACGAGATCTACTTTACCGCCTGAATGTGATCCAGTTGCACCTGCCGCCGTTACGCGACCGGCGCGACGACATCCCCTTGCTCGTGGCGCACTTCGTACTGAAGCACTCGCTCAAGGCGCCGCCGGCGGCCACGATCGATGAACAAGCGATGGGCGAGCTGAGTGCGTATTCATGGCCCGGCAATGTCCGGGAATTGGAGAACGTGATCGAGCGCGCCATCACGCTCAGCCAGGGCTCGCGCATCACCTCAGACGATCTCCCGCCCAGAATTCAGCTCAGCCACTCGAGCGTTGGCATCCCGCCGTTGTCGGCGGACGATCTCACTGATCTCTTTTCGGGGCTGCCGAGCCTCGACGAACTGGAACGGCGTTACATACTCCACGTGCTGGACGCGACGGGCAGCAACCGCAAGCGCGCTGCGGAGATACTCGGCATCAACCGCAAGACGCTTTACCGCATGGCGGCGCGATTTGAAATTGAACTTGGATTGCTACCCGCAGCCGGAGAAATCAGCCACACCTGGAAATAAAGCCACAACTCGCCCTACTGGTTCAGAAACAAAAACACCTTTCACCATCGCGTGACAAAATGAACTTGCGTTCGAAAGAACAAAGAACGCCAGGCTTCGGTTCGATCACAGTCAGTAAACTGGAGTGGCATGTGCGTTGCATTTTCTGTCTGCGCTCCCGGCAGCTACGCAAGCACCGATGACCGTGCGGAGGCGAGTATGAAGTCGCACCGGTTTACCAGCAAGGAAAGCAGCCAGGAGCAGCTTGAGGAAAGCCGCGAACCGAAGCTGATTGCGTCAGTACGGCTGGCGGTGAAACTCAAGGTCGAACAGTTCGGGTGGACCGAGGAGGTGTTAGTCATGAAATGTTTACGCAGTTTGATGATACTAAGCGTGTTGTTGGTCGCGGGGAATGCGTTCGGCATGAAGGTCAAGACCGACTATGACAGATCGTTTGATTTCGGCAGGCTCAGGACTTTCTCATTCGAAGATCAGAGAAGGCCGGATGGAAACCTGCTCCAGCGCAACACGTTCGAGAATGAAAGGATCAGAGACGCCCTCAGGAGAGACCTGGAGAAGCGTGGGTTTCGCTACCAGCCAGAGGGGCGGCCCGATTTTCTGATTGCTTATTATGCGCGCGACAGAGAACGCGCGGAGATAGAACCAGTTGGTTACGGCATGCCGTACCGATGGCGGTGGGGCTGGGGGCCAAGTGTCTGGACGCGTTATTACACACAGGGTGCGGTGGTAGTTGACTTCATTGACCCGGGCAGCGTTCAACTCATCTGGCGGGGCAGGGCTACGGACACCGTGAAAGGGTTGGACCAATCCGAAAAGCAAATTGACAAGGGCGTTGATGAGTTGGTCAAACACTTTGCAAAAGACGCTCGAGAGAAACGCTGAGGCGTACTGGGCTCTTGATTTGGAGCGGAGGCCGGCTTGATAGCTTAGAAATAGGATTCTCCGCGAATCAGGGAGGACTCAAATGGCTAAAACCACCATGATACTGTTGTTAATTATTTGTGCGTTAAGCGCGTCGGCAGGTAACCCTCGACGATCGGATTTGCGCGAGTCGCAACAAGAACTCGGGAGTGCGGACTTAACAAAGCAAGGCGCGATCAAAGTAACCATCAGCACAGTTAGTCCCATGCAGGGTCTGCCGAGATCTCGCTACAGGGTCGGCGAACAGATACCTGTCAACATCAGGTTGACGAACACTTCAACCCAACCGACGTATGCTTGTGTTTCGAGCGATCTGTACCAAGATCTTCCGAGACTCACGAAGAATGGGGATTTGTTGCCATACACAAAATGGCAATCGGATCTGTTGCGGAATGACGGAAAGGACCAGACTTGCCAAAACTATGATCTGCCGGAGAGGCAGTTGCTGAGATCAAACGAACCGACCGTCGTTGACTTTCTCATAGTTGTCGATGACAGCCAGCTCCCGACCGGGGCGCAATCCTGGTACGGTTCGCTAACACCAGGCGTTTATGAACTATCGATTCAGAGACGGTTTGACTGTTGCGATGGACCAATGGTCGAGTCCAATAAGATCAGCTTTGAAGTGGTGCCATGAGAATTGGAATCTCACTTGACGCTAGATCTTCTGGTCAGAGCTAAGATGTTTCGTCGTCCCTTCCGTGACGCTGAAGCCGGAAGGAGCGAATTCAGTCGTATCGGCAGAGCGCAAGGAAGCAGGGGTTGTGTCTCTCTCCAGGACGTTCGGTTCATTCAGCGCCTGCCTTGAGATCTCCGCCAATCTCTTGCTGACAAACACGCCATTCACTACGAGTGCTATACCGATAAACAAAGGTATCACCCCGACTATCCAAAGACGGCTTATGATCTCGGCAACATCTGGTGGAATCTTTCCGCTTAGAACGAGGCCCTGCATGAATACATTCAGAAAAATCGCCAACGCCAGACCGACGCTCCCCGTGATCACACCGCCTTTGATTTCGCTGTAACGGCGGACCTCAGGCGTGATACCCCGGCGATGGTCCATCTCCTCTTTGCGTCTTTTGCTCTCGGCATCGGAGAGGACCATATCAGCGAACCAGGGTTTGTTCCGGTCAGTTTTCTCGTCCGTATCTCGGGTATCGACTACCCGGCGGACGGCGTCGAGATTAGCACCGCACGCCTTGCAGAATTTCAAATCATCGCTTTGATTAGAACCACATCGTGGGCAAAACATAAGACGCTCCTAATATGTACTCGCTGTAGCATACGAGAGTTGTCAGCTCTATGTTCTTGTTTAAGCTTCTGGCAGCGCCTTTCGTGAGAGAAATTTGAGGATGCACTGATATCCTCTTCGGCCTCCTTGGCGCTCGTGCAGCTCCGCCTTCCGAAGAGCGACCGCCTGATTTAGATTCATTTGTACTCTCTTGAGCTTTACCTCAAAAGTCAGAAAATCCCACCCACGGCCGTGGGTGGGATTTAGAGATCTTTGAGGTACAGCCACTTTCTTGAGTGTCGGACGCCGGGCAGGCCTCCTGAGAGTCGGCGCTGAGAAGGAAATAGGTGAGGAGGACCTCGATAGTAGTTCTTACAAGTAGCTCGTGCCTTACAAAAAAGAGAAATAGCCAGCTCCTTCAGTTTCAAAGGGGTGGCAACGACGAGCAGCCACCCCTTATCACCTCCACGCATTGCAGTCTCGAGCCGCTCAAGTCATGAGCCGCAAAACCAGGTCATAACCCCAGCGTAAAAAGATGCTCGATTGCTTAGCGGGTTCAACGGATCAGCTGGTCTGATCATTCTGAACCCGAACTGGCACTCGGCCTGGTCATTGTCGGCGCCGGTTGGGTCAGACCCTTGTTAACCAGCAACTTCACCTCCACCCGACGATTTTGCTCACGGCCTTCTCGCGTCGAGTTGTCCGCGATTGGGTTGGTCTTGCCATAACCGTATGGCGTAACAATGCGACGCAACGGAATCTGATGATTGTCAACCAGATAGTGAATAACTGAGTCCGCACGACGCTGGCTCAGTAAGCGATTCTTCTGGAGACCGCCGGTCGAATCGGTGAACCCTGCAATCTCAATGACGTAGCCCTTCGTGGTCAGGGCCTGCGTAGCAAGTTCATCAAGTTTAGCCTTGGCATCGTCAGTAAGTACTGAGCTGTTGACCTTGAAATTGACGGCAGTGACCGTCTGCGGCACATAGTCGTCCAATGCCGAAATACGATCGTTGGTTTGATTTACGCCACCGACCGCAGCATCCGCGGTCTCCTGTGCTGCCTTGGCCCCACCGTTTGCCGCGTTGGCGACGGCGGCAAGTTCCTCAAGCTGTCCGGAGAGACGCTGGGCGTTCTGTTCAACCTGAGCCAGATGGGTTTCAGTGTTTGTCGCCCGTTCCTCGAGGGGCGCCGCACGCGATTCAACGGCCCGCGCAACTCTCATGTCCGACTCGTTGAACCTGGCCTTGTCGGCGATCAACTCGCCTGACGAGTCACGCCGTCCCTCTACTTCGAGATTGAGTCCGCGAAGGATGTTGGTCTGGGCATAATTAGTTCCGCTCCGCAAAAAGCCACCATTGGTTTTCACGCTCGTTTGATTTGTCAAACGGACAGTGGTTTCGCTACCACTGACATCCTGAATGACAAACGTGTCCGCATCACGCTTCGTGACCACGCCCTTGACCTTCATCTTCTGTCCGGTAGCTCCGGTGTTAGTTGTGCTGGTGGATCCCGCCTGGCTTTGTGCTAAAGCCAGGGAAGCCGAAATGAAAAGGACGCTGATCGCAAGCGCCATCGAAGCAATTGTTCGCCGTCTCTTTGATACCATTGAACCCTCCCTAAATAGTTAAATGACTTACACACTTTCCCTGGGGGCCGCAATTCGTTGTTCGCTGAACTCCAGCGATCAACTACGACGCTGCGAAAGTTTTAACGCATTGATCTTTACGCATTGAT